>Ga0105046_10007420_pt1 | contig 17275 bp, 9 predicted proteins | sample MAT03_FD_78385 | JGI IMG/M metagenome (GOLD analysis project Ga0105046, IMG submission 78385) | Freshwater microbial communities from Lake Fryxell liftoff mats and glacier meltwater in Antarctica - MAT-03 (megahit assembly) | ecosystem: Environmental > Aquatic > Freshwater > Ice > Liftoff...
CGGGTCGGTGGAGTCGTCCATGACTCGGGCTCGGGGGGAATGGCGGGTTGCCGCCATCATCCCCGACCCGACTCACCAGCGGAAGCTGAACCGGTGGGTAGGATTCGACTCGCCGGACGCCTAACGCCCCCGGCTCGCCGCGCGACCGGGGTATCATGTCAGGTGAATGACTGCCACCCGCGCCGAAACCTACCTGACGCTCCCGCTCGACTACGCCAACCGTGTCGGCGGGCTGTGCTGGTCCGCCGGCGGCGACGCGGTCGAGCGCTGGAACGGCACCACGCTCGCCGTCACCGAGGAAATCGCCCTCGTCCTCGAAGGCGTCTTCAGCCGCCCGCCGGTGCCGCCGTTCGTCGTCGTCCTCCACGTCCTCCACCTGATGCGCTCCGACGACAGCGCCCCCGCGTCGGCCCGGCTGCGGGCGGCGTTCCGCGCCGCGCTCGGCGCGCCGGGGCTCCTCCGCAACGCCGGCGTCCTTGTCGCAGCGCTCTGCGCCGACGTGCCGCCGGCAACCGCCGTCCCCGGCTTCGCCGACGTGGACGCCGCCCGCACCCGCCGCCGGCTGTTCGGCACGCTCGGCTTCCCGCTCCTGGCCGACGAGCCGGCCCTGCCTGCGGCCGAGGTCGAACGCCGGGTGACCGCGCAGTTGGAGAAGCTGACCGACGACGACCTGCGGCACTGGTTCGTCCACGGCTGCACCCCGGGGACCGCGGGGGCGGCGCTCGCGGCGGTGGTGGAGTCGCTGCCGGCGCGGGTGGCGCGTCTGCTGGCGCTGGCGCGAAACCGGCCGCGGCTGGTCGGCGCCGCGGCGGTCGTGCCGGCCGTGGACGCCGCCCTGACGCTGCCGCCGCGCCGCCGCTCGCCGGACGCGGTGCCGCAGGGCGGGTACTGCGACGTGACCACCCGCGGCGACCCCGACCGGCTGTTGCCGTCGCAGTTCGCGCTCGACCCGGACGAGTTCGTCCGCCGCTTCGCCGAGCGCGAGCTGCTGTACTTCCAGCGCGAGGAGCCGCAGGCCGCGGAGAAGCCGGACCGCGTCGTCGTGCTCGACCAGGGCGTGCGGACGTGGGGCGCCGTGCGGCTGGCGCTGGCCGCGGCCGCGGTCGTGCTGCTGCGGAAGGACGCCAAGCGCCTCGGCCGCGTGCTCCTGGCCGCGACCTCGACCGACGACACCATCGACCTCGCCACCGCCGACCCGGAGGCGGTCGCGGACGTGCTGGAAGCCAGCGACCTGACGCCGTCGCCGCGGGACTGCTGGACGGCGGCCGTCGGCGCACCCGGCGACGGGCCGCGCGACGTGATCCTCCTGACGCACCCGAGGACGGCGCGCGACCGGGAGTTGCTGGCCGTGCCGCGGCGGCCGGGCGACCGCGTCTTCGCGCTGACGGTCGGCGACGACGGCGGCGCGGAGTTGGCCGAGTGGGGCGCCGCCGGGCCGGTGCCGGTGCGGGCGTTCCGCGTGGACCTGGCGACGGCCGAGGCCGCGAAGGTGGACGCGCCCCGAACGCCGGCGGCGCCGCTTCCCGCGCGGCTCGATTCGGCGTGGACCGGAGACGTGGAGCCGGTGGCGTTCCCGTTCCGCCCCGGCCTCGTGGCCGAGCCGGTGAGCCTGTCGTTCGACGCCGACGCGGAGTGGCTCGCAACCGCCGGCCCGCAGGGGGTGTTGCAAGGGCTCGCGCTCGACGGCGCCCCGCCGGAGGTGCTGCCGCGGGCGTTCCACGGCGGCGCCGTGCTGAAGACGGTGGACGCCGTGCTGCCGCTGGCCGGCGGTGTGGCCGTGTGCGGCCGGCTCGACGACGGCGACGCCCCGGTCTTTGCGGTGGCGCACTACGACCGCACGACCCGTCGGGTGACGGTGTTCCGGCTCGGGAAGGCGACCGAGGCGGCGAAGTGGGACGCGTTCCCGGAGTCGAACTGCGTGGTCGTGCGGGCGCTGCCCGTCGGCACCCCGGGGTCGGGCGTCGTGGACCTGACGACCGGCGATAAGTTTCCGAACACGTCCGGCCCGTGGGTGGACCGGAGCCGCCTGTCGCTCGCGGTGCGTCAGGCCGTGCGCGGAGGGGCGCCGCCGTTCGCGCCGCCGGTGCTGCCACCCGGCCCCGCGGAGCACGTCGGCCCGTACCTCCGCGTGCGCGGCGCTTTGCTGTGTGTCGAGAACGCCGACCCCGCGTGGCCGCCGTTCGAGCCGCTCCGCGACGGCTGGCCGCTCTTCGGCGCCGCCGAGATCGTCCGCGCCCAGCTCGCCGGGAACGTGCTGGCGCTGTCGCTCCGCCACCGCCGCGAGCGGATTCTGGTATTCTTCCACGGTCCCGAGGGGCGCGTGCTCGGCGAGGTGCCGCACCCGCACGGCGTCGGCCCGTTCGCGCTGTCGCCGTGCGGCCGGCGCCTCGCACTGGTGAAGGTGTCGCGCCGGATTATTGTCGCGGACGTGCCCGCCACCGGGCCGCCGCTCGCGGTCGCCACGCCGGCGGCGCTTCACAACAACCTCGTGGTCCGCGTGGACGCGAACCCGTTCCGGCTTCTGGTCCGCGTGGGCAGCTTCGCCCACCACTTCGCGGTGCAGCACGGCGAGCTGTTCCACATGGTTTTCACCGACCCCGCCGTCCACCCGACGTGGCCGCTCCCGCAGCGCTCCGCGACCGCGCTGTACGACCCGGCCCGCTTCCCCACCGCGGAAGCCGTGACGGCCGGCCCGTGGACCGCGGTGCCCGACCGGCTCGGGCAGGTGCTGCTGTTCGCCGCCAGGCCGGGGCTCGTGCTGTCGGTGCTGGTGCGGCGCGAACTCGCGGCCGTGTGGGCGCCGGGCGGCGTGTTCTGGGGCAACGCGGCGCTCATCGGCGGCCCGCCGACGCGCGACGCGGCCCGGCACATCGGCGCGGCGCTCGACGCCGTCGGGAGGGGCTGACGTGGAGGTGCCGTTCCGCCTCACCCGCCGTGAAGACGCCTTCGCGGCCGACGCCGTGCTGGTGTTCGCGGACGGCTTCGCGCCGGTCGCGGCCGCGGTCGGCGGCGCGGCGCCGCAAGTGTTCCCCGTCCGCGGCGGCTTTCTCTTGATCGGCGCCGGCGCGGTGCCCGGGGCGATCCGGTTGCGGCGGCTGGCCGGCGACCTGTTCATCCCCGCCGACGCCGACCTCGTCCCGGCGCTGCTCCCGGAAGAAGCCGCGGGGCTGACGCGCGACCGCGGCCTCGTCTTCCTCCCCGGCGGTCCGGTGCTGGCGTTCGACCCCGCCGCGCCGCTGCCGACGAGCCGCTGGGTGGCGCCGGCGGTCGTGACGCGCGACGAGTGGGGGCCGCTGCCGGAGCCGCCGCCGCGGGCCGAGCGGCTGACCGCGATCGAACGGCCGTCGCCGATGTCGGACGTGTTGAACATCGGCCGTCCCGATGGGGCCGACCCGCTGCCAGCGGACGGCCGCGTGCCCGACGACGCCCGCCCGCCGCCGAGTTCGGCGGCCGACCGGGCGGCCGGCGCCGCGAAGCTGGGGGCGGGGACGTTCCTCAACTGGCTCGGCTCGCTGGCCGGGCTGTCGGGGCTGGCGAAGTTCGGCGCCGACCTCGCCCGCAAGGCCATCGAGCAGGTGCCGCGGCTGAGCGAAAAGCTCCTCGGGGCGCAGGAGGCGGCGCTGCGCGAGGTGCTGCGGCAACTCCGGGACGGCGACGCGGAGGCGGCGCTGCGCCGCGCCCCGCCGGCGTTCGCCGACCCCGACACGCCGGCCCGCGTCGGCACCGACGCGAACCTCGGCACCCGCGACCCGCGCTACGACCTCCGCTCGCTGGTCGGCGGCGGCGGGGGCGGCGTCGGCTGGCTCGGCGGCGGCGACGTGTGGGCGCGCCTCGCCGACGAGTACCGCCGCCTGGCCCGCGAGGCGACCGCCCGCGGCGACTTCCGCCGCGCCGCGTACCTCCTCGGCCTGCTGCTGCGCGACGTGCGCGCGGCGGCGAACGCGCTGCTGGCCGGCGGCCTGTTCCGCGACGCGGCCGTGCTCCTCCGCGACAAGCTCCACGACGCCGCGTCCGCCGCCGCGGCGTTCGAGCAGGCCGGCGAGTTCGACGAGGCGGTGCGGCTGTACGACCGCGCCGGGCTGTACGAGACGGCCGGCACCCTCCTCCGCCGCCTCGGCGACGAGGCCGCGGCGCGCGGCTACTTCGTCCGCGCCGCAGACGGCCTCGCCGACCGCAACGAGTGGCTGAAGGCCGGCGACCTGATGCGGCGCACGACCGGCGACCTCGACGCCGCCACGACGTATTTTCGCCGCGGCTGGGACGCCGACGGCAGCGTGGCCTGCGGCTGCCGGCTGCTCGACGACCGCCTCGCCGCCGCCGACTGGACCGGGGCCGAACACTTGTTCGACGCCGCCGAGGCGCGCTTCGCCCCGCCGCGGTCGGCCGACGCGGCGGCGTTCTTCCACCACGCCCGTCGGGCCGCCGCCGGGCGACTGCCGCCGGACCGCGGCGACGACCTCGCGGACCGCACCCGGCTGCTGTTCGCCCGCCACCTCGCCGACCGCGGCCCCGCGGACGTCGGCAGCCTGTTCGGCACGCCCGGGAACTGGCCGGCGCCGGTCGTGCGCGACGCCGCCGTCGCCGCGCGGGTCCGGCCGCTGGTGGCGTCGCACGACGTTCCGGTGCGCATCGTCGCCGGGCCGGTTCACGCCGTCGTGGTCGCCCCGAACTCGGGCGACATCATCGTCGCGGCCGCCGGCGGCATCATCGGCTGGCGCCGCAACGGCACGCGAGACCTGTTCGCTGCCAGCGGAGCACCGCCGCTTGGGCTGGCGGTTTCGGCAGACGGGTCGATGGTCGTGGACCTCCGCGCCGAGGGCGGCGAGCCGGTCGCCCGCTGCTACACGGCCGGCGTCGAGGTGGCCCGGCGCGGGCTGTCCGAACTGATCGCCGAAGGGGCGAAGAACCCGCTCGCCGGCTGGTATCTCGAACCGGTAGTCGGCACCGACCGCGGCGCGGTGAGCGTCACGGTCGCCACACCGCGGCAGCGGTTGCAGCTGTCCGGCACGTACCTCGCGGCCACGTCACACAACCGCTTCATGCCGACCGGCGGGCTCACGAACCTCCTCGTCCGCGCCGGCGCCGATCGGGCCTGGGACTGGGACGAGCGCTTCCTCCGCCTCCTCGCCGACGGTGAGCCGCCGCGGTCGCTGTGTCGGTGGCTGCCGCACTGGACGCCGGCCGTCCCGCCGGGTAGCTCGTTGACCGTACCGCGGACCGACTGGCGGACGCCCTCGCCCGGCGTGCTGGAGGTCGCCGGCGTGGACCGCGACGGCAACGTCCACTGGTTCCGCTTCGACGGCAGCGACCCGAGGAATACCGCGGCGGACACGGCGACTGCGGCGGGCGAGTCGTTCACGGCCGCGGCCCTGGTCGGCCCCGGGCAGGTCGTCGCGGCGTCGGCCGTGAATGTCGTCCAGTGGATGTCCCGGGAGGGCACGACGCTGCGGCCGCGGGCCGAGGTGCCGCTCCGAGTGCCAACCCGGGTGGTAGCGCTGGTGGGCCGCGGGGCGGGTGAAGTGGTCGCGGTGCTGGCCGACGGCACGGCCGTCCGCGTCTCGCCCGGCCGGTCGTAGAATGGGTTCGATGTCTGTCGGACTTCAGTATCTGGCCCGCGGGTGGTTTGGGTTGTGTGCGTCGTGCTGGTCTCCATCGGAGGTGGTTCGCCCCCTCACCCCGCGTGCTTCGCCGCGACCCTCTCCCCCGAGGGGAGAGGGTGAGAGGCCACCGGCCTCCTCCGCGGGCGGGTATCGACTCGCGGACGCAGGGGTTCACGTTCCCCACGTCGGCGCGTGGTTGCCCGCCCGTGACGGGTGCCGGCCAGTCCCACCCTCTCCCCTCGGGGGAGAGGGTCGCGGCGAAGCACGCGGGGTGAGGGGGCGAACCACCTCCGATGGAGACCAGCACGACGCACACAACCCGAATCACCCGCGAGCCGGCAGGCTGAAGCCTCACCGTAACTGAGTATGCCGCTGGGAGCCGGGAAGCCGATGCCGACCGCCCGAACGTCCCCGCTGCCGGCCCTCGTCCTCCTCGGCGTGTTCGTCGCGGCCGTCGCCGCCGGCGGGTGGTTCCTGTTCCGCACCCCGGCACCCGACCCCGTCCCGACCGAGCCCGAGGAGCCCGAGTTCGCCGCCGACCCGCCACCGCCCGACCCACGGATCACCTTCGCCACCGAGTTCCGCAACGTCCGCCCCGACGCCCGGTACGTCGGGGACGCGGCCTGCGCCGGGTGTCACCGCACTGTCACGGAGGCGTACCACGGGCACCCGATGGGCCGGTCGGCGGCGTGGGTCGGCGGCGGGGCCGGGCCGCTGGAACGGTACGACGCCGCGGCCCACAACCCGCTCCGCGTTGACGACCACCACGAACTCGTCGTGGAGCGCGACAAGGACCGCGTGGTCCACCGCGTCCGCACCGCGGCCGGCGACTACGCCGTGCCGGCCGATCTGGCGATCGGCTCGGGCACGCGCGGCCGGTCGTACCTCACGTTCGACCGTGGCGCGGCGTGGCAGACGCCGGCCAGCTGGTTCACCCCGGACGGCGGCCGCTGGGACCTGTCGCCGGGGTTCGACCTGAGCGCGAACGGCGGCCGCCGGCCGGTCATCGCCGGGTGCCTGTTCTGCCACGTCGACCGGGCCGAGGCCGTGCCCGGGGCGGTGAACCGCTACCGCGAACCGGTCGTGTCGCCGCAGCCGTCGATCGGCTGCGAGCGCTGCCACGGACCGGGGTCGATCCACGCCACCGAGCGCGCCGCGGGGCCGAAACCGGCCGGCCGTGACACGTCGGTAGTGAACCCGAAGCACCTCCCGCCCGGCCTCCGCGGCGCGGTGTGCGAGCAGTGCCACCTTCAAGGGCAGGCCCGCGTCGCCCGCCGCGGCCGCGACCTGTCCGAGTTCCGCCCGGGACTGCCGCTCGAACTGTTCGTCACGGTGATGGTGCGGCACCCCGACTTGGTCGAGGTGCGGCGCTCCGTCGGGCAGGTGGAGCAGATGGAAAAGAGCCGCTGCTTCACCGGCAGCGGCGGGGCGCTCGGGTGCATCAGCTGCCACGACCCGCATTCGGTTCCCGCCCCGGCCGCGAAGGCGGCGTTCTACCGCGGCCGCTGCCAGACGTGCCACGAGTCGCGGCCGTGCGTCGCCCCGGCGGCCGACCGGGCGGCGCAGGCGGACAGGTGCGTCGCCTGCCACATGCCGCGCGGCGACAGCTCGAACATCGTCCACGCCAGCGTGACGGACCACCGCGTGCCGCGCCGCCCGGCGCCTGGCGCACCGCCGCGCGGCCTCGCGCCGGGGACCGACCCACTGGTGCCGTTCCGCGCCGGCCCGCACGCCGCAGCGGGGGCCGAGGCCGACCGCGCCCTGGGGATCGCGCTGGCAGACACCGTCGGTGCGGCGCCGCCGGCGGGCCGGGCGGCGCTGGCCGCGTCGGCCGCGAACCGGCTGGCGACGAGCCTGCAGGCGTGGCCCGGGGACGCGCCCGCGCGGGTGGCCCGAGCGACGGCGCTCGGCGTGGCCGGCCGCGACGCCGAACGGCTAACCGAGGCGCGTGCGGCGGCGAAACTCGCCCCCGACTCGGAGGCGGCGCTTGCGGAACTGACGGCCGCCGCGATCGCGGGCGGGCGCTACGATCTGGCCGAGGAAGCCGCCGCGACGTGGGTGCGACTGACGCCGACGGCGGTCGAACCGCTGCTGGCGCGGGGGACGGCGCGCGGCCTGCGCGGCGACTGGGCGGGCGCCGAGGCCGACGCGCGGGCCGCGCTGGCGTTGAACCCGATTCACCCGCGGCCGCGGCTGCTGCTGGCCGCCGCGCGCCACCGGCAGGGCGACTCGGTCGCGGCCCGGGGCGAGGCCGACGCGGCGCTGGCGCTGGTGACCCGCCCCGACGCCCGGCAGGCCGCGGCCGACTGGTACTTGCAGCTGATCCGCCGCTGAGCGCTCGCCGCTTGCGGCGGTGCACCGCCGCGAGCGGCGGAACCACAACTCCCTACAACAACCCGATACGCCTTCCCCTCCCGCGGAGCTGCCGGCATGTCCGCCGACCCCTGGTTCCAGTCCCTGTTCGCCGACCGCATCGGCGGCGCCGCCTACGGCAAGAGCACCGACATCTACAAGTTCGAGAAGATCAAGCGGGCCAAGCGGAAGGCTCTCGCCGAGCACCCCGAGCGGCTGCTGCTCGACTTCGGCATCGGCGAGAACGACGACATGGCCCCGGAGAACATCCGCGCCGCCCTGACCCGGGAGGCGAACAAGGTCGAGAACCGCGGCTACGCCGACAACGGCATCGCCGCCTACAAGGAAGCCGCCGCCGAGTTCATGCGGCGGCAGTTCGGCGTCTCCCTCGACCCGGTGACAGAGGTGTGTCACTGCATCGGGTCGAAGCCGGCCTACGCCATGCTCCCGGCGTGCTTCATCAACCCCGGCGACGTGACGCTCATGACCGTCCCCGGCTACCCCGTCGCCGGGACGTGGACGAAGTACCTCGGCGGCGAGGTCGTGCGGCTGCCGCTGAAGGCCGAGAACGGCTTCTTCCCCGACCTCGACGGCATCCCGGCCGACGTGCGCGGGCGGGCGAAGTTGCTCGTCATCAACTACCCGAACAGTCCGACCGGGGCGGTGGCGACGACCGACTTCTACAAGCGCGTCATCGACTTCGCCCACGCGAACCAGGTGGTCGTGGTGCAGGACGCGGCCCACATCCTCCTCAGCTACCAGGGCGACCCGCTGAGCTTCCTCCAGGTGGCCGGGGCGAAGGAGGTCGGCGTCGAGGTGCACTCGATGTCGAAGGGGTTCAACATGATCGGCTGGCGGCTCGGCTTCGTGGCCGGGCACCCGAAGATCGTGCAGGCCTACGCCGACGTGAAGGACAACTCCGACAGCGGTCAGTTCATGGCGGTGCAGCACGCCGCCGCGGCGGCGCTGCGCGACCCGTCGATCCCCGTCGCCGTGCGGACGAAGTACGAGCGGCGCCTGCGGAAGCTGGTCGCCGCGCTCGGGCAGGTGGGGTTCGACTGCGCCATGCCGGGCGGCACGTACTTCCTCTACACCCGTGCCCCGAAGGGGGCCGCCGGCCGCACCTTTGCGAACGCCGAGGAGGCGAGCCAGTACCTGATCCACGAGCTGAGCGTGTGCTGCGTGCCGTGGGACGACGCGGGGGCGTTCCTGCGGTTCTCGGTCACCTACATCGCCGCCGACGAAACCGAGGAGGACCGGCTGATGGCCGAGACGGTGAGCCGGCTGAAGGGGATGAGCCTGACGTTCTGAGCGGCGCTACGGGCGGGCGGCGGCGAACAGCCGGACGAACCGCGGGTCGGCCGCGAGCCGGCGGAAGCAGGGGCGGGTGCGGACGTCGTCCGGGTGCTCGTCGCGGAAGCCGCCCGCCAGGACACGGCCCAGGCCGTCGAGCACGGCCTGCCAGCGCGGGTTGTCCGGCGGCAGGCCGTCGAGGTCGGCCAGGAGGGCCTGCATCGTCACCCGGTGGAAGTGATAGCGGAGCACGTTCGGGTACAGCTTCTGGGCCTCGTCGAGGAAGGCCTCGACGCGCCGGGCGTCGGCCGCGGCGGCGGCGCGGGCGGCGGGGTCGGACCCGTCCGCGAGGAGCTGCGCCCGGACCGCGTGGGCGTCGGCCAACACCTCCCGGGTGCGGAAGCCCGGCTGCCCCTTCTCGCTCACCGTCTGCTCCGCCGCCCGGGTGAGGGCGGCGAGCGCCGCCCGGCGGTCGTCCCCCTCGCCGCGCCGCTCCAGCAGCGTCAGCCGGCCGACCTCGGTCAGGTTCGCCGCCATGTCCACCAGGTACTCGGCGTGGTTCGGGCCGGACTTCACCAGCTCCTCCCGGTGGGCGAGCGCCTCGTTCGCGTTCTGCTTGGCGGTGGCGTAGGCCCGGTGCCGGGCCTGGACGCTCGCCAGGTTCATCCAGCTCCGGCCGAGCTGGAACCGGGCGAGTTCGAACTCCGCCGGGTCGGCCGCGGGGCCGGCGTCCTTCAGCACGTCGAACACCTTCTGCCGGACGCGGTGCGAGTCCCAGTAGTCGCGGTCGGCGTCGGGCACCTCGCCGAGGCTCAGGTACTCGTCGCCCCGGTACCCGTACCCGCGGCCCAGTTCCCGCAGGCACCGGACCGCCCACGTCCGCTCGGCCGGGTCGGCGGCCCGCAGCCGGGCGACCGGGAGGGCCGGGTAGTCCCCGGCGACGCGGCGGCGGTGGTCGATCGCCCGGGTGAAGGCGTCGCGGGCGGCGGCGATGTCGTAGCGCCGGCGGGCCAACTCGCCTCGCAGGTGCTCGACCTCGGCGAGTTGGAGGGCGGCGGTGTCGCGGGCGCGGTTGTCGCCGGCCGCCGCGTGAATCCCGGTCCACAACCGCTCGGCCTCGGCGCACGCGGCCGCCGCCTCGTCGTCCCGGTTCCGGTCGAACAGGACGCGCGCGACCTTGACCAGCGCGTCGCCCAGCCGCGGGCGGTGGCGGGGGTCGGCCCCGGCGACGGCCGCGAACCCCTCGCGGGCCTGCCCGAACAGCAGCCCGGCGGTGTCGTACCGGCCGCTCTGGTACGCCTGCTCGCCGACGCCGTAGGCCAGTTCGGCGAGGGCCGCGCGGTCCGGGGTCGGGTCGGTCAGCGCCTCGTCGATGTGCTGCCGGTAGTAGTCGGCCAGGACGCCATGGAGGTCGTTCAGGCCGCGGGTGCTCCGCAGCTCCCCCGTCGTCAGGTGCTGTTTGATCGCGTCGAGCGCGCGCCGCGACTTATCGCCCCACTCCTTGACCCGGGCCGCGGCCGCGCTCTCCGCGTCCCGCCGCAACTGTTCGGCCCGCTCCTTCTCCGCCGCCAGTTCCTTCTCGTGACCCTTCTCCGCCTCCTGCCGCATGGCGTACACCGCTCCGGTCGCCAGCAGCACCGCCAGGAGCACGCCGGCCGCCACCGCGGCCGTCTCCCACGGGCGGCGGCGGAACTGCCGCCACCCGCGCTCCCACGCCGGCGCCGGCCGGGCCGCGATCGTCTCGCCGTCCATCCACCGGCGCAGGTCGGCGGCCAGGTCGGCGGCAGTGGCGTACCGCCGGGCCGGCGCCTTCGCCAGGCACTTCAGGCAGATCGTCCCCAGGTCGCGCGGCAGCCGCGGGGCCAGCCGGCTCGGCGGCGCCGGGTCGGCCCACCGCACCTGCTCCAGCGTCTCCACCATGTTCACGCCGCGGAACGGCGGGCGGCCGGTCAGCAGCTCGTAGAGGATCGCGCCGAGGCCGTACACGTCGGCCGCCGGTCCGACCTCGCGGGCGCCCGCCGCCTGCTCGGGGGCCATGTAGCTCGGCGTGCCCATCACCGCCCCGCTCGGGGTCAGCCCCGACGACAGCTCGTACTGCTTCGCCAGCCCGAAGTCCGTCAGCTTCAGCGTGCCGTCCTTCGCCCGGAGCACGTTCGCCGGCTTCAGGTCGCGGTGAATCACCCCCTGCTCGTGGGCGTACTGAATCGCCTCCGCGAGCGTCCTGGCCATCTCCGCCGCCCGCCGCGGCTCCTGCGGTGCGCCGCGCAGCTCCCGGTCCAGGCTGCCGCCCTCGGCGTACTCCAGCACCAGGTACGGGTGCCCGTCGGCGGTCGTCTCGATCTCGAAGATGCGGGTGATGTTCGGGTGCTCGAGCTTCGCCGTGATCGACGCCTCGCCGCGGAACCGGCTAGCCTCGAACGCGTCCGGGGTCAGCAGCACCTTGATCGCCACGTACCGCGACAGCTTCCGGTCGGCCGCCTTGTACACCCGCCCCATGCCGCCGGCGCCGAGGTCGCCGACCACGTCGTAGTCGCCGAACGACAGCGGGGCCGCGGGGGCGAGCATGCCCGGGTCGGACCCGGGGGCCGAGTCCGGCTTGGCGAAGTGGGCGGCCGTTCGGGTGGCGCCGGAGTCGGTGGGGGGCATGACGGGTCCGGTGGCGGGGCGGCGGACACAGGGGATAATACGAAGGAACCCGGCCGGACCGGACATGCCGACGCGAATAAACTACCGCCCGCCCCGAGGGCCGCCGCGTGACCACCCCCGCCGACGACTTCGCCGCCCACTCCGGCGGGTTCATCCACGACGTCAAGAACCGCCTCGGCACCCTGTCGCTGAACCTGCAGCTGCTGGCCGAGGACTTTTCCGACCCGCAGAACCCCCGCGAGCGGAAGGCGCTCGACCGCGTCAACCGCCTCCACGGCGAGTGCCAGAAGCTCGCCGACCTCGCCAACGCCTTCCTCCGCTTCGCCCGCGCCGGCGTCCCCCGCCGCACCCCCACCGACCTCGGCGCCGTCGTCACCCGGCTCATCGACTTCCTCACCCCGACCGCCCGCGCCGCCGGCGTCGAGCTGGCGTGGTACGCCGCCGCCGACCTGCCGCCGGTGGACCTCGACCGCGACCAGTTCGAGCAGGCGCTGCTGAACCTCCTGCTGAACGCCGAGCAGGCCATGCCCGACGGCGGCACCCTCACCCTGATCGGCCGGGCCGACGGCGACGCGGTCTGCCTCGACGTAATCGACACCGGCTGCGGCATGGACGCGGACGTACTGGCGGATCTATTCCGCCCGTTCCACACCACGAAGAAGACCGGCACCGGCCTCGGCCTGCCGACCGCCCGGCAGGTGGTCGTCGCCCACGGCGGCACCCTCGACGTGCAGAGCGAACCCGGCCGCGGTACCAAGTTCACCATCCGCCTCCCCGCCGCCGCGGCCGAACGGCCGTCCGACATTTCGGTTGACCCGCCGCCCCCGGTCCGGTCGAATCGAACCTTCCCCCACTCGCCCGCGGACTCGCCATGAAACGGTTCCTCGCCGTCGCCGCCATCGTCGGCGCGTCGGTCGTCATGCTCGTCGGGGTCGGCCGGGTCGTGCGGTTCGTCCGCGACGGGCGGGCCACCGACGAAGAGCTCCGCGCCGAGCGCGAGGCCAACCAGGCCGAGGCGCGGGCGGCGTTCGCCGCGCCCGCGCCGCCGACGCCGGCCGAGGCCGCCGACTTCGACCGCTTCTTCCGCGCGCTCGGCACCGCCCTCGCCGACCGCGACGAGGCCGCCGTCACCGGCCACTTCGACGCCGACCGGCTGGCGACGGAGCTGGTGCGGTTCGGGGTTTTCGCCCGGCTGAAGGCCGCGGACACGCCGGCGAACCGCGCGGACATGGCCCGCGGGTTACGCGCCGGCGTCGGCAAGGCGCTCGTGGAGAACGAATTCATGCGCTGGCAGTCGAGCCGGGTGCGGGCCATCCGCTGGGCCGCCGACGGCCGCGAGGCGGTGGTGATCGCCACCCACCGGATCGAGATCGCCGACGAGGAACTCGACCAGCGGATGCGGTGGTGGCTGGTCGGCCGGGCCGGCCACGGGTGGAAGGCCTACGACATCGAAGACCTGGACATGGGGTCGCGGGTCACGCAGATGCTGGCGGCGGTCGCCACGCCCGAGCTCGTCGCCGCCGGCCCCGCCGGGGTGGCCCGCATCCGGGACGCGGCGCTCGCCGTCCGCGAGGCGCAGATGGCGTGCATCCGCCCGGACGCGGTCGCCGCCGAGGAGGCGCTGGCCCGGGCGCGCGGGGTGGACTTGCCGGCGCCGGCCGCGGCCCTCCGGTCGGTGGCCGAAGCCGGCCTCGCCCTCCTCCGCCGCGACCACGCCGCCGTGCTGCGCCACCTGGACGAGGCCGACCGCTTCCAGCCCGGGATGCTCGGGACGAAGCCGCTGCGGGCGAGCGCGCTGAACTTCGCCGGCCGGCACGAGGAGGCGCTCGAGCAGGCCCGCGGGTACGTCGCCGAGCTCGGCCCGGACCCGGCCTCCCTCACCCAGTCCGGGTACGCGCTCGAGGCGCTCGGCCAGCCCGCCGAGGCCGCCGCCGACTACCGCCGGGCGCTCGACGAGTTCCCCGACCAGCTCGACTCCCTGTTCGGCCTCCGCCGGGTCCTGCCGCCGGAGGAGAAGGCCGAGGTCGGCGAGCGGCTGGCGAAGGCCCGCCACCCGGACCGGCTGTTCGACGAACTCCTGGACGACGCCCGCGACGACGACGACGACGCGGGGGCGGCGGCGCTGCTCGCCGGGCTGCGGAAGGCGCAGCCCGACCACCCGCGGGTGGCCGAGGAGGAGGTCCGCGAACTCGTCCGCGACGGGAAGTACGCCGAGGCGACGGCGCTCGTCCGGAGTCGCGGCACGGCCCTCCAGCCGCGGCCGCCGGTCGTGAACGCGTACCTGTTCGCCATGCTCGACGCCGGCCGGTCGGTCGAGGCGCTGGAGGGCGTGCCCGCGGCCCACGCCGGCGCGGCGTTCCAGTCGCTGGCGTTGTCACTGGACGGGCGCCGGTTCGACGAGAAGGACGACGCTCCTGACACGCACAAGGAGCAACGGGAGGCGCTATTCGCGGCGCGGCGGAAGCAGGCGCCGCGCGACCCGTGGGTCCGCTACTACGAGGCGAGCGCCCGCGAGAAGTCCAAGAACTACGACGAGGCCGCGAAGGGGTTCGCCGCCGCGGCCGCGGAGCTGACGGCGTGGGACGACGTGACCGACAACGACCGCGACCTGTACCGCATCCGCCGCGTGTCGGCGCTGTACCGGGCGAAGAATGGGCTGGAGGCGCTGCGGGAGGTCGGCCCCGCGAACAAGACCTTCCCCCAGCTCGGCTACCTGTACCTCGACGACCGCGACGCCGACGGCCTCGCGGCGCTGGTCGCCGCGCACGCCGGGCGGCAGCCGGCCGACCGGGCGGTGGTCTACTTCCGCGGCGAAGTCCACTGGCTGAAGGAAGAGTACGCCGCCGCCGCGAAGGCGTTCGGCGAGTACCGCCGCGGGGCGGACGAAAAGGACGACCCGTACGCGTTCGCGGCCGCCGACCGGGAGGTGCGGAGCTTCGTCCGGGCCGGCGACACCGACGGGGCGCGAGAGGCGGTCGGGTTGGCGAACCGGATGAACTGGCGGCACCGGGCGCTGATCGCCGCCGCGGGCGGCGACGCGGCCGAACTCGGCCGGGTGCTGGAGGAGCAGGCGGACCAGCCGGGCGGCGTCGGCTCGCTGTACTACGACGACGACTTCGCCCGGCGGTTCGCGGCCCCGGCGTTCGAGGCGCTGCGGCGGAAGTACCCGGACCCGCGGCCGCCGCTCCCGGGGGGTCCGGTCGGGTAGAATGCGGCGGGTCGGGGCGTCGGCCCCGGTATCCGGCTCGGGGCTTCAGCCCGGAGGGCGCCTTCGCTAGCCCCGGGCGGAAGCCCGGGGCGGCCTACGAGGTGAACCGGGGGCGTGACACCACGAACTCCGCCCACGCCCGCCCGGGGCTTCCGCCCCGGGCTAGCGAAGGCGCCCTCCGGGCTTGAAGCCCCGAGCCGGAAACCGGGGGCCGGACATCCCCGGCTCGCCGGGACACCCGCGCCACGTCTGGACACCCGCCGCCCTCGGGCCGACAATCACCAATCGCCCCACGTCCCGCGCCGCGACAGGACGCCTCATGGCCCGCGACCCGACCCCCGACGACGCCCAGGACCTGTTCACCCGCGGCCACAAGGCCCTCGCCGACCGGCAGTTCCTGGAGGCCGTCGAGTGCTTCTCCCGGGCCATCACCCTCCGCCCCGACGTGTCCGCGGGCTACCGCTACCGGGCCTACGCGTTCCTCGAACTCGGCGACCGCGTCCGCGCCCTCAACGACCTCGACCAGGCCGTGCGGCTGAAGCCCGACGACCCCCAGGCCTACGCCGACCGCGCCGCCGAGCTGTTCACCCAGAAGGCCTTCGACCAGGCCGTCAGCGACTGCAACCGGGTACTGTCAATCGACCCCGGCCGCGCCCCGATCCGGGCGCTGCGCGGCCGGTGCCACGCCGCCCGCGGCGACTCCCCCGCCGCCCTCGCCGACTACGCCGAGGCCGTCGAGGCCGACCCCGAGAACGCCCCGCGCGTCCTCCTGTGGCGGGCCGCCCTGCGGTTCGAGACCGAGGACTACGCCGCCGCCGAGGCCGACTGCACGGCGGCGCTCCAGCACCAGCCCGACGACGCCGACGCGTACCACCTCCGCGGCGCCGTCCGCCAGCAGGCCGGCGACGGCGACGGGGCGGAGGACGACTTCTCGGCGGCCGTGGCCCGCGACCCGGGGCACGGCCCGGCCCGGCTCGGCCGGGCGGTGTGCCGGTTCCTCCGCAAGGACTTCGCAGGCGTCGTCGCCGACTGCGACGCGGCCATCCGGCTGCTGCCGAACTTGGCCCGGGTGTTCGAGCTCCGCGGGTCGGCGCTAAAGATGTTGGGGCGGCCGGACGAGGCGCTGCACGACTTCGACGAGGCGGTCCGCCTCGCCCCGCAGGCGGCGATGCCGTTCAACTACCGGGCCGGGGCGCACTACGCCCGCAGGGACTACGCCGCCGCCGCCCGCGACCACCTGGAGGCGCTGAAGCGCGACCCGCGCAGCGCCGCCACGTTCAACCAGCTCGGCTGGGTGTGGGCGACGTGCCCCGACCCGGACGTGCGGAGCGGCCCGCGGGCGAAGGAGTGCGCCACCCGCGCCTGCGAGCTCACGGAGTGGGCCGAGGCCGGCTACCTGGACACGCTGGCCGCGGCGAGCGCCGAGTGCGGCGAGTTCGACGAGGCCGTGCGCTGGCAGGAGAAGGCGCTGGGGCTCGTGGCCGGCGACGCGGCGAAGGAGGCGGACTACGAGACGCGACTGGAGTTGTACCGCCGGGGGAAGCCCGCCCGGGTCGAGGGCGGGCTCGGGGATTGACGCGCGGCCGGGGGGTGTGGCCGGGTGCGGGGGGGTAGGCGGGAGAGTGCCGAAAGCCGCTTCACTTACTCGCCAGCCTTGTCGGGGGTCTTGTCGGGGGTCTTGCCCTTCTTCGTGCCCTTGTTCGTCCCCTTGGACGTGCCCTTGCTCGTCCCCTTGGACGTGGCCTTCGGGACGTCCCGCTCCTGGCCGGTGGCCATCCCGGAGTAGGAGACGAGCGCGAACGAGAAGGCGAGAGCGGTCAGCGCGGCGAGGCGGCGGATCATCAACGAACCTCCGAGATCGGTGGACAGGGGGAGCCGGTCACACGCGACCGGCCGAGACATACTAACCCCGCCCCCCGCCGCGGGTAGTGGGAATTCTCGAAAGTTGTTCATGTTCCTGCGCCGCGGGGCGAACGGTGGTCCGATCAATGCTTCCCAGGCTACCCAGACCAACGAGGCGAGCCGACCGCCGTCAGGCGGCGGGTGACATTCTTCACCCGCCGCCTGACGGCGGTCGGCTCGCCAGAGCTATTCCGCGCCAGATCACGACCACCCAGCGGGCCGCCGCCCACAGCATCAGCACGCACACGCTCGCCACCACGAACACCGTCAGCCC
>Ga0105046_10007421_pt1 | contig 17275 bp, 10 predicted proteins | sample MAT03_FD_78385 | JGI IMG/M metagenome (GOLD analysis project Ga0105046, IMG submission 78385) | Freshwater microbial communities from Lake Fryxell liftoff mats and glacier meltwater in Antarctica - MAT-03 (megahit assembly) | ecosystem: Environmental > Aquatic > Freshwater > Ice > Liftoff...
CGTCGTGTCGAGGGGTGCGGACGTGTCGACGGGCTCGGACGTGTCGACGGGCTCGGACGTGTCGACGGGTTCGGACGTGTCGACGGGTTCGGAGTCGGGTGCAACCTCGGTCGTGCTCGTGTCCGGCACAAGCTCGGTTGTGCTTGTATCGGGAGCGGTTTCGACGGGCCCGCTGTCAAGTGCGAGCTCGGGCGTGCTTGTATCGAGGGTGTCAGGCGCGTTCGTGTCCGTGATTTCGGAAGCGTCGACATGGGCGCCGGTGTTGTCAGCGCCACACGCGCCGACAACCAGCATCCAGGTCGCGGTCAACATCGAGCGCCAGGCGTTGGAGGTCATGGAAACTGACTTCCACATCGTGTCGTGCGGTGCAACCTCCGGCGTCCGGTGGCGGCCGTCCGATCGAAGGCGGGCCACCGGGCCGGGTCTACTCGAGAACTGGGTCGCAGGCGGCGCCGCGGCAGGCCCCGACGTGCAGGTTGGCGGTGGAGTGGCGCTGAGCACCCCAGCAGCCGTCATTGCTCGTGTTGAAGCTGAATGTGAACTGCCGGCTGCCGGCGGCATCATTGAAGAAGATCGGCGACTTGATCCAGGCGCCATTCGACATCGTGATCTTCGCCTGGAAGCGGAGGTACTCGTCGAGGGGCGCGACGAACTCGACCGTCGCGTAGATGACGCAGAGGTCGCCTTTCTCGGCGTAGCCGTTCTGAATCGTTGCGGTCTTGAACTGATGGCCGAGCACGATGAGCGGGTTGGTCGTGTCGCCGCTATCGCTCCAGTGGCCGGCTGGGCCGTCACCGGGGGACGGATTGTAGGGCGGCGGGCTGTCGTCCACGGTGCTCGAGCTGGTGAGCTCGAAGCAGCCGCCGAGAACAGACATCGACAGTGCGACGGCAATGAGGAACGCGGTGGTGGGGCGACGGGGTGTCATTGAGACCTCGGGTTGGAACAGGCGGTGGAGGAACCGTTGGCGTGGGTGGAGACGGACGGTGTTCGGAGGATTGAAGCGAACAGACGCGTCAGGTGCCAGGAGGCTTCTTGCCGCCGCTCAGTAGCTGGGACAGGAGGCCTGCGAAGTCGATCTGCAGTGTCGGTGCCTTGGGCACCTCAGGCGAATTTGCCGGCGGCTCCGTCGAAGCCGTTGCAGTCGTCTCGCTGGTGCTCGGGCCTGCGGGTGTCGCTGTGGTTTCGGCCGAGCCGTCGGGCGCCGGCGTGGTCGGCTGTACCGCGTGCATCACGATCGGTGCTCCGCCCGGGCCGACCGCGCGCTGGAGGGCCTGGGAAAGAAGCTGGCCGAGACCCGCGAGCGGGCTCGCCTGGGGAGGGGGTGTCGCGCCCGTCGCGCCCGTCGCGTGGGGTGGCGCCGAGGCGGGGGCCGGCGTCGCCGCAGCGGGTGGCTGCGGGTTCGGCTGGACGGCGGTCTTGATCGCCTGACCAAACCCCTGCATCAACTGCTGGAAGAAGGCGTTGGTAGCGACCGCGGCGGGACTCGGTGGGGTCGCTTGCGTGGGTGTGGCGGCAGCGTCGGTGGCGGGCTCGGGCGCACCGCGCGAGTCGAACGCGAAACTGGTCGAGAGCTTGTGCTCACCCGACAGCCCGAGATCGATCTTGGTGGCGTCGGGGTTCGCTTGGGCCGGCGGCGCGCTCGTCACCTGGCCGTCCTGGTCCACCTTGACGACAGCGCCGGCGGCGGCCGTACCGGCGTTCTGGATGGCAGTCTTCAAGACACCCGCGAAGGCCTGCCCGAGGTTACCAAAGAGCGCCTGCAGCGGGTTGGGCGGCGGCGCGTCAGGGGCTGGCGGGGGCGCCTTGTCGGGTGCTGGGAAGCGCTCTTCCAGCATGTTCGCGAAGCCTTCGAGGAGCCCGCGGATCACGGGTCCACCCTCGGCCTGGAGGACGTCGCCCCGCAGCGCGAAGCCAAGACTGCCATCCGAGTTCTCCTGGATGCCGGTCTCCAGGAGCCGATCGACCGCATGCCCGATGGTCGTGTCGAGTCGCTGCCGCCACTCGGGTCGGTCCTTGACGCCAGCCACGTCGAGCCTGCTCCGCCATGAGCTCCGCAGCGCCTCGATGAGCTTGCCCTTCTCGGGTGCCATGCTGCGCGGCATCGCCGAGATGCGCTCGATCTCGCGCGTGAGCTCCGCGAACTCGGCCTCGATCTCGGCCAACAATGCGGGGTCGTCGACGCCTTGGGGATCCAATGTAATCTCGTTCATCGCGGGCATCGTACCGAGAAGCGGAGCGCCCGGCTACGGCAGGGCTGTGTGCATCCGAGGAGGGTCGTCCCTAAAACCCCCAGACCTTCACGCCACCGGCGCGTCCCTTGACCTCGTGCTCGCCGCGGTCGACCGCGATCGATACGAGCTCCGCGCCGAGCAGGGCCTTCGTATCGGCCGACACGAGCAGCGTCGTCGACAGCTTCTTGTTGAGCGCCTCGATGCGCGCCGCGACGTTCACAACATCGCCGATGAGGCCGTACTTCATACGCGTCTTGCTGCCGAGGTTGCCGGCGACGACGCGCCCCGTGTGGATCCCGATGCGCGCACGCAACGAGGACTTGCCGGCCTGGCGCCAGATCTGGGCTATCGGCTGGGTCTCCCAGATACGGTTCATTTCTTCGAGGCGGGCACGCATCGCGAGCGCGCAGCGGACCCCGACCTCGGCGTGGTTCTCCACATCGTTGGGGGCGTTGAACACCGTCAAGATTGCGTCGCCCAGGAACTCGATGATGCAGCCCTGGTACTGGTCGATGATCTCGTTCATCGCCGCGAGGTACGTGTTCAGCATGGCGAGCACCTCCTTTGGCGGGATGAGCTCCGTCATCGAGGAGTAGCCCTCGATGTCCGAGAACACGACCGTCACTTCGCGTTCTTCGCCGCCGAGCGCCGCCGCCGAGCGGTCCGCGAGCACGCGCTTGGCGATGTCGGGAGACACATATCGACCGAATGTGTCGCGCAGGAAGTCACGTTCTTTCAGTGACTTGGCAATGGTGTTGAAGTGGTGGCCCATGAGGCCGAACTCGTCTTTGCGCTCGACCTCGAGCTCGTGTTCGAAGTCGCCGGCGGCGATCCTGCTGGCGGCGAGGTTGATGTCGTTGATCGGCCCACGGATGCGTCGGCCGAGGTAGAACGAGACCAGGAACAACGCGATGGCCGCCGCCCCGAAGATCACCAGGGTGGTGGTCAGCACGCGCATGCGGATCCGATCGATGTCGGACGCGAGGATGTCGACGCCGACCAAGCCGAACGAGTCCCCGTTCGGGAACCTCAACGGGGCGTAGCCGGACAGCGACAGGCCCCACTCGTCGGCGGTCATCTCCTCCTCGACCGTGATGCGCGTGAGGCCTTGTTGCATGAGCTTGATCGTGTCGGTGATCTCGTAAGTGTCGCCATAGGTGCCGGCGCCCACGTCGTCGTCGCCCACATCGATCACGAACTTGAGCTTTCTCGGGTCGTCGGTCTTGGAGAAGATATAGATGGAGTCGATGTCAGGGTCGTCGCGGCAGATCTCCGTGAGGCCCTCGCGCACCCACTGGTAGTAGTCATCGTCTCGCCATTTGGCGGGGTCGAGCTCCGCGAGGCGCGGGACGTTGATGCGCTTGGAGATGATCATGACCGTCGAGCGGATGCGCGTCTGGAGTGCCCCGAACTCGGTCGAGTAGGCGGTCTCGTAGAACGCCACGCCCATGACGCCCAGGATCAGGAAAACGACCGCACCGACGAGCAGCATGACCCGCACGTGGAAGCGCTGCCAGGGCTTGAGGGTGAAACCTGCGGTTGTGTCGCTCACAACCCCATCATGTTCCGAGTGAGCGCGCTTCGCAACCGCCCACCGGGCCGAATACGGCCGCACGAAAAGGGCCTGGGAGTGTGCGTCGGTGCATCCTTGACATGCATGTGAGCGCGGCCGCGGGCGCGCAAAGGCTCTTGCATTCGAGGTTGCCGTCTGCAAGGGTCCGCGCCGTTCGGAGGCAGGCACACGACGTGTCGCCCATGACTCGATGGCAGCAGTCGTGCGGCTTCGCGACGACAATGGAGCTGGCGATGACTGGAATCGGGAACCGCGCGCTGCTCGCGCTCACGCTCCTCACGCTGACCGTCGGCGCGGCCCATGCGGAGCCAGCGACGAAGGTCTTTCTGAACGGGGTGCCGACGCCCGTATTCTTCAACGATGGCGATAGCTTCCGCGTGCTGTCCGGCAAGTTTCAGGGCAGCAAGGCGCGCCTGTCCGGCTACAACACGCTCGAAAGCTATGGGCCGGCCCACCAGTGGGGGCCGTGGACGGCGCACGAGATGTTCGTGCTCGCCAAGATGGGGACGAGCAACGCGCGCAATGGCGTCTGGCACTGCAGCTCGGACGGCAAGCTCGACACCTACGGCCGCACCTTGTGGTGGTGTCCGGAGCTGGCGGCGGACCAGATTCGCAAGGGCCTGGCCCACGTGCTGTCGGTCGACAGCAAGCCGGGCCACCCCGATCTCATCAAGGCCCAGGACGAGGCGAAGGCGGCCCGGCGCGGCATGTGGGCCCACGGGATCCCCGGCTTCGTCTTGACCTCGTTGCATTCGCTGGCCGAAGAGGTCGGCGACGAAGGCGCCTACAACCGACTCGTGTCGTCGGTCGACGGACACTCGCTCAAGTGGGTGCACAACGAGACCTACGCCGAGTGCGCGCTCGTGTGTGACGACGGGGCCGAGGAGAAGTCGCGCCTCGACGCGGCCGTGGTCGCGCTCAACGCGGACCCGACGGTGGCGCCGTTCATCAAGGGCGCGGGCGGGGCGCGGCCCTACAGCGAGGACGAGCTCGAGGTGATCGCGTCGAACTTCGCGCGCAAGAAGGACATCGCGCCGCTCCTGAAGCGACCCGAGCACCTGGCGGCGTTTACCGCGGTGCTCGATAAGCTGCGGGCTGCCGACCAGCTCGGGCGCGTCGTTCAAGAACCGGCGGCGTGCATGATCTACGTCGACTTCAAGCGCCGCTTTGGCGGGGGGCGGGCGGCATGTCTTCGCTGAAGGGCTCCTCGTTCGCCCTCGCGCTCGTTGGCGGCGCGTTGGTGAGCTGCGACTACCAGAGCCCGGCCTACCCGGTGCTCGGCTACGAGGTCGGCGATCAGGCGTGCGAGGACGGTCTCGACAACGATCTCGATGGCGTCGTCGACTGCGATGACGGCGACTGTCTGATGACGTCGACCTTGTGCGGCGAGTACGTGCCACTGATTCCAGTCTTCACGCCGGAGACCTCGCTGGCGCTGTGCCGCGACGGGATCGACAACGACGACGACGGCCAGTTCGACTGCGGTGATCGCAAGTGCCAGGGGATCCAGGAGGTCTGCTGCGGGCGCGAGTTCACCAACGAGCTATGCAACGACGGCCGCGACAACGACGGCAACGGCTTCACCGACTGCGGTGACTTCGGCTGCTCACGCGGTGTCTACGTCACCGTCTGCGACGAGGACAGCGAGCTGACGTGCCTCGACGGGCTCGACAACGATGGCGACGGCGATCGCGACTGCGCGGACTCCGGCTGCTCACGCTTGCCGTTCTGTAGTGAGACCGCGTGCGCTGATCTCAGCGACAACGACCTCGATGGCAAGGCCGACTGCGACGACCCGGACTGCGCCGGCGTCACGCCGTGCCCGGCGGCACCCGTCTTGCCGGAAGACACGATCGCGTCGTGCTCGGACGGGGTCGACAACGACGGGGATAACTTCACCGACTGCGACGACTTCTCGTGCTCGCGCGATGCCGCGGCCGACGTGCTCGCGTTCTGCGCCGACCGCGCGGAGGCGACCCTCGCCAAGTGTCAGGACGGCATCGACAACGACGGCAACGGCTTCACGGACTGCGGCGACTTCGGCTGCACGCGCTCGGATGACCAGGCGGCAGTTGCGTTCTGCAACGGCATCGCCGAGAACACGCTCGAGCGCTGCTTCGACCGCAAAGACAACGACCAGAACGGCTTCGCCGATTGCGCGGACTTCTCGTGCTCGCGCGCGGTGGACCCAGCGATCGTCGCGGAGTGCGCCAAGATCCTCGAGGTCGACTTCGACAAGTGCAGCGATGGGATCGACAACGACGGTAACGGCTTCGCCGACTGCGCGGACTTCTCGTGCAGCCAGGCGGCCGAAGTGAGCGTGCGGCGCGCCTGCCAGGAAAGTGCCGCCGCGACGCCCGCCGAGGCGGATGCGGTCTGTGCGAACGGCGCCGATGACGATGGCGACGGCTTCGTCGACTGTGCTGACTGGGATTGTTCATGGAATCCGGACGTGACTGTCTGCGCCGGGGCGAGGGTGTGCGAATGAGATCCTTTGTACTCAAAGCTTTGGTCCCCGTCTCGGGTCTGCTCCTCACGTTGCTCGCGGGCGCAGCCTGGGCCGCCGACGGCAAGGAGACGAACTGCACCGATGGCCAGGACGACGATGGCGACACCGTCTTCGACTGCGGCGACAACGACTGCCACGACAACCCGGCGTGCATCCCGGATGGCAGCGACGAGGTCGGCGAGCAGCGCTGCGGCGACTTCATCGACAACGACAAAGACGGCCACATCGACTGCGATGACGAGGGCTGCGTTGGCACGAAGGCGTGCTCGGGCAGCTGGGACCTGCAGGTCGGTGGCAACGTCGGCGGCAAGGACAGCGGCGTCGATGACGATTCGTTGCCCGATCTGGCGCCCGGCAAGAGCGTCGAGGACCTGGTCGGTAGGGGCGACGACAAAGACGGCGAGCGCTCGGACGAGGTGTGCGCTGACGGCATCGACAACGACAACGACGGCCGCACCGATTGCGCCGACTTCGGCTGCCGCTTCGACGCGCAGGTCAGCGTCTGCCGTGAGAACCCGGGCATCCGCTTCTCGATCGTGTCGCACATCACCCAGAGCTACGACATCGAAGCCGACGAGATGGACACGCGCTTCACGGTGCTCCAGCTGCGCGCGTTCGGCCCGATCCCGTTCATCCAGGACTCGTTTTTCCTCGTGTCGATGCGCGCCGAGCGCACGCCGCGCCTGACGTTCGCGATGTTCCAGGTGCCGCTTGGCAAGGGGCACTACCTCAACATCAACTCGGGGGGTGGTGGTCTCTCGACGGCGCTCATCCGGTCGGCGTCGAAGCAGCTCCTGATCGACTCGCCCTTCTACGTCTATAACGCGTTCGAGCAGGGCAACGGCGCGGCACTCGAGGTCGGCGGGCAGATCGACGCAGAGGGCATGTTCGACTACCGCGTGTACGCGGCGGGCGGCTCGGGTCGCTCGAACGGCAACGTCGGCGGGCGCTACTTCACGTTCGACAACACCAACTACACCTGGTCGCTCGGCGCCCAGTTGAACATCGACCTCGTCGGCAGCATGACGCGCTGGGACAGCCCGATGTTGTACACGCCGGTGCCGACCGCACTCGGGCTGAGCGTCGGCTTCAAGTACGACCAGCGCGCGCAGGAGCGCTACCCGGCCACCAACGTGAACTTGACCTTGCGCAGCGGCAGCTTCTTCGGCTCGGCCGAGACGTACGTGAAGCGCGAGCTCGAGTTCAAGTCGTGGCAGATCGCGTACAACGTGGCGCTCGGCTACCTGCTGGTGCCCAAGATGTTCCTGCTCGCGGCCGACGTCGGGCAGTACCTGCCGGGCGAGCCGGAGGACGCGCCGGCCGTGGCCCAGACCGACGTCGCGCGCCAGCTCGACGAGCTCCAGTGGCGCGTCGGTCTGCACTGGTACTTCTGGCGCAATATCGGTGTAATCTCGGCGATCTACACCGATCGCACGGTGTCCAATAAAGTCGAGGGCGACGCCGACACGCATGAGCGCGTCTTCAAGTTCGTCGGCCAATACCGCTTCTAGAATTCGGGCCCGATGCGGCTCCAACTCGTCGTCGTCATCCCCCGGTCTCTTGTGCGGCGTAAGAAGCGTACGCCTCCGCGCTCGCGGCGGCGCCTCCTTAGATCAGGGGACCGTCTCGGCCCCCGAATTCGCCGTGTCGCCTTCGGCTGCTGCTGCCGAATTCGGCCGCCAACGAATCCAAGCTCAGGGCTGGCTTTAGGGCGCAAAAGCGGTCACTATTGTCCGGCTGGTCATCCCTCCGTCGAGGGTTGGCGGGCGTCTCCTGCGGGGAGATGGTGCGCGCCAGCCGACATGCGGAAAGGTCGGTGGAGCGTGCGCCGTGGAGGACCAAGCATGCGCTCGAGAACAGGTCTAGGGTGGTTGGCGACAGTAGCCGTTGGGCTCTTCTTGGCTGCGCCTGCGCGCGCCGAGCTCAAGCTGCTGCCGACCAACCAGGCCAACGCGATGGTGCAGGCGCTGATCGACGCCGGCATCCAGGTCGTCGACGCGAGCTACGAAGGGGGCGCGCCGAGTCAATGGAGCTACTTCCCGTTCTCGGGCACCTACCAGTCGGGTGGGGCGGGGCCGGTCGGGACGTTCACGGGCGGACCGCTCGGGATGCGCGACGGGCTCCTCATGACGAGCGGGGAAATCACCCTGGCGGCACCGGATCCGATCGTCGGTAACAAGTCCCTGCCTGGCACCCTGTATCCCGATGGGAGCCCAATCCTCGAAGGGGCGACGGGCGTCTTGACCCCGGACATCGGTCCTGCACCGACCGGCGGCAGCGCCGAGGCCTTCTGCACGCGGCTCATCGGGGCGAGCGAATCTTCGATTTCGCCGCACGACGTCGTGAAGCTGACGATCGATTTCAAGCTGGCCGAGGGCTACGACGGGATCCAACTCGACTACGTCTTCGGCTCCGAGGAGTACCCGGACTACCAGGGCGACCTCTACCCCGACGCTTTCGGTTTCTTCGTGCGGCCCGCGGGTGCCACCGACTTCACGAACTTCGGCCGCGATCCCAACGGCAACGACATCAACATCAATGGGCCGTTCTTCGGCGGTGACGCCGTCATCGAGACCTACGGCGGCGGCCACGCGATCAGCGAATACAACGGGCTGACACCGCACCTGCGCAGCGCGTTCCCGCTGCAGTCGGGCGCCGACAAGGTGCATCGGGTCGTGATCGTTGTCTGCGACGCGGGCGATCAGTGGCTCGACTCGGGTGTCTTCCTGCGTGCGCTGGCCGGCTGCAATGGAGCCTGCAACGAGACGACCTGGTGCGGTGACGGCAAAGTGCAGGGCGGCGAAGAATGCGACGACGGCAACGTGGTCGACGGTGGCGACGGCTGCACCGCGAGCTGCGAAGTCGAAAACGAGTGGGCCTGCACGCGGCCACCCGGCGGCCTCTCGGTCTGCAGCAAAACCTGCGGCAACGGCATTACCGACAGGCCTATCGAGCAGTGCGACGACAGCAACAGCGAGGACCACGACAACTGCGTGTCGTGCCGCATTGCGACCTGCGACGACGGCGTGCTCCACAACCTCGATAGCGGCAGCGAGACCGGCATCGACTGCGGCGGCAGCTGCCCCGGCTGCCCGCCAGGCGACCCGTGCCAGGACCACAGCGACTGCGCCAGCGGCTACTGCGAGCCACTGACCGAAACCTGCCAGGCGCCGCCCGCGACGGTCGCGATCGACGACTTCGCGGCGGCACTGGGCACGACCCCCATCCCACTGCCGGTCGTGGTGCTCACGGGCAACGATGACAACGCGGACGACGCGACCTTCGCGCTGGTGCTCGGCACGAGCCAGCAGGGTGGCAGCGTCACGTTGAACAACGGCGTCGTCAGCTACTCCGCGGCTGCTGGATTCGGTGGCCGCGACCGCTTCGACTACCTCGTGTGCAACCCATTCGACCTCAGCATTTGCGACGTCGCCACCGTGTTCATCGACGTCAACCGGCCGCCGGTGCTGGCCGATCGCACGACCTGGACCGCGGTCGGTCAGGCGACGTTGACCCTGCCGATGGCGACGATTTACAGCGACCCGGATGGGAACGTGGTCGGCGTGCCGTCGATCCGCGCGACCGCCACCGGCGGCGCGGTGATGTCGGTCGGTGTCGATGGCGCGCTCATCCTGACACCGCTGAACGCGAATCGCGCGGGCGACTACGTGGTGTCGGTCAGCGCCTGCGATGCGGTCGTGCCGGCCGGCTGCGACACGTCGACCTGGACCGTGCACGTCAATGATCCGCCGCTGCTGGCGCCGGTGACCCTGACGCTTTCGGGTGGCACCCAGCAGGTTGTGCCGATGAACGACTGGTTTGTCGGACGCGGGCTCGTCGTTGGCGACGATCCGACCGACGGTGACATCGATGGGCTCCTGCCGTTCCGCGTGAGCAGCGAGGCGGGCGGCACCTTTGGCGTCGTGAAGGCGTTGACGACCGGCAGCTGCTCGGTCGCGGCCACGGGCGAGGTCACGATGGTCGCTTCGAGCGACATGACCGGCGTCGGCGTCTGTTACGTCAGGGCGTGCGAGGAGCTGCCGGCGGGGGACGTGCGAGTGTGCACGGTCACGACGATCACGATGACCGTGCTCGAGTGCCAGGGCGCGAGCGACTGCGCGAGCAGGCTCTGCGATACGGCGACCGACCGCTGCGTCGACTGCCTCGACTCGGCCGCGGGGGGTAGCGTCGATGTCGGCTGCAGCGGGGCCGCGCCGATCTGTGAGGACGACACCTGTGTACCGTGTCTGGACGACGGCGGGCGGCCCGACAGCGGCTGCAACGCGGGCACGCCGGTGTGCAAGGCGGGCGACATCTGCGTCGAGTGCGAGACGGCCGCCGACTGCGACAACGGCGAAGTCTGCGACGCGGCGACGAACGCGTGCATGCCGTGCCGCGACACAGCCGGCCCCGGGGGTGTCGACCAGGGCTGTGCCTTGACGTTGCCCGCGTGCTGGACCGCGCCGACCACGCCGACGTGCGTCGAGTGCCTGGCCAATGCCGACTGCCCGAGCAAGGTGTGCGACACGACGCGGCGCGTGTGCATCGACTGCCGCGACACAGCCCTTGGTGGCGCAGTCGACCTCGGTTGCCGCGTTGGCCTGGCGATCTGCCTTGGCGCGGGTGACGACGCGGCCTGCGAGCCGTGCGTCGATGATCGCGTGATCGGTATCGACTCGGGCTGCGGCCTGCAGAAGCCGGCATGCGAAGACGACAACGGCCAGCACGTGTGTGTCGGCTGCGAGAGCGACACCGACTGCCCGAATCCCGAGGTGTGCAACACCCAGCGGGGGATCTGCGTCGGCTGTCTCGACACCGCGACGGGCGCCACTCAGGACAGCGGTTGTCCGACGGGTGCGCCGATTTGCCAGGGCGAGCTGGCCAACAATCCATGCGCGGTCTGCGACGACGACCGCGGCGCGGGCCAGATCGATACGGGCTGTTCGGCGGGTGCCCCCGAGTGCGATGTCGACGCGCTGGGCGGCGCGACCTGCATCGGCTGCGATGCGAGCTCCGACTGTGCGGGCGGCGTGTGCAATGGCTCGGGTCAGTGCGTCGGCTGCATCGACGTGCCGGGTGTCGGGGTGGACCCCGGCTGCTTCGACACGGCGCCGGTGTGCGATACACGGCCAAACCCGGATGTGTGTGTGCCATGCATCGACGGGGCGCCTGCGGGCGTGACCGACCCGGGTTGCTCGGACGGTAAGCCGGTGTGCGACGAGCAGGCGGCGGGTGGTGCGCGCTGCATCGTGTGCGCGAGCGACGACGATTGCGAAGTCGACACGGTGTGCGTGGCCGAGCTGGCGCGCTGCGTGACGATCTCGGTCGGCCTCGCGGTGCCCGACCGCTACGCGACCAACCAGGGCCAGACCTTGGTCATCGCCGAGCAGACCGGTGTCGTCGAAAACGACGTAGTGCCGCCGGGCGCGACGCCGACGGTGACGATCGTCGTCGCTACGAAGCCCAATCCCGAGACCGAGGGTGTCGTCACGCTGAACCCGAATGGGTCGTTCAGCTTCGTGCCGGCGCCGGACTTCCACGGCACGCTGGTGTTCGCCTACGATCTTGCGACGGGCAACGGGCCAGCGACGCGCACCGACGTGACGATCATCGTCAACGCTGCGCCGCGCGCGAATGACGATAGCGCGACGACCGCGCCGGGCGTGCCGGTGTCGATCCCGGTGCTCGGCAATGACATCGATCCCGATGGCGATGTGATCACGGTGACTGGGTTCCCGGCGTCGCCGTCGCACGGCACGCTCGGGATCGACGACGCGGGGCACATCGTCTACTCGCCGGACCCGGACTACGTCGGGCCGGACCAGTTCGCGTACGAGGTGTGTGATGCGCTCGGGGCCTGCGATGAAGCGCAGGTGATTGTGCAAATCGGCAACGCCGTGCCGGAGCTGGTGGCGGCGTCGGACGCGGCCGAGACGCCCGAAGACACAGCGGTCTTGATCTTCGTGCGCGTCAATGACGACCCGTTGTTGCTGCCGCTGGCGATCGCTGTGCCGCCGCGGCATGGCAGCGCGCGCATGCTGGAGGACGGGGTCGTCCTGTACGTGCCCGACCCGGATTGGAATGGGCGCGACGTGCTGACGTACACGACGTGCAACGCAGACCGCAGCGTATGCCGCGACCAGTTGGTGCTGGTGACGGTGACGCCGGTCGACGACCCGCCGCTGGCGCTCGATGATCGTACGACCACGCCAGCCGGAACGGCCGTGTCGGTGCCGGTGCTCGACAATGATCGCGATCCCGAGGGGGGGCCGCTCGATGCGCCGACGGTCGTGGTCGATCCCGAGCACGGCACGGTGACGGTCGTCGGCGACGCGCTCGTGTACACGCCGTCGCCTGGCTACGAAGGACCGGAGACGCTGACCTACGAGGTCTGCGACGCGGGCGGGCTGTGCGATACGGCGGTGGTCGTAATCGTGGTCGGTGGCGCCGCGGATGACAACGGCGTGCCGGTGGCGCGCGACGACTCGGCGACGACCGGCGAAGGTGTCGCTGTCGAGATACCCGTGCTCGACAATGATTCGGACCCGGATGGCGACCGCCTGAACGCTGGGCCTGCGTGTGACCCGGAGCACGGCACGGCCGCATTCGAGGCGGATGGGAAGTTGTTGTATACGCCGGAGCGCGACTTCGTCGGGGTCGATCGCTTCTGTTATGTCGCGTGCGACACGGTCGGGGCCTGCGCGGTCGCCGAGGTGAGCGTGACGGTGACGCCGGGCGCGAATGAGCCGCCGATCGCGCTCGATGACTTCCGCACGACGGCGGTCGGGGTGCCGCTGACGATCGACGTGACCGCCAACGACGTCGACCCGGATGGTGACGTGGTGGTGTTGGCGATCCTCGGCGATGTGCCGGTGGGCGCGGCGGCGATCGTCGCGGGCAAGGTCGTGTACACGCCGCCGGGCGGGTTCACCGGGTCCGTGCGCTTCGAGGTGACGGTCAGTGACGGGCGCGGCGGTAGCGATACCTCGGTCGTGCAGATCGACATCCTGCCGGCGGCCAATAGCGGGCCGACGGCGGTCGACGACGAGTACCTCGTGAGCGCGGTGGTGGCGACGGCGCTGCCGGTGCGCGACAACGACAGCGACCCCGAACGGGACCCGTTGGCGATCACGTGGGCGACCGAAACCGAGGCAGGGCGGATCGTCTGGGGCGTCGCTGGCGACCTGATCTTCGAGCCGAGCGAGCCGCTGCGGGCGGGGTTGTTGATAGGCGTCCGCGGGCCGCTGCACTTCCGCTATGAGATTACCGACGGGCGGGGCGGGTTCGACATCGCGGATGTGATCCTGCGCTTTGGCGATCGCGATGGGGACGGGATCCCGGACGAGACCGAGATCGGGCTTGGCACCGATCCCGACGACCCCGATACCGACGACGACGGCATCTGGGACGGCGCCGAGATCGTGGCCGGTGACCCGGGCGACTACGAGGACGGGGTCGATACCGACCCGCTCGACGCGGACACCGACGACGACGGCATCAGTGACGGGGACGAGCGCGACGGCACGGGGCCGGGCGGCGAGCGGACCGATCCGCTGGTGTGCGACAGCGACGACGACAAGCTGTGCGATGGCCTCGAGGGCGGCGTGAACGAGCCCGTATCGGGCGGCACGAGTGCCACCGGGATCCCGTATGTCGGCACCGACATCGACAAGTGGCAGCCGGACCTCGACCCGGCGACGACGACCGACCCGCTCGACGACGACACTGACGACGACGGGCTCATCGACGGCAACGAGGACGACAACGGCAACGGGCGTCAAGACGGGACCATCGGCAACACCGGTACGACCGGCCAGGGCGAGACCGATCCGGCCAACCCCGACAGCGATGGCGACGGGTTGCTGGACGGCATGGAGAGCGGGCTCATCACGCCCGAGGGCAACGACACCGACCCGCGCCTGTTCGTGCCGGATGCCGACCCGCTGACGACGACTGACCCGATGGACTGGGACACCGACGACGGCTCGGTGTCGGATGGGCCCGAGGACGCGGACCGCGACGGCCGAGTCGACGTCGGTGAACGCGACCCGAACTTCGGGGCGGACGACGTCGGCAAGCCGCGCGCGTTCGTCGTCGAAGGTGGCGGTTGCGCCAGCGGCGGCGCCGGAGCTCTTGGGGTGTTGGCCGCGCTTGGGTTGTTGGTGATGCTCGGGCGGCGTCGTCGGATCGGCTGAGTCGCACGTCGGCTAGGCGAGAACGGCTCCGGTCCGCCTGGGTCGGGCGTCGCTCCTCTCGGTCGCGCGAGCATCGAGGGGAAGCATGAGGCATCCAAGCGAGCTCCAGGTCGTCGCGGCATCCCGACCACAGGCGGCCCGTCGCAGGCGCTACATTGCGACCAAGCCGGGTTGCACGGGCGCGCGCGCTTCCGGGCGCGTGCTTGCCGCGGCGTGGCGTTTCGCGTAGGAACGGCGCGCCTTGTGGCAAGCGTGGGGAGGTAGGCGATGGCGCTCTGGTACGATGAAGTCACGGATGATGCGGTGCGGTTCGGGCTCAAGGTCGAGCGCACGCTGTTCATGGGCAAGAGCGAGTTCCAGACCGTGTCGGTGATAGAGACGACGGCGTTTGGACGAGCGCTCCTGCTAGATGATCTGTGGATGACGTCGGAGCGCGACGAGGCGGTCTATCACGAGCTCATTGCGCATGTGCCGTGCACGACGGCCAAGCGGCTCGAGCGGGTACTGGTGATCGGCGGCGGCGATGGCGGCACTGTGCGCGAGGTGCTCAAGCATTCCGAGGTGCGGCACGTCGACATGGTCGAGATCGACGGGCTCGTGGTCGAGACCTCGAAGCAGTACCTCGGCAGCATCGGCAGCGCCTGGGACGACCCGCGTCTGAGGGTCACGATCGGGGATGGCATCGCCTGGGTGAAGCGCACCGACCTCGAGAAATACGATGTCGTGATCGTCGACGGTTCGGACCCGGTCGGCCCCGCGGTCGGCCTCTTCAACGAGGCGTTCTATGCGGGCTGCAAGTCGATGCTGCGCGAGAACGGCTGCTTCATCACGCAGTCCGAGTCGCCGATCATGACCAAGCCCGTGCACCTCGAGATGATCCGCACGATCGGCAAGGTGTTCGGCGCGGCCTATCCTCTCTATGGGCCGGTGCCGCTGTATCCGTCGGGCGCATGGTCGTGGACCTACGCGCACACGGGCGACGCGGGCTTCGACAGATTTGCGGTGGACCTGGCCCGGGCCGAGCGCATCGAGGCGCAGTCGAAGTACTGGAATCGCGACATTCATTGCGGCGCCTTCGCGCTGCCAAACCATGTGAAGCGGTCGTTGGCAGCGGGGACGGAATGAGCGCGCACGACCGTGGTGCGCCGGTCGAGCTCGACCTGCTGCTCGATGATCATGGTCCGCGTTATCTCGAATCGCGGCGCGATGCGCAGGTCGGTGACATCGCCATCTTCGGCGTGCCGTTCGATGGCACGACATCGTTTCGGCCGGGCGCGCGCTTTGGGCCTGACCACATCCGTTCGGCGTCGATCGTGCTCGAGAGCTACTCGCCCGACCAGGACCTCGACCTCCTCGACATCGGCTACTGTGACCTCGGCAACCTCGAGGTGCCGATGGGCCCGCCCGAGCCGATGGTCGAGCGCGTGCGTGCGGCCGTGACGGCGCTGATGGAAGCGGGGCTCGTGCCGCTGATGTTGGGCGGCGAACACTCGATCTCGACCGGCTCGGTCGAGGCGGTGCACGCGCGGCATCCGGAGCTTTTGCTGGTGCAGCTCGATGCGCATGGTGACCTGCGCGAGAGCTATCTCGGGCAGCATCACAACCACGCGTGCACGATGCGGCGTTGCCTGTCGGCGGTCGGTGAGCGGGGGCTCGTGCAGGTCGGGATCCGCTCGGGCACGCGCGAGGAGTTCGCCGAGATGCGCGCGGCCGATCGGCTGGTGCTGCCCGAATCGGCGCCGCTGGCTGGCGGACCGCGCCGCGAGGGGGTGACCCATCCGATGGGTGTCGCGCTCGCGAAGCTCATCGCGGACCGCGACAGCGATGGTGTGGCGCGGCCGATCTATCTGACCGTCGACCTCGACGTGTTCGATCCGGGGGTCTTGCCAGGCACCGGCACGCCCGAGCCGGGTGGGATCTTCTGGCCCGATTTCCGCGCGATCCTCGATGCGATCCCGGCGGGGCGGCTCGTCGCGGCGGACGTCGTCGAACTCTCGCCTGGCCTCGACCCAAGCGGCGGATCCAGCGTATACGCGGCCAAGGTCGTGCGCGAGCTCGCGCTGCGGCTGGCTGCTGATGCAGGCAAACAAGGAACGTCATGAGCTTTCGCACGACCCACTGGCTTGCCCCTGGCCTCGTCGCCGAGACGCGCATTCCGGCCAAGGGCCGCGGCGTCTACACCACCCGCCCGATCGCCAAGGGCGAGACGGTCACGGTGTGGGGTGGCGACATCCTCGGCTGGGACCAGCTCATGCAGTGCACCGAGCTCCAGCAGAGCCACGCGGTGCAGGTGTGGGAAGGCCGCTACATCGTGCCGCATCGCGAGCCCGAGGACGCCGACTGCTTCAATCACTCGTGCGAGCCCAATGTCGGCATGCAGGGGCAGATCGTGCTCAACGCGATGCGTGACATCGCCGAAGGCGAAGAGCTCTGCTTTGACTACGCGACCACCGACTCGAGCGACTACGACGAGTTCAACTGCGCCTGTGGTGCTGCCGCCTGCCGTGGCAAGGTGCGTGGCGACGACTGGAAGCGCCCGGATCTGCAGGAGAAGTACAAGGGGTGGTTCTCCTTGTACCTCCAGCGTCGGATCGAGCGCAGCAGCTGACCGCTCGCTGAGGGACGATACGTTCCGCAGCAGCTAGATGACCTCGGCTGGAGTGGCGATCCACGCTCGGGCCGCTCAGCCGGCCTGAAGCGGCCGCCCTGTAAACGTCCACTTGAAGGGCTTCGCCAGGACCTTGTTGAAGTAGGTGATGAAATC
>Ga0105046_10007426_pt1 | contig 17267 bp, 20 predicted proteins | sample MAT03_FD_78385 | JGI IMG/M metagenome (GOLD analysis project Ga0105046, IMG submission 78385) | Freshwater microbial communities from Lake Fryxell liftoff mats and glacier meltwater in Antarctica - MAT-03 (megahit assembly) | ecosystem: Environmental > Aquatic > Freshwater > Ice > Liftoff...
CGAGCGGAGGCAGCTTCGCGCTCGCTGGTCTGCACATCCGCACCCGCGAGCTCGATCAGTGGATGAACATCACCCTCTGGTGGTCACCCACCCCGAACACGACCTTCGGCGCCGATCGCAGCGCGAGCGTCGAGGCGCTCGGCGCGCCGTGGAACCAGTACGCGATGTGCGTGACCGTCGACGACGTCGAGGGCGATCCCGATCCCCGCGGCGGCGCCCTCGACGAGGGCTTGGGTGACGCGCTCGCGGCAGTGCACGAAGGCGAGGGCGGCCCGACCTGGTGCAGCAACCCCTACATCGATGGCGCGCCGGGCCTGGTCCGATCGAACTGCGTGGGCTGCCACCAGCACGGCTTCACCGGCATTCGACCCGGCGAGACGGTGATGGACGAGGCGCGCTTCCCCGCGCACGGCCGCCTCTGGGTGCGCAACAACGCGCCCGCCGATCAGTTCTGGGGCATCGACGGCGGCGACGATCTTGGCGCGATGATCCAAGAGACCATCGACTACTGGGCCGGCACCGACTGAAAAGGGGACGGTCCTCGATAGTTCGATATCCATACTACGCTATAAATTAGAGCTACAAGTCCCCTTTCTCGCGCCAGCCATTCGGAATCGACGGGCGAGTCGAGCTCGATGATCGAGGTCTCCGCGTCGTGGGGCGAAGTCTGTCGGTGCGGCGCCGCCGCGATCGAGCTGCCGCCGGTCATCTCGAACGCCCGCTCTGCGTCCTGCACCTCGAGCCCGGGATACGCTGCGAGCGCGACCCGGAGACCCTCGATCAACTCGGGCGAGGCCAAGTCCATCTTCGTCAGCACCACCCGATCGGCGAGTTCGAGTTGCAGGCGGCCCTCGGGCTGTCCGTCGATCACCTCGGCGCCGCGCGAGGCATCGAGCGTGGTGACGACGCCCCCGAGTCGAAGCGATCGGCGAGCTGCGAGGTGGCGAGCGCGTGCAGCACCGGCGCTGGATCGGCGATCCCCGTCGTCTCCAACACGATGCGCGCGGGCGTAAGCGACAGCACCCGCTCGATCGCCCCGTCCAGCTCGCCGCTCACCACGCAGCACACGCACCCTGCAGGCAAGAGCGAGACGTCCTGATCGACGCGCTCCACCAACAGGTGATCGAGCGCCACCTCGCCGAGCTCGTTGATCAAGACCGCGGTGTTCGCGCCCGCCGGGCTGGTCAACCAACGCGACAGCAGCGTGGTCTTGCCGCTCCCGAGGAAGCCCGTGAGAACGAAGAAGCGCGGGCGGCGGTCTTTCGCGTCGAGAACTCGTGCGGACGTCGACGACGCGGTGAGCACGCTGCCCGAGCCCTACGCAACGAGCTCGAGAACCCTCGCCTCGAATTGCTGCGTGTTAGGATGCGGGCCGTCCACATGAGGAGCTCCATGCGCCGCCTTTCGTTCACGTTCATCGGCCTCGCCTGCATCGCCGGATGCGGCGGCAGCCCCACGCCGAGCAGCGCTAGCTGGGACGCCTCCACCGAGTCCGGCTCCAGCAGTGGCGGCAGCTCGTCCGAGGGCGGCTTCACCGTCCGCGACTCCACGACGGCCGGCGATGCGCACGGCGACAGGCCGTCCGAGATCACCGCGGACCGCACCCACGCCGCGATGCGCCTCTTCGTGGTCGATCCCGACGCGGGTCCCATCTCGGGGGTGGTGATCAAGATGACCACCGACGGGATCAGCTACTACACGGGCGAGACCGACTCGGTGGGCTACGCCGAGGTGCTCGTTCCCGCAGGGCGCACCTACGAGATGGAGTACTTGAGTCTGGGTCGACCCGACGTCGCGACCACGGTCACCGTGCCCGAGGGACCCAACCAGGACATCCGCCTCACCCTTCGACGCCGCGCCCACCGCAGGGCGCGTCCTTCGGCGCCCCCGCTGGGCGAGACCGCACCCACGCCCGATCCGGAGCCCGAACCTGCGTTCGTCCTCGAGGGCATCCTCTTCGATACTGGCGCCGCGACCATTCAGGACGAGTCGTTCCCCCGCCTCGATCGCCTCGTCGAGTACATGACCCACCGCACCAGCGTGCGAATCCGGATCGTCGGTCACACCGACAACGTCGGTAATCCCCGCACCAACCTGGCGCTCTCCACTTCACGCGCCCAGGCCGTGCGCGCCTACGTCATCAGCCACGGTATCGACGAAGCGCGCATCGAAGCCGCCGGCCTCGGCGACGCCGAGCCCGTCGCCCCGAACGACACCGACGAAGGCCGCTCCCGCAACCGACGGATCGAAGCCATCGAGCTGTGAGCGCTCGGAGCCCCTCGACGTGAAGTCCCGCCATCTCATCGACGCCCACGTTCATCTCAACAACTACCACGAGGCCACCCGGCGCCCGGTGCGCGAGAACATCGCGGACCTGCGCAGCAAGATGACCGAGTGCGGGATCGATCACGCGGTGGTCATCTCGTCGTACCGCATCGATCCCGATCGCCCGAGCATCGAGGAGCTGAACGAGCTCATCGATATAGACGATCACCTCACCCTCGTCGAGGGCCTCCGCTGGCGCAGCGAGTCACGCACCGACTTGTTCGAGATGGAGGAGCGGATTCGCGACGGGTACGTGAAGGGGGATCAAGCTCTACCCGGGGTATGACAAATATGCGATCAACGATCCCTCGCTCGAGTCCGTCTTTCGCATCGCCGCCAAATACGATGTCCCCGTGATCATCCACACCGGTGACACCTACAGTCGCACCGCGAAGGTGCGCATGGCGCACCCGCTCTTGGTCGACGACGTCGCCGTGGACTACCCCGATGTGAAGTTCGTGATGTGTCATCTGGGCAACCCCTGGTTTCAGGACGCCGCCGAGGTGCTCTACAAGAACGACAACGTGTACGCCGACATCTCGGGTCTCACGCTCGGTGAGTTCACCTACGAGTTCGAGCGCTATGTCGCGATGCGCCTCAAAGAGATGATCACGTACATGGGTGATCCCGGCAAACAGCTGCTCTAGGCAGCGACTGGCCACTGGTCACCATGAAGCCCTACCTCAAACTCCTCTCCGAGCTCCACTTCACCGAGGACCAGCTGGAGAACGTCGCGTGGAAGACCGCCTCTTCCGCATCGATGGAGTCGCCCTCGAGAAAGCCGCCGCCGAGCGAGGGCGCAGCCCGCGGCTCCCGAACCCGCGACTTCCGAGGCCACTGATCTCCAAGCCCGCGAAGTGAGCCCTCCATTCGTTGTGATTCCTGAACACCCTCGGCCTCTTCTTGCCCAAAAACTCGTGTCGCGCGCGTCTGGGCGCACCGAGTCCTCCTCGATCCCGCTCGTGCTGAGCCTCCTGCCGAGCGAGCTCGTCGGCTTGCCGCCCGTCAGGGGCAGCGCGCGTGGTGCACGCGCACCTCGACGAGATCGATCATCGCGTCGGAGTTGCCCGCCGTGCGGATGAAGCGCGCGCGCAGCGCAGCGCCGAAGGACGCGGCGTTGATCTCCGCGGGCGTCCACGCGCGTCCCCAGCCGTCGTGAGGCCCCGCCGTACGTCACTCGCTCGAACGCGACGTTGTCCCAAGCGAACGGCGACGTCGAGATTCGTCGGTCATCGTCGAGCCATTGATGATGAGCTGCACCGATTGATCGGCGGGCGTCTCGAACTCGCGCGCGCGCCGCGTCACCCAGACCTCGACGCCGAGGATCGTGTGATCGAAAGGAACGGTGAACCCGAAGCTGTCGGCGATGAGCCACTCGCTCCGCGAGGTGCTCGGAGCCAAGCGCGTTCGCGCCACGTTGAGCGTCGTCCCTGCGGCGCCTGGCGTGGCGTCCGCGGCACCGATCATCTCGGGGTACGACCAGTTCTCCTGATCGCTGTCGCCGGGCACCGGTCGCGACTCCCCGCGCGTCGCGCTCCGGGGCACGGAGGTCACGTCGGTGCAGCCGGAGGCGTCGGGTGCCAGCGGCCCGACGTCCAGCCGCAGGCCAGCGTCGAGCGAGCCTGCGTCGAGCGCGGCGTCGAACATCGCGCCCCCGTCTTCGCTCGCGACATCGTCCGGCGCACCACCGTCGTCGAGCGCCGTGCCCGCGTCCATCGGGCCCGAGTCCGCCCGCCCGGAGTCGGCACGCACGGCAGTGTCGAACGTCGAGTCCGCACCGGTATCGCGAGGTCGGGTCGGGGGACCCTCTGCGCACGCACCCGCCGTGCACAGCGCGAGCGTCCAAAGGAGCAGTAGCCGGTCCGAGAGCAGCGTTTCCATGGGGAGCCTCCTAGGCGTCACTCGGGCGTCACTGTAGGAGGCAGTCGCGAGCCCGAGAACTTAGACGGCGTTCTTAAGTGTCGGGGCTCGGACTGCGGCAGTAGCGTGAGATCTACGCGACGTGTTCGGCGCCGCGCTTCACGGGAGAAAACGCATGAACACCGCGCTGTCACGGGAGAGTCGTATGCACGCTTGGAAACGTCGGGTCCGCACCTCTGCCTTCTCAAATCTCGTGCTCTCGTGCCTCGTGGTCGCGGGCGCCTCGCTCACCGGTTGCACCATACGGAGCGGCTCGGACACGGGGATCGTCTCCGCCTTCGACGCCGGTACGGTTCCACCGACTCGGCCCGACACCGGGCCGCGGGTCGACGTGGGCGCCTACGATCCGTTCGACTCAGCGAACGCCTGCGCGTCGAGCACGATCCCCACCGCGGAGGTGCCCGGCAGCGTGCTGATCGTATTCGATCGATCCACGAGCATGCAGTCGACCACCGCCGGCCGCAGCCGCTGGGACGTCGCGCGGGAGAGCATCACCGGGGTGCTCGGCTCGGTCTCCGATGATCTAGGCGTCGGCCTGCTGCTGTTTCCGAACGACGGTGGCAGCTGCGACGTGCCGCTGCCCGACGTGCCAATCGCACCGCTGGCAAGCAGCCGCGTGCGGATCGCGACGGCGCTCGCCGAGGCGCGGGCGAACGGTTCGGACACCCCCGCGTTTGCGGCGCTGCTCGCCGGATACGAACACCTCGCGACCGATCCCTCGCGCGGGCGCAAGGCGCTCGTCCTCGTCTCGGACGGAGGCGAGGGATGCGATCTCGCGCGCCGCTCCGAGGTGATCGAGCGCGTGCAGAGCGAGCTCGCAGACTACGGGCACCTCACGTTCGCCGTCGGGCTCGATCATTCCGACAACGACATGAGCGCGATCGCGTACCACGGCGGTACTGCGATCGACCCGGGCTGTCGCGAGACCTGCACGACCCAGGGTCCCTGCCTCGATGATGCCGACTGCGGCGGCGCGGCTTGTCTGTTCCTCGAAGGCTCGAGGACGGGCTTCTGCTCCTGCATCGACGACACGGAGTGCTTCGCGCCCCAGACTTGCGAGCCTCCCGAGGACGCAGGCGTAGAGTGCTTCTGCTCGCCGCGTCGCACGCCGGAAGAGTGCGCGCGGCACTGCGCCGCGCGCGTCGCGTCGCGGTGTGAAGGCCCGCCGCCGGGCGGGTGCTGCAACTACCAGGCGTTCGCCGCGAGCTTCCAGGCAGACTTCGAGGCTGCGCTCGGCGAGATCGCGGCGCGCCTGCTCGATAGCTGCGTCTTCGAGGTGCCACGCGGAGATCGCCCCGAGGACTTCGATCCTTCGCTCGTGAACGTGCGCGTCACGTTCGAGGACGGGAGTCACGTCGTGCTCTCGCGCGGGAGCGCCGATCGCGAGGTGACGTGGGACTACACCGACGCTTCGCACGAGACGATCGTGGTGCACGGCGCCATGTGCGATCGACTTCGGAGCGAGTCAGCGACTGTAGACATCGCACTCGGCTGTCCGACGATCCTGGACTGAGCGCTGCGCCCGATTCGCGGTTGCCGGCGAGCGTTCCCCTCGCCAAGCCATGTTGCCCTCGCTCCCCACGGCCAAGCTCTTCGGGTCTCGAGACATCCTCAAGGAGTTGCGGAGCGCGTTCCACGAGGGCGAGCGGTTGGTGTCGCTCGTGGGACCCGCCGGGATCGGCAAGACGACGTGGGCGCTCGCCTTTGCGCGCGAGCAGGATGGCGAGGTCCGCTTCGTCGAGCTCGCACACGCGAGCGACGTGCGGGGGCTCGGCGACACGGTGGCCCACGCGATCGGTGCGACGCCGACCCGCGGCGTGGCGGCCAGCGAAAGAATCGCCGAGTCGCTCGCCGCACGCGGCCCGATGCTGCTCGTGCTCGACGGGCTCGAACACCTCCTGCCCGATGCCCTCGGCATGCTCGGCGAGTGGCTCGCGCGGGCGCCTCGCGCGCGTCTCCTGGTGACCTCTCGGCATCGGCTGCGCAGCGCGGCGGAGCTCTGCATCGAGGTCGCGCCACTCATCGCTACGTCGGCCGATCCGAGCGAGGACCCCGCCGTCGCTCTCATGATCGATCGCGCGCGGCGCGCCTCTTCCTCGAACCTCGCCATCGCGCCCGGCGATCTCCCGACCCTCGTGGAGATCGTCGAAGAGCCCGATCGCAACCCGCTCGCGATCGAGCTCGCGGCGTCACGCCTCCCGCTGCTCGGATCGCGCGCACTGCGGGCGCGCTCGCCGAGCCCTGGGCCCTGCTCGCCGACGAGAGCGACGCGCGGCCGCCGCGCCATCGCAGCCTCGAGCGCGCCATCGCGTGCACGTGGCACCTCCTCGAGCCGAGTGAGCGCGCCCTTCTCCGCCATTGCTCGGTGTTTCACGGGGACTTCACGGTGGAGACGATCGAGGCGACGAGGGTCCAGAGCGAGGGCGGGACGCTCTCGCGCCTGGTCGCGCTGCGCGACAAGTCCTGGCTCGTGCTCCGCGGCGATCGTAGTGGAGCGCCTCGTCTCCGCATGGACCGCGTGCTGCGCACGTTCGTCGCGCGCGAACTCGAGGACGAAGAGCGCGAAACGCTGCGGCGCGCGCATGCGCTCCACCGGGTCGAACGGGCCGAGCGCCTCGCCGCGCAGCTCGAGCAGGGGGGCGAGGCGGTCGGCGAGCTCTGCGCCGATCTCCCGGATCTGCACGCTGCGATTGCCTGGGCGCTCGAGCGCGACGACGCAGACCGCGCGTTGCTCGCCGCGCGGGGCCTGGGTGCACTCTGCGCGCTGCTGCGCGCCACCGGTCCCCTCGACGCGATCATCGCGCTGCTCGACGCGCACCTGCCGCAGCTCGTGCGCTCGTTGCCCGCAGGCTGGATCGCGACGTTGCTGTCGGCCCGCTGTGAGGCGCGCCGTCGCTCGGGCCAGTGGAGCGCGTCCGCCGAGGACGGCGCGGCCGCGTACGATCACGCGCTCGAGTCGGGCGAGCCCGAAGTGGTCGCGAGCGCGGCGCTCCAGCTCGGCTTCTCGCTCGCGCGCTGCGGCGAGGTGGAGCGGAGCCGGGCGCTCTTCGACGAGGCGCTCGGCGCCTTCGAGGCGCGAGGCAACGACCTCGGGCTCGGCCTCGCGTTCTGCGGGCTCGCGCTGCTCTCGCGCCAGGCAGGCGCGCATGAGGACGCCATCGCGCACCTCGAGTCGTCCATCCGTGCGCTGCGACGCGGGGGGGCGCTGCGCTCGAGCGCGCTGATGCTGAACAACCTCGGCACGCTGCACATGAACCTCGGGGCTTGGGCGCCGGCGCGCTGCTGCTTCGAGGACGCGAGCGAGCTCGAGGCGGCGATCGGCGACCGGGTCTCGGCAGCGATGACGCTCGGCAACCAGGGCGTGCTCGCGTTCGTCTGTGGGCGAGAGGAACAAGCGGTCGCGACGATGGAGCGGGCGATCGTCGCCGCCACGGAGGCGGGCGCGGGCCAGGCGCTGCGCAACGCGACGGGGTACCTCGGCATGGTGCGGCTCTCACGCGGCGAGTTCGAAGTGGCAAGGGGGCTCCTCGATCGCGCGCTCCGCGAGAACCGGACCGGGGCCCGCCCCGCGTGCGTGTGGGTTTTCGAGTCGGCGCTCGAGACGCTCGAGCGACGGCGCCTCGGCGCCTCGCTCGACGACCTCCCTGCGTTACGAGCGATCGAGGAGAATGCACCCGACGAGCCGTTGATCCGCGCGCTGCTCGCGGCGCAGTGGGCGTGGGTGGAGCTCGCGACGGTGGAGCGCGCGACGCGCGAGGGCGATGCGCGCTCATCGTCATCGCGAGCGCGCGCTCGACCGCATGCGCGGGCTGACCACGCAGCCGCGGGGCGCGCGGCCCTGGGTCGCGAGCTCGACCGACGCTGCGCTCGTCGAGAGCGCGTTCCGGCGTCACGTCGAGCGCTTCTTTCCGCCGCTCTTCGCGCCCGACGATGGCACGCCCCTGGTCGTGCACCCCGACGGCGACTGGTTCCGGCCGCCGCACGGCGAGCGCGTCGACTGCCGCAGGCGCCGTGTGATCAAGCGCTTGCTCTCGGCGTTGGTGCGCGTGCGCCTCGACGACCCCGGCGCGCACCTGCGAGGGGTCGAGTTGGTCGCCGCAAGCTGGCCCGGCGAGCGGATGGGCGAGAGCTCGGCGAGGAACCGGCTCCACGTCGCAGTCGCGACCCTGCGGCGGCTCGGGCTCGACCGCGTGCTGCAGTCCGAAGAGGGCGGCTATCGGCTCGATCCCGAGGTGCCGGTGATCCGCCGCGAGACCGGCTGAACACGAAGAACGCTGCGGGCCCGGGCGTCGTCGCGGTGGTTTGAGCTGGTCCGCGCGTCCTTGGCCTCCCGCGCGTGTTTCCTCCGGGTTACGGTTTCACGATGCGCCGTCAACGAATCGCCAAGATGATCGCCCTCGTCGCGCTCTCCGCGTGGGCGTGCTCCGAATCGCCAGGAGCAGATGCCGATCCGTCGTCCCTCGACACGCGGACCGCCTCGCGTGATGCGGGCTCGAGCGAACCGCCCATCGAGAGACCGCTCGATGCTGCGCGCCCGGATGCGGCAGCTGGTGACGGCTGCGCTCTCGGCAGCGAAGCCGTGTGCGACGACCTTGGTGACGATGACTGCGATGGCTACGTCGACTGCGACGATCCGGACTGTGCTGCATCGTTCCCGTGCTCGGGGCCTGCGAGCGAGCTCGTGGGGCACGACACCGCAGGGAGACTTTCGTACGCCGTCGACGATGGGGGCAACACGCTGGTGGACTTCTCGTTTGCCGGGTATCGCGGCGGCGGTGTCGCGATACCCGACGTGCCTGAGGCTGGCCGCATTGCGCCGGACGGCGATGATGACGACGACTCGGAGCGCATCCGGGCGGCGCTCGCCGCGCTCGCCGCGCTGCCACTCGATAGGAACGGATACCACGGCGCCCTCGTCTTGAGCGCAGGTTCATACGAGATCGACTCGCCCATCGACGTCACGACGAGCGGTGTCGTGATCCGCGGGGAGGGTGCGGGGCGTGCAGGAACGTTGATCATCGATCGACAGCGCCCCTCGCTCGCGACCACCGAGGTGCACACTTTCCGCGTCCGCGGTTCGTACCTACGCAACGCAGTCGCCGCATCGGACATCGTGGATGACGCCGTGCCCGTCGGAGCGCGCACGGTGCACGTGGACGCGCTGGGCGATCTAGCAGCCGGGGCCGACGTGGTCGTGATGGTGCGTCCCACGGCAGCGTGGGTCGACGCGATCCGGATGACTGGGATCTGGGACCCGGCGAGCTTCGTATTTCGCTGGGAACGTCGCATCTTGGAGGTCGACGTGTCGTCGCGAGCGGTGACCTTCGATCGACCCGTCACCTCCCGAATCGATCGTGGCCGCGGCTTCGCGACGGCGGTCATCGCGCGCGTGGTCGAGGATCCGCGCGTGCGCTCGATAGGCTTCGAAGATCTGACTTTCGTGTCCACGTACCGGCCGGCCCAGCGAGATGCGTCCGGCTTTCCCAACGACCAGCTCCACGCATGGTTCGCGATCGATCTCGCGGACGTGGCCGATGCGTTCGTCAGGCGCACCGTGGGCTTCTTCTACCGGAAGGGGCTCGTACGGATCCGCGGGCAGTCGAGCGCGCGAGTGACGATCGAGGACGCCGCGATGATCGATACCATCGGGGGCGACACGCCGGCGACTCATGTCGGCGGAGAGAAGTACGCCTTCGATCTCAGCGGCAACGAGACGCTCGTGCAGCGCTCCTACGCACGGTTCGCGCGACACTCGTTCGTGATGAACGGGCTTCGCAGCGGGAATGTCGTCCTCGATTCGCTCTCGGAGGAAGGCCACCTCGCCGACGAACCACACCAGACTTGGGGCCATGGCTCGCTCTTCGACAACGTCTACAGTGACTCGATGCTCAAGTTGAACCGCGTCGATGGTCACGTCCACGGACAGCGGGCAGCATGGAGCGTACTTTGGAACTGCGTCTCGGAGAGCTCACGTTCGTGGGAGCCGGAGATCTGGTTGGACGACGCGCCTGGCGGACTCGGACGCAACTACGCGATTGGATGCTCGGCCATCGGCGCGGGGATGGGCATCGCGACCCCGAGTCCGCCGCCCGACGGCCGCGGCGATCCGTCGTGGTTGGAGAGCGAGGGCGTTCCCGTCGCGCCACGCTCCCTCTACCTCACGCAGCTCCGCGATCGGCGGGGCTACGACGCAGTGAGAGCCGTGACGAGCCCGCTTCAGCGGATCGGCACGCGTGAGGAGATCTTCGACGACTTGCGCGCGAGGTTCGGCGCGGTGGCGGAGAGGGGTAGTCCGACCGAACTCGGCTGGATGCCAGAGCACTTCGTCTGGTGAGCGCCCTTCAGGCAAACGGCACGCCTGCCTACCTCACGCCGGCTGTGCGGTGATCCACGACTCTGCCTCCTTCATGTCGTTGAATGAACGAACGCGCATTCCACCTGAGAGCGCCCGCATGTTCGTGCTCACGCGCAGCATCTGCGACTGTACGACGAAGGCGGACACACGTATCTGCGAGTTCTCCTCGAGCCAACGCCACATGTCTGCGCGGCCTTCTTCCGCGTTGGGCTCTGCGGCTTCGAGCGCCGCGCGGAACCCTGCGAGCTCCCGAGGAGCTTCTGGCTTGTGCGTCGTTCAACGAGACGTCGCCGAGCGCGAAGCCCCCCAATCCCGTCGCTGAACCAGCGAGGTGAGCGTCGGTTCGCGGAGCGTCGCGACGACGCACCCGGGTCCCCAAGAACGTGCGCGCGCCAGCCGTCGGGGCGAGTCAGCGCGGACCGAAGCGTGGCGTGCGCCTGCGCGAGGTGCTCCACAGAGCCACGATCTGGACCACGTCGCCGTTCACGCGATAGTAGGCGTGGTATTGCGATGACTGGAGGAGCACGCGACGGATCATGTGGCCCTTCGCTGTTGCGAAGAACACACCTTGGTGGGGTGCGGGCGGCAACGCCGTGACCAGTCGCTGGAGGTCATCGAGCACCGGTGGCCGCGTGCCGACCTGCTCGAGCCACCACGTCACCGCGCGGGAGAGCTCACGCGACGCGCGAGGGCTCAGCTCAACGCGCAACGCGCGCCTGGACGATCGCCTCGAGGCGCCTCAGCACCTCCTCCGCGTCCTCTCCCAGGCCTCGGTCGAGCTCGTCGCTGCCCCCCACGAGCTCCTCGTAGAGAGCATGCTGCGCGTCGACGTCGATGGATGAGTCGCTCTCGGCGATGAGGGTGACCTGGCTACCCTCCGGCAGGTCGGTGGGCTCGTCGAGGAGCAACCGGCCGTTTCGCACGTGGGCTCGCAGGGATCGCATGAGGAGAAGCTAGCACGCGACGGGAGAGGGAATCCTCAGCTCACTGTGTTCGCCGGCAGGAACGCCTTCGGCCTTCGCAGCCCCGGGCCGTCGATGAAGTACGCGATGGCACTCCGGCCGATCGCGAGCGTGCCAGTGCCTGCGACGCTCGCGGACAACAACGTGCCTGCGCCGGGGACTAGCTTCACGATCTGCCGCGCACCCCAGCGCAGACCGAACGCCGCGGCGCCAATCGCGCCTACCGAGCCGGCCCACTCCGCTGCGGCGCGCGAATCCCACGGTTGACCTGCGATGTAGGCGACGGCGGTCACCATCATGCCTTGTAGGGGCAAGAGTAGGATCGCGTCCGAGAACGGTATCGGTGCAAGCCCTACCGTCACAGCGATGGTGGATGTCCGGTGCACCACCAGGCGGGCGACCTCGCGCTTCTTCTCGCGGCTCACCGGGAAGGCGCGGGCCGCCTCGACCTGGGCGGCGTCGGGCAGGCGCACGTAGATCTCGTCTGCGACCTGCTCGAGGTTGAAGGGGTCCTCGCGATCGAGGGCGCAGGCGACGGGACGCGGCAGGGAGAGGTGGCTGGCTTCGAGCGCCGCGCGGAACGCTGCGAGCTCTCGGTCGAGCAGGCTCTTGGCCTGGGCGTCGTTCAGCGACACGTCGCCGAGCGCGCGATCGACGTGGGTCAGCACCGGGAGGGTCTGGGGCGCCTTCTGCTTCTTGTCCTTGTCTCGCTTGTCCTTCTCTCCATTGTCCTCGTCGGCGCTCTCTAGGAGCTCGAGCAGCATCGCGTGGGTCGCGGCGAGCGCGGCCAACTCGGGTAGATCGGCGGGCGCCGCGACGCAGAGCAAGATCACGTCGGGCTTGGCCTCGGCGAGCGCGCGCTCCAGCCGATCCTTCTTGGTCTTGTCGAGCGCGCCGTCCTCGGTCGCGTCGAGCTCGAGCCAATCGAGGCTCCGTCCGGCGGCGCGCACGTGCACCCACTGAGCCTCGGGCGCGACCACCCGAGCGTGCTCGCCGTCCTTGGGTAGCACCGCCGCCGCGAGCAGCTCGTTGGCCAGCGTGGTGCGGCCCGAGCCCGGCATGCCGAGCGCGAGGATCCGCGGCGCTCGCCTGTCGATCAGGATGCGCCGCAGCTGCATGAGATCGGTCTTGATCGATCCCAAGAAGGGGACTCTATCGATCACCAGGGCCAAGTCTTCGAGGGTGCTCATGTCGGGGGGACGATGTCGCGATGCCAGAACCGCGCAACGTCCCGCACCAACCGCGCGCTCTTCGAATCGATTCTCAGACGCGTAGTCCTTCTCAACGAGAGGTGCGATCGGGAATGGCTATCGACCTCGTAGATAGTTGTTTTCAATAGGTAATTGGTCTTGCCGACGAAGCGTGTCGCGACCAGGATCGCGCTCTTCATGCCTACCGACACATCCGCGCGAGTGAGCTCAGCGAGGGGGCCGGCGACTACGTTGGCCATCGCTCACAAGTCCACCCTCAAGCCCGATCACCAGAGCTTGCTCGACTCGCTCTTGGCGGATGAAGGCATGGCGAGCGCGACGCTCGAGACGTTGGTGGAGCACCTCTTCGAAGAGGAAGACCCGCGCCTCACCGAGGCGCTGCGCCGAGCGCGCGTGGGGGTGCCCGTCGACGTCGTCAGCAACGCGAGCCGTCGCCCGGGCACCACCGTCGGCAACCTCCGCCAGGACCGCGCGCCTGCGAGCACTGGTCGCGGCAGCGTGGGCAGTCTCCGCAAAGGCTGAGCACATCCAACGAGGCGAGAGCCTCTACGAACACACGAAGAACGAAAGAGAACGCCATGGCCAACGAGAGTCCCCTCACCTCCGAACAGACCGAGTTCCTCATGCAGGAGATCGTCCGGGAGGCCAAGCGCACCCTGGTCGGTCGCCGCTTGCTCGGGGTGCACGGTCCCCTGGGTGCGGGGCTCGAGACGGTGAGCGTCGAGCAGTATGGCCCTGACGAGGACGCCGAGATCGATCTCTTGGGGCGCACCGATCCCACCCCGATCACCGGCAACACCAAGCGCATCCTGCGCGTGCCGATTCTCTACAAGGATTTTGTCCTGCACTGGCGTGATGTGGCCTTCGCCAGGAAGCTGGGCGCTCCGCTCGATGCCTCGCGTGCCATCCGCGCCGCGCACTCGGTGGTGGATCGCGAGGACTCGCTGATCTTCACCGGCGACGAGAAGCTCGGGCTCGAGGGGCTCTTGAACGCGACGGATCGCAAAACGATCAAGAAGAGCGACTGGGCCACCTACGGCAACTTCTACCGGGACGTGGTGCGGGCCACCGAGAAGCTCCTGAGCGACAACCACCACCGACCGTTTGCGCTGGCGGTGTCGGCCCACGACTACGCCCGCTTGGTTCAACAGCTGGAAGGGCAGTTCGCCCCCGAGGTCGACTCGATCCTCCGGCTCTGCGACGACGGGGTCTTCAACTCGCCCACCATCCCGGCGGGCAAGGCCGTCCTGCTCTCGACCGGCGATCAGAACTTCGACATCGCGGTCACCGAGGACCTCTCGATGACGTTCCTGGGCGAGCGGGATCAGGACTACCCCTTCCGGGTCTACGAGTGCCTGGCCCTGCGCATCAAGCGCCCCACGGCCATCTGCACAATTGAATAGTAGCGAGATCGAATAGCCGCGGGCGAGTGGCCGCGTGGTATCGTGCCGCCCCTCGCTCGAATGGTCCCGGCCACCAAGCCTCCTAGCGCGCGCCCTTCAGCGCGAACCCTGCCGCCCCGCAAATCCCCCGTGGTCTTGCTGGGGCCGCAGCGTTTCGAGCCCACGCTCGCCGACGCCATCGAGTCGGTGGGACTGGGCCGCGGCACCTCGATGATCGCCACCATCACCGCGGGCTGGCAGGAGCGCGAGCGCGACGACGCGGATCTCAACGAGCACCTCAACCACAAGACCATCAACCTCGAGCTCTATCGGCGGGCCGAGGAGGTCTGGAAGGCCGACCCCGAGCTCCACGCGGCGCATCGGGCGCGACAAGAGCTGCTCCGCCACAAGCAGGACTTCTATCGGATCCGATTGGAGCACGAGCTCGCGGCCGCGTACGTCATACGTCAACGCAAGGCGCCGCCGGACGTGCTGGCCGCCGAGCACACCGCGTCCATCGACGCGATCCGCGAGCTGGACACTTATCACCTGGCGCAGTGCGCGAAGATCCGCGCCGAGTACGACGCGAAGATGAAGCCGCTGCGCCGCCGCGCGGTGCTCGAGCACAGAAAAGAGCTGGGCAAGATTCTCGAGGGCGTCGAGGGCTTGGCGATTGCGGGCGGTCAGGTGGCGACGCTCCTCAATCGGCTCGAGCTCTTCGGCATCGCGGATCTGCTCGGCGACAAGCCGGTGTTCGCCTGGTCTGCGGGCGCGATGGCGGTCTCGGAGCGGGTGGTGCTCTTTCACGACGATCCCCCGCAGGGTCCCGGCGCCGTCGAGATCCTCGATCGCGGGCTCTCCCTCTGCCGCGGCGTCCTTTGCTTCCCTCAGCCCGAGACCCGCCTGAGGCTGGACGACAGAGACCGGGTCGCGCTGCTGGTGCGGCGCCTGGCGCCCGCCACGCTGGTCACCCTCACCAGCCGCGCCCACATCAGTTGGGATCGCGGGGTGCTCTATCGCCCCTTCGATGTGCAGCGCCTGCACGAAGATGGAACCGTCGAGCAGCTCGGTGAGCGTCAGTCGCACACGCCCAGCGAGCGCGCGCAGAAGGCCCAGCCGTAGTGCCCAAGGGAGCCATCGCCATTCGCGGGCTGGAGAAGAACCCGACCCCCGAGGCGGTCACGGCGTTCTTGAGCGCGCACGCGTTTCCTCTCGTCGAGGGCTCGCACGTCACCTTCGCCTTTCGAGGTGAGGCCGAGGGTGTCGTGCTTCGCCACTGGATCTTCGGCCTCGAGACCAGCAACGAGCTGGTGCGATTGCCGGGCACCGATCTCTTCTACTTGAGCTTGGAGATCCCGCCCCAGTCGCGGGTCGAGTACAAGTTCGAGGTCAAGCGGCACGGGGGCAGCCAGTGGATCGAAGATCCGCTCAATCCCCACCGCGCGCGCGATCCCTTCGGCGCCAACTCGGTGGTGCACGGCGAGGGCTACAGCGTTCCTTCGTGGATACACACAGATCCCTTGTCGCGCCCCGGTCTGCTCGAGCCCTTCAGCTTCAACAGTCGCGCGCTCGACGGACCAAGGCACGGACACATCTACTTGCCGGCGCGCTTCCGCAAGACGCGCCTGTATCCCCTGCTGGTGGTGCACGACGGGAGCGACTACCTGCGCTTCACGGGGATGAAGGTCATCCTCGACAACCTAATTCACCGCCTCGAGATCCCGGACTGTATCGTGGCGTTCGTGGACTCGCCCGATCGTCTCCGCGAATATGCCAACGACGAGCGACACGCGCGCTTCTTGACCGAGGAGCTGATCCCCGATCTGACCCGGCGTCTGCCGCTGCTCGATCGGCCCGGCTCACGCTGTCTGATGGGCGCGAGCTTCGGCGGGGTCGCGGCGCTCTCCACCGCGTTCCGATACCCGGGCTTCTACGGGCGCCTCCTCTTGCAGAGCGGGTCGTTCGCGTTCACCGACATCGGGCATCGCAATCGGCGCGGGCCGCTCTTCGACAACGTGGTCTCGTTCATGAACGAGTTTCGGGCCAAGCCGACGGCGATCTCCGAGCGGGTGTTCATGAGCTGCGGTGTCTACGAGTCGCTGATCTACGAGAACCGCTCGCTGGTGCCCCTTCTCCAGGAGACGGGGATGCAGGTGAAGCTGGTGGAGGCCCGCGACGGGCACAACTGGGAGAACTGGCGCGATCGGCTGCGCGAGGGGATGAGCTGGACCTTCCCGGGCCCGCTGATGATGATCTACGAGTGAGCCGAGAGGCTCGGTTGAAACCAAGGTTGGCGAGAGGACGAGCGCATGGCTGAGATCACCAAGAACATCGGGCTGTCGCTGGGCGCAGACATCTGCTGGCCCGCTTGCTACGAGGCGATCATGCGGAACGCGGATCTCCGTATTCCAATGGCCGACGGACAGGGTCGTACCGACACCATTCGATTCAACGTCGAGCGGGTCACCATCGAGCCCTTCGATCTCCGTCAGTCGGTGAAGTACGATCTGGTGATCGATCGATTGACCCACTGGTACAATACCAGCCGTGAGTGGATCAAGAAGGCGGTGGTCATGAACGACCTCTACGTCTTCAACAATCCATGGTCGGTCCAGTCCATGGAGAAGCACACGTCGTATGCGGCGATGATGCACCTGGGGATGCCCATCCCCGAGACCTGGATGATCCCGCCCAAGGCCTACGAGGATGGCAATCCCGATCTGAAGCCGACCCTGTCCCAGTATGCCCGGCTCTTCGATGTGGGGAGCATCGGGCGCTCGCTGGAATACCCGGTCTTCATCAAACCCTATGACGGCGGCGGCTGGCGCGCGGTCACCAAGGCCGACGACGAGGCGGCGCTCAGGGCGGCGTACGACGAGTCGGGCAAGATGGTGATGCACATCCAGTCGGCGGTGAAGGGGTTTGACCGCTTCGTGCGCTGCATCGGTTTTGGTCCCCAGACCCACTGCGTCCTCTACGATCCGTCCGCGTCGCTGCACAACCGCTACACCCTGGAGAAGGACTTCATCTCCAAGGCAGAGGAAGAGCACCTCCGAAAGATCACCCTGACGATCAACACGTTCTTCGGGTGGGAGTTCAACTCGTGCGAGTC
>Ga0105046_10007433_pt1 | contig 17259 bp, 9 predicted proteins | sample MAT03_FD_78385 | JGI IMG/M metagenome (GOLD analysis project Ga0105046, IMG submission 78385) | Freshwater microbial communities from Lake Fryxell liftoff mats and glacier meltwater in Antarctica - MAT-03 (megahit assembly) | ecosystem: Environmental > Aquatic > Freshwater > Ice > Liftoff...
CACGTGGTGTGGTTCAAGCGATCGAGCCGCTGAAGTGGCTCGACGTTAAGCAGGAACACGATGGTGAAGTGATCCGCCTGAACGCCGCCACAACCGTAAGACTGCGGGACTAGCATCGAGGTGGAACTTCGGAGGGGCCGTGGTGGGTGCTGGCTACATTATAAATGTTACAAATTACAATAAGCAGACGGTGGGGCTTATGCTGTCGGCAGGCGATCTGCGTCTTGCCTCGGTACGCAACGCCTCTTCGGAGTTACGTTGAGATTATGTTTAGAGTAGGCGGAAGATTACCGGAGGGCGGTCCCCAGCCAGCGTAACTATCGAGGCCCGCAAAGAATCACCCGATCATAACCGTCGGGCATCCGGGACCAACGATCATCCCGCCGTGCGCACACGGATCGCCGATTCTCGCAGCGGGTTTTCCCCCGAACATCACGGTTGCTGAACCCATGGTGATCGTGTCGGGCGGACCGACGCAGACGCACATGCCGGTGGCGGTGGCCGCCGGGCGGCCTCCAATTATGACAGTGGGTGCGCCGGGGGGCAGCACCGGGCCACCAACGTGGGGAATGGGTGGCAGGCCAGGTGTAACCATCGGGCAGACGTGCATATCACCAACACAGGAAGCGGGGGGCATACATCTATCCTCTTAAGAACCTGGGGCCATCGCAAATGCCAAACGGACCGCGTGAGTTACGTTTCGGCGCAACTCTGATGCTACTTTATCCTATCAAGGGCTACTTTGCACGCATCAGGCAAAATAGCTCGCTGGGACTATTCAGGGTGGATTCGTTGCGGGGTTGCTCGGACTCGCGGGTGGCGGGGCAGTTTCTAATGCCGCGGCGTAGGGGTTTGAGAAGGCGGGGTCGCAGCCGCCGAGGTAGACGAACTCATCGTCGAATCGGGCGGGGATGCGGTGGTAGGCGAACGTAAGCTGGTAGTCCAGGATGCGACACTCGGAGGTTTCACCGAACTTGACGATTGTTGCATCACAGATCATCCGCACCGCACCCCGGCTGGCGAGCGGAGCGCCATCATCCGACGATGCCAACATGCGCAATGACCCTGAAATATTTAGAGTTAATGAAACCTCTGCACCAGGGAACGTCATCGGGGTCCCGGGGAGGTTGATGCCAAAGAGCGGATTATCCGGCAGTTTGGCGATGAGGGTCGCTTCGTAGGGAATGTTAAACTTCGCAGAACCGTACTGGAGCGGGACCGAAGAGAGCCACACCTTGCCAACATCGCGGGGTGGCGGAGGAACACTCGGCATGATGGAGGGGTAAATAAACTCGTAGAGAAAGAGCGGGAGACGCAATCTTTCGTCGTGGAGCACCTTGCCCAGATCGGCAGATTGCATTAGATCGTTGCCGGAGAGATCGGAGTCGAGAGTCGATTCGCTTGCGGGAAGCAAGTCTGGTTCCGCCGCGGCGAGGCGGTTAACCTCGGATTGTTCACGGAGGAGTGTTTTGGGTGTTTGCAAAAGCTTTCGAGCCGATTCGAGTTGATCGGCGGTGAGGACGAACTCATTGCAGCGACGGGCAAATCGCCCGACCGAGACGCCAGCCAGAAACAGCATGAGCCCTGAGCGCTCATAGGTACGCTTGATGAGCGGGTCGGCCTGCGTTTCGCGGGTTGAGACAATGCACTTCGAAATGAGTCGGTAAGTGGCGAGCATGTAAATGGCTGGACTGATCGAATAAAGACAAGGAGCGATTGGGCAGCGGCGATAGTGTTACATTTATGTTGTCTTCTGGGAACTGTATGAGCGGCCGCGTTGGTCGATGGGGTTACGGTCAGGGTTAAAAGGGGCGTGGGATGAGGCTTTGTTCCCAGGCATTCACTGCGTTGTCTAGTTTACGCAAAGGGTCATAGACATTTTCTTCTAGGGCGTTGTTCACTTTTTGCTTTGTGGCAGCGCCGATCGTTGGCTCGAACTTTAGCCGAGCGATGTTGCCCGCGTGCGTGTGACCGCTGACGTAGATACCAAAGCCTTTGACATCGTCCATCTTGCGGATCCACTCTGACCAATCACCCTTGCCGCCGAAGTGTTTGAGCATGAACCAGAGCGCGGCTCCTGGGATAAACGAGACCTGCTCCTCGGGGGCGGCTAAGTTTTGCAGCCCGGTAACTTTGCGGTGCTGGGTGAACAGGAAGAACTTGTAATAGGTTAAGTTCGTGACGCCCGCGCCGAACGCCATTCCATCACGGTTGTACGGGTCCCATCGATGGCTGTGTTCGCACCAGATGCCCTCGAAACTCAGCCAGGGATGCTCGACCTTTGCGTCCTTGAGGTGGTTATTAATTAGCGGGTCGGCGCGGTAACCGTCGTGGTTGCCGTAAATTACTTTGGCGTTAAGATCGTGGAGCAGCAGATCAAGGATCATCTTGTTCCAGTAGATCTCGGTGAAGCCCAACCGATTCGAGCGGTAGTACTTTGATCGAAAGTCGGCAGTATCTACCCACTTGGCATCGTGTTCAAAGAGGTGCATGAACGCCTGAGAGAATCCGTGCTCGGCGTGCTTGGGTGTCGCCGCGATGTGAAACCTGGCCGCGAACTCGCTCGCTTTGGCGGTGGCTTTGGGCGCTTTCCAATGAGGATAAACGCCGTAGTTTATCGGAGGGGAGAGGGAAAACTTCTCGACGTTTAACTCGCGATTGTGGAGTTCGGCGTTGACCGCTTCGAAGACGGAATGGGTCACCGATTCGCGGGCGGCCTTTAGTTTTTTGTTGTCGCCCTTGCGGAGTGTTTCGTTAAAATCCCCGCCGGTGATGTGACGCTTGCTCATGCCCCGCTTGCCCCAGCCATCAAAGACATAAATCTTAACATCTTGCCCGGTGTAGTTATATTTCATATTGGGCACCCAGTCGCGGTCACGCCGATGCTGGAAGTTGTGCCCCGCCGAGAAAGCCAGCCCGCCGATTACTTTGTAGGCCGCCGGTGCCTCGGCTTTTTCGTCCTTGTTCTCAGGGAAATGCCGGTAGAGAAACTCGTGATTAACCCACATCTCATAGAGATCACCTAGCTGGACCACCTGTATCTCGCCAGCTTCCTGGGCCGCGAGCTCCTCCTTCGTTTTTACCAGACCGCGCAAAAATCCGACGAGGTCCACGGCGGGGGTTGCGTCGCCGAAGTAGGTCGGGTCGGCCGGTGGATCGGTCGCCCAATCGGGCCCTCGTCCGTAGAACCAGGTGCATTCAGCACGCAGGATGCGATCCACAACGGCTTTCTCCGCGAGAAACTCTTTCCACGTAAACGTGGCACTCTTAAGGTGGAGGATGTCTGACTTGATCGGGTCTATCGGGTGATACTCGCCTAGAGCAATGCCGCGATCGTGCGACTTGCCCATTCCGGTTTCACGCTCGATGCGGTTAATATAATCTTGAATCTCTTTCTGTCGCGTCTCTCCCATCGTGTTCTGGTACTTGAGGGCGGGCGGACGTTGGGCGTTGAGAAGATCGGTGCGGAGCGCGGCCCGGGCGAGGCTGGTAAACATTCCGTCGTAGCGTTCCGATTCCGGTGGCATCTCCGCCCATCGCTCGGGGAGGTGAATGTCGGGGAGGATAACAAATAACTTCTTTGCGTTGTAAGCTTTCTCGCCTCCCAGCGCCTTGGGCACCGGGTACGACGCGGTAGCGTGCTCGAGCAGATTAATCCCGAAGCCCCGCGCGGCGATCGACTCGGCGAGTATTTCGCCGCACTTTAGATTCAGCTTCTTAAAGGTGTCGAGGGTCGCTTTGTTGGCCGCGTTTATTTCGCTGCTGTCGGGGGTACCCCCCAGGAACTGCGCGAGCCAGACCTCTTTACCGATAATAATTCCGAAATCACGTTGCGGGCCGAGCTTCGCGGCCTCGGCGGGCTGAACGCCCTTGAATCCGTAGGTCCAAAGCCCTCCGACGCTCGCGCCGCCCGTCATCACCAGTTCTGCTATTGCTCCGGTAATCGGGTTCGCGGTCATGGCACCCACCGCGAGGCTTTCCATCCCGGTATCGCCGATGGGTTCGATGCCATACTCACGCCGACGCTTGTAAGCTCCCCAGTACCCGCAGTCCAGTTTGATGAGCTCCAGCTGTGCCAGCCCCGCGGTATTAAGGTGATCTACCTTGTTTTTGGGGTTGGAAGCAACGCTCGCATCGGTCGCGTAGCAGTTGCTCATATCAACGCCCTTGGTGAGATAATCCTTTAAGCACCAGCCGTAATGAATTCCTTCGACCGGTAGTTCAGGGCCGCCGAGGATTGGGCGAGCCGCGTCCGGATCGCTCACGCCGGAGATCTTTCCGCTCGAATCCACCTTTACCTTAACTATCCGGGCTTCCTTCGCCATAAATTACTCTCTCGCGATACGCTGGTGACTTAGAATTAGGGCCTTTTCCTAACAGCCGAAGTGTTTTTTTATCAGTTCGATGGTTTCTTCGGTCAGCTTGCCTTCGAAGTTGTCGGGTTCGGGCAGGTCCTTCCCTTCTTTTTTAAGTTCACCTGCGCGCTTCTGGAAGGCCGCGAGGGCGGACTCAAACTGCGGAGACTTCTCGTCGTCGATCTCGCCGTCGTAATAACCCACCGTTTGCATCCGCTGTTTGACGCCCCGAATGGTGTGTTCATCGTCTGGCCCTCCGAGCGGCTCGAGGTACCCCAAGCTTAACTCAAACTCCTGATCGAGCGATGGAATCGAGAGCGTGGCGCCGGTCGCGGTGCTGGGGATCTGCTCCTCGAACATTCCGTCTGAGTTGAGCTTCTTGCCCTTCTGTTTGAACTGGCCCCCACCCGATCCGTGGCGCACGTTCAGGACGTAATCAGCATCCTTCAATGGGTCTCCGTTTGAATCCAAGAATCGCATACGTAGCGTCTCGGTGGGGGTTTTTAGTTTGAATGTGTGCTTCTTCGTAGTGGCGCACTTTTCCTGCTTAGGTTCAAAGGGCGGGATCCCCAGTTCATCGCCGGGGAGTAGCACGTGCGGATCGATGCGCTTCTCGCGGAGTGCCGAGTTGGATGAATGCTTCCAGACATCGTTCTCCCAGTCGGCGTAGCCGTACCCGATGGCGATACTGCCGACCCATTCGCCGTCCGCGACGATGTGCTTTCCGTTTTCTGGGGGTGGGGATGGCATGGTAAGTTACAACCGAGTACACGTGAACAGGTGGAGATGGGACGACTTGCGGAGAGCGGCGGAAGCGGCTTGGAAAAGCCCAGGGGGGCAATCAGACGGGCAATCAGAGACGCCGTTTAAAGGGCGGCAACTTAGTTAGGACTTGCGTTCCCATGAGTTAGGCGAATACTCCGGGAATGTAACCTCACACGAACCTTCCTCGACACCGTCAGCACGAGCTTCGCCATTTTCATCCAAGGTGCCGCTTGCGACAGAGCCATCGGCCATTTTAATTTCGTATGCCGCGCCCGTGATCGGATCGCCGTTTAAATCGACCAGCGCGATTTCGATCCAGGTGAGTTTCGTTTCTTCGGCCGCCGCGCTGGCCTCGGGCGGTTTAAAGACCGGCGGGCTCACTTTCTCGGTCTTGACGCTTACCGGTTCTACCCCTTTGAGCTCCGCCTTGGAGACCTCGCCGGGCTTCTCATTCATCGCCTCGACCGCCGCGGCGGGCGCGGCGGGTGCAACGAGCGAACCGTCTTTTCCTGATTTGGGTGAAGCCATGCGTGTAACCTATCTCAGAGCGTGTAACCTATCTCAGAGCGTGTAACCTATCTCAATCTCAACGCTTTTCGCCTCCTACTCGGCGGAAACTCATTAACTTTAGATCGGCAGCTAATTAATCATGACGATCGCCGCTTTGACCGTCGCCATTGCATCACCCTTGACATTGGTGGTGGCCGCCTTGACGTCGGCGGTCGCACCTCCTTCGAGCTTGGCACCCACCGCTCCCTTGATTTCCGCGTTCTTACCGCCTTCTGCCTTAAAGTCGCCCCCGGAAGCTTTGAAGGTAATGTCGGACTTTGCTTTCCCTTTAATTTTGTCGCCTGCATCAATAGAAGTCGTGCCGCCTGATTTAACTTCGATCTTCCCGGTCGCTTCGATGAGGATGCTATCGCCCTCGATCGCGATGTGGGTTCCGCCCACCTTCAGTGTAATATTAGTATCCGCCTCGATGCAGATATTCTTCGCTTTGATGTACAAGTCTTTGGTGATCTTCGTCGATTGGTTTGCCTCGAAGACCTCGATGACATCGCTGGTCACCTTGAGCGACTTGCTCCCCACAATCTCAACCGCTTCCTTACCGTCAATTTTAACATTACGATCGCGTTTGATGTGCTCTTTGTGATCCCGGTCTATCGTCTCGCTTCGGTCGTTTTTGATATGCTCGCGCTGATCGTTCACCACGATCAGGTCTCGGTCGTGGCCGATGATCTCCAGCCGGTCGTTCTTCACGCGATCGTGATAATCTTTTTCGGCGTGTATAAAGAGGTGCTCGGAGTCCTTCTTGTCCTCGAACCTAATTTCGTTGAAGCCTTTTCCGCCCGTGCTCGAGCACGTTTTTATCGTTGATTGCGTCTTGTTGTCGGGGAGCTTGTACGGAACCTGCCCTTGCGTCCCGGCGTTGTAGACGCGGCCCGTGATCAACGGGCGGTCTGGGTCACCTTCAAGGAACTCCACGATCACTTCGTGGCCGATGCGGGGCAAGAAAAACATTCCGTATTTTTTGCCCGCCCACCCCTGAGAGACCCGGATCCAGCAACTGGACTTCTCGTCGGACTTGCCTTCGCGATCCCAAAGAAACTGCACCATGACCCGGCCGAACTCATCGGTGTAGATCTCGTCTCCGGCGGGTCCGGTGACGAACGCAGTCTGCGGACCACTTATGTTCGGTTTGGGCGTGCTGCGAGCGGAGCGGAAGGGCGTCGATGCGAGCATGGCGGTGAAGTTCACGCGGAACGCCTCGCCTTGGCCCCCGGCGGCTTGCGCGGATGCCGAACCAAACTCGTCGGTTGACGCGGTGAAGTGTGCCGACGTCATCAGCAACTTTGCGTTCAGTTCGTCGATGGGATAGAGCTTGAGATTAAACTTATGCCCGACCGTTATGCTCCGCACGTCTCCGTCGCCCACTAACAGATCGTGCTGCGCATCGGCTTCTTCGCGTCGCACTTTGACGTAGCGGTCGCCGTCCGCCTTCTCGCCGTAAAAGCCTGGAAAATCGTAAGCCTCAAACTCTTTAAAGTTATGCTTTTGTGCCGCTGTTACACTGTCTGAGTCCAGAAGCTTTCCCGGATTCTGGAAGTCGTAATCCCGCAACATAAACTTCCCGGGCATGAGCGTGTGTACGCGGGTCAACTCCCACAGATGCTCGCCCCCGGACCCGTCCTCTTGCTCACGAAACTCCACATCCCCGGCCGGGGTTTTTTCCGGCAGGCTGGCGTGATCATCGCAAAAGACTACGGTGTGAGAATCTTCGGCGTGCTCAACATAATAATAAATGCCCTCTTCCTCGATCAGGCGGCTGATGAAGTTGAGCGCCGTTTCTCGGTATTGCACGATCAGATCGCGCTTCTTGTAGGTCGCTTTTGTCCGCATCTCCACCTTGATCTTCCCGTGCTGCTCAAATATTTTCTTCATCACCTCCGGGACAGAGTGATCCACGAAAGCGCGGCAGTCAGAGGTGCGGGAGAGAAACCACAGCGCCGGAACCACGGTCGCGACAAACTTGTTTAATCGTCCCTGTCGCGGAGTTCCCTCGCTGGCAAAGCGAGAGATCACGCCGTGGATGTAGCGGAACTTGCCGTCGCCCAAGTTGATGCGGATCGCCGCCGGTTGACCGATAATCGACTTAGCGGTGATCAGGTGCTCAGTCGTTCGAAGTTCACACTGGCAGACAAAGGGCCTACCAATTTCGTCGGTCATGGAGATGCTCTTGAGCAAGAGCTTGTCCTTCCCGAGCGGGGTATTGATGGCAATGTGCCGATTTTCTTGTGTCAGTTCCGTAGACATGGAATTGCTGTTCCGGTCGAAAATCGCCTTCCTGCTGGTCGCACGTTGCGACTACTGCTGCACTCCTGCCAGTAAACGAAGCTGCCTTCTCCAATCCTTATCCGAACAATCGGCTCATCGTTGCATCAGGGCCGCATTCTGACACCCAAGTGCGATGCTACGCCGCCGACCAGACCGGAGTGAGAGAATAGACCGCCCAAGGCGACGGCAGGCGCAACAACGGCTGATGCGTCAGGAAATTCGTTAAGCCGCCTCGTCCTTGCCTCGTCCGGGGAACCTCCCGCTCGTTTCGCCAGATTTACAGTTTGCTTGAGCGGATCGGCCCGGTGGGTTGGTAGCACTAACGCCGAATCTCGAACGTGATCATTCCGCCCCAACCCGTTTGGGGGGTCATCGTGCTCTGTAGCTTAAGCCCCATCTGTCCAAATGGTTGCTTTGAGGTTGCGGAAACCCCGGCGTTAAGCGATGTGAGCCCCGAGTTGGCGAACGCCGCGGATGCATCGAAGCTAATTGTGTGGCGTCCATATACATTGGAATAGCCGAGTGAAGTGGTCAGATCTCTAGTGGTCGGAGTGATGCTGCCCAGAATACCGAGTTTGAATCCAGAGTTGGTGTAGTCTAGACCTAACGCGAGCTTCCCCGTCCCGGGACTCAGGAGATGGTTCGGACCAGAAGGTGCCTTAAACTTAGGATCGAGCAGCTTCGGGTCACCTAGGTGGACGTCAAACATTCCCGTTGCAGTAAGCTTCATGTTCTTATCGAGAACAAAGCGGTACGAGCAGTCTCCCTTAATCTGGCCAGCACCCGGAACGGTCACACCCGATACCGAGTTTTTCCATGCTATCCGCCCGAAGTCGCCCTCTGCGGCGACCGAGATTCCGATCCTTCGTTGGCTAGGTACGAACGAAGTGAGCTTGGGCGTGACTTTGATATTACCGATTTCAATGGTTTTACCGAGGCCTTGCAACGGTTTCACCATCGAATCACCGGTCTTTGTGAGATACAACGCCGCGCCGGTTCCCAACGCGGCGACACTTCCCACGATGATCAGCACGGTCTTGTTCTGGTTGACCCAGACACCGATGGGAGAAGCTGTGAAGGCCGTGTGAACGACGCTCAACTGCAGCTCAAGCTTCTTGTATTCGGGAGTGGCCTTAGCGGCATCTATCAACGCGGTGGCAAACTGGTCCTTTGCAATCCCTTGCAGCCCCACAAGCAGCTTATCGCCTGTTTCCTTTATCTGACCAGTGGAGACCACCCCGCCGGTTCGCGACGCCGCGGTGCCAGCGGCCAGCATCTCCTTGGCACGGGCTTCAAGCTCGGCTTCGATCGCTTTCAAAAAGGCTGGGTCATCAAGTGCGGCCTCGATGACACGGGGTGCGGTGGTCGGGAGGGCACCGATGATCCTAACCGACATCACGAGCAATTCGTTCGTTGCCGTTGGGAAGTCTGAGGATGGCGGTTGTGGGTCGGGCATCTTGGCGAGGCTGCGGAGTTGTCGTTGGGGAGCTGTTTGAGTTGCGGAATTGAAGGCTGTTTCGCCGAAAGGCGGAGAAATGCCGGACGCCCCAAAGGTGTCTCGCTTCCTGGATGCAGCGGGCGATCGGGCGGGCGGATGTCGAGGGGAGCCGCGGCGGTGTCAGCCTATCGGATGATTTCAAGTCGTTTGTCAAACTGAGCGAAGTAGAGCGGAAGGCTCAATCGATGCAGATCGCTTGTCAGTTGAACCGCATCGGTGCCGCCTGAGGGTTGATCCGCATGCCAGACGCGTTCGAGTAGAAGGACTCGGCCGTCGGCAAACTGCTTCACGGTAGCATCCTGAGGCTTGAGCGGAATGTAACTGACGTTCGGCCAGGATGCGATGAAACTGTACTGCTTCCGCAGGACGGGCCTTAAGTCTCCGGGTTGAAGATACTGGGCAACTTCCTCGTCGTTGTATCTCTTCCCAACTAATGAGAAGGCCTCATCTGATTTACCTTCTGCGATCGCCGCGGAGAGCTGATTAGCAATCTCGATCATTCTGGTTACATGCGCGGGTGTGACCTCCGCGATCGGTTCGGCCGCCTCCCAGAGTTGCGTTTGTGGTATATTCTCAACGGAGAACGGGATCGTAAGCCGCATGGGATAGGCTTCCGGCGGCACGATACCGGCTACGGCGGGCAGCGGGTACACAGCGCTCACCACAACGGTGCCGGGCATTGGGCTGGGTGATTGCGGGTCAGCGATAAAGAGGGTCGCCGAAACCGAAGCCGTGCCTTTTTCAAAGGGTTTTCCCGATGGCCACGAAAGAAAGAGATCCAGCGTATTTTTTCCAGGATGTATCCACTCGTTTACGATTCGGCAGCGGGCCGAGCCTTTCCCGGATTTGTCCTGCATGATCGGAACGGTGTTAAGACCGATGGAAGAGCTGCATCCGATGGCCTCTGTTTGAAGATAATATCGGGGCTTGATCATGGTTGGCGGAGTGAATGAGTAAGAGCGGATGACAACCGGCGTTAAAGTCTGCGAGTGGGATGGAGCACAACCGAGAACATATTGCCTTCAGCAATCGACATCATGTGCCAGGCCTTGGGTAAACTTACATGAGCGGTCGGCCGCATGAGGTATCATCTGGGAAAGAGTCGGATAGGGTCAGACGGCGTATTAGCGTTGGGATAGACCTGCGCCCTTTCCCACAACCGCGTGCTCATCTCCGAGGTTGAATGTAGCAGCCCGGCCCGAAGTTCGAGCGTAAACAGCATCTCGCCCGCGAGAATCTCGAAGCTCGGCTGCACGGTGGCGCCCTGACCGGAGATTTCAAGTTCAAGTTGGCCGCCCACGCCGCTGCGGCACGCGCCCACAATCTCCGCCCCGAGCACATCCATGCTGCCCACCCGCCCCCCGAGCCCGATAAGCACGGGTATCTGCCCCGAGGCCGTCGCCACACCGCTTATCACCTGGCTGCCATCGGTATAAAACTTACACCGCGGGCCCATGCTCGCGCCGATCTGCGCCCCGATCTGAACGCGGAAAAAGATATCGGCTCCGTACTCCGTAATTATACTGGATACCGAAGGAGGTATAGCGACAAAGCACGCCGCGACTTCAACTAAGCTGACGTCAAGTTGAAATGTTAGACCGATGAGGGGGGTCAGCCCGATGGTCACCTCAACGCCATAAAAAACGCGCCAATCCTGGTCCTCAGTCCAGCCCCATTTTCCGGTGATGTTCCCCGTGGGGAGCGTTACCTCTAGGCTGGGTCGCGCGGGAGTCGTCGCCGCCATCGGGCCGAACACGGTTTCGGTAAGAAAATCGCCGATTGCTTCAGCCATCTCCTCAAAGCGATCCAGACTCACGCCGGCTTCGTACTGCTGCGATGGAAAGCTCTCGATGATAATCTGCTGGGTGGTGTCGTCGCAACCCCTGCCGTAAAGCGTGTAAAGCTCGGCCCCCGCACTGTAGGGAAATAAGTCATCATTTGATGGCGCTTGAACATCCAAGCCGCTGCCCGATGTCTGCCAACCCGAAGACGGCGGCGATCCCTCGCCCCGTACCAAGATAACTTCTTTGCGAGTCGCCTGGGCAGGTTCATTTACTTCAACAAACCCGCTGATGCGGTCGGTCCCCTCGGTTGTAACGCGCAGACTTACACTCGTGCCGCCCCAGTTTTCGCTGATAGAGCGTTGCGGGCCGCTCTGACAAACAATCTGCAATCGACCATTGGTGTTGTTCGCTTCTCGCTCGCGTCCGCTGACTCGATGGGCACACTTGCCGCGCAGGGAGTGAATCCCGCACGGCTGGTCGGACGTTGCTTGCGGCGGCGGTACGGGCTCCGGGCCGGGCGGACGCGGCGGGCGCGGACGAGGCGGTGGGGGGGGCGCATGCTGGGGCGAGAGCGTGCGTGCGGTGCGGACGCGCGGCTGGCCCGTTCCAGTGTACCTGGCGCGCTCGCCGGGGGGCTGGTCGCTTGCCACCGCCGCGTCGATGGGGTCTTGGAAACTGCCCTCGGTCGCCGCCTCGGCGGAAGCGGCTTCCGCGGCGGCCGTGGCGGGCTGGCCCGCCGCGCCCATGTTAATCTTAACCATTGTGCCCTGGATCGAGACCCCCGAAGGGTCAAGCACGATCGCGTTACCGCCGCACTTGAGGCTCACGCCGGTTGAGCCCTCAATGTTAACATTCATCCCGCCCTTGATGTTAACGGTCTGGGCCCCTTCGATATTTATCGTGGCGCCCTTGGCGTCAAAGCTGTTGTCGCCCGCGATCTTCAGTGCCGCCGCTTTAATATCAAGCGATTGCGTGCCTTGCATCTTGACCGCGCCGGACTTAAGACTCAGTAGCTCCTGAGTTTCAACCACCGCTTTCTTCGCGTTGACCGTGAGGGCTTCCTTGATGAAAGTAGTTTGATTTTTCTGAAAGTCCTCCACCACGTCCTCGGTCACGGCGTGATTAACGACTTTCTCAACAAAATCAAATCGGCCACCCTTGGTGTGCGTGTTCTCGTCCAGCTTTACCAGCTGATTCAGGCTCCCGCCGCTATCGGTGCTGCTCTCCCACCCCACCCTTACCTCGCGGTTACCATAGATTGTTTCTTTCGCGGTGCCCAGCACCCGCATATCGTAACTCTTCTGTGCGTGGATGAAAAACTGTTCGGAACCCGCCTTATCCTCGAAGCGGATCTCGTTGAAACCCGAACCGGTTTTGCTCGTGCAGGATTTGATGGTTGAAACGGTCTTCGCGTCGGGTAGTTTGTAGGGGATCTTGCCCTCGGTGCCGCCGTTGTAGACCCGCCCGGTAATGATCGGACGATCCGGATTTCCTTCCAGGAAATCAACGATTACTTCATTGCCGATGCGGGGCAAGAACACCATGCCGTACCGCTTGCCCGCCCACCCCTGAGAGACACGAACATAACAACTGCTGTTCTCGTTTCCCTGACCCTCCCGATCCCACAGAAACTGCACCTTCACGCGGCCAAACTCATCAACGAATATATCTTCGCCCTCGGGGCCGGTTACAAACGCTGTTTGCGGACCACTGATCCGCGGGCGGGGAGTGATTGGTGAAGAACGGAAAGGCGTTGTGGCGGGCAGCGCGGCAAAGGTCGTCCGGTAGGGGGGCTCGTGATTCACCGCCGCCTCACCGCTCGCCCCAAACTCCTCGCTGGTGGCTCGGCAAGTCTGGGCGACAATCACATAGGACGCGTTGAGCGCATCAAAGGGATATTTGGCCAGTTTAAACTTACATCCAATGCACAGACCCCGCACATCCGCGCTAAACCGAAGCATCTCGTGCCTTGCATCCGCCTCTTCGCGGCGTAGCTTGGCGTACCGATCCCCATCACTTTTTTCCGTGTAGTGGCCCGGATAATCATAAGATTCAAGGAACGACATGGTGTGCTGCTGGAGGCCCGTCTGCTCCTTGCTTTCCAGCAGCTTCGTGGGCACCTTGAAATCATAATCTCGGAGCACGAACTCCCCGGGGACTACCCGCTGGGTCCGCGTGACTTCGTTGATGTGCTCGCCGCTGGTGCCGTCATCCTGCTCGCGAAACTCCACCTCTTTCAGCCCGGGCACCTCCAAGTGAACGGCCGGGTCGTCGGCGAGAACCATCGTCGCACCCATCTCGGTGTGTTCAAAGTAATAGAAGATGCCTTCCTCTTCCATTAACCTGCTCGCGAAGTCAAAGGTGCTTTCGCGATACTGCACGACATACTCACGAACGGGATAGCTGCCCTGAAGCCTGTTCTCGACAGTAAGTCCTGCGCAGTCACCCAACACCGTCATAACAATATCGCGGGCCGACTTGTTCTGAAAAATTCGGCAGTCGGCGGTCTGAGTCAGGAACCAGAGCGCGGGAACGACCACCGCGGTATAGTGATTCATCCGACCCGCGGCGAGCGTCCCCTCGTGCCCGAACTGCGAAACCACTCCGAAGAGATAACGCATCGTGCCGTCTTCGAGAAGCAGACGGATCGAAACCTCCTGACCCACGATATCTTTATAGCTAATATTATGATTGATGCTACGCAGTTCGCAAATGCATTTGAAGGGTCGGCCCAGCTCTTCGCTCAGCGTAAACGCCTTGAGGAGGAGCACATCATCACCCAGGGGAGTGGTGATAGCAATCGCACGATTCTCTTGAGTAAACTGTTCGGCCATACGTAGCTACTTCAACGAAGAGGAGTCTAACGCTATTTACATACCGCGACGCACGCCCGGGCTGGGCGCACACTGATTTATCGTTTGGAGAAACCAAACGTTGAGGAAGAATAATCTCCCCGCAAACAAGTTTTCACGCAAGCTGTGAAACAGCCGCGAGTTAGCAAAGTCCGTAACCATTCCAGTTCCCCTGTACACTCCGCCCACCGAGCGTCCGCCCCTTCATTTAGGGCGGCGGGGGTCCGTCAGCTCGTGCGCTTAACCGCCATACATCCAAACGTCGCTAACCACTGCCCTAGACCAGCTGGCATGACCGGGCATAACCCAAAAAATGACCCACGGCCGCGTCGACGGCCGCGCGACTCCGTTTGTCAAGACGGTCGCACCGAGTTCCAACTCACGCCGAACCAACTCACTTCTACATCGGGACTTTGCCGAGTCCGAAAATGTAATCAAACCAAGCCATCGTTGAAAAGCATCGTGCGGTCATCATTCCCACGACCACCGCCCCATGCGCGGAATGGCTTCGAGTGGCCCCGAGTGTGCCCCAGCGGTAGCAACGCCATCAATCACCCAAAGTTATACTCAAACTCGCTCTCTTTGACCCCCACGTGGACCTTCTTGATTGCGTTACCCTGCACCATGCGGTGGAGCAGCTCCTGCCCGATGGCGGGCAACATCTGGCGAGAGATGATCGCATCGATGGCGCGCGCCCCGCTGTCGATTTCAGTCACCCGCGAAACGATGAGATCTTCGACCGCCGGGTCGTGCGTGAACGGCACCTTGTGGCCCTCGCCGATTCGCTGCCCGACTCGCTTGAGTTGCAGCTTAATAATCGCCCTCATCATCTCATCGCTGATCGGGTAGAAGGGGACAATCTCAAGCCGGCCGAGGAGCGCAGGCGGGAAGACCTTCAGCAACGGTTCCCGCATCGCCTTCACCAGCCCCTCGGGATCGGGTTTAAGCGTCGGGTCCTTGCACATCTTCATGACGAGTTCGGTGCCAACATTACTTGTAAGCAGAATGATGGTGTTCTTAAAGTCAATGTCCACGCCCTCGCTATCTTTCATGATCCCCTTGTCAAAGACCTGAAAAAATATCTCGTGAATATCAGGGTGAGCCTTCTCGACTTCGTCCAGAAGCAGCACGCTGTAAGGGCGCCGCCGCACGGCCTCAGTCATCACGCCGCCCTTACCATAACCAACATAACCGGGAGGCGAACCCATCAGCAAGCTTACTTTGTGGGCTTCCTGATACTCGCTCATATTAATTCGAATGAGCCCTTGCGGACCGCCGTAGAGAGCCTCCGCCAAGGCCTCGGCCGTCTCGGTCTTCCCCACGCCGCTGGGCCCCACCAGCATAAAGACGCCCACCGGCCGATTCGGATTCGCGACCTTCGCACGCGATAAACCAATCTGCTTCGCGATTGATTCAAGCCCGTGCCGTTGGCCGATCACCCGCTTCTCAAGCGTATCGGGCAGCTTCAGCACACCTTCAATTTCGTTCTTGACCATCCGCCCCAGTGGAATCCCCGTCCAATCCGAAACAACCGCCGACACCGCCGCGGCGTCTACACATGGCGACAACATTGGGTGCTCACCTTGAAGCTGCGCTAACTCCGCAGCCTTGGCACGCACCTGAACTAAGAGGTCAGCGCGCTCAGTATCAGAAAGTTTGGTCTTCGTCGCAGAGTCCTCTTCCGCAGGGCGTGTAGCCCGTTCGACGGGCGATGTTTCGCTGATGGTGGCCGGGGGCGTGGTCACTCCGCCGATTAACTTCCCGCGAAGCTCAATGATGGCTCGGACGAGAGTCTTCTCTTGCTCGAATCGTATCTCAAGCGCTTTCAGTTTCGCGGTTTCACGTTCAATTTGTGCAAGCACATCGGCCTTGCGATCGCTGTGATCACTACCGATTGTAATTTCACGGTCGATGATCTCAAGCTCGGTGTTCAGCGCGTGAATGCGCTTGCGTGAATCATCCACCGGCCCCGGTACCGCGCTGAGCGATACCGCCACTCGCGCCGAGGCCGTGTCGATCAGCCCTACGGCTTTATCGGGAAGTTGGCGGCCTTGAATGTAACGCTTTCCCAGCCGCACCGCCGACTCAAACGCCTCGTCCAGCACCTGCACTGCGTAGTGCTTTTCCATTGCCTTGGCCAAACCCCGGATCATAAGCAAACACTTGGCCTCATCGGGCTCATCAACCTTAATAACCTGGAAGCGCCGCGTCATCGCGGGGTCCTTCTCAAAGTATTGCTTATATTCTGCCTGGGTGGTGGCGCCGATCGTCCTCAGCGTGCCTCGCGCCAGCGCGGGCTTCAGAATGTTCGCTGCGTCGCCCGCGCCCGCCCCGCCCCCCGCCCCGATAAGCGTGTGGGCCTCATCAATGAAAAGAATAATTGGTTTGGCACTTGCCTGTACTTCTTCAACAAGCTGCTTAAGCCTTTGCTCAAACTCGCCCTTCATACTCGCGCCCGCTTGCAGGCTCGTCATCTTCAATTCAAGCAGCCGGACATTAACCAACTGCGGCGGCACATCGCCCGCGGCGATCTTCTGTGCAAAGCCTTCGACCACGGCCGTCTTTCCCACGCCCGCCTCACCGGTTAACATCGGGTTGTTCTGCCGACGACGCATTAAGACATCAATGCATTGGCGAATCTCATCGTCGCGGCCCAACACGGGGTCCATCTTGCCACTTCTCGCAATCTCGGTCAGATCTTCAGTGTAATTTTTGATCGCCTGCTCTTTGCCCATCGCTGCGGGCGACATCGCGCCCGATGCCTCGCCGGGCGAGCCGGTGATGCCCTTTGAGTCAACCGCCGATGCGATTGCCTCGGGGCTTCCATCGGTAATCTTCATGAACTCTTCGCCCAGCTTGTCCGCGTCGATCCGGCCGAACTCTTTGGAAATTGCACCCAGCGACTTCGCGCCGCTCGCGCTGCTTAACGCGGCGAGCAAAACGTGACCCGTTCGGATCGAGTTTTCGCCAAACTTCAAACTGGCAAACGACCATCCTTCGTTGACGGCTTCGAATAACGCCGCAGAAAAATCTAGGGAAGTCGCGCGGGCGGGCAAGCGTTCTAAGGCGGACTGCATGTCCGCAACCAATTTGGCGGGGTCAATCCCGAATGCTCGCACGATGCGGTGCGTATCAGAATCCTGGGCCTGGAAGAGGCAGTTGAAAAAATG
>Ga0105046_10007434_pt1 | contig 17259 bp, 10 predicted proteins | sample MAT03_FD_78385 | JGI IMG/M metagenome (GOLD analysis project Ga0105046, IMG submission 78385) | Freshwater microbial communities from Lake Fryxell liftoff mats and glacier meltwater in Antarctica - MAT-03 (megahit assembly) | ecosystem: Environmental > Aquatic > Freshwater > Ice > Liftoff...
CACTGGGTTTCCAGAAGCCATTGCGTTTGTTGGCTATGTCGGTTTCAATCAAAAACGTCGTTAGCGACCTGATGTTGGCGGCGGACCTATTTTCCCACGCAAAGGTGAGTTGCTAGCGGTGAGCGCAGAGTTAACAACAACTCCTTGCGCTTGGCGGAGCGGACTGCGCTGACGATGCTCGCCGCGCCCCGCCAGCGGTGAAACCGGCGATCCACAAATCAAAGTAAACATGTACCCCCGCCCCGCCGTTCCGGACGCGGCTTACCCCTTGCCTCTACCTCTTGCATCCAGCCCCGCCCGCGCCACCTCCCGATCATCGAAATGTATCGTCATCGTTCGCCCGCTTCCATCGGGGCTTAGGATCACCTGCTCGGTCTCGTGCCCTTTTCCGGCGATCACGATTACATCCCCCGCGCCAGCGTGCTCCACCGCGTGCCTGATCGCCATGCCCCGATCAAGTTGCACCACCACTCGATTCCGCTGCTCGGTGGGAACGCCCTGTAATATTTCGTTGACGATGTCCTGCGGCTGCTCGGTCCGCGGGTTATCGCTGGTCACCACCACCTCGTCCGCTAGTTCGATGGCGGCCTGACCCATGCGTGGTCGTTTGGTGCGATCCTTGTCGCCCCCGCATCCGAATACAACCCACAGCCGCCCTGTCGCTGGTGCGCCAGCCCGGGCGGGCAAGGGGCTGGGCCGCATCGTCCCACTCGCGTTACGCAGTAATGCTCCGCCGCGTTGACGGCCGGGTATCAACGAACCGACGCATGAGAGACAGTTGCGCAGCGAATCGTCGCTGTGAGCGTAATCAACAAAGACGATAACCGAATCTTTGACCGTGCTGACCCTCTGCAGCCGCCCCGGCGGGGGTAACAACGTCGGCAGCCCACCGCACAACTGCTCGCGGGTTAAGCCCAGCGCATGGCTCGCCGCGACCGCCTGTAGAACGTTCATCGCGTTGTAACGTCCGACCAACGGCACAAGTGCTTCGATCACGCCCCAAGGGCCTTCCATTACGATCTGCGTGCCATCCATGGACTCTTCCACCACCGTCGCGCGGCATTCATCTTTTCCTGCCGGGTCGGCCTCCGTCGGGCTTGCGTTGAGCGCACACTTCCAAACCCGCGCCTTACATCCCGCAATCATAAGCTCATGGTACGGATCGTCGGAGTTTACAATCGCAACACCCTTATCCGGCAGCAACGTAAACAGCCGTGCCTTTGCCTCCGCATACCGCTCCATCGTTTTATGATAATCTAAATGGTCGCCGGTTAAGTTCGTAAAAACACCCACCAGCAGGTTCAAGGCGTCCGCGCGCCGCTGATCCAGCGCATGGCTGGAAATCTCCATCGCCGCCGCGGCACACCCCGCATCCACCATCGTAGAGAAAGTGCGAGAGAGCTCCACCGCCGGCGGCGTTGTCATATTCGCCGATGCAACCTCCGCGCCATCATCCACCAGCACCGTCCCGATCAATCCACAGCGCACCTTGGCGCGGTTCATCAGTTGCCAAATAAGATAAGTAATCGTCGACTTACCGTTGGTCCCCGTGACCCCCGCAACCTTAAGCGATCTGGTCGGCGAGCCATAGAAACGCTCGGCAATCTGCGCACTCGCCAGCTGTATGTCCGTAGCATGTATCACCGGCAAGCCCGCCCGGACAGCGCCGGACACCGTTGGGTCGTCGGTTAATATCGCAACGGCCCCGCCGCGAAGTGCATCACTCACATACCGCTTGCCATCAGATTTAAGCCCCTTGCGTGCAATAAACAACGAGCCAGGGACCACAGTCCGGCTATCTTCCGTGATATCGCACACGCGGCAGGGCTTCAAGCCCGCCACCGGCGGCACGGTCGTCACATCAAGCCCGGCGATCAGTTCGGACAGATCCATAAGGGGGCGGATCGTAGGGGGATGTGGCCCCGCGTTTTTCAGGTTTTGGAGCTCGCGGCGCGTCTCCGGGCCCCAAACACCCTCCAGACGGGTCAACGCAGCAAAGGCTCGCACCGCCGCACCCTCGCGCCCCTCACATATTTCCAAGCACCGACTAAGCCCGACACCCCGGTTGCTCTCCCTTACTTCACCCCGGTTTTGAACCCGCCCGCGCCCTCGCCCGCTCGGACGCTACCCGCAAGCCGCGCGGTAAGGCCGTGCTTCACCAAAAAGCGAGCGTGAGCTTGCGAGAACCGCCGCTAGCCCCGGACGGCCACTGAAATATAATTGTAACTGTGCTCCGGGCCGTTCCCCCGCCCCGCAGTTGCCCCGGCCTCCGCAAGCCTCACCCGCTCACGGCAAAACCAGCATCGCATCGCCATAACTGTAGAACCGATAATTTTGTTCTATCGCGTACGCGTAGTGCTCCTTGAGCTGAGCCACACCACCGGGCAGCAGCGAACCAACCATCGCCAGCAGTGTGCTACGGGGAAGATGAAAGTTGGTGAGCAATCCATCCATCCACTTCAGATCATACCCCGGCGTAATTAATAAGCGGGTCTCCATCTCCGCCCGCGCCCCGCCGCCCGGCATCTGCTCAAACAAGTCGGGCCGCGTCGCGAAAGCTTCCACCGTCCGTGCCGAGGTAGTCCCGACACACATCACCCGTCCTCGCGGTACGCCCGTCCCCCCACGGGTCGCCAAAATCAAATCACGCGTCGCCGCGGGCATGCTGCACCACTCGCTGTGCATCGGATGCTGCTCAACAAACTCTGTCTCCACCGATTTAAATGTTCCTGTGCCAACATGTAATAATACATCGCCACGAGAAATACCTTTGGCAACCAGACGCTCCATCAGTTCCGGCGTCAAATGAAGCCCCGCCGTCGGCGCCGCCACCGAGCCCAGTTCACCCGCATACACAGTCTGATAGCGCAACCGATCGGCCTTCTCATCAGGCTCCGCCAAAGCCCGCGGCAGCCTGAGCTCCCCGCCCCCAGCACTCCCAGCACCCGTTCCGCTCGCCACCTTCGCCGCGCCAGCATCAAGCCCTCTCACCGTCGTAACTCTCGCGTCCTTCCCTTGTCCCGCAGCACCCAAGAGCGCATCCCCGCCGCCCCCAGGCCCTTTACACCCTTCCCCCGCAACGTCCCCGCGTCGCAAGGCCGCTTCGCGACGTGCCTTAAATATGTAGGGCGGGAGAGGCGTGAGGCCCACGGCCTCCAACATCTCTTGATCGCTTATGTTGGTCGGTCGGCCTTTGCTATCCAGCAACGCCGCGACCCAACCGCCAGTCTCATCCTCGTGGCGGCGGAGTAACGAAAGTTGAAAGGGAGTGGAAGACGCCTGGGCACCTTCGAACCCGCCCCGAATGTCCGCTCCATCGCCCCCGTTCGCGAAGAGACACACTCGCACCCCAGGGCGCAGCGTCTTGCCATGCAGAAGCACAACCCACGCCCGCACACCGTGCGAAGCAGACCACTCTGTCTCCGTCGCTGAACGTAAATATAAGCCCCCGACCCGCCCCCCCGTGTCGGCCCGATACCCCGCCAACCGCGCTGGCAATACCCGCGTTGTATTCAAAATCAAGCAGTCGCCCGATCTCAAAAACTCCGGAAGCTCAACCACCCTCGCATCGTGCCGCAAAGTGGGATCACTCCGGCTTATCACCAGCAGGCGCGCAGCAGACCGATCCGCGGTGGGGTGCGTCGCGATCGCTCCGGGAGGCAAAAAATAATTTAAATCTACGGTCGCGAGCATCCTGGCAGGATCGAATTCGTTTAGACAGAGAGGAAAGGCGGCCCACAACCCCGAGCAATAGAGTCACGTGGGGATCTAGAGTAGACGCGACCGCCCCCACCCGCGTACACAGCACCGCCTTAAAGCACTCCCCGCCGCGATTGGCAGAACTACTTACCCCCACCAATCTCCCTCCTGCCCCCTCCCCCTCATTCACGCCGCCGATTCTGCTCGCGGCGGGGTTCAAGCGTAACTGCATAACCGAGGCGGCACCAGACCGCTCGCCCAACAAATTATGAGGCTTAACCCTTTTAGTTCTTGCGGTCCAGCAGCCGGTATTGAATAGCCTCTAGCACGTGCTGCTCTCGCACCTGCTCACTCCCATCCAAGTCCGCCACCGTCCGAGCGATCCGACGCAACTTGTCGTAGGCTCGTGCCGAGAAACCCAGTTGGGTCATCGCATCCCCCAGCAACGTCGTCGTGCGCGTATCTAACGTCGCCAGCTGGTCCAGTTGCTTACCCGGCAACCGCGCGTTGGGCGTCAGCGGTCCCTGCCGTTTCACTTGCACTTCTCGCGCTGCGAGCACCCGCTCGCGCATCATCTTTGTATCCGTGCCCGATGGCACGGGCTTCCCATCCGCCCCGCGTGAGAGCTCGCGAAACGGCACCGCCGGAGCCTCAATATGTAAGTCAATCCGGTCCAGCAGTGGCCCGCTCAGCCGCTCCATATATTTATCCATCGCACGCTTCCCAACTTCTCCAACGGGCATGTCGCCCTTGGGTGTGGGGTTCATCGCCGCGATGAGCATGAAGCTCGCCGGAAATCGCACGCTGCCGTGCGCTCTGGCGATACTTACAACATGATCCTCCATAGGCTGGCGCAGCGCCTCGAGCACATCCCTGTCAAACTCCGCAAGCTCATCGAGAAATAAAACTCCCCGATGCGCCAACGAAATTTCACCCGGTCGCGGCACCTGCCCCCCGCCCACAATCGCCGCGGGGCTGGCCGTGTGGTGGGGTGAGCGCACCGGCCGCGATGTCACCAAACTCTGTCCCGGCGAGAGCGCACCCGCCGCGGAATAGATCCGCGTGATCTCGATGGCTTCCTCGGGCAGCAGCGGGGGCAACACACCCGGCAATGCCTTGGCCATCATCGTCTTACCCGTGCCCGGCGGCCCTAGCATTAATAAATTATGTCCGCCCGCCGCGGCGATGATAATCGCCCGCTTCACACCCTCTTGCCCCCGCACCTCGCCGAAGTCAATCGGTGCTGCGCTGCTACGTAGCAGCCCGCTTACATCTGGTGGTGCCTGCGGCTCCGGTTCGATCGCGCCCGTCAGCAGCCCGACCACTTCCGCCAGCGTCCGCACCCCGTACACATTCACCCCGTCCACCACCGCCGCCTCCCCCGCATTGTCCGCACTTACAATCACCCCCATCGCTCCCTTGGCTTTGGCCAGGGAGGCCATCGCGATGGCGCCCTTCACCGGCCGCACCCGCCCATCAAGCGCCAGCTCCCCACCGAACAAAAGTTTACGATAATCCAGACCCCGCTGGTCCTCGCCCCGGATGGGCCGCACAATCCCCTGCGCTACCAATATCCCAACCGCGATCGGCAGATCGTAAGTCGGCCCCTCCTTACGAACATCCGCCGGTGCTAAGTTAATGACGGTGCGGCTCTTAGCCCACGGAAACGAACTGTTGGCGAGCGCCGTCCGCACCCGCTCCGTAGACTCCTTCACCGCCGCGTCGGGCAGCCCCACAATCAGCGTCCTCGCCTCAGGTTCAGAGACCGTTTCGTTGATATCCACCTCGATCTCGCAGGCGAAAGCATCGATGCCTTGGAGTAAGTAAGATTGGATGCGGCTTGGCATGTGAATAGTAAAGATTATATCCCGGCACCGACTTAAGTAAGATCAGCTCGTTCCACTGGTGCTCCGCGAGTAACGCCGCACGCACCCACGCGCCACCCATTTCCCCAGCAGCCTTCCATCCGACCCTCGCCTCCCACCGTTCCGCTCGCTCAGACCGCCTCACCGCCTCCCGCGCCCGGCGCGGCCTCCTTCACATCCGCCCGCATAAACAAAATCTCGCCCTTGCTTACTCTTCCACCCGCCTTCAGCCCGTGCGGACCGCCAAAGACCGCCACCTGCGCAAGCGGAGCCCCCTCCGTGGGCCCGCAGCCCCACGCCTTCCACAGCGCGGGCATCTTCTCAATCAGCGCGGGGCTTAATAATAAGCTCGCGATACGAATCGCCTCCGCGCAGGTATAAAGAATATCCCCTAGCTGCCCCTTCGCCGCAGGGTCGGTCTCCACCGTCTTGGCCAGCTTAAATGGCGATGTAATATTAATATACTGGTCCACCTCGCGGATGATGCCGATGCCCGCCGCCAGCGCCGCTCCCACGTCGCACCCGTCCAAAGCCCGCAACGCCGCGTGTACCTGATCGCGGCAGCACACCGAGAGCGGGCGCGACTGCCCGGCCGCTATCAGTTCCTTTACTCCCTGCGGAATCACGCCCCCAAAGTACTTGTCAAACATATTTCCCACCCGCGAGGCGCAGTTGCCGATGCCGTTCGCGAGGTCCGAGTTAAACACCTCCACAAATCGCGCGTGGCTAAAGTCCGAGTCCGTCCCGCCGTTGGGCCCTTGCGTAAACAAATACCACCGAAGCCCATCAACCGAGAACTTCTGGGCGTACGCCTCCATCACTTCAATCGTAACAAAATTCCCCAGGCTCTTGGACATTTTAACGCCCTCACGCACCCAATATGAATGCGCGAAAATCGTCACCGGCAGCGGCCGCCCCAGCGCCATCAACAGGCACGGCCATACCACCGCGTGAAACCATAATATATCTTTCGCCATCAGCTGAACGGTGGGCGGCCACAAGTCGGCACGCTCGGGCGTGTCGATCGCGCTTAAATAATTGAACAACGCATCGATCCAGACATAAATCCGGTGGCCCGGGTCGTCAGGCATCCCGATCCCCCATTGGCTCGTCGGGTCGTCTGTCACAGCCCGCGAAATCGGTATATCACTCAGGCCGTCCCGCAGCCGCCCCAGAACCTCATTCCGCCTTGATTCCGGCAAAATAAACTTCGTGCTCTGCCCATCAATATGCGCTTTGAGCCGATCCGCAAACGCGCTCAAACGAAAGAAATAGTTCTTCTCCGTCCGTTTCACCAGCGGCTTTTTGGTCACCGGGCTGCAATACTGGTTCTCCTCCGCCACCGTCTCCGTCACATACTCCTCCTGCGAGGCGTCCCACCACCCCTGGTAATCTCCCAGATACACCGCCCCGCTCTCCCGCAACGCTCGAATGTAAGTTACAACTCGGCCTTTGTGCCGCTCTTGCGTCGTGCGTATAAAGTCATCATAATCAAACCCGCAGAACGCAAACGCCCGCTCAAACTCCGCGGCGTTGCGGTCGCTCCACTCAAGCGGGCTTACCCCGTGTGCCGCGGCACTCGTAACCACCTTGTCCGCATGCTCATCGGTCCCCGTCAAAAAGAACACCGATTCGCGCGACCCGTTCGCCAACCGATGAAACCGGGTCAGGCAATCCGCCATGCCTGTCGTGTAGCAATGGCCAATATGCGGGCGATCATTGACGTAATAAATCGGCGTGGTAATGTACAGTCGCTTCGGCATGAGGGCCGTACTTTATCAGCCCCGCATCGGCTCTGCACTCACGCCCTCTCTTGCTCCCCACTCTCTGCACCCATCTCCGGCCCCCTTTTCGCCTCGATCAAACCCTCCCAAGCCCCCACTTGCCACTCCGCCAACGCCCAACAGCCCCAGTTGCCTCGCCGACCAATGGTCCCGCAGTCGCTTACCAACCGCGTCAAACGCACCGACCCCGGCCTCCGTCACGCTACGCAAATCAACGCCCCGCCCATCACTTCACCCCAACTGGCCCCTATTCTGCCCCCACCTTCCCCTGGCTGTAAGTTTTGAAGCGCTCGCCGCGAACTATCTGAATCACCGCCGCCATATCCTCTCAACGATCCACCTCCCAAGACCCCCTCCTCTCAAGCATGACTGATTCTGCGATCCAAATCTCGCTTCTCGCCGCCGATGGCCCAACGCCCGTCGATTTCTCTATAAATAGAGACCGCCCGTGCTCCATCGGCCGCCTCAAAGAATCTGACCTCTGCCTTCTCCATGAAAACGTCAGCCGCCAGCACGCCCAGGTCCTTTACCGCGGCGGCACCTGGTTCGTCGTCGACCTCGACAGTAAATGGGGCACCTTTCTCAACGGCGTCCGCCTCACAAAACATAAGCCATCCTCACTCGCCGGTGGCGACCTTCTTCGAATCGGGCCTTGGACTCTCAGAGTCCTCGGCCTGCCAAGCACCACTTCCCTTTTTCAGCTCGGCAAGCACACAACAACAGCCGATGACCCGACCGTGACAGGGCAGCGCGTGGAGCGGGCCGCCTCCATGCAGCACGCCTGGCGCGCCGACCGCAGACTCAAGCTCGTCCTCGAATGTATGTCGCGACTCGCCGATGAGACCGACGAAATTAAACTCGCGACCACCGCTATGGAGCTGCTTATCACCGGCAGCGGTTACGCTCGCGGAGCCATTCTCCGCCGCCTCGATGAGGGAACCCAGGTCGAAGTCGTCGTGTGCGGCCCCGCGCCAGAAAAGCCCTCAAAAACAGGCGAAAAACCCGCACCTGCCCCGCTCTCGTCGGGTCAAGCCACCGAGCCGCTCGCCAACCCTCCCACCTTTGATATCTCTCGATCGTTACTCAAAGAAGCATCGCTTGGCGAAACGGCCGTGCTTACAAGCGCGGCCCCGTTCGTCGCCAGCCAGAGCATGGCGGAGATGCGGATCCACTCTGCCATCTGCGTACCCCTCTCTATCGGCGGAACCGTAGTAGCATTTATTTATCTTGACGCTCGCGGCACCGAATCCCGCGTTCAAGGAGACGCTGAACTCTTCTGCGAAGCCGTCGGTGCAGCATACTCCCTCGCCCTCGCCAATATTAATCGTGTCGAGCTCGAAAGGCGCGAACGCATGCTCGCCGCAGAGCTCTCCGCCGCCCGCGTCGTCCAGGAAAAACTTCTCCCTAGCCTCAATGGTTCCATCGGTCCATTCCTTTACGCCGCTCGCCTCCACCCCGGCCTCTTCGTCGCCGGCGATCTCCTCGACCTCTTCACCTTGCAAGATGGCACCTCCGCACTCCTAATAGGCGATGTCTCCGGCCGCGGAGCCGCGGCGGGCATGCACATGGCCATGGTCCAAGCCTTTATCCACTCCGAGCTCACACGCGGCAGCCAGCTCGCTGCGGCGGTCTCCGCTGTGAACCGTTTCATGGCCAAACGCCTTCCACCCGATAAGTTTGTCTCGCTCTGGATCGGCGTCTGCCAGCCCTGCGGTGCCCTCCATTATGTGGACGCGGGTCACGGCCACTGGATGATCCGCAGACGCGACGGCCAAGTCCTCCACGCCGTGGACGAACGATGGGAGGGCGGGCTGCCCCTGGGCGTAGAGGCCTCTTACGACTACAAGCCAGCCGCCGCCGACCTTGCACGAGGCGACTCGCTCATCCTATATTCTGACGGCCTCGTCGAGCAGCGCTGTGCCGCAGGCACCCAGTTCTCCCGCCGCCGACTCGCCGCAGTCTTCGAACGGTCTCAAACTCCCAAGCAATGGGTAGACTCCTGCTTCCAGACCGTTCTTCAGCACTCCAGTGGCCTTGATCTTGACGACGACTCAACGCTTGCGGTGCTCACCTTTGAATGAAAAAACGAGGTCCGAGAAATGAAATCGAACGCTATCAAAATGCAAACACCGCATTTTCGGTTTTCTTTCGGTGGGCTTATAAGTGCGAAAATGCCCATTCACCTCCGCTCGCTTTGCAACAATCCTCATCATTTTTCGACAAGAAGTCATCTAGCTATTGACATTCGACCTCAAGTGCGTCACACTTAGGGGGTCACGGCATGAGACACCGCGACAACCGTTCGTAGAAGACCCTACCCGATCGTTTCCGTTTGGGGGTAGGGCGAGAGACCTTAGGAGGAAAGAGACATGACTAACCGATTCCGTGTTTCTGCTGCTGTGCTTGCTGCCATCGTGGGCAGTGTCACAGCCTCGGCTAATGCCGAAGTTATTGCCACCTTGTCGTACCATGACTTGGCTGGCTCGTATGTTCAATCTGCCAATCCCAATGTCGGTCAGTTTTCCGCTGTCGCGGTCAACACCGCCCTATTGGCTTCAGCATACGAAGCTTCGCGCCTTACCCCTGCAGCGGGCAGCGCATCGTTTGAGGCCGGGTTCGTAACGAACCCGCTCAATCCGGCAGACTTCCAGTTGACCATTTCCGTAAATAAGATCAGCGCGACTGCGGCGACTGGCGCGGGGAGCTTCACTGCAACCGACGCCGATGGTGACACCATCACCGGCAACATCAGTGGCGTATGGACATTCGGCGGCCCTGGCTTTATCTTCTTTAATGCCAACATCAGCAACGTTCTGTTTAACGACCTCAACGCTGCCGACGGCACTTTCGACGGTAGCGAAGGCGGCGACTTCGCCTCAGCCTTCATCGCCCCGACCCCCTATGTTGGTTCGCTTGTTCAGCTGGTCTTCGGCCAGAACAACTTCTTCCGCAACTCTTTCCAGGATCGCGCTACCGGCGGTTCTTTGCAGATCATCCCCAGCCCCGGCTCTGTTGCCCTCGTCGGCCTCAGCGGTCTGGTCTTGGTTGGTCGCCGCCGCAGCCGCTAAGACTTCCGATTGCTTGCGGACCGCCGAAGGTAACACTTCTTTGCTCCCGCAACACCTTTGAAGTAGCTAGTTTTCTCGCACGGTTTGACTCCTAGATTTTCTCGAGAGCCTTTGGGAACTTCCCAAAGGCTCTTTTTACGTGGATTTACAACTTCAATTGCCTTCTCAAAGCCGCCGCGGCGTGCCCGCCAAGGCACTCTTTCCCGTCTCCCGCAGAGTCTTAACGCTGTCCGCAATCGAAAGTTGAACTAGAAAGTTAATTTAAAAAGTTAAGCTAGACCATTAAGCTAGACCGTTAAGCTAGACCGTTAACGTGTTTGCAACCTGAAGACTTAAGTTGCTTTGCCCTTCAAGCTGAGCGAAACGGCAGCGAGCTTGAGTCTGCCAGCCAACCGGCCAAATAGATGCCCACCCGCCAAACGAGGGTAATCCCTAGCTTTAACTTTTGGCCAGGGTGGCCTGGGGGTTGACATCCGCCGTTGCCCGCGTAATGATTCTTCTCGGAAATGGGCGCACATCTGCACCATCATCATCGCCGCCATCACCACCGGCCCTCTCCGGTGCTCGTGATCGTTACCGCGTGATCTTTCCGCCGCTAACGTAAGTTTGGGTCCCGCCCCCGTCCTCCTTAACTACAAAGGATGACTCAAGGGCCAGCGAAAACCCAACATAATCACAAGTACCTTCAAGCCCCCGCCGTTCCTGCCGGCGTTACTTTACTCTGTCCCTCTCTCCGTTCCCCCTCACCGCCCCTTTCTGTTTCGTTCCTCGACTAAGCTCTACCGCAAGAACAGCATCAGCAAGCTTGACACAACATAAGCAGGCCCATCGGACTCGATTTGAAGACTCTTCCCTGTAACAAACTCCGCTTCATCGGCCACGCATGAAAACCACTCCTCCCGCCTTCTCCCCTTCGCCAGCGCCCGCCAACACGGGTGCCCCGGCCCTGTTGCACCTTGCCCTTCCCAAAGGCCGCATGCACGACGGTGTTATGAAGCTACTCGCCGATGCGGGTATCCGTGTTAACGTAAGCTCACGCGGCTACCGGCCCGCCGTTTCACTCCCGCAGGTGGAAGCGAAGATTCTTAAGCCTCAAAACATTATCGAGATGCTGGACAGCGGTACCCGCGACCTGGGCTTCGCCGGAGCCGACTGGGCGGCCGAGTTAGACGCCGATCTCATCGAAGTCTTGGACACCGGTCAGGATTCGGTTCGCGTGGTCGCCGCCGCGCCCCGCCACATCCTCACCGCGCAGGGCACGCTGCCAGAAAAACCCCTGGTCTTCGCGAGCGAGTACGTCCGCTTGAGCAATGCTTATATCGAGCAACGTAAGCAGGGCGATCGGTTCGTCCGCTCGTACGGCGCCACCGAAGTCTTCCCTCCCGAAGATGCCGACTGCATTATCGATGTCGCAGCCAGCGGAGCCACGCTCGAAGCCAATGGCTTGATAGTCTGCGGGGAACTGATGCGCTCTTCCACCCGCCTTTACGCCAGCCGCGCCGCCATGAAAGACCCAGCCAAGGCCCGCCGCATCGAAGATATTGTTATGATCCTCCGAAGCGTGATCGATGCCCGCAAACGAGTGATGCTCGAACTCAACGCCCCCGCAGATCGCTTGGACGCCGTTCTCGCCGTCCTCCCCTCCATGCGCCAGCCCACACTCAGTAAACTCGCCGGAGATGCTGGCTACGCAGTCAAAAGCGCAGTCCCGCGCGACATGCTCCCACTCCTCATCCCGCGCCTGAAGGCCACCGGCGGCAGCGATATTGTAATTTCTCCCATCTCCCAGCTTGTAAGCTGATCACGAAGCTTATCCCCCGCCCGGTCGTCGCGCCGCCCCCAACCTACCAGAATCAACAACTTACATTGCACGGCGACTATGTAAAAGGTCTCCCCCGCCCGACCCTTAGACTATCTTAAGTCATCGGGCGTTCCGCAAACGCTCGCCTCTTCAGCCCCGATTACTCAGATGATTCGTAACCCACAAAGCCTTCCCCCTATGAACATAAGCACTGCGGCCGCCCCGCACGCGGTTGAGGCTCCCACGCCCAACCCGGCCCTTGCAGCCCAGCCCTACTCCCGCAGCGTCGAACTCCGCCCCATCGATCTCCGCCTCGATGCCAATGAAGGCCTGAGCCCTCCCGCCGCGTTTCTTGAAAGCTGCCTTCTCACCACTCTCATCGCAGGCCAATACCCCTCCGCCGCTGCGTTGGAAGCTCTCCTTGCGCTAGAACACGGCGTGGACCCCGCCCGCGTGATCGTCACAGCCGGGGCCGATGATGCCATCGAACGCCTGTGCCGCGTGATGGCGGGGCCCGGCCGGGCCGCGATCATGACCGACCCAACCTTCGAGATGATTCCTCGATTTGTTACACTCGCCGGCGGACGGTGCATCGAGGTTCCCTGGACGCGCGGCGAGTTTCCAACAAAAGAAATAATCCAACTCGCATCGGAAGATGTGGGCCTGATCTGCATCGTAACTCCAAACAATCCCACCGGACTCACCGCTGGTGCCGACGACCTGCACCTCCTCCGCGCTGCCTTTCCCAAAGCCGTCCTCCTCGTGGATCTCGCTTACGGCGAGTTCGCCGATATCGATCTGACGACGCCCGCTGCGTCCATCCCGTGGACGGTGGTCACGCGCACCTTCTCCAAAGCCTGGGGTTTGGCAGGGCTCCGCGTCGGCTACGCCATCTGCGACCTTCGAATCGCTGGCTGGCTTCGGCGCGCCGGGCTTCCCTACGCCGCGGCGGGCTACTCCATCCAAGTTGCTCACACCTGGCGAAGGGAAGGAGCGACTGCGATGAACGCTTATGTTACCTCGGTGCGATCCGCCCGCGAAAGGGTCCGCGATGCACTCACCGCCGCCGGCGCAAGTGTAACTGAATCGCAGGCGAACTTTGTGCTGGCGAGGTTTCGAGATGCGCCACTAGTCGCGGACCTCCTCGCCAGCCTTGGCGTCGCAGTCCGCCGCTACGCGGCCTCACCGAATCCCGAGCTTCAATCCTCGCTCCGAATTAGCATCCCCATCGGCGCGAACCTTGAGCGACTACTGTTGGCCATCAAGGCTATCGCCCGGCCCCAGGCACTTATATTCGACATGGATGGTGTGCTCGTCGATGTCGGTGGTTCGTACCGCGAGGCCATCATTCAGACCTGCCGCCTTTACGAGGTTGAAGTCACGCCCAGAGATATTGCCGCCCAAACCGCGGCGGGAAACGCGAATAATGACTGGGTGCTGACCCAGCGGCTTCTGGCAGCCGCGGGGGTAAACGTTGCCCTTCAAGATATAACCAAAACCTTTGAGCAACTCTACCAAGGCAACGGCACGCCGGGGCTACGCGGCACCGAGCAACCACTAATTACATCCGAACAACTGCGAACGCTCGGCGGTCGCTTCCGCCTGGGAATCGTCACCGGCCGCCCGCGCGCCGATGCCGACTATTTCCTCAATCAGCAAGGCTGGGCCTCGTACTTTGGCGCGGTAGTCTGCATGGAAGATGGCCCCTTAAAGCCCTCGCCCGCGCCTGTTAAGTTATGTCTGGCCCGGCTGGGTCTAGCCGAAACCGCCCCCGCCTGGATGTTCGGCGATACCCCAGACGATATACGCGCAGCCCGCGCCGCCGGTGTCGTGCCCATCGGCGTCATTCCCCCCGGCGAAGACCCCTCCGCCCGCGAGCAGATGCTCCTCCGCGCTGGCGCTGGGCGAGTATTAACCAGGTTGTCCGATCTTTCAATGTTAAGTCAACTCCTGGAGCGTGGTTTATGAACATAACAAATCAAAAGCGTACCGCGTCCCTCCAGCGATCAACCCGCGAGACGGATATAAGCGTTAGCGTGAATCTCGACGGCTCGGGCACGGCCCAGGTCTCCAGCGGCCTGGGGTTCCTGGACCATATGCTGACCGCCCTGGCCTGCCACTCCTCCATAGATATAACATTACAATGCAAGGGCGACCTGCACGTGGACGACCATCACAGTGTGGAGGATTGCGCCATCGTCCTGGGCCGCGCCATCGACGCCGCGCTGGGCGACAGAAATGATCTCGCCCGGTTCGGTTATAGTTATGCTCCGCTCGATGAGTCTTTGGCGAGATGCGTCATCGACCTCGCCACCCGCGTTCACGCCACCGTCAACCTTCAACTCACCCGCGAGAAAATCGGCGATGTGGCCTGTGAGAATCTCACGCATTGGTTTGTCACTCTGGCCTCGTCGCTCCGCTGCACGCTTCACATCGACATAATTCGAGGCGAGAACGATCACCACAAAGCCGAGGCGGCGTTCAAAGCCTTCGCGCTAGCCCTCAAAGCCGCTGTATCGCGCACCCAACCCGGCCGAGACATCAGCACCAAAGGCTCGCTCTAGCATCCGAATGGCCGATCTCCGCGAACATAACCATAAGCAGCACCGACAGGCCCCGCATGAGCAGCACCCGCCAGCACATTACGATCGTCCCCACCGGCTCGGCGAACCTCGCCTCGGTGGTCGCCGCGTTCGAGCGGCTGGGATGCACATGCGCCGTCACAGTAGATCCCGCGGCGGTGGTCGCATCAAGCCACCTGGTACTTCCGGGCGTGGGTGCATTCGGTGCCGCAGTCTCCGAGCTGACTGCTTTGGGGCTTCTCGATCCGATCCGGCAACGCGTCCGCCGCGCGGCAGACCAGCGCGAACGTGGGGCTGGCCACTATCGGCCTGTGCTCGCTATTTGCTTAGGATTGCAACTGCTGTTTGATCAGAGCGAGGAGTCACCGGGCGTCCTCGGGCTGGGCATCGAACGCGGACACGTAACAAAACTAGCGCAGGCCGCGGCGGGGCGGGTACCGTTCTTTGGATGGAGCCGCGTCCTGCCTCCCGCAGGCACCCCCAGCCTGCTGGAGCCGGGCGATGCTTACTTTGCCCACTCATATCGTGTGCGGGTCGCGGACGTCGCGCATCTCGCGCCCTCCGAATCAGAGCTAAGACGTAACATAAGTACCGCCGCCCACGACGGCTCTCCGGGTGGCTTTGCCGCCGCGATCGAGCGCGGAGATCTTCTCGCGTGTCAGTTTCACCCCGAACTCAGCGGCCCTTGGGGCACAGCACTCTTGGCAAGATGGCTGAACGGACAACGTAATATATTATCTGTCGCTACCCGTGGTGCCGCGAGCGGCACCATCGCCAGCCCAACCCGGGTCATCCCATGCCTGGATATCCGCGACGGCCGCGTCGTCAAAGGGGTTCAGTTCCAGAATCTGCGCGATGCGGGCGACCCAGTCGCGCAGGCCCAGGCCTACGAAGCCCAGGGCGCTGATGAGCTTGTTATGTTAGATGTCAGCGCGACCGCAGAGGGCCGCCGCGCCAGCCTCGATACCGTCGCCCGTGTTCGCCAAGCCATCGCCATCCCCCTCGCGGTAGGCGGGGGCGTGCGAAGCGTTGAAGACGCCGCGGCGATGCTTAACGCCGGCGCCGATAAAGTGGGCGTCAACACCGCCGCCGTGACAGCCCCCGAGTTAATTACGTCACTCGCCGACCGTTTCGGATCTCAATGTGTAGTAGTGGCCATCGATGCTAAACGTAATATGAATACCGAGCCCGGATGGACCGTGATGACCAGGGCCGGCAAGCACGCGACGCAGTTAGACGCGGTAGACTGGGCCGTGCAGGCCCGGCACCGGGGTGCGGGCGAGATCCTGCTCACAAGCGTAGACCGCGATGGAACCGGAGATGGTTATGATTATGAGTTGCTCCGGTCCGTTAGCCGCGCAGTCTCCCTCCCCGTCATCGCCTCGGGGGGCGCGGCCAACCCCGACCACCTGCGAGAGGCCATCAACGCCGGGGCCGACGCCGTCCTCGCCGCCTCAATCTTTCACGACGGCGTCTTCACCGTTGAATCCGTTAAACGTGAGCTGGCCCGAGAGGGCGTGTGTGTTCGCCTCTAACCAGAACGTAAGTTTATGTTAATAAGCTCCATTGACATTATGAACGGCCAGGCGGTTCAGTTACGCCAAGGCAAGACTCTTGTGCTGGAAGCGGGCGACCCCCGCGTTCTCGCCCGAAGATTCGCGCCCCTGGGCGAGATCGCCGTGATCGATCTTGACGCCGCGATGGGTAAGGGCTCCAACGCGCCGGTAATCAAGGAGCTACTTACATTGGCCCGCTGCCGCGTGGGCGGTGGCATCCGCGATGTAACCACCGCGAGGGCCTGGCTAGACGCCGGAGCCCGCAAAGTAATTCTCGGAACCGCCGCCACGGTAGATGTTGTAAGCCAGTTGCCAAGGGACCGCGTCATCGCCGCTCTTGACGCCCGCGACGGTGAGGTAGTGGTAGAGGGGTGGACCAAGAGTACCGGACGCGGCGTGCTGGAACGGATCGAAGAGTTAAAGGCTTATGTCGGTGGTTTTCTAGTTACGTTCGTCGAGATCGAAGGAACACTCAGCGGCCTAAACGCAGCGCGGGTCGCGCCGATTGTCGCCGCCGCGGGCCTCAACTGCCGCGTGACCGCGGCGGGCGGCGTCCGGTCCGCGAGCGAGGTCGGAGCACTTGACGCGATCGGCGCCGACGCTCAGGTGGGCATGGCCATTTATCAGGGACTGATGGATATCGCCGATGCTTACGCGGCGTGCTTACGTTCCGACCGGCCAGACGGGCTCTGGCCCACTGTAATTGTGGATGAGCTGGGAACCGCGCTGGGCCTGGCTTACTCAGACCTTGAGTCGCTCCGCGCGGCGGTCCACGAGCAGCGAGGTGTCTACTTCTCGCGGTCCCGGTCCGGGCTCTGGCGCAAGGGCGAGACGAGCGGGGCGGCGCAGTCACTGGTAGCGATCGATGCGGATTGCGACCGAGATGCATTACGATTCACGGTCC
>Ga0105046_10007439_pt1 | contig 17252 bp, 14 predicted proteins | sample MAT03_FD_78385 | JGI IMG/M metagenome (GOLD analysis project Ga0105046, IMG submission 78385) | Freshwater microbial communities from Lake Fryxell liftoff mats and glacier meltwater in Antarctica - MAT-03 (megahit assembly) | ecosystem: Environmental > Aquatic > Freshwater > Ice > Liftoff...
ACTTCTTGGGCTTGATGAGGTGTTCCTGGGACGCGCCGAGGAGGTCGTAGAGGAACGCGACGTCGAGCTTGAGGACTTCGATGAACTCGCAGATGCCGCGGTTAGCGATGTTGAGTTCGCCGTCGAAGTTGAACGCACGCGGATCGGAATCGCTGCCGTACTCGGCAATTTTGCGATAGTTGATGTCGCCGGTGAGTTCCGTTGAATCCTGATTCTTCTCATCCTTCGGCTGAAAGGTTCCGATGCCGATACGATCCTGTTCGGAAAGAAGTAATCGAAATACCTTGAGATCGAGCAACACCTTTTGCCAGTCGCCATCTGTCTTTTGAAGTCGCTCGGCAAACATCTGGCGGCAGAAAGGGCAGGACTCGCCGCGAATCGCGATCTCATGGGGGGCCTTTTTGACCGCATTCAATTGCGACAGGAGCTTGGGCCGGTGCTCTTTCGGGATGATGTTCAGCGGCTCTTCATGCATCGGGCACTTCTGCAAGGAACCGTCCGGCATCGTCCAGCTATAGGCGTAGAGTGCCCCTACATCCGTCCGGGAGTACTCTTCTAGGCCACGTTTCAAAAGACGAGCAATCGTGCTTTTCGCGGAACCAACCGGCCCGTGCAGGAGCAAAACGCGTTTCTCGGTACCATACCCGCGCGCCGCCGACTTGAAGGTATTGACCAGCTGCATGAGCGTGCGATCGATGCCGAAAATCGCGTCGCCGTGCTTGGCGGCAAACTCCGTGAAGAACTTGAAGACCGTAATCTTCTCTTTGTTCTCGTAGGTGTCCTCGGTGCCATGCGTGAGGATCATGTCGTACAGCCGTTGATAGGCCGTACGAGTCGTTTCGGGTTTTTCGATCACCAGTCCGATGTAATCTTCGAACGTTCCTTCCCAGTGCAGCTTACGGTAATCGTGAATATCGACTTCCGAGCGCAGGCTGGACAGAATGTCGCTAGCTTGGGCCATGATGTCACTCCTTGAATCGCGGGCGGGGTCCTGCCCGTCGGTCGTTGATTTAGTAAAGTCCGTCGTCGAAGCATCGGGGTTCGCGGTTGCTGGCAAGTGGCCGAGTCTTCAGTGAAATCCCGATCGCCGAAAATTCGGACTCCCAGATTTATTGTACCCCGTCCGACCGGGCGAAGTAAGCCGTTTGGGAGAACCCGACGATTGCCGCGTTACTCGATACAACCGGCACGACCGGTCCGGGCGCTTCTTTCCAGCTATCCCGCACATGACAGACGAGCAAGTTATTCGTCACTGTGCATTGATCTCGTAGCAGAATACGCATTGGAGGGTGGGTGCTGTCAAGACGGGTTTGCCGGCTTCGCCGACCCCGCTGGACTTACCGAGCATTCCAGGATACATATGTCCCGCCCGGTCGGACCCGGACGGATTTCTAAATAAGAAGGAGCAAACGATGAGAAATATTCTCGCATTGGTTGGAGCGGGCACAGTCGCCTTCCTGGCCGTGGGCTGGTATTTGGGCTGGTATCAAGTTTCCAGTAAGCCAAACCCGTCGGGTAAGCAATCCGTTTCGGTCGATATCAATCCAAACAAAATCACCGAAGACGTGAAGAAGGGTGTCGAGAAGGGGGGCGAACTCGTGGATTCCATCCGCGACAAGTCGAAAGATGGCACACCTAATCAAGCCGGCCCAGCAACGAATTTTTTTACGCCTTCATCCACGGAAAAAGATAAGAGTTCGTCTGGCGGCTGGAAACCGATCGGCGATGATCCACCGAAGAAGAACATTGATTCCTTTGGGGTGCGCGTCCCGCGAAACTAACTGTCCGAGTTTGACAATTTTACCAGGACCGCTCCCGTTCGAGCGGGCCTTTTCTTTTGCAGAAGTGACGCAAAGAATTCTTCGAACTCTCTCACCATCACGAGTCGACTAAAATCGCGTTCGGCTCGCACTCGTGCGGAGTAAGCACACGACCTGGCAAATATCGGTTCGAGCAGATAGCGACGGATGGCTAGTTCAAGTGCCGCGTCGTCTGTTGCTGCTACGACTAAACCTTCAAGTTCATTCCGAATTAAGAGCCCGTGGGCACCGACATCTGTCGCCACGATGGCACGCCCGGCCGCCATGTACTCCAGGACGGCATTCGACATCGACTCGCTATGAGAACAGTTGACGGCAATGTCCAAGTCTGCAAGAAATCCCGGCACATCCTCGACCGAGCCGATTAACTCAAATCGTCCACTCAATCCCAAATGTCGGATCTTTGCTTCCAACTGCGGCCGCTCGCCCCCTTCGCCTGCCACGAGAAAACGAGTCTGTGGATGAGTTTTACAAATCGACGCTGCGACACGAATGAGACCGTCAATGTTCTTCACCTGCCGGAGATTGGCTACGGCCCCGATGCGCACAAGAGGCGTGGCAGTATCAGGCGGCTGGACGTTCTGAAATCGATCCAGATCGACGCCATTCTCGATGACACGAACTCGGCTCGGGTTCAGCCTCTCTGCGTCGATAACCGCTTGTCGAGCGATCTCGCTGTTGGTCAGCGTGGTAACGAGTCGGCCCAACATCCGCCCTAGCCAGCGATGTCGAGCGGTCAGCCAGTAGCCCGAATTATTCCGCACTCGAATTGTGTGTTGGATGCCACACAATCGTGCCAGCGGCAGCGAGAAGTAGGCACTATCAAGAAAATACGCCTGCACGATATTCACGCGGTGGCGTTCCCAGAATGCACGAAGCTTTATGGCTGCCGACATTGCTCGACCGCCCAGCAGCCTGATCAGCCCGAGGTCAATCATCGGACAATCAGTTGGCAACAACGCCCTCGATTCGTCATCCTGACCGTTCAGCAAGCAAAGCGTTGGTTCCACGCGTGTTCGATCGAGATTCCGAATCAACGCTAGCAATTGACTTTCGGTCCCCGCCCGGCTCAGGCGATCAATCACGAAACAGACGCGGGCGGTCTTTCTCCCTCTCACCGCTTCGGAGAAGGGGCCGGGGGAAGGGGTTGAGGAGGCGAAAACCATTCCCCCCCAATCCCCCTCTCCAAGACGAAGAGGGGGATTGGGGGGGAATAACGACTTCAGACCCATTCAAACTCCCGGGTTTGAGATCGGATTGGGAGTAATTCCGCGAACAACTTCTGGTATGCCTGAGATTGAGCCTCGAACGAAAAATGGTCGATCATTCGTTGGCGGCCTCCTTCACCGAATTGTCTCGCGAGTGGGGCGTTGTCGAGCAAGAGGCTTATCTTCTCGGCCAACGATCGGGGATCACCAGGAGGAACGAGGAAGCCGGTCACTCCGTCTTCCACAACCTCTGGCGTGCCCCCGACGGCGGTGGCCACCACGGGCACGCCGGCTGCACTGGCTTCGAGGGCCACGTTGGGCAATCCTTCCGTGAAGGATGGCAGCACAACTAAGTCTGCCCACGGGATCAAAGCATCCAGATCTTCGCGGAAGCCGGGCAAACGGAATCGCGCATCGAGACCCAATTCAAGAACTAGACTCTGTAGACGATTTCGTTCTGTACCGTCGCCGAACAGAATGAACCGAGCATCAGCAACCATTCGGGCCGCATCGACCAAGACGTGAAACCCTTTTTCCGGGCTCAGTCGGCCTGCGGCCAGGACAATCGGCCCATCTCCGCCCGCAAGTTCCCGCAACATCTCTCTGTACGCCGGGTCGGGGTCTGCAAATGCATCCAGCCTCGCGCCATTGCGAATCACGCGCACTCGCCCGGGTGCGACATCGGTTCGATATACACGATCCGCTTGGCCCTGCGAGACGCAGACGATTCGATCCATGAACCGCAGGTGGAATTTGTCGAGCGCGTCGTACAGACGCACTTTGAGATTTTCGCCGGTCCATCCTCGGGAGACACTGATGAGCGGCATGCCAACTCGTCTCGCGGCGAGGCGGCCGATAAAATTCGACTTGTAGCCGTGCGTCACCAGAAGGTCGGCCTGTTGATCGCGAAGCACTCCGGCGACCTCATGCACACACTTCAACAGTCGGGGACTATCGTGACACAGTTCGCGGGCGGTGAAACCGGATTGCTCGACTTCATTCAGAAAAGCCCGGCAACCGCCACTCTCGGAGAAGCTGGCAAACGAAGTCTCGATCTGGACGGGGAGTGTCTTGGCAAGCCCGAGCATCTGCCGCTCGGGCCCGCCGAACAAACTTGACGCGGTGAGGTGAAGGATCTTCAAGCGACATCCTTGTCGGCGACGGTTTGCTGGAGAAGTGTAGCGTTTCTTTCGACCTCGCGTCTAGGCGGATTCGGGCGACCCGTTGGGTCGCCCGCTAAACGGGGTACGATTTCGCCACATTCACCCACTGCTTCGTCTTCGCCGATTCCAGGATCGCGTCCAGAATCTGCTGTGTTTCAAGGGCGTCGCGGAACGTTGGCGATGCCGGTTTGCCTGAATCGAGCCCGGCGAGGAAGTCGGCCACCTGGTGCGTGAAACTTGCATCGTAGCCGATCGACAGGCCGGGCACCCACCACTTTTCCATGTACGGGTGATCGGGGCTGTTATCCGTGACATGCACCGACTTCCAGCCACGGATCTTGCTATCGTCTTTGTAATCGAAAACCTGCAACCGATGCAAGTCGTGCAGATCCCAGCCCAGCGACATGTCCTCGCCATTGATCTCGAACGTGTACGCGGCCTTATGCCCGCGGGCATAACGTGTCGATTCGAAATTCGCCAACGAACCGTTCGCGAACTTGCCGAAAAAGATGCAGGCATCGTCGATGCCAACCTTTTCGACCTTGCCCGTCAGTGTGTGCATTCTTTCCTTCACGAAGGTCTCGGTCATGCAACTGACCGTGCTCATCGGGCCGTTCAACCAGACGGCCGTGTCGATGCAGTGTGCGAGCAAGTCGCCCGAGACGCCGGCCCCGGCCGCTGCCAAATCGAGTCGCCAAAGACCTTGTCCCCCTTGCGGCAGGTCCGATTTAATGGTCCAATCCTGGAGGAACTTGGCCCGGTAGTGGAAGATCTTGCCGAGCCGGCCTTCTTCGATGAGCCTCTTCGCCAACGTCACAGCCGGGATGCGGCGATAGTTGTACCACACCATGTTCGCGACCTTGGCCTTTTCCACGGCCTCGACCATCGTCATGCCTTGAGCCGAGTCCATAGCCAGGGGTTTTTCGCACAGGATCATCTTGCCGTTCTTGGCGGCCTCGATGGCGATCTCCGCGTGCAGGTTGTTCGGCACGCAGATATCGACCACGTCGATGTCCTTGCGAGCGACCAGCTTTCGCCAGTCGGTCTCGATCGATTCGTAACCCCACTGTTCCGCGAACGCTTTGGCCTTGGCCTCGTCGCGGGCGCAGACGGCTTTCAAGACGGGTTTGTGCTGGCTCTCGAAAAAGTGGCTGACCTGGCAGTAGGCGTTCGTATGTGCTCGGCCCATGAAGCCGTAGCCGATCATGCCAATTCGTAGTTCTTTCTTCGCCATTGGAGAGGTCCTCGATAGTAGCCCGTACACTCCGTGTGCGGGAGGCCGGCACACGGAGTGTGCCGACTACTTTGGGTTATTGTGTTTTGAGATACTCGGCTAACTGCCACCGATGTTCGTCCGTCAACTTCGTGCCATACTCGTGCTCAGAGTATGGGTTTCTCAAAATCGGTTTGCCATCGTCGCCATGCGTGCGAAATCGAAAACTGTTCGGCGATGGAGTGATAACGTATCCGACATTCAGAGGATCGAACACTCGCGAACCAACATGAAAATCGGAAACGCGCTTGTCGGCCGCTCGATTTCTTTGCTTGGGGCGGCAATCGCATGTCGGGAACGCTCGTCTTACTCTGCAATACTGCCCAGATCGAGCATCTTGGTCCCGGCCCGATTCCACCAGCAGGCACCGATGATCGCGGCCAGAATGCAGACCGAAATCGCGATCCCTCCGAGGTGTCGTCGCCGCGACCAGGAAAATCGATTTCGCGCCGATGCGCTCATTCCTTCCCTTTCGCCTTCGCATGCAGCCGGTAATATTCCACAACTGCCTTTGCCATCTCCGCACAAAGTTTGTTGCCTGCGTTGTCGATCGACCAGCTAGTGTCCTCGTTCTCGTTCGTTAAAACGACCAGAGCGACTGGGCCTTCTTTGAAGTACAAAATCCCCGCATCGGTTCTGACATTGCTGACCGACCCGGTTTTGTGTGCGACGGATACGACCTTGGACAAGAATCGCGGAAACTTCTCCTTGTCGTCGCACTTTTTCAAATGTTCGAGCATGGCCTTGCAGGCGTCCTTCGAAACCAGCTCCCCCTTGTGCAGCAGTTCCAGCAGTTGCAGCGTCTCACGGGCGGTTGTCGAACCGAGGCCGAGTTTCTTGGTTCGTTCAGGATCGATCGACGTTGTGCTTCCCTTGAATACTTTCGCGTTGATCCGCGTTTCCTGCATGGCCAGTGCTGCCATTCGCTCGTTGACAGCCTTGATGCCGGTCTTGTCCAGGACCATGTTCGTGGCCGTGTTGTCGGAGTAGACGATCATCAAACGCACGGCATCCCGAAGAGTAAACTGCGCTCCCGGCGAAAAATGGTCATTCAAAATGCCGCTTCCTTGAACCATTTCCTCTTTCGTTAGCGTTAGCATCTCATCGATCTTGAGCTTTTTCTCGTTTACCTGAGCATAAACTTCGGCCATGATCGCCAGCTTGATGAGGCTGGCCGTCGGCATCACGGCATCGGCGTTGTGAAAGATCGTCTCGCCCGTGACGAGGTGCTTGAGGGCGTAGGCAACCTTGCCTTTGTGGGCGCTGGCCAGGGATCCAAGACGTTTTTCGAGGTCGCCGACGAGGTCGCCGGAAGGGGTGAATGCCAGGACGACTGCCGAGAGTAAGTGCATCATGGCTTAGCGTCGTTTGGGTTTTGGCCGGAGTAGATAGTTAAAAATGTCACGCATCGGCAACTGAAAACCCGGAAGTACCTTGCCGCCAGAGAGTTCGCCTGTCGCATCGATTACTTTGACTCGGCTCCGTGATGTGTAAACCTTTGCAGTCTTCTTTTTGGGGTCGATTATCCATGCCAATCGAACTCCGCACTCAAAGTAATGATCGAGTTTGAGTTCGATTTCCGCCACTGTGTTGCTCGGGCTGAGTACCTCGACAGCGAGATCGGGTACCACACTTGTGACTGCATCTTCAGGGAATGAATCTTCTGGAATTCGATTCCAGGAGACGAAACTGACATCCGGCACGCGAATCAACTTCAATCGGAAGCGAAAGGAAGTTGCACCGTCCCCAATAAGTCCAAGTTTCTTACGGTCCGCAAAGATCCCGATCTGCCTACCAATGAAAGCTGCGAGCATTCCTTCCGGTGTCGACGCGACCTTCTCCACAAGCACGCCATCGATTAGTTCAAAGATTCGCTTGTCCATCCCTTCCAAGAGTTGAATCAAATCCTCTTCCGTCGCCGTGCCGGGGGCTGGGCGCAACAAGATTCTCTGCGGATCAATATCTCCCAAGCGATGGATCAAGTCCGCTATCGTCTCGGTCGACGCCCCGGCGGGCTCGTCCTTGGCAGTGATGCGAGCATAACTCGGGGCATAGCGGAACTTAATCATGTCACTCCTCACGCCGCGTATTTCGCTCGCAGCTTGTCCAAAAACTTCTTGCTGTCCGCCGTCACGTCCCAAGCGTGTGGCCAGAAGCACAAGTCGATCGTCCACCAACTGTGCGGCACACCACTGGCCTGCATGGCGGGAATCAGTTTGTCGAAGTTCAGCTTACCCGTTCCGAACGGATTGTGCGTCGAAGTATTGTGCTCGTTTAGGGTGCCGTCCGAATCGATCAGGTGGATGTGCGTGACCTTGCCCTTGAGCTTTTCGAGCAACTCCAACTCGCCGCCCGGGAGAATTTCTTTGCCCCCCTGATGGTTGGCCCCGACCACCGCGCACATGTACGCGTGGCAGGTGTCGTACAGCACGCCGAAGTTCGTGTTCCCCTTGGCCCGCACGCCCTCGACAATCTTGTAAATCTCCGAAGGCTTGTTGAACACGAAGCCAGGCTCGAATTCCCAACATACGTTCAGGCCATAATCCGAGGCAATCTTGCTGGCTTTGTCCCAACAGGCCACGAGGCGATCCATCCCGGCCTCGTAGCCGAGCTTCTTGCCTTCTTCGGTGTCGAAGTATGTCGGAGCTAGCACGGTATCGACGCGAATGGTCTTCGCGTCCAATTCCGATGCGAAGGCACACCAACCGTTGAACGCAGTCAGGTAGGCGGCTGGGACTTCTTCCAGAATCGAGACGCCTGGCGACTTGAATGCCCACAAATCGACGGCGATTCCGGAAAGGGCCAAGCCATGATCCGCGATTTCTTTCTTCAACTTCTGCCGACTCACCTTTGTGGGATGTGTGGCTGGTGATGGGTGCGGCCCAAAGCTGCCGAGTTCCACTCCTTCATAGCCAAGATCCTGCAGTTTGTGCAGAATGACGTGAAAATCGTTGGTCGGCTTCTCCTGGTTGAACAGGTATGCCCAGGTGCCGATGGAGAGCTTAGCTTTCATGATGAAATGACCTCGTGAATGACGACGTTGAGTGCTTGGGTACGACCACAGCCCGCGTAAATTTTTTAACGGGTTCGCTTTCAGGTAGCAAGGATAATGTTTGGGCCGATTGGCTGTATAGTAAAGAGACGAGCAAAAAACTGCGTCTGACGTGAGTGAGGCATGAACGACACAGTCGAAGAAATCAATCGCCGAGCGAAGGCAGGCCGCGACCGGCTCGCCCCGTTCTTCGCCGAGGTCGAGAAGGTCTTGGTCGGCCAGAAGCACCTCGTGCAGCGCCTCATCATCGGGCTGCTGACCGATGGCCACATTCTGCTCGAAGGCGTGCCTGGCCTCGCCAAAACACTGGCGGTCCGCACGGTTGCCAAGTCGCTGCAACTCGAATTTCGCCGCATCCAGTTCACGCCCGACCTGCTTCCCGCAGACATTGTGGGCACACAGATTTACAACCCGCGTTCGGGCGATTTCTCGGTCAAGAGGGGCCCGGTTTTCGCGAATCTGATCCTGGCCGACGAAATCAATCGAGCCCCCGCAAAAGTGCAAAGTGCCTTGCTCGAAGCGATGCAAGAACGGCAAGTCACCATCGGCGACCAGACCTACGAACTTCCAAAACCCTTCCTGGTGCTGGCCACGCAGAACCCGATCGAGCAGGAGGGGACATATCCCTTACCGGAAGCCCAAGTCGATCGCTTCATGATGAAAGTCATGATCGACTATCCGTCCCGTGCCGAGGAATTGACAATTCTGGATCGAATGGGCAAGATAGAGCCCGATCTCAACGTTAAACCCGTTCTATCCGCGAGCGAGCTTTCGGAATTGCGGCAGGCCGTCGATGACATTTACGTGGACGACAAGATCAAGGCCTACCTGGTCGATCTCGTCCAGGCGACGCGGCGGCCAACAGATTATGGACTGGAGATGACTGGCCTGATCCAGTATGGTGCCAGCCCGCGGGCAACGATTGCCCTGGTACGTGCCGCTCGTGCCCAGGCGTTTCTGGAAGGTCGAGGCTATGTGACGCCGCAAGATGTAAAAACCGCGGCCCCCGATGTTCTTCGCCATCGCCTTCTCGTCTCCTACGAAGCCGAGGCCGAGGAATTGAAGGCCGAGGATTTGCTGAAGCGGATTTTGGACAAACTACCCGTTCCCTAGTTGTAGGACCACTGACACCCAAACATGCAACAAGTCCTCTTCCACATACCGATCCTGAAAGAGTCGTTCCCGCCGGACGGCATACCTGTGCATGGCTTCGGTGTGATGCTCTTCATCACGTTCATGGCCTGCGTGTGGTTCCTCGGCTGGCGATCGAGACGAACGGGAGTCAATATCCCCAAGGACCGGGTGCAAGATTTAGTGATTGCAGTTTTCGTGGGGGGATTAGTCGGAGCACGGATTACCTACCTGGTTCAGTACGATCGTCCGCTCAAGGAGTTCATCCGGATTTGGGAAGGCGGGATCGTCCTCTACGGCGGCATCGTGACCGGTTGCCTCGCGTTTTACCTCTTCCATCGGTACCTGCTGAAGCGAGTCGGCATCACCTTTTGGAAATTGGCGGATGTGTGTGCCCCTGGCCTCGCACTCGGCATCGCCCTCGGTCGCCTGGGCTGTTTCTTGAACGGCTGCTGTTACGGCCATGTCGCGCCAGATAGCTGTCCCTCGGCCGGTTTCCCATTGTTGACATGCCCCGCGCAGGAGAAAGTGGTCGGGGTCTACTCGTACCAAACCTTGACCGGCTTCACGGTGAAGTCCGGTACACAAGGCCCGCAGTCCGTCGTGACCGGAGTGGAGCCAAGTTCCGCGGCCGAACGTGCCGGGCTCCAGATCGGCGATCGCATCGTCGGCTTGAATGGGCAACGAAATCAGTGCGTTCTTTTGATCACCGGTCAACCCGAGACAGTGGAAAAAGCAGCCTTGATCGGTCGGGAGAACGGCGCGGATGTGGTCGCCTATGGGGATCGGAAAGATCAGATCCGAGTGATCGTGGACAATCAGGCTGAATTGTCCAAGCTCCGACAGAGCATCGAAAAAATTGTTCCGGTTCCGCCCCATACGGTGCCGTTCGATTCATTCACGGAGTTGATGGCGGATGTCAGGGAGGGCCGAACTCGCGGGCGAGATACCCTGGCACTTGAAGTGGAACGAGGAGGCCAGACTCTAGCGATCGGCCCGTTCAAGCCACGGACGGTTGGCCTGCATCCGACTCAACTTTATGAAACGATCAGCATGTTGCTGCTCGTCTGCTTTTTGCTGGCGTTCTACCCGTACCGACATTACGACGGGCAGGTGTTCACGCTGTTCTTGGTCTGCTACGCGATTCACCGCTTTCTAAATGAACGACTGCGGAACGACACCGAGATCGTAGGCATTCCCTCGCTAAACATGACGCTCTCGCAAAATATCAGCATCATTATGCTCGTCGTTGCCGCATGTCTGGAGCTTTCACAACGAAGATGGGGTGCGAGGGTGCCGAAAGTCCCATAACAATTGTCGCTGGGCTTTGCTCTAAAGTGCCTCTTGAACAGCACATGCATTCTATTCCCAAAATTGGGCTTGATGCCAGCTGCAAGCAAGGTATAAGTGTGTGCCGGGCAGGATGCCTTGGACTTTCCGCATGGAGGCGGTTTTTATGAACACCACGATTTCGCTTCATCAAGAATTGTTGGCCCGCGGACGTCACCTGTTCGACCTGGGCTGCCTGTCCGAATCGAGCGAGGCTTTGCGGCCGCTCATGAAACAAGCTGGTGTGGCAACACATACGCTGTGTGAAGCGCATCGACTCCTGGGCGAAATCGAACTGGAATTCGGCAATTATCGCATATCGCGCCGGCACTTCGCGCTGGCGATTGGACTCGTTGGGGACGAGTCAAGTCTCTACTCGCTCTATGCTCAAGCGGTTGAGGCGGACCCAGATGGCGATCCCGTTCGAGCTTTCAAAGCCCGCCGACGAGCCGCACGATTGGACCCAACGAATGCTGCTGTCTGGAGCGCCCTCGGCTGGAGTTGTCTGCGAGGCGGAAACCGACCTGTGGCTTTCAAAGCTTTTCGTCGAGCGATGCGACTCCGACCCGCTTCACTCGACACCTTGGCAGAAACGATTGAAGGCTTATTGACCCTAAATCGACTTCGCGAGGCCGAAAAGGCCGTCCGTGCAGCTCGTTTTCGATTGAAGAAATCTTCGGGCCTGAAAAATCTGGATGATCGTGTGCAATTCGAAATACTTCGCCGCGAACAAGATCGTCGGCTCGACATCGACGCTGGGGCGGCATCCGTATTGAAGTTTGTTCCGCAACCAAGCGTAACCCCTTTTCAAGATGTGAATCCCGTGGTAATCCGGACGGATCGCCGTTCGCTGCCGAAACCTCATTTGCTGAAATTTTTCGGGATGCGCACTGGCCCAACACGCATGAACTAATCGAGGCATTGTCGTTTAGCGTGTGAGTCATCGGCTCACACGCATCCTTATCATCTCAACGGCACCCGCATCGCCTTCTTCTTAAGCTTCATCGCTCGATCCACCGCTCTACAGTAATTATCGTTCCCGTTCCGTTCATCGAATCGACGCGATGATTGCAATACCCGCGCTGTAAGCGTCTTCGCCATCTCCGCAAGGTCGTATTCGCCCTTGGAGTTCGCGAGCGGGGACTCGGCGGGCAAACGCATTTTAATCTTGGCTTTGCGCTCTCCGAGACAGTCGACCGTCACAAGCATGTTGCGCAGAAACGAAAGTGTCGACAACGGATCGTGTCCAGCCTCGGCCAACGGCATGTGCGTTTCCAACAGCTTGATCGCGCGAGCATCGTTCCCCGTGAGGGCCAAGAACGCAATATGATCGCCCCAGTGGCACATGTCCAGCGGGATCGCGGAGCGTCGGCTTCGCTCGTAGCCACGGTGATGATAGACCATCGCTTCTTTACCGCGACCAACATGCAGCATGGGTAATAGCAGATCGGCATAAGTACTATCCGGGACTGTCGCACAGGTTCGTCCGCTTGCAATCAGTTCTTCGCCCTTGCGAATTCCGAGCGTCCGTCGGCCCATGTCCATCCAGTAGCCGGCCAGGCTGCCGAGTTCGCATGCCTGGCAGTCGCTGAGAAAAGATCGCGGCAGACGCATGAATTGTTTATGAGCCCGGCGAGCCTCATCGTCGTGGCCCGTCATCAAGGCAACCGAACGCCGTTTGTGTACGACGGGTTGAATCGAACCCGAATGCTCCCGGAAGCGGCGTTCCATGTCGTCGAGCATCTTGTGAATCGTCGCAAGTTCGATCTCGGGGAAACGCGGAATAGCCGCGGCCACCCACTTCATCTTCCAAAGCAGTTGAAAGGCGGAAATGCCGGTGTCTTCCTTGCGATCGAACATCGACAGACACCACGAGAAGCTGACGATCATCAGGTCTGGCCGTTCGCCCATGCTGGCCGCAGTCGTCAACTCGTCGCGTGCCCGAAAGGCCAGTGTCGTGTCGCCGTGTGAATCCGCCACGCGGACTGCTTCCTCGCACAACTCAATGCGAGTTGGGCCGTGCGGCAAATCGTTCGCCTGGTCTAACAGACGTTCGACGTGATCGACATGATCGGACTCTCGACGTCTCGCCATCGCAGACTACCTTTCCAGATCGTGTGGTGGTATCGGGTACGGTCGTACTAGTTCGGGCACTGCGCTCAGTGCACTCAAAAACTGTGCATAATAATCGTTGCCGTTTCGCCTGTCATAGCGGGCTGCCACAATCGAGGCCTCATCGTGATAGACACGTTCCAACTCCGAAAGTTGATAGTTGCCGTCAGTTCGATGGCCCGGACAGTTGGGGGTGATCCGCATTCGGATGGAGTCTCTGCCGGCTCTTTGCATAATTCGAAAGAGCGTCCAGAGACACGGATAGAACTCGACCTGATCTTCGGGATCGCTGGTCGCACAATATGGAAGGTAACGTTCGACAAGCCGAATCGCCCGTGGAAAATTGTGCGTGAGAGCCAGGAATTGCACGTGCCGCCCCGCCTGCGTGACCAGTGCTGCGTTCTGGATCGTCAAGCGGTAGCCACGTTCGTGAACGGCCATGGCCTGTTCGATTCGTCCCAGGCGAAGGAGTGGAACGGGCATCCAGCTCAACACCGTGTCGAGATAGCCCTCTCTCGTGATCGTCCCTTCGAGAAACGGCTTCGCCGTGATCGCCGCTTCTCCCCACCGTTCGTGAAACAGGTGATCGTCGATCTGGGTTACAGTTTCAGTTTGTTCATCGTCCGAGAGCCAATCGCGGTGCGTGCGGAGAAAAGAATTGCGGGCATCTGCGGCCATGGCAGCATCGCCGAGCTTCATGGCCACCTTCCAACGCATCATGTGGACCGGTCGCAGCGAAGCCCCGGCGATCCCATAGCGCCGTGTCATATCGGCGAGAGCATCCTCGATCTTCTGACGGGGAATCTCGGGAAACGTCGGCAAATAAATGATCGCCCAGCGGTAACGCCATAGTACCTGATGAAAGCCGAATCGATCTGGTTGCTTCTCGGCCTGCGACAAACACCATGTGTAGGCAACGAGCAGGATGTCGGCACTACCGCAGGTCAGCGCCGCTTCCTGTAGTGCCAGCCTAGTATGGAAGCCCGCGTCCACATTGTTCGCGGAGTCAGCGAGACGAACGGCTTCCTGAATCACTTCAATCTTGGCCGGACCATCGTTCATGCCGCTGGCCCGGGCGAGGATCTTCGTCACGTCGGTAGGCAGTTCGCTCATTGTGCCACCGGGCATGGAGAGAACCAGCGTTGCATCTGTCCGATCCCCGCAAGTCGCCCGGAATAGTATGTGTTTCCATTTCGAGAATCAAACGTCTGAGCTAGCTCGCCGGCAATAGTGTGGATCCACTTGTGCAGTTCCACGACGGAGTGCCTTGCCGAATCCGTAACAGGACACTCCATCGGCAGACGAAGCTTGATCGTCTCCTTCCCTGACTTCGTGAGTCGATCCAACAGAGGCAGCACATCAATCAGGAATCGAAGTCGATTGTAAGCGTTCGACGTTTGCATGGCTTCCGGAAGATGCCGTTCCAACAATCGTACGGAGCGGGCAAGGTTGTCCGTGAGAGCCAGGAACGCGATATGTTTGGCAATCGAATCGAGATGACGAATGTTCTTGGATCGCAGCTTGTATCCTCGGCGATGAAAGCGCATCGCTTCCTTGGCGCGATTCTCACGCAACAGAGGAAACAGCACATCCGCACAGGCCTGCCCTTCAAAGTGCGGCGAATAAACTTCGCGCATCACGAATGGCCAAGCTGCCTTAAGTGCCAAGTCGAATTCTTCGCGAAAGAGCCGAAAGGTGATCTCGAACCCCAGTTCGGTCTCGTGCCCATCGGCGAGCCAATCGGTTGGAGAATTGTGCAGTTCTCTGCTCGCCTTGTTGGCAGCTTTCGCGTCCCCCATATCCACGGCCATCTTGCGTGACATGAGCCAGTACGATCGAAGGCTCACTCCGACGGACTCGTAACGCCGAACCATCTCGGCCTGCATCTCGCGAATTTTCGCCAGCGTGATCTCAGGAAACGTGGGCAGCGAACTCACGACCCAGCGGAACTCGAACAGGATGCGCTCAAGCGGGAATCGTTCCGGATTGCGATCGTGTTGGGCCAGGCACCAGGTAAACGTAACGAGCATCAGAGCGGAATTGTCGGCACTCAGGCAGGTTCCAAGCAGAATTTTTCGGACCTCGAACGCCAAATCCAAATCCTGATGGCTATCCGCAATACCGACAGCCATCTCGACCAATACAACCTTAGCCGGCCCGTCCGCAAGCTGGGACGCCTCTACCATCAGCCGGTTGACGTGTTCGTAGTGGTCGTTCACAATGCCGTTGTGTGTAGGGCAAGCGTCCCGCTTGCTTTTAGGTTCTCACTCCTCGTTCGCCATCCCAAACTCAATCAACGCCAGCAGGCCATCGTTTAACAGCCCCATCTCTTTCGCGTTCAACGGCTGATGGGCAAGTAACAGCGATTGCACGTAGAGCATCTCGACCGACCGACGTATCAGCGGCTTCTTCGTTAAACTCACCAGACGGCGAACTAGCGGGTTCTCAAAATTGAAGCAAAGCTGCGAGTGGGCCGAGGCTCGCTTTTCTCTTTTGCCGAGTTGATCCAGCACGCCTCCCCATAGCGGGTCGGCAATCTCTTTCGATTGCTCCAGCGAGCGGAAAAAGCGGCCGTCCTTGCTGGTGCTGAACAATGCAGGCAATTCGTTCGGCTTGAACTTCTTCAGTTCCGGCTCACAGCGAAATGACTTCAACGCCGATTCCGCCACCGTCATCAGCAAGTGAGCCGATTCCTGTTCTTCCAGCGAGACGTCTTCGAAGGATTGCACGATCTCGGTGGCGTCGAGTTCCTCCACGGTCAAGTCGTCAAAAACTTCGGGAGCCTTGGTGAGCAATTCGTGATCGTAGGAATAACCCGCGTTGATGACGCAGCGGCCCTGAGCGGATGCGACTCGGGCAATTTGCCGGAATTGATCCACCGTCGGCGTGAAGAGCAAGTTGCCGTGTTCGCGACGGTATTCGCCGAGCGACATTCGCCCGTGTGTGGTCTCGAATGGCAGATAGTCGATAAACAGGCGATAGAACTCGTCATCCTCGGCCGCGAGCGCCTTCAACGCCCGGTGGTGCAGGTCGATGAATTTTTCCAGCTTCTCCGGCCGCTTCTCGGCAAGGTTCACAAGGTACGCTCTCAGGCAATCGCCAAGAGAATCGCGGGCAGCAGCCAGTTTGTCGTCGTCGTAGAACGTCTCACGGCTCGCAGTCGGTCGCAGATCGTTCGCGTTGACCACGGCCTTCACGAAGAAGGCCCAGTCGGGCAACAGGTTGTCCGCGCTCTCCGAAAGCAGCATGTTTTTCAGATAGACGCGATGGGCGCGTCGAGCGGTCAAACTTGCTTCATGCGGCAGAATGAACGCCACGCCGTCGATGTCGCCTGCCTTTGAACGCAAGGGCAGGGCATCCAGAAAATCGAGGCCAAATGCTTCTCGTCCGAACATCAACAACGACCGCGTTCGTTCCTTCTCCGACGAAAACTCTTGCCGCCAGGGAACGCCGCGCTCGTTGGCAATCTCGTTTCGCTTGCCGCTCGACACTTTGATGGGGTAGGGCAACATGCCGCCAAAATGCTTGACGAGTTCACTGAGCCGTTCGAACTTGAAAAACTCCTCGGCATCCTCGCGGGCCGTCAGGATGACTTGCGTGCCCGGCGAAAGATCGCCAGTAAGCGTTCGCACATCGTAGGTGCCATCGGGCTTGGCTCGCCATTCAACGGCGGGCGAATTTTCCTTCGCCGAACGCGAGATGACAACAATTTCGTCGCTGACCAGAAAGCACGACAGAATGCCGACGCCGAATTGCCCGATGAAATCCGTGGGTCGATCCCCCTCGGCCATGCGTTTGGAACTCTCGCCGATGGTGGCCAGGAACTTGTGGACCTCTTCTTCCGTCAGCCCAATACCATCGTCCGTGGCAACCAGCGTGGCCGGCTTTCCCTTGGGCGTGTGCAGTTCGAGCGACAGCGATCCCGCGAATTCCGGCTCGCCCTTTTGCCGAGCCCGGATTGCATCGACGCCGTTCTGCAACAATTCGCGGACAAACACCTCCGGCCCGCTGTACAAGTGCTTAGACAGCAGATCGATGATACCGCGAAGATGGATCTGAAATTTATGGCCCACGGCGTCCTCGGTGGATGATCGCAATGATGAATGGAGCAATTATAGCGGAGCGGGTTCGAGGTGGGAGGCATCGGAAAAATTGCAGTAAACC
>Ga0105046_10007441_pt1 | contig 17250 bp, 19 predicted proteins | sample MAT03_FD_78385 | JGI IMG/M metagenome (GOLD analysis project Ga0105046, IMG submission 78385) | Freshwater microbial communities from Lake Fryxell liftoff mats and glacier meltwater in Antarctica - MAT-03 (megahit assembly) | ecosystem: Environmental > Aquatic > Freshwater > Ice > Liftoff...
ATACCGTTGCTTGATGCGGAGGCGCCTAACGAGGCTCCGGCCGATGCGGTCGGAGAAGTGGCCCCGACCAGCGTTGTCGAAGCCGAAGTCGGGCAAGTCGCGTAGCGCGTGTTCCGCGACACAGTTTCCGGCGCGTAGGCGCCTGCGGCGGCGCCCGCCTGGCGGGGAACGCTGTCGCGCCAGCATCCGCTTCGGCACCATTGGCCGAGCTTGCCACGGATCGCAATAGCACCCCTCGACTGTGGCGAGGTCGGCAACGACTCCTACCGGGCAGGTCAATGACGTACTTGGAAGTGCGCAATCGACCCATTGCCGTCTGCCGCAGTCTTTTGGTGGAGTGACCGGTATACCCTCGAAGCAGACCCTGCGCGGCGTCCGGCTACCGCGACGAAATCCAGGGAGCTGCAGTTCGGCGACGGCACGAATAGCCCAGGGTTGTTGCCCACCGCCTGAATACTGGCAACCGAGTCCGATTCCGCCCGGCAGTGAGCTGGTGAACTTCGGCACGTCCAAGCCGCCGAAAGAATCGCTGGAAGCTTCGTAGGTATCGGCAATGCGGCGCTCTCCCAAAGGAACCCCAACTGTGGAACTGCGGAGATCGGACCGCGTTGGATGCTCAGCGGAACGCACGCGGATTGTTTACTTCGGAATTCACAGGCCGGCGCCGCCCTGTATCGAGATCGGGACGACCAGCGCCATCGCCGCTTCGTCGCGCCGAGACACGAGCGGACCCTCTCGCATCGCAGTCATGAGCTGGTCGGGCGTCGTGCGGATGTGCGCTTCCAGCGCCAGGGCGGCGCGCGCATCCTGCCGTGCCATGGCCAGCTCGAATATCTCAGCGTGCTCCGCGTGGACGTTACGCGGGCTGTGCGGCAAGGTCATCGCCAATTGCCGGTAGCGCTCACTGTGACGCGACAGCAGGCGCAGCACCTTGAAAGTCCAGGGCGATGCGCCAGCGGCGATTAGCGCCTCGTGATAGCGCGCATTGAGATGTTCCCAATGTCGTCTGCAGTCGGGCCGGATGGGTTGCTCGAAGGCGGAGAGCGCATCGAAGGCGGTTTGAAGCTGCTCGCGCCAGGCCGAGTCGCCGCGGCGGATCGACTGCCGAAGCGCTTCGATCTCGATGTGCACGCGCAGCTGCGTCAGGTCTTCGAGATCGGTGATGGAAATCGGCGCGACTCGAAAGCCGCGCTGGCCTTCGGCAACGGCGAGGGCGTCGCTGACGAGACGGGTGATCGCCTCGCGCAGTGTGCCGGCGCCGACGCCGTAGCGGTCCTTCAGGTGCTCGACACGCAGCTTCTCGCCAGGGGCGAGCCGTCCCTCGACGATGTCGTCACGCAGTTGTGCGTAAGCGCGTTCGATCAGCGTGCGCGACGCATTGGCGTCATCGCCGCTGTCAGCCGGCTTCGGAAATCGCGCCGCTGTGGATTGGAGAAATGCACGCTTCACCATTGCCGTCGTCACTCCTGCGCGCGTTCGTGCGCTCGTGCAAGCCGGTAGCTGAGTTGCGCACGGCTCAGGCCGAGCGCGCGAGAAGCCGCAGCAAGGTTGCCGCCGGCGCGTTGGACCGCCTCCTGAAGCAACGCGTCTTCGAGCGCTTCGAGGCCAAGCCCGCGGCGCTGCATCTCGTCGTAAAGCGTCGCCGCTTCCGGCGGATTGCCGCGTTCGAGCTGGCCTTTGGCGTTGACGATCACCGGCACGGCGCCGGGTGCCACGACGAAAAGCTCGCCCACGTCGATCGGCTCGCCGGGGCTGCACAAAATGACGCCCCGTTCGATCAGGTTCTCGAGCTCGCGCACGTTGCCCGGCCAGGGGTGGCAGCGCATCGCGTCGAGCGCACGGTCGGTGAAGCCGGCGATGCGCTTGCCGTGCAGCGCGGCGAAGCGCTTCAGCAGGTGCAAAGCCAGCGGCTCGATGTCGTCTACGCGCTCGCGCAGCGGCGGGATTCGAATCGGGTAGACGTTCAGGCGATACATCAGATCACGCCGAAAGCGCCCGGCCGCGACTGCGGCTTCGAGATCGACGTTGGTGGCCGCGATCAGCCGCACGTCGACCTTGCGCACCGTCGTGCCGCCGAGGCGCTCGATCTCGCCGTGCTGCAGCACCCGCAGCAACTTGGCCTGCGCCGGCATCGAGAGCTCGCCGAGCTCGTCGAGCAACAAGGTGCCGCCATCGGCTCGCTCGAAGCGCCCCGGCCGTGCCGCACCGGCGCCGGTGTACGCGCCCTTTTCGGCGCCGAACAGCTCGCTCTCGATCAGCTCGCCCGGCAGCGCCGCGCAGTTCACGGCCACGAACGGCTTGCCAGCGCGCGGGCTCATCGCATGAAGTGCACGTGCGAAGCGTTCCTTGCCGACACCGGTCTCGCCGGTCAGCAGCACACTGACCTGGGTGCCGGCGGCTTTGCGCAACAGCGCCGTCGCGGCGAGATACGAACGCGACCGGCCGATCAGCGGCCCCAATTCATCGGCCGGCTCGAGCGTCGAGCGAAGCGTGTCGACCTGCTCCTTCAGATCTTCGAGGCGAACCAGCAGCGAGTCGGCGTCGTAGTCGCGCGCCAGCGCCTCGCCGTCGGGCCAGTTGGCGAGTGGCCGGCCCTCGATGCGGCAATGGGCGGCGCCGCAGGCCGAGCACTCGATCTCCTTGAAGAAGGTCGGCCGGCCCAGGAAGGCGGTGGTGTAGCCCGAGGCATAGCCGAGCAGCATCCAGCACACCGGCTCGTCCTGCGGGCCGAAATCGCGCACGTGCGACTCGACTTCCCACGAGTGGTCCCAGCGAAAGATGCCATGAAAGTGGCCGCTGTCGATGTCGAGATCGAACTTCTCCGGCGTCACCTGCACCGCGCCTTCCAGCATGTGCAACTGCGGACCGACCGAGAACATCTCGAACAGCGTGGCCTCGCCGCGCACCTGCCGCGCCAGGGCCGCGTCGCGCTCGCCGGCGGCGTAGCCCGAGCGCATCAGCACCCGGCGCGCCTGATCGCGGCCGATGCTCTGAACGAGCTCGCGGCGCAATGCGCCGAGCGCGGCCATGTGGACCAGCAGCATGCGCTGGCCGGCGAGCCAGATGCGTCCATCCCCGGCCGAGAAATGCACCAGCCGGCGCAGGTCAGCGTCGGAGGGGAGTGGCGGCAACGGCAAGGTCGACATTTTTTGGATTATCGAGATATGTGTCTGGCTTGCCTAGAGGGTCGGGCCCGACGTTGCCGGTCCAGTTGATCAATTGAGCAATTCCACTTCGGGCGGACTGCGCAATTCATTATGCTGCGCTGCCGCAATCCCGAGTGCCCTGCTCTGGCTTGCCCGCGCAAGGACTGTCTGGACCATTTTGCACGGGGTCAAACTTCGGGGTTTACCCGTGTTTTATCGAGATTATCGACATTTTCGGTATGTCATGGCACAGCGCATGCAATGTGTGACGGGACCGCCACCGACCCACCAGTTCGCAACCGCCATGCACCGCCGCACCACCAACACGCTGCCCATCGATGAGCCCCTGCTCGCCGACACCTCACGCAGGTTCGTGCGTCTGATCGAAGAGCGCAGCGATGGCCTGATCGCATTCGAGTTCTCGATCGGCTGGCCCGAGCTGGCGGTCGAGTTGCTGTTGCCGACCGCGGCCTTCGCCGAATTCTGCGCCCGCAACAAGGTGCAGCGGCTCGACGACTGATCACGTTCCACACGTCACCCCCAAACGACATCGGAGACAAGCCAAGATGAACATCGACCTGCAGGCCCGCGAGATCACGCCGTTGCGCCAGACCTACGCGCACGTGGCCAAGTACATCGGCGAAGACAAGGCCGCCTCGCGTTATCAGGAGGCGACCTACGGCGCGCAGCCGATGACCAACTTCCACTACCGACCGACGTGGGATCCAAAGCACGCTCTGTTCGACGCCTCGCGCAGCGCCGTCGTGCTGGCCGACTGGTACGTGCTGAAGGATCCGCGTCAGTTCTACTACGCAAACTGGACCATGACGCGCGCGCGCCAGCAGGATGCGATGGAATCGAACTTCCGGTTCGTCGATGCACGTGGCATGGTCAACAAGATCCCCGACGAGGTGCGGCTTAAGGCGCTGCAGGTGCTGATGCCGTTGCGGCACGCGGCCTGGGGCGCCAACATGAACAACGCGGCCATCTGCGCCTACGGCTTCGGCACTGCGTTCACCGCGCCGGCGATGTTTCATGCGATGGACAACCTGGGCGTCGCCCAGTACCTCACGCGCCTTGGCCTCGCGCTCGACGAGCCCGAGGTGCTCGACGAAGGCAAGCAGGCCTGGATGACCGAGCCGCGCTGGCAGGTGCTGCGCCGTTACGTCGAAGACACCTTCGTGGTGAAGGATCCGTTCGAGCTCTTCATCGCTCAGAACCTGGCGCTCGACGGCCTGCTCTACCCGCTGATCTACGGCAGCTTCGTTGACGACGACATCGCGCTAAAGGGCGGCACGGCGGTCGCCATGCTGACGGCGTTCATGCCCGAGTGGCACGACGAGAGCGCACGCTGGGTTGACGCGGTGGTCAAGGCCGCTGCGGCCGAATCGCCGGCCAACAACACGCTGATCACGCAGTGGACGCAGGCGTGGACGGAACGTGCCCGCGCTGCCATCGCCCCCGTCGCCGAGCTCGCCCTCGGCGCCGCCGGGCAAGACGCGCTCGACGAAGCTCGCTCGAAGCTCGCCGAGCGCTGCCGCAAGACCGGCGTCGCCTGATTTTCAGAGTCGAGGAGACAACCACATGTCCAACGTATTCATCGCCTTCCAGCACAACGAAGAGTCGCGCCCGGTGATCGACGCGATCGTCGCCGACAACCCCGCCGCGATCGTCGTGCACTCGCCCGGCCTCGTGAAGATCGACGCGCCCGACAGCCTGACCATCCGTCGCGCCACGATTGAAGAGCAAACCGGCCGGCCCTACGACCTGCAGGCCATCCACGTGAACCTTGTGACCCTTTCGGGCCACATCGACGAAGACGACGACCAGCTGACGCTCAGCTGGCAGCACTGAACTCGCCGCCACCATCCACACCAGTTTGAGGAGATAGAGCATGGACACCCGTGTCGTGAAGAAGAAGCTCGGTCTGAAGGACCGCTACGCTGCAATGACCCGCGGCCTGGGCTGGGAAACCAGCTATCAGTCGATGGAAGACGTGTTCCCCTACGACAAGTACGAGGGCATCAAGATCCACGACTGGGACAAGTGGCAAGACCCCTTCCGCTTGACGATGGACGCCTACTGGAAGTACCAGGGCGAGAAGGAGAAGAAGCTCTACGCCGTGATCGAGGCCTTCGCGCAGAACAACGGTCAGCTCGGCGTGGCCGACGCGCGCTACATCAATGCGCTGAAGCTCTTCATCCAGGGCGTGACGCCGCTCGAGTACTACGCGCACCGCGGCTTCGCGCACGTCGGCCGCCAGTTCACCGGCGAAGGCGCACGTGTCGCGGCGCAGATGCAGAGCATCGACGAGTTGCGCCACTACCAGACCGAGACGCACGCTATCTCGCACTACAACAAGTATTTCAACGGCATGCACCATTCGAACCACTGGTTCGACCGGGTGTGGTATTTGTCGGTGCCGAAGTCCTTCTTCGAAGATGCATGCACCGGTGGGCCGTTCGAATTCCTGACCGCGGTGAGCTTCTCGTTCGAGTATGTGCTGACGAACCTGCTGTTCGTGCCTTTCATGAGCGGCGCGGCGCACAACGGCGACATGTCGACCGTGACCTTCGGCTTCTCGGCGCAGAGTGACGAGTCGCGCCACATGACGCTGGGCATCGAGTGCATCAAGTTCATGCTGGAGCAAGACCCGGCCAACGTGCCGATCATCCAGCGCTGGATCGACAAGTGGTTCTGGCGCGGATACCGCCTGCTCAGCCTCGTCGCGATGATGCAGGACTACATGCTGCCCAAGCGCGTGATGAGCTGGAAAGAAGCCTGGGAGATGTACGCCGAGCAGAACGGCGGCGCGCTGTTCAAGGACCTGGCACGTTACGGCATCCGCGAGCCCAAAGGCTGGAAGGACGCCTGCGAAGGCAAGGACCACATCAGCCACCAGGCCTGGGGCACCTTCTACAACTACAGCGCCGCCGCGCCCTTCCACACTTGGGTGCCGAAGCCCGACGAGATGGCCTGGTTGTCGGAAAAGTACCCGACGACCTTCGACAAGTACTACCGCCCGCGCCTCGAACACTGGCAAGCCGAGGCCGAGAAAGGCAACCGGTTCTACAACAAGACGCTGCCGATGCTGTGCACGACTTGCCAGATCCCGATGCTGTTTACCGAGCCGGGCGACGCCAGCAAGATCTGCTACCGCGAAGGAACGTACCTCGGCGACAAATACCACTTCTGCAGCGACCACTGCAAGGAGATCTTCGACTTCGAGCCGGAGAAGTACATCCAGGCGTGGCTGCCGGTGCACCAGATCTACCAGGGCCACTGCTTCAAGCCCGGCACCGACCCGACGGCCGAGGGCTTCGACCCGCTGCTCGCCGTGCTCGAGTACTACGAGATGAACATCGGCCGCGACAACTTCGACTTCGAAGGCTCGGAAGACCAGAAGAACTTTGCCGAGTGGCGGGGAGATCCACCACCGGTGCCGTTTGCACCTACCGGGCCGGCAACTGCACCGCAGGGAGATACAAAATGAGCGTCGTCGCCCTCGAGCCCTACTCGTTCCCAGCCGCCGATGCACGCGAGAACTTCCCCGCGCCGCTGATCTACATCGGCTGGGAGGACCACCTGCTGTTCTGCGCCCCGTTCTGCCTGCCGCTGCCGCCGGACATGCCTTTCGGGGCCATCGCCGAAGCTGTGCTCCCCGGCATCTACGGCTACCACCCGGATTTCGCGAAGATCGATTGGACGAAGGCGGAATGGCTCAAGTCGGGCCAGCCGTGGCAGCCCGATCCGGCGAAATCGCTCGCCGAGAACGGCCTCAAGCACAAGGATGCGATCCGCTTCCGCACGCCGGGGCTGACGGGCATCAAGGGCTCTTGCAGTTGAGCCTTCACGATCGATACGCCGGACCATGAGCTACTCGCTGACCATCGACCCGCTGGGCGCCACGATCGAAGTGGAAGAAGGCCAGACCGTGCTCGACGCCGCGTTGCGTCAGGGCATCTACATCCCGCACGCTTGCGGCCACGGCCTGTGCGGCACATGCAAGGTGCAGGTGAGCGATGGCGAGGTGGACCATGGCGCGGCGAACCCGTTCGCGTTGATGGAGTTCGAGCGCGACGAAGGCAAGACGCTCGCCTGCTGCTGCACGCTGCACAGCGACGTGACGATCGAGGCCGACATCGACGAGGAGCCCGACGCGCAGATCATTCCGGTCCGCGACTTCGCGGCCACCGTGACACGTATCGTCGCGCTCACGCCGACGATCAAGGCACTGCACCTCGCACTCGACAAGCCGATCCACTTTCAGGCCGGGCAGTACGTGCAACTCGAGATCCCGGGGCTCGGCCAGAGCCGCGCTTTCTCGATCGCCAACTCGCCGGCCGATGTCGAGAAAAAGGGTGAGATCGAACTCAACGTCCGCATCGTCGCCGGCGGTGCCGGCACGAGCTACCTTCACAACTCGCTGAAGGAAGGCGACCGGCTGCAATTGACCGGCCCCTACGGCCGCTTCTTCGTGCGGCAATCGGCTGCGATGCCGATGGTCTTCATGGCCGGCGGCTCGGGCCTTTCGAGCCCGCGCTCGATGATCCTCGCACTGCTCGACGGCGGCTGCACGCTGCCGATCACGCTGGTCTACGGCCAGCGCACACGCGACGAGTTGTACTACGACGATGTATTCCGTGCGCTCGCTGCCAAGCACGCCAACTTCACCTACGTGCCAGTGCTGTCGAACGAGCCCGAAGGCTCGGACTGGAACGGAGCACGCGGCTTCGTGCACGACGCAGCGAAGGCGCATTTCGGCGCCACGTTCACGGGCAACAAGGCCTACCTCTGCGGCCCGCCGCCGATGGTCGAAGCCTGCATAGCGACGCTGATGCAAGGGCGCCTGTTCGAGCGCGACATCTACACCGAGAAGTTCCTGTCCGCAGCCGATGCCGGCCAGGCGCGAAGCCCGCTGTTCAGGACGATCTGAAGCCGATCCGCCATGATTTTTGACAGCCGCACCAAGCTCAGCGTCTGCATCGCCAACACCGGCGAGAGTTACCCCTGCGCCCTCGACGAAAGCCTGCTGCGCGGCATGTTGAAGCTCGGTCGCAAGGGTGTGCGCGCGGGCTGCGTCAACGGCGGCTGCGGCGTGTGCAAGGTGCGCATCGTCGAGGGCACCGTCAAGCCGCTCGGGCCGGTGAGCCGCGCCCACGTCAGCGCCGAAGAAGAACGCTGCGGCATCACGCTGGCTTGCCGCGTCGCGCCCGTCACGGCGGTGCGCATCGAGGCGATAGGCAAGTTCGAGCGACCTTTTTCCAAAGAGCCCGCCATTGCGGCGGGTACGTCAACAACGCTGCTAACCACGCAGCAAGAAGGAGACATGTGATGGGTGTGATGAGAATCGGCCACGCAAGCCTGCGTGTGATGGACATGGCTGCGGCAGTGAAGCACTATGAAAACGTACTCGGCCTGAAGACCATGATGGTCGACAAGGCGGGCAACACGTACCTGAAATGCTGGGACGAGTGGGACAAGTACTCGCTGATTCTCACGCCTTCGGATCGGGCCGGCCTGAACCACGTCGCTTACAAGGTCGAGAATGACAGCGATCTCGACACGCTGAAGGCCAAGATCGAAGCCTGGGGCGTGAAGACGACGGAGTTGCCCGAAGGTACCCTGCCGTCGACCGGCCGCATGCTGCAGTTCAACCTGCCCAGCGGCCACGAGATGCGGCTTTATGCGATGAAGGAGTACGTGGGCACGGAAGTCGGCACCACCAACCCCGACCCGTGGCCGGACGGCATGAAGGGCGCCGGCGCGCACTGGCTCGATCACCTGCTGCTGATGTGCGAGATGAATCCGCCCGAAGGCATCAACACGGTGGCCGACAACACACGGTTCATGACCGAGGCGCTGGAATTCTTTCTCACCGAGCAGGTGCTCGTCGGCCCCGCTGGCGACATGCAGGCCGCCACCTGGATGAGCCGCACCACGACGCCGCACGACATCGCCTTCGTCGGCGGCCCGAAGAGCGGACTGCACCACATCGCCTACTTCCTCGACTCGTGGCACGACGTGTTGAAGGCGGCCGACGTGATGGCCAAGAACAAGGTCAAGATCGATGTCGCGCCGACCCGTCACGGCATTACGCGCGGCGAGACGATCTATTTCTTCGACCCGAGCGGCAACCGCAACGAGACCTTCGCCGGTCTCGGGTACCTGGCCCAGCGCGACCGGCCGGTGACGACGTGGACCGAGGACCAACTCGGCAGCGGCATCTTCTATCACACGGGTGAGATGGTGGCCTCGTTTACCGACGTCTACACCTGAGCGTGAGCGGCACGTTGATGAGCACGACAACCCACAGCGTTTCACGACGCTGCATCGACTGGCGTGCTGCGCAGGCTGCGGCGGCCGCGGCCTGCGCAGCTGCCGAAGCCGAGGGCCTGCGCATCAACGTCGCCGTGGTCGATTCGGGCGGCGTGCTCGCGGGCTTCCTGCGCATGCCCGGCGCCTTCCTGCACTCGGTCGAGATCTCGATCGACAAGGCCTATACCGCGGCGAGTTTCGGCCTCGCCACCAGCCAGTGGCCGAAGATCCTCGCCGGCGACGAAGCGCTGCGGCTCGGGCTGCCGTTGCGACCGCGGCTCGTCGTCTTTGGCGGTGGGCTGCCGATCGTCGAAGCCGACGGCGAACTGATCGGCGGCATCGGTGTTTCCGGCGGCTCGGCCGCGCAAGACGAAGCCTGCGCGCGCGCAGGTCTTGCAGCGATCGGCATGGCCTGAACGCAGGCGCACTCTCATTTCAAACTGCAGGCGAGACCATGAAGCAATACCTCAATTTCATCGGCGGCGAGTTCGTCGCCACCGGCAAGACCTTCGAGAACCGCGCGCCGGTCGACAACCGCGTGCTCGGCCTCGTGCATGAAGCCGGCCAGCGCGAAGTCGATGCTGCCGTCGCTGCGGCGCAGCGTGCGCTCAAGGGCGACTGGGGCCGCATGAGTTTGGTCAAACGCGTCGAGTTGCTGTATGCGGTGGCCGACGAGATCACCCGCCGCTTCGACGATTTTTTGCAGGCCGAGATCGCCGACACCGGCAAGCCGCTGTCGCTGGCCTCGCACATCGACATCCCGCGCGGTGCGGCCAACTTCAAGGTGTTCGCCGACATCGTCAAGAACGCACCGACGGAAAGCTTCCAGATGACCACGCCCGATGGCGGGACGGCCATCAGCTACGGCGTGCGCACGCCGCTCGGCGTCGTCGCCGTGGTGTGCCCGTGGAACCTGCCGCTGCTGCTGATGACCTGGAAGGTCGGCCCGGCGCTGGCCTGTGGCAACGCCGTCATCGTCAAACCGTCGGAAGAAACGCCGGCCACCGCCACGCTGCTCGGCGAGGTGATGAAGGCCGTCGGCGTGCCCGATGGGGTCTACAACGTCGTTCACGGCTTCGGGCCGAACTCGGCGGGTGAGTTCCTCACCAAGCACCCTGGCGTCAACGGCATCACCTTCACCGGCGAAACACGCACCGGCGAGGCCATCATGGCCGCCGCCGCCAGGGGCGTGCGGCCGGTCAGCTTCGAGCTCGGTGGCAAGAATGCCGGCATCGTGTTCGCCGATGCAGATTTCGACAAGGCGGTCGCCGGCATCACGCGCAGCGCATTCGAGAACTGCGGCCAAGTGTGCCTGGGCACCGAGCGCGTGTACGTGCAGCGGCCGATCTTCGACCAATTCGTCACCGCCCTGAAGGCCAAGGCCGAGGGCTTGAAAGTCGGCCCCTCCGAAGAGCCTGGCGTTGGCATGGGCCCGCTGATCTCGGCCGAGCACAAGCAGAAGGTGATGGCCTACTACGCAAAGGCACGTGCCGAAGGGGCCTCGGTGATCACCGGTGGCGGCGAGCCGAAGATGAGCGGCGCGCTCGCTGAAGGCCACTGGGTGCAGCCGACGATCTGGACCGGCCTGCCCGAGAGCGCGACCGTGATCCGCGAAGAGATCTTCGGCCCGTGCTGCCACATCGCGCCGTTCGACACCGAAGAGGAAGCGATCGCCCTCGCCAACGCCACCGACTATGGATTGGCAACGACCGTGTGGACGCAGAACCTCGGTACCGCGCACCGGGTGGCGGCCCAGGTCGAGGTCGGCCTGTGCTGGGTCAACAGTTGGTTTCTGCGCGATCTGCGCACTGCCTTCGGCGGCGCCAAGGGCTCTGGCATCGGCCGCGAAGGGGGAGTGCACTCGCTGGAGTTCTACAGCGAGTTGCGCAACGTGATGATCAAGCTGTGAGCGCGGTCATGAACGCTGCCGTTTCGACCAACCCCGAGTTGGGCCGGCGTATCCGCACCGGCGCGTTCGAGACCAATGTGCACGATCTCGGCGCGGGCCGGCCCTTGCTCTTCATGCACGGCTCGGGCCCCGGTGTGAGCGCCTGGGCCAACTGGCGCCTGGCGATGCCGGTGATCGCGAAGCAGGCGCGCGTGACCGCGCCCGACATGGTCGGCTTCGGCTACACCGACCGCCCCGCCGGCATCGCCTACACGATGGACACCTGGGTGCAGCAGGCGCTTGACCTCCTCGACGCGCTCGATCTGCCGCGGGTCGAACTGGTCGGCAACAGCTTCGGCGGTGCGCTGTCGCTGGCGCTCACGATCCGCGCGCCCGAGCGTGTGCGTCGGCTGGTGTTGATGGGCAGCGTCGGCGTGCCGTTCCCGATCACGCCGGGGCTCGATGCGGTGTGGGGTTACGAGCCGTCGCTTGCGCGCATGCGCGAGATGCTCGACATCTTTGCGCACGACCGAAAACTCGCGACCGACGAGTTGGCCAAGCTGCGTTACGACGCCAGCGTGCGAGCTGGATTTCAAGAATCATTCGCGGCGATGTTCCCCGCGCCGAGGCAACGCTGGGTCGATGCGATGGCGAGCACCGAAGCGGATATCCGCCGCATTGCGCAGCAGACGCTGGTGGTGCACGGCCGTGAGGACCGGGTGATTCCGCTCGCGACCTCGCTGACGCTGGCCAACTGGATCCCGCGCTCACAGCTGCATGTGTTCGGCCACTGCGGCCACTGGACGCAGATCGAGCACGCGACACGCTTTGCGCAGCTGGTCGGCAACTTCCTCGCCGAAGCGACCACCGACGAACCGAAACCTCTGACGGATTGACCGACTCAAGACCATGAACCAAGAACTCATCAACAGTCTCGGCGACGAGCTGTACGCGGCGCTGAAAGGCGTGCACTTCGTCGAACCGCTGACCAATCGCCACCCCGAGATCACCGTCGAAGACGCCTACCGCATCCAGCAGCGCCTGAACTCGCGCCGCCTCGACGCGGGCGAGACGATCGTCGGCAAGAAGATCGGTGTGACCTCGAAAGCGGTGATGAACATGCTCGGCGTGTACCAGCCCGACTTCGGCATGCTGACCGACGGCATGGTCTACAACGAGGGCGACGCGATCGTCGCCAACACCTTGATCCAGCCGAAGGCCGAAGGCGAGATCGCCTTCATCCTGAAACGCGACCTGATCGGCCCCGGCATCAGTGCCGCCGACGTAATCGGCGCGACCGAGGGCGTGATGGCCTGTTTCGAGATCGTCGACAGCCGCATCCGCGACTGGAAGATCAAGATCCAGGACACCGTCGCCGACAACGCCTCCTGCGGCGTCTTCGTGCTCGGCGACCGCATGGTCTCGCCGCTCGAGGTCGACCTCAACACCTGCGGCATGGTGCTCGAGAAGAACGGCGAGATCGTCGCCACCGGCGCCGGCGCCGCCGCACTCGGCGCGCCGGCCAATGCGGTGGCGTGGCTGGCGAACACGCTGGGCGCACTTGGCATCCCGCTGAAAGCCGGCGAGGTGATCCTGTCCGGCTCGCTCGCGATCATGGTGCCGGTGAAAGCCGGCGACAGCCTGCGCGTGACGATAGGCGGCATTGGTGGCTGCTCGGTTCGATTCATCTGACTCTCTGGAGATTCCCCTGTGAAAAAAGTGAAATGTGCCCTTATCGGGCCCGGCAACATCGGCACCGACCTGCTCGCCAAGCTGCAACGCAGCGCGGTGCTCGAGCCGGTGTGGATGGTCGGCATCGACCCAGCCTCCGACGGCCTGAAACGCGCCCGCGAGATGGGCATCAAGACGACGGCTGAAGGCGTCGACGGCCTGCTGCCGCACGTGCTGGTCGACGGCATACAGATCGCGTTCGACGCGACCAGCGCCTACGTGCATGCCGAGAACTCGCGCAAGCTCAATGCGCTCGGCGTGATGATGATCGACCTGACGCCCGCGGCCATCGGGCCATATTGCGTGCCGCCGGTGAACTTGAAGCAGCATGTCGGCAAGCGTGAGATGAACGTCAACATGGTGACATGCGGCGGGCAGGCGACGATCCCGATGGTCGCCGCCGTGAGCCGTGTGCAGCCGGTCGCGTACGGCGAGATCGTCGCCACCGTCGCCTCGCGCTCGGTCGGCCCGGGCACACGCAAGAACATCGACGAGTTCACCCGCACCACGGCGGGTGCGGTCGAGAAGGTCGGCGGCGCCAAGAAGGGCAAGGCGATCATCGTGATCAACCCGGCCGAGCCACCGATGATCATGCGCGACACGGTGCACTGCCTGACCGAAACCACGCCCGACCAGGCTGCGATCACGAAGTCGATCCACGACATGATCAAGGAAGTTCAGAAGTACGTGCCCGGCTACAAGCTCGTCAACGGCCCGGTGTTCGACGGCAACCGCGTCTCCGTCTTCATGGAGGTCGAGGGCCTGGGCGACTACCTGCCCAAGTACGCCGGTAACCTGGACATCATGACCGCAGCCGCCGCGCGCACCGCCGAGATGTTCGCCGAAGAAATCCTGGGCGGCTCGCTGAAGCTCGTGCCGACCCTTGAAACCGCGGCCGCCTGAAGGAGTGACCACCATGAACAAACTCAAAGGCAAGAAGATCACGCTGCACGACATGACGTTGCGTGACGGCATGCACCCGAAGCGCCACCAGATGACGCTGGATCAGATGAAGTCCATCGCGACCGGCCTCGATCAAGCCGGCGTGCCGCTGATCGAGGTGACCCACGGCGACGGCCTCGGCGGCAGTTCCGTCAACTACGGCTTTCCGGCGCACAGCGACGAGGAGTACCTATCGGCCGTGATCCCGCTGATGAAGCGCGCCAAGGTTTCGGCGCTGCTGATCCCGGGCATCGGCACCGTCGACCACCTGAAGATGGCGCACGGCCTCGGTGTCGCAACGATCCGCGTCGCGACGCACTGTACCGAGGCCGATGTGTCCGAGCAGCACATCGTCGCCGCGCGCAAGCTGGGCATGGACACGGTCGGCTTCCTGATGATGGCGCACCTGAACAGCCCCGAAGGGCTGGTCAAGCAGGCGCTGTTGATGGAGGGCTACGGCGCCAACTGCATCTACATCACCGACTCCGCCGGCTACATGCTGCCCGACGACGTGACGGCGCGGCTCGGCGCGGTGCGCGCCGCGCTGAAGCCCGAGACCGAGCTCGGCTTCCACGGCCACCACAACATGGCGATGGGCGTGGCGAATTCGATCGCCGCGATCGCCGCCGGCGCGACGCGCATCGATGCCGCTGCGGCCGGCCTGGGCGCCGGCGCGGGCAACACGCCGATGGAGGTGCTGGTCGCGGTGTGCGACCGCATGGGGCTGGAGACCGGTGTCGACGTCTGGAAGATCCAGGACGTGGCCGAGGATCTGGTCGTGCCGATCATGGACTTCCCGATCCGCATCGACCGCGACGCGCTGACATTGGGTTATGCCGGCGTGTACGGCAGCTACCTGCTGTTCGCCAAACGCGCGGAGAAGAAATACGGCATCCCGGCCCGCGATCTGCTCGTCGAACTCGGCCGCCGCGGCATGGTCGGCGGACAGGAAGACATGATCGAAGACACCGCGCTCACGATGGTGAAGGCGCGCGACTTGAAGGTCGCCAAGGCGGCTTGAGGAACACCACCATGGCACTCGACAAAGAAACCATCGCCGGTCTCGCCGAACACCTGGAAACCTGCGAGCTGCAGGCCCGCGACACCCCGAAGATCACCGACGAACACCCCGGCATGGACTGGGACGACGCGTATGCGATCCAGGACGAGATCCTGCGCCGCAAGCTCGAACGCGGCGCCCGGGTCATCGGCTTGAAGGCCGGCCTGACCTCGCACGCGAAGATGAAGCAGATGGGTGTGGACATGCCCGTCTTCGGCTTCCTCGTCGACAGCTTCTGCGTGCCCGAGGGCGGTGAGGTGAAGATGAGCGAACTGATCCACCCGAAGGTCGAGCCCGAGATCTGCTTCGTGCTCAAGCACGCGCTGAAGGGCCCGGGCTGCCACATCGGCGCCGTACTCGCCGCGACCGACTTCGTGCTGCCCGGCATCGAGGTGATCGACAGCCGCTATCGCGACTTCAAGTTCGACCTGAAGAGCGTCGTCGCCGACAACACCTCGGCCTCGCGCTTCGTGATCGGCGGGCAGGCACAGTCGGTCGACAAGCTCGATCTGCGCACGCTCGGTGTGGTGATGGAGAAGAACGGCGAGGCCGTCGGCATCGGTGCCGGCGCTGCGGTGCTGGGACACCCGGCCGCAGCGATCGCGATGCTCGCCAACCACCTCGGCAAGCGCGGCCGGGAGATTCCTGCCGGCACGATGATCATGTCCGGTGGCGTCACCGAAGCGGTGGCCGTGAAGGCCGGCGACCACGTCAGCCTGCGTGTGCAGGGCCTTGGCAGCATCTCGCTGCGATTCGTCTGAAACGGGGGCCGCAATGCCATTTGCCCAGATCTACATGCTTGAAGGCCGCAGCGACGAGCAAAAGAAGGCCGTGATCGAGAAGGTGACACAGGCGCTGGTCGAGGCCACCGGTACGCCCATCGCCAATGTGCGTGTATGGATCCACGACGTGCCCAAGCAGAACTGGGGCATCGCAGGGGTCAGCGCGAAGGAACTGGGGCGCTGAGCGAAAGATCCGGGCTGGATGTATCCGTCTTCGCTCCTGAAGACGATCGCGTAATTGAGGCCGGCCCCGAGGTAGGCGCGCACCGGCTCGGAGGTCAGCAGGTTGCAGGTCGCCAACTGCACTGCTGGGCAGTTATCCATCTTGCCCAGCGTTCCGGTTTCGCTCAGCGCGCCGGCGCCTGTCAGCGTCGTGGTCAGTGGCACGCCGATGAAAAAAGCGATTTGTCCACTGCGGCGTGATGTCGTTCGACAGATCGCGGCCCAGCGTGTTGGTGTTGCTGGCCGAAGCGTCCTTGCCACGGACCAGCGTGCCGTTGACCTGCACGTCCGCCTTGGTCCTGAAACCGACGTGCGCCGCGCCGACTCGCACGGCATATGCCAAGGTTTGCGCAAACGCGCCGGTGGGGGTGAGCAAGCCCCCGGCAAGCAACAGCGCGATCAGGGCAGGGGTCTACATTCGTTGTCTCCGTGCCATTGTTGGAGGCCGGCGTCGATGGCCGTGCGCTTGTGGGGAAGGACCGGTGCCGGCTTAGAAGAACCGGTCGAAGTGGATCTGCTGGAACGGGACGCGGTGCGTGACCATCAGCATTTGCTGGATGGCCTGGGTCATCGGCGGCGGCCCGGCGAAATAGAACTCGTGTTGTTGCATGCGCTCACCCAGCACGCGCGGCAGCCATTCATGGACAAAGCCGAGATGGCCCGTCCAGTTCGCCGCCTCGGCGCTGAAGCCGTCCGAGACGACAGGGTGATAGGCGATCGCGTCCCCTGCCCCAGGCAGATCCTTCAGGAAGGCCTCGCCGCACAGGCCACGCGGGGTGCGACCGCCATAGAAGAAGTTCAGCTTTCTCGTGCCGAGGCTTGTTCACCGGAGGTACGCTGTGCTTGAGCATCACTTGCCCGGTAGCGTTGGTTTGCACGCGCTCGTTGGCCAATGCCGGGCACGTGATGTAGCGGCACAGTTGCTCCAGCGCCTGGCGGTCGTCGGCGCCGCAACGCACGGCGGCGTGCAAGCTGAAGCCGTCGATGTCGGCGCACAGCGATTGCTTGAAGTCTGCGTCCCTCGGCATCGCGCCCTACACCGTCAACACCTTCTGCCCGGCGCGTGGGCCGAAGGCGATGCGGTAAGCCGAGCCCGGACTCAAACAGTCCAGTGGACTGTTTGTGCCTGGCGAGGGGCCGGGCCACTGGCCCGGCGCGGCC
>Ga0105046_10007443_pt1 | contig 17248 bp, 16 predicted proteins | sample MAT03_FD_78385 | JGI IMG/M metagenome (GOLD analysis project Ga0105046, IMG submission 78385) | Freshwater microbial communities from Lake Fryxell liftoff mats and glacier meltwater in Antarctica - MAT-03 (megahit assembly) | ecosystem: Environmental > Aquatic > Freshwater > Ice > Liftoff...
CCTTGATCCACGCTTCGCGCGGATACAAGGCGGCGAGCCCCTTACAAGGATCGGGTCCTGACGCCTTGATCCACGCTTCGCGCGGATACAAGGCGGCGAGCCCCTTACAAGGATCGGGTCCTGACGCCTTGATCCACGCTTCGCGCGGATACAAGGCGGCGAGCCCCTTACGGGACCGCCGTACAGGGGCGACGCCCCCGATCCTGTACGAAATGAGAGGAGTGCCACAGACCCCCGGGACTATCTTTCTCACAACGGTTCGGGGCTCTCCTCCCCGGTCATGTGGCAGTAAACGGATGAGACACAAACGGCGAGAGCCGAACGTTTTATCCACCTCCCTGTTGAACCCCGGCTCCTTCCCGAAGGAGCCGGGGTTCTTCTCTTTTCTCGCTATTTGCTGACTTTTATTCACCTTGGCGGGACCGATTCCCCTGCCTGACTAGAATCGTCCGACGGGGTTCGTAATCTGCCCCTTTCAACCGCAGCCCTGGAGGACCTAATTGGAAATTGAGATCGGCCGAGGCAAGAAGGGCCGACGCGCTTACGGGTTCGACGACGTGGCGATCGTGCCTTCTCGTCGTACACGTGACCCTGACGACATCGACATCAGCTGGACGCTGGGTCCGTACCGCTTCGACCTGCCGCTGCTCGCGTCCGCGATGGATGGAGTGGTCAGTCCGGAAACCGCGGTACTCACGCACAAGCTTGGTGGCCTCGGCGTGCTCAATCTCGAAGGTATCTGGACCAGGTTCGAAGATGCCGAGGAACAGCTCGAGAAGGTCTCGAAGTCGCCCAAGGACGAAGCGACCGCGCTCATGCAGAAGATTTACGAGACCCCGGTCCAGCCCGAACTGATCGCCCGGCGCATCGGTGAGATCAAGGCTGCTGGAGCCGTCGTCTGCGGATCTCTCACCCCTCAGTCGGTCCAGCGGTACTACGAACCGGCGATCGAAGCCGGTCTCGACATCCTGGTAGTCCAGGGAACGGTGATCTCGGCCGAGCACGTTTCGACCACGGTCGAGCCGCTCAACCTCAAGGAGTTCATCGCCGAGGTGCCCGTGCCGACCGTTGTCGGCGGCTGTGCTTCCTACTCGACCGGCCTGCACCTGATGCGCACCGGCGCTGTGGGTGTCCTCGTCGGTGTCGGACCTGGCGCCGCCTGCACGACCCGCGGTGTCCTCGGTATCGGCGTGCCCCAGGCGACGGCGATCGCCGACGTGGCCGCTGCCCGCTCGCAGCACATGCTGGAGACCGGCGAGTACGTGAACGTGATCGGTGACGGTGGCATGCGCACCGGTGGTGACATATCCAAGGCGATCGCCTGTGGTGCCGACGCAGTGATGATCGGATCCCCACTGGCCCGTGCCAAGGAAGCTCCCGGCCGCGGTTACCACTGGGGAATGGCGACTTTCCATTCGTCGCTGCCGCGCGGAACCCGCGTCGCCACCACCCAGGACGGAACCATGGAAGAGATCCTGCTCGGCCCGGCCCACGAGAACGACGGCACTTTCAACCTGATGGGTGCCCTGCGGACCTCGATGGCCACCTGCGGCTACGAAGACATCCGTTCTTTCCAGAGGGCTGAAGTGATGGTCGCCCCGGCCCTGATGTCGGAAGGCAAGAAACTCCAGAACGAGCAGTCCGTCGGCATGGGTTCGAACGGCCGTGCGGCCGTCTCGGAAGGTGTCGGAGTGGCCGACGACTGATGTCGCTTGCCACAACGGAGGAAGTGCTGGTCCTCGATTTCGGGGGCCAGTACTCCCAGCTGATCGCCCGCCGCATCCGTGAATGCGGCGTTTTTGCCGAGTTGCTTCCGGTCACGACATCGACCGAAGCCATCCTGGCGCGCAACCCCAAGGCCCTGGTGCTTTCAGGTGGCCCGGCATCGATCCGTGATCCTGGCGCACCAACCTTCCCGGAGGGGCTGATCGAGCTCGGCATCCCCGTTCTGGGCATTTGCTATGGAATGCAGGCGATGGTCGACGTGCTCGGCGGCAGGGTCGAAGCGGCCGAAGCCGGCGAGTTCGGCCGGACTGACCTGGTTGTTGTCGGTGACGGCGGCACCCTGCTCGGTGGCCTGCCGCGGACCCAGACCTGTTGGATGAGTCATCGTGACTCGGTCTTCGAGGCCCCCGCGGGCTTCTCGCCGATCGCCGCTTCCCCCGGTTCACCGGTTGCAGCGCTGGAAGACCACGAACGCGGGCTCTACGGCATCCAGTTTCATCCCGAGGTGGTCCACACCCCTTACGGCACCGAGGTCCTGACCAGGTTCCTGCGTGAGGTCGCCGGCTGCGCCGAGCAGTGGAACCCGGCTTCGGTCGTCGCTGAACAGATCGCGGCGATCCGCGCCCAGGTCGGCAAGAGCAACGTGATCTGCGGACTTTCCGGCGGTGTAGATTCTTCGGTTGCCGCGAAGCTGGTCCACGAGGCGATCGACGAGCAGCTGACCTGTGTTTTCGTCGACCACGGCCTGATGCGGGCCAATGAAGCCGAGCAGGTGGTCGAGTCCTTCCAGGATTTCGGCATCCCGCTGGTCCATGTGGATGCGGAAGAACGTTTTCTCGCGAAGCTGGCCGGCCAGACCGATCCCGAAACCAAACGCAAGATCATCGGCGAAGAGTTCATCCGGGTTTTCGAAGAGGAGGCCCTGAAGCTGGACGAGGTCGACTACCTGGTCCAGGGCACGCTCTATTCGGACGTGATCGAGTCTGGTGGCAGCGATCACGCCGCCACGATCAAGTCCCACCACAACGTCGGCGGACTGCCCGAAGACCTCCACTTCGAACTGGTCGAGCCGCTTCGTATGCTCTTCAAGGACGAGGTCAGGGCGGTCGGCACCGAGCTTGGTCTGCCCGACCGCCTCGTCTGGCGCCAGCCTTTCCCCGGTCCCGGCCTTGGCATCCGGATCATCGGTGGCGAAGTCAACAAGGAGCGCCTCGACATTCTGCGCGCCGCCGATTCGATCCTCCAGGAAGAGATCCGGGCAGGCAACCTCTACCGCGAACTCTGGCAGAGCTTCTGCGTGCTGCCGGCGATCCGTTCGGTCGGTGTCCAGGGAGACGGACGCACTTACGCCTACCCGATCATCATCCGCGCGGTCACATCAGAGGACGCGATGACCGCCGACTGGGCCCGGCTGCCCTACGACCTGCTCGAGAAGGTCTCGAACCGGATCATCAATGAGATCGTCGGCGTGAACCGCGTGGCACTGGACATCTCGTCGAAGCCGCCGGCGACGATCGAATGGGAGTGAATCTGGGGGCTTGAACCGCCCTGGGCGGAACAAGCGAGGCAAACATAGGCCGCGTATCGGCCCTTATTCGCCTCAATTCGGACAACCCGAATCGGGTGGGATACAGGTCATAAGTGGTGCGATGTCGGTATGTCCCACATTCGACAGGTTGTCATTGGCGACCGGGGAAGACTGGTCCTGCCGGCGGATGTTCGTGCCGAACTGGGGCTCGAGCAGGGCAGTCGTCTCCTTCTGGACACCCATGCCGATGGTTCGCTTCGGCTTCGCCCTTATCAATCGGTGGCTGAGGGTGGCCGGGGGATGCTTTCGGACCTCGCGCCATCGGATGCTTCCATGGTTGATGAACTGCTGGACGAGCGCCGCCGCGAGGCCGAGCTCGAGGCCGGGGAGTGAATCGCTGGAATGGCGGAGTCGATCCTCGACGCCTCGGCATTTCTTGCCTATCTCCACGGTGAGCCCGGGGCAGATGCGGTAACTGAAGCGATTGCGGAAGGGACCGCCATGTCGACCGTGAACCTGGCCGAGGTGCTTAGTCGAGTCGCCGACCGTGGTGGCGATCCGGCCCGTGTTGCGGAAAAGCTGTCTGATGAGGGACTGCTTCACGGAGCGATCTGGATTGAGGAACTGACCCATGAGGACGCGGTCGAGGTCGCGCGGTTGAGACTCCTGACGCGCGACGCAGGCCTTTCCCTGGCCGATCGGAGTTGCCTTGTGCTGGCACTCCGCCTCGACCTGCCAACTCTGACCGCGGATTCAGCCTGGTCTCAAATTGATGTCGGGGCTGAAATTAGAATGATCCGCTGACCGGGAAGGTGCTTTCAGCTACTCCGGGGTGACGTAGGCGCCGGAGAGGCCGCCGTCGACCATGAAGGTGGAGGCCGTCACAAAAGAAGAGTCGTCAGACGCCAGGAAGAGCGCGCTCTGGGCGATTTCGCGTACCTCGCCAAAGCGTCCCATCGGAATGTGAACCAGGCGGCGTGAGGCGCGGGCAGGGTCGGAGGCGAACAGCTCTTCGAGAAGCGGCGTATTGACCGGCCCCGGGCAGAGCGCGTTCACCCGGACTCCGCGGCGGCCGAATTCGACTCCCAATTCCCGCGACAGGGCGAGCACCGCGCCCTTGGAGGCGGTGTAGGAGATTTGCGAGGTTGCGGCACCCATGATCGCCACGAAGGATGCGGTGTTGATCACCGATCCGCCGCCGGTTTCGATCAGATGGGGAATCCCGTATTTGCAGCAGAGGAAGACGCTGCGCACGTTGACGTCCTGAACCCGCTGCCAGACGTCGAGCTCCGTATCCAGCACCGAGACGTCATCCGGCGGGTTGATGCCGGCGTTGTTGAAAAGCACGTCAATCCGGCCGTACTTCTCCCGAACCTGTGCGTACATGTCGCGGACCTGGTCCTCGTTCGCCACGTCGACTTCGAGCGTGAACTCGCCCTCCGATCCGGAAACGAGGTCGGCCCCGACCACGATCGCTTCCTCCTCGGCGAACAGCCGGGCAGTCTCGGCACCGATGCCCGATGCGGCTCCGGTGATCACGCAGACTTTTCCAGCCAGCCGGCCCGCCATCAGTTCGTTTCTTCCGTCGAATAGAACACGTTTTTCACCTCGGTGTAGTGGTCGAGAGCATCCGGGCCCAGTTCCCGGCCGATCCCCGACTGCTTGAAGCCGCCGAAGGGGGTCGAGACCCGGACCGAACTGTTCGAATTGATTGAAAGGACTCCGGTGTCGATCGCGCGGGCCACCCGCAGGGCGCGGCCGCCGTCCCGGGTCCAGATCGAGCCGGAGAGCCCGTACTCGGTGTCGTTTGCGATCCGGATCGCCTCCTCCTCGCTGTCGAAGGGGATGACGCAGGCGACCGGGCCGAAGATCTCTTCGCGGGCCGCGCGATCGGAATTCGAAATGGGGTAGAGGACGGTCGGCGGGAACCAGTATCCGGGTCCATCGGGGGTGGAGCCCCGGAAGGCTACCGCCGCATCGTCCGGGAGGAAGGAAGCAACGGTCTCCCGATGGGAAGCCGAGATCAGGGGTCCCATCTCGGTCGAGAGATCGAGCGGATCTCCGACCCGCATTGCCGTGACCGTCTGCTCCATTGCTGCGAGGAAGCGCTCGACCTGCGAGCGCTCAACCAGGATCCTCGACCGGGCGCAGCAGTCCTGGCCCGCATTGCCGAATACCGCGGAAGGTGCCGCTGCTGCGGCTCGTTCGATGTCGGCATCGGCGAAGACCACGGTGGCCGACTTTCCCCCGAGTTCCAGGGTGACCCGTTTGATGGTCTGGGCTGCCCCGGCCGCGATGCCCCGGCCGACTTCGGTCGAACCGGTGAAGGCGATCTTGGCGACGTCGGGGTGCTCGACCATCCGGCGGCCACAGGTACTCCCGGGTCCAGGGACCACGGTCAGCACACCCTCGGGCAACCCGGCTTCGAGCACGATCTTCTCGAGCTCCAGAGCGGTGAGCGGGGTCAGCTCGGCCGGTTTCAATACAACCGTGTTGCCGGCGGCCAGGGCCGGTGCGACCTTCCATGAGGCGATCGCCAGCGGAAAGTTCCAGGGCACGATCAGCCCGACCACGCCTAGTGGCTCGCGGAAGGTCAGGTCGACCCCACCGGCCACCGGAATCGTCTTGCCGAGCAGCCGTTCCGGGCCTCCGGCGTAGTACCGGAAGGTCTCGACGACCATTCCGATCTCACCCATGGCGTCGTTGATCGGCTTGCCTGCGTTCCTGGCCTCGAGCGTTGCCAGGTCTTCGAGGCGCGCTTCGAGCCCGTCGGCGATGTCGCGCATCAGCTTCGCCCGGTCGGCCGGGTTTACGGCCCGCCATCGCGGGAACGCGGCTTTGGCGGCGGCGACTGCGGCATCGACTTCCTCGATCCCGGCCCTCGGGATCTCGGCCATCACCGTTTCGGTTGCGGGTTCGACTATCGAAAGCATCAGGAATCCATTCTCGCACGGGCGGCATCGACCAGACCGGCGATCAGTGAATCGTGTTCCTCGATCTCAGGGTGCCATTGGACACCAATCGCGAAGTGCTGACCGGTCACTTCGACCGCCTCGGCGATGCGGTCGGGAATCGCGATACCAGTGACTTCGAGGCCGTCGCCGACCCGGTCTAGTCCCTGGTGATGATGGGAGGTGACAGTCAGCTGGTCGGTGCCGCAGAGCCGGGCGATCTTTGAGCCTTCGGTCAGCTTCACCTCGTGTTCGTCGAATCGGCCCGGCACCGTCCGGTGGCGCTCGTGCCCGAGCAAGTCCGGAAGGTGCTGCACGAGGTCTCCGCCCGCTGCAACGTTGATCAGCTGGAAGCCCCGGCAGATACCCAGAAGCGGCAGGTCAGACTCGAGCGCAGCCTTCGCCAGCGCAATCTCGAATCGATCACGCTCCGGCCTTATGTCGGTGGTGCCGGGTGCCGCCTCGGAGCCGTACGAGGCAGGATCCACATCGACGCCACCGGTCAGGATCAGGCCGTCCAGCCGCGTGAGAAGCGGCATGGGCTCATCGGTCACGGCGGGATCGGTCGGAAGCAGGACTGCCACGCCTCCGGCGCGCTGCACGGTGAGCGCGTAACCGGTCGGTGCCAGGTCGGCGGGCTGGTCCCAGGCTCCCCAGCGGGCCGTTTCGGTGGCCGCCGTGATCCCGATCAGGCAGGCGCCTTCGGCACCTGAGGTCAATGGCGCTCGAACCCTCGCCGGCGCTCCCAGTCGGTGACCGCCGCTTCGAAGGTCTCGATCTCGAAGTCTGCCCGCCGGACGTAGTGACGGACGACCTCCTCACCGAATGCCTCGTTGGCGATCCGGCTGTCCGAGAAGAGGTCCCGGGCAGTGTAAATATTCGACGGCACCCGCTCGGCTCCTGCGGTGTAGGCATTGCCTTCGCAGGCGGGTGGCAGCGGCAACTCGTTGTCGATTCCGTCGAGGCCGGCAGCGATCATTCCGCTGATCGCCAGGTAAGGATTGACGTCGGCGCCGGGCAGGCGATTCTCGACCCGCAGCCCTTCGCCATGGCCGACTACCCGGAACGAGCAGGTCCTGTTGTCCTTGCCCCAGGTCACCGAAGTCGGCGCGAAGGATCCTTCGGCGAACCGCTTGTAAGAGTTGATGTTCGGCGCATAAAAAAGGGTCAGTTCGCGCAGGTATTCGAGCTGTCCCGCGACGAAGTGGTCGAACATGGCCTGGTCGGCCGCGAAGGCGTTCCTGCCGTCCTTCCCGGCCAGCGAGAGATGGACGTGGCAGGAGCTGCCTTCGCGCTCGTCCCACTTGGCCATGAAGGTGATCGAGCACTCCTCCTGGGAGGCGATCTCCTTGGCGCCGGTCTTGAAGATCACATGCTGGTCGGCCGTCGTCAACGCGTCTTCGTAGCGGAAGTTGATCTCGTGCTGGCCGAGGTTACACTCGCCCTTCGAGTTCTCGACTTCCATGCCGGCGCCCGCCATAGCATTCCGGATCCGCCGGATCAGCGGTTCGATCCGTGCTGTACCGAGTATCGAATAGTCGACGTTGTAGAGGTTGGCCGGCTCGAGCCCCCTGTAGTCCCGCTTCCAGGCGTCTTCGTACGTATTGCGGAAGACGATGAACTCGAGTTCGGTCGCCGCATTGGCGATCAGTCCGCGTTGCTCGAGGCGATCTAGCTGGCGACGGAGGATCTGCCGGGGCGAGGCCACGACCGGCTTGCCATCGTGCCAGCCGCAGTCCGCCATCAGCAGAACCGTCTTTTCGTGCCAGGGGATCGGCCTCAGGGTCGACAGGTCGGGCAACATCCCGAAGTCCCCGTAGCCCTTGTCCCACGAGGACATCTCATACCCGCCGACCGTCTCCATTTCGGTGTCGACGGTGAGCAGGTAGCTGCAGGCTTCGGCCCCGTTCTCGAGTACCTCGTCCAGGAAATGGCCGGCGGCCAGGCGTTTGCCCTGGAGGCGTCCCTCCATGTCGGCAATCGTCAGCAGGACCGTTTCGACCTCGCCTGCAGCTACCTCTGCTCGTAGTTCGTCGAGATCCACCTCAGGTTCCAGGTGTCCCCGGCCCTGAGCCGCCCGACTCGTCCGGTTCGGGCGGATCGTCGCTGATGTCGCCCCCGGGGATCACTCCTTCGTCGATCACGCGCCCGGAGTCGTCGGTCCTTACCTGGCGGATCGGTCCGGTGAAGTGGTGCTTCGCCGAGAGCATCCACCAGAGGCCGACCGCGACGATAACCAACAGGACGGTGACCGGTGCGTAATTCATGTACTTGATGTCGAAGGTTGAATCCCACGGGACCGAGATCGGTGCCGTGGGCAGGCTGAAGATGATTACGCAGATGATCACCCAGACGACCGCGATCGGATTGACCCATTTGTACTTCTTGCCCAGTGTCCAGGGTCCCGGCTCGAAGTCATCTCCCTTGCGCCAGCGCAGGTAGATCGGGATCACGTACGCGATGTAGAGGCCGATCACGGCGATCGAGACCACCGCGTTGAAGGCGAAGGCAATGCCGTCTTCGTCTCCGATCAGCGCCGGCAGCGTGATCACCAGGGCACAGGCGGCCATGAACAGCACCGAGAAGTGGGGGACTCGGTGATGGTTGAGCCGTGTCCAGATCCGGTGCCCGGGCACGGCCCGGTCCCGCGAGAAGGCGTAACACATGCGTGAAGAACTGGTCAGGCAGGCCATTCCACAGAAGAACTGGCCGACCGTGGCGATGATGAGGACCATCTTGGCGGCCCAGGATGAGAGGGCCAGAGTCAGAATCGAGGAAGTGGTGCCGATACCGAAGCCGGCCCCTTCAGTCTCTCCGTTGATCGCCGGAACCATGTCCTCTGAAACCGCGAAGGTGATCGCCAGCAGGACGAGCCAGCCGATCAGGCCGGCCCAGAAAACTGAACGCCACACGCCTTTGGCGGCGCCCATCGCGGCGCCCTTGGTCTCCTCCGAGACGTGGGCGGAGGCGTCGTAACCGGTCTGCGTATACATGGTCAGCAGGAAGCCGAGCGGCAGGATGTAGAACCAGAAGGCCGCGGTTGCCGTCGATCCGTCGAACAGCCCGGTGTTGTTGAAGGTCTGGGTGAAGACGAAGTTGAAACTCGCGTGATCGGATGGCACGAAGATCAGCAGGCCGATGATGACGGCGACCCCGAGCACGTGCCACCAGACGGAGACGTTGTTGACCTTGGCGACCAAGGGCGACGAGAAAATGTTGATCAGGGAATGGAGCGCGAGGATGATCACGAAGAGGATGAAGGTCTCCCGCAGGAAGTTCTCCGTGTCACTAAAGTTGATGAATCCGAGGTCGAGACCGTAGATCTGGAGCACGGTGTTGAGGAAGGCGGCCGATCCGTAGACCACCGATGCGGTGACGCCTACCAGTCCGATCAGGTTGAACCATCCGGTAAACCAGCCCCAGGCCTTGCCGCCGAGGTCAGAAGACCAGTAATAGATGCCGCCGGCAGTCGGATACTTCGAAACCAGCTCGGACATCGATACGGCAACCAGCAGGATCAGGCCGCAGATGATCGGCCAGCCCCAGGAGATCGCGACCGGACCTCCGGCGTTCCAGGCGAACTGGTAGGTGGTGAAGCAACCGGCAAGGACCGAGATGATCGTGAAAGAGATCGCGAAGTTCGAGAATGAACTCCACGCACGGTCTAGCGATTGGACGTAGCCGAGCTCGTTGAGCCGCTCTTCATCAGACAGGGGCTGCTGGGACGAATCAGACATGTAACCCTCCGGTAGTTGGACCAGACTATTTCTCGACCGGGCGTCCCCGACGCCGGCCGACCATCTTGGTCGGAGCCTAGGAGCAATACGCCTCCCCGTCAAGGGGGAGGCGTGGCGGCATCTTTCTTTCGACTCACTCACCACCGGCCATAAGGGCGCTGAGCGACCAGCAGTTCTGGCTTTTCGGCCGCGACATCAATCATCAGGACGGAAACCTTCTGATCGAAGCAGGATTCGAACGTCACCGGTCTGCTGCCGGGGGGCTCACCAGATACCAGTTCGATAGCGCTACCCATTCGATCGGTCTCTGGGGATTCGGTCTGATCTGGATCTCCCACAGCCGGGGCAACAGCATCTTCCTCGACCGCGGTGGGCGGTTCACGTCAGCCGAGGTGACAAGGGTGCCGAAGATCAGGGATGCCGGAAAAGCACCGGCCAGCCTCGGACTGGGCCCGGAATGCAGCTCTTGCTTTGCGGCCGAGCCGATGAACTGGATGGCGGATTACGAAGCTTGGGTGCTGGATGTTGCCGGGCTCGAGTACCGGACCCGTTCGCTGGAGGGATGGCGTTCATGCTGCAGCCCGGACAGGATAGTTTCGAGCTGGATGGCCCATGCGGAGTCCCGGCGAAACGACGCCGGTGCGACGCTGCCGTGGGCGACGGCGACGTGAATGCCCTCAGCGGCAGTTGTCGCAGGTGCCGCGAAGCGTGATGTCGTGGCTCTGGATCGAGAAGCCGTCGCGCTTTGAGACTTCGTGAATGACCTTCTCGAGCTTCTGGTCCTCAAAAGGAACCACCTTGCCGCAGTGGGTGCAGACGATGTGATGATGGTGGTGTCCCTGAGGGTCGATCTTCTCGTAGCCGGCTGAGTCACCGCCGAGGTCGATCTTCTGGACCAGGTTGAGGTCTTCCATCTGCTCGAGAGCCCGGTACACCGTGGCGCGGCCGACTCCGGTCAGCCTCCGGTCCAGCTCGAGGGCGGTGAGGGCACAGTCCTGGCGTCCGAGCATCTCGACAACCTTGCGACGGCCGCCGCCGCTGCGGTAACCGGCTTCGCTCAGCTGACCGAGTGCGTATTCCGTCCAGCTCGGGTTTCCGGTCGATGTCATGGTTGGAGACATGCTTTGATCTTACCGCCGGGCAGCGGTCAGCTTTCCCTGAGTGGCGCCGTAGGCGGCGGCGAGCAGATAGAAGATGAGGAGGGCGACCACGACCGAAGCGCCGGCCGCGGTCTTGAGGTAGAACGACGCGTAGATGCCAGCCACTCCGGACGCGATCGCTATCGCCGCTGCGGTAACGATCATCGGAACGATCCGGTGGTTCACCTGTCGCGCGGCGGCTGCCGGTCCCACGAGGATGGCGGCGACAAGGAGGTTTCCCAGCCCTTGCACCGCTACCAGGATGGTCAGCGAAACCAGTGCCAGCAGGATCAGGTTGAGGGCCCCCACCGATATCCCGAGCGCGGGACCCGAGTCACGATCGAACCCGACTGCCAGCAGGCGGTCGTGTAGCAGCCAGAGTACCCCGAGAACCGCGATTCCAGCGGCCGCCGCGGTAAGGATGTCGGTCACGGTCGCCCCGAGCAGGTTCCCGAAGAGAAGCTCCTGAATTCCGGGTGGGCTGTCCGGGGACAGGGCCAGCAGGACGCCCGCCCCGAACAGGGTGGTGATGACCACGGCTATCGCAGTGTCGGCGCTTTCTCCAGCCACGCGGGTGGCGATGACTATCAGCAGTGCCGCCAGGAGAACGCCTACCGCACCGCCGAGCAGCAACGGCGCCCCGATCAGGGCAGCCGCTACCAGTCCCGGGAACAGCCCGTGAGCCAACGATTCGGCGCTGTAGGAGATTTCATAGAGCACGATCCAGCAGCCGATCGCACCGCTGACGATTCCAAGGACGGTGATCTCGGCCAGTGCCCTCAGGGTCGTGCCGTATCCGAGCGGTTCCGTCAGCCACTCGATCATGGCGTCTCGTCGGTATGGCCGTGATGGACATGGCCGTCGTGATCGTCGCCGCAATGGTCGGCCGGCAGGACGCCGTACCCGGGCTCACCCGGAATCGCGATGATCTGGCCGCCGTATGTTGCTTCGAGAACCTCCCGGTCGAGTACGTCGGCGGGTTCGCCGAAGATGACCTGTGACCCGTTGAGGCAGAGCACGCGGTCCCATTGGCGGGCCTGGTCGACATCATGGGTTGTGATCAGCACCGAGCGTCCGTCAGCCGCCAGATCGGCGATCAACTGGTCCAGCAGCGCAGTGCTCGCGGTATCGAGACCGGTGTAAGGCTCGTCCAGCAAGAGCAACTGGGCTTCCGCCGTGAGCGCTCTGGCGATCAGGGCCCGCTGACGCTGGCCGCCCGAGAGTTCACCGAAGCTGTCGCCTGAGCGTTCGCCGAGACCCACGAGCTCGAGGGCTTTGCCGGCTTTGGCCCGGTCCGCGCGGCCGGGCCGCCGCCACCAGGGAAGGCGCGCGAGCGCACCCATCGTTGCGACATCAAGGCAGGTGACGGGATAGTCCAGTCGTGAGCGGTCGGATTGGGGGACGGTCGCGCTCGTAGCGTTCACCACCAGGGTGCCGATCAGCGGCTCGATCTGGCCGAGCAGGCAGCGGAACAGGGTGGTCTTGCCGCCGCCGTTCGGACCGAGAATGCCGATCGTTTCTCCCGGCTTCACGTCGAATGTGACATCGGTGAGGACCGGGCGCCCGTCGTATCCGGCGGCCATGTCCGCAGCTTCTGCGAAGAGAGGATCGTTGGATGTCGTGTCACTCATCGTCATGCCGTCCGAGCGTACCCGCGCGCCCGGGCCTTCCGTTCGAACACGCGGGCGAGGAGGGTGAGTCCGAAAACGCTTCCCGATACCACCGCCACTGTCGCGCCGGGGGGAGCATCGGTCTTCACCGAGAGCCATAGGCCGACAGTGCCTTCTGCGGCGACCAGTAGCACCGTGCCGGCCTGCAGGGTCGAAACCCTGCGCGCTACGAGCCTTACGGTTGCCGCGGGCACCACCATCAGCGCCGAGACGAGCAGGGCGCCGACCGCACTCAGGGATGCCGTCACGGTGATCGCGACCACCGCCAGCAGGATTGCATCCAGCCAGCGGCTACCGGAGCGCAGTGTTGAGGCGGATTCCGGGTCGAAGCCCTTGGCCAGCCAGCGGTCGGAGAAAAGGCCTGTGGCGAGAAGTGCCAGGACGGCCGCGGCGGCCGCGAGCCACAGGTCGGCCGGCCCTATGGCCAGCAGCGAACCGAAAAGCAGGGTGTCGATGTTTGATCCGGAACTGAATACATCACTTGCCAGGATCACTCCGGCTGCCAGGCAGGTGACGAGTGCGAGAGCGGTGACACTGTCGGCCGAGGCCCTGCGTGACCTGGAGATCAGGGCTGAAAGGCCTGTGAAGATCCCCGCCATGCCGAACGCCCCGAGGGCCGGGGAGAAGCTCAGACCGTCGGCGAGGACAAGACCGGGGAAGGCTGCGGTGCCGATCGCGTGGGAGTAGAAAGAGAGCCCCCGCAGGACGATCCAAGGTCCGATGAGACCGGCCGCAACCGCCAGGAGAAGTATCTCGATCAGACCCTCCTGGACGTAGGGCAGATTGAATGGATCGAGCATCGTTCTCCAGAATCCGGATTATGCGTACGAGTCCGGGTTTTATATCAGAATGAGATTGATTATCACTCAGGAGGTCGACCCGGGGTGGTTTATGGTACTTAATGAGATTCATTCTTATTAACAGCCGCAAAGGTGAACATGAGCGAAAAACTGCCCGTAACCGTCCTGTCCGGGTTTCTGGGAGCCGGAAAAACCACACTTCTCGAGCATGTTCTGCGCAATCGCGAGGGACTTCGAGTAGCTGTGATCGTCAACGACATGAGCGAGATCAACGTCGATGCCGAGATCCTGCGGGCGGGGGATACCTCGATCGACCGGGTGGAGGAGCGAATGGTCGAGATGACGAACGGATGCATCTGCTGCACCCTTCGTGAAGACCTGCTGGTCGAAGTGTCGGCGCTGGCCCGAGAGGGCAGGTTCGATCATCTCCTGATCGAATCGACCGGTATCTCTGAACCGATGCCGGTCGCAGAAACCTTCACCTTCGAGGATGAGAATGGCGAGTCACTGGCTGATGTGGCCCGTCTGGACACGATGGTCACCGTAGTCGACGCCAGTCGGTTCATCGAAGACTGCGGCGCGATCGAGGACATCCGTGACCGCGGCGAAGCCCTTTCCGAGGAAGATGACCGCAGTGTGGTTGATCTCCTGGTCGACCAGGTCGAGTTCGCCGATGTGATCCTCCTCAACAAGGAGGACCTGGCGGGACCCGAACTGGTGGCCCGAACCGAGGCTGTCATCTCCAGCCTCAACCCGCGGGCGAGGATCCTCAAGGGCACTCGTGGTGATGTGCCGCTGGACCAGGTGTTCAATACCGGTCTGTTTGATCTTGACAAGGCCGCCGCTGCCCCTGGCTGGCTCGCTACCCTTCGGGGTGAAGAGGTTTCCGAGGAGGACGAATACGGAATTTCGAGTTTCGTTTACTCGCGACGGCGCCCGTTCCACCCCGAGCGCCTCTGGAGCAGTCTCGAAAACCGGGCATCCGGTGTGGTCAGGGCGAAAGGTTTCTTCTGGGTTGCTTCCCGCCACAACATCGTGGCCGAGTGGTCCCAGGCCGGCCGGGTCCTCACGGTTAACCCGATGGGCCTGTGGTGGGCGGCCGTGACCGAGGAAGAGCGGCAGGAGCAGGCCGACCTGTTCGAGGAGTCGGCGGCCCCGTACTGGCGTGAACCGTACGGTGACCGGCGCCAGGAGATCGCGTTCATCGGTTCGACTATGGATCGTGAAGCGATCGAGACGGAACTCGATTCCTGTCTGCTGACCGACGAAGAACTGGAGATGGGTCCGATGGGCTGGGCCGATCTGCCGGATCCGATCCCGGTCTGGATGCCCGGGATGGCCCACAGCCACTGAGAAGATCCGGGCCGGCGGGAACATCCCCGCCGGCCGTTACTTCCCGTTCACTCCCCGCAGAATCACGTCGTAGCTCGTCACACGGACTTCGAGCCGCTGGGCGATCTCACGGATCAGCTGGTCCAGTTCCTGGTCTTCGAAAGGAGTTACAGCACCTGTTGCTTCATTGAAAAAGTGGTGATGTACGTGTCCGGGGTGGTTGATTTCGTATCTGGCGACTCCGTCCTGCCCGTCGAGACGCCGGACCAGACCAAGTTCGTGAAGGCAGTCAAGGGTCCGGTAAACGGAAGCGATCGATCCTGAACTCCCACCCTGAAGTTTCGTGGCGATCTCCTGCGGTGAAAGCAGACAACGGCCTTCGTTGGCCAGAAGTTCGATCACTGCCGTACGTGCCGCCCCCGCTTTGAGCCCGGCGCTGCTGAGTCTCTGGCCGGCAAGTGCGAGCCAGGTGTCACTACCGCTTTCGGTCATCGGGACTCCCACCTGTCGACCGGAGGTGCGTCGTGAACAGTAATGAAACTCGATCTCATTACCAATGGAGACTACCGGGATCCCCGATCCGCTGGGGATCCCGGATCAAGACAGTCGAGTCAACGCAGTGCCACGGCCCCGTGATCGTCGCAGTGGTCGCCGTGGGGGTGGTGGAGGTGGTCACCGACCAGGTAGTCGATGTGGTCGCCGTGAGGCACGGCTTCGTGTCCGCAGCCGGGGCCGTGTTGATGGTCGGCTCGGTGACCTTCGTGGATGTGATCCGTGCAGCCGTCGGGATTGAGATCGCTTACCGGCAGGATGTGCTCGTCCACATGGTTCTCATGCGGATGGTGGAGGTGGCCATCGTGGATGTAGTCGATATGGCCTTTGTGTTCGATGGCAGTGTGGCCGCAATCCGGTCCGTGCTCGTGGTCGTGCGGTTCGTGTGTTCTGTGTTCGTTCATGTATTCAGAATCGAACATGTCCTGCCTTAGTGCAAGCATTCAATAGTGGGAAGCATTCTCAGCGAGCTTCACGAAAGAGAACGTGGCGGTTGAGGCGGGGGTCGAACTTCATGATCTCGAGCCGGTGTGGCGTGTTGCGTTTGTTCTTGGTCGTCCAGTAAGTGGTTGGGCTTTCGGTTGATACGAGACGGATCGTGTGGCGGGCTTCATTTCTGGCCACGTCAGACCTTCTCTCCGCGTGCCCGGATCTGCCGGATCACGGTTTCAATGCCTCGGGCGTCGATCACCTTGATTCCTTTCGCACTCACGGTGAGCCTGACGAAGCGGCCCTCCGAGGGCAGGTAGAAGCGCTTGCGCTGAAGGTTCGGCCTGAAGGTCCGTTTGGTCCTGCTCTGGCTGTGCGAAACCCTGTTTCCAGCGGAGGGTCTCCGTCCGGTCACCTGACAGTAGTTGGCCATGGCCGTACTCCTCGGTAGTAGTAATGAGACTTAGTCTCATTACTATAACGCCTCGCGACATCGGGCTGCCGACAAAGAAAAAGGGGCCTCCGGCACATGCCGGAGGCCCCTGGTCAGCTTCGGAAATTCGGTGCTTCAGCTGAAGTCGCAGCCCTTTTCGCCGCCGGTCATGCCGAGCATGAGGTTGTCGGCGTTGGCCTGCATCATCTGGACGTAAGTCTCTCCATCCGATCCCTCGGTCCCCAGGGTGTCCCCATAGAGCACGTATTCCGTGGTTGCGCCGGTGTCGGCCGCAACTGCTTCCGACAGTTTGCTCGGCACCGAACTCTCGGGGAAGACCGCCTTCACATCCTGTTCCTTGATTGTCTTCTCGAGGTCCGCGAGGTCACCGGCCGAAGGTTCGGCCTGCGTCGTCAGCGCGGGAATCACAGTTCCTACGACGTTGATGTCATATCGGTTCGCGAGGTAGCCGAACGCGTCATGGTCGGTGACCATCTTTCGCTGTTCATCGGGAATCGATTTGAAGCATTGGGCGATTGTGCGGTCCAGCGCTTCGAGCTCGCTGGTGTAGGCGGCCGCGTTGTTTTCGAAGGTGGTGGCAGCAGCGGGCTCGGCCGATACGAGGGCTGATTCGATCGCGGCGGTCGCGGTGATCGCGTTGACCGGATCGTGCCACCAGTGTGGATCGACTTCTTCACCTTCGTGCTCACCTTCGGAATGGCCCTTCTCGCCGGAATGTTCATCCCCGGCGTGGGTCCCGGCTTCACCAGCGTGTTTCTCGCCTTCACCAGCGTGTTTCTCGCCTTCACCAGCGTGTTTCTCGCCTTCACCAGCGTGTTTCTCGCCAGAATGCTCGTCCTCCGAGTGGACTTCTTCATCGTGCGAATGTTCTTCGCCATCCAGTCCAACCGGAAGCCCCGAGCCAAGGTCGACTACTTCGGCGCTGCTGCCG
>Ga0105046_10007445_pt1 | contig 17247 bp, 14 predicted proteins | sample MAT03_FD_78385 | JGI IMG/M metagenome (GOLD analysis project Ga0105046, IMG submission 78385) | Freshwater microbial communities from Lake Fryxell liftoff mats and glacier meltwater in Antarctica - MAT-03 (megahit assembly) | ecosystem: Environmental > Aquatic > Freshwater > Ice > Liftoff...
CCGCGACGGCGACCGCGACGAGTGGGGCGACATCGACGGTGCCGACGGCGCCGGGCGTGCACCCCGGTCGCGATGGGCTCTTGCGCTCGCCGGACTCGCCGTGATCGGGCTGCTGGTCGGTGGCGTGGTGGCCGCGGCGCCGTGGTCGGACGACGAAACCACGACGGCCCCGACCACGACCACCCCGACCAACAGCAACACTGCCGAGCCGTCGCCTGCGCGACCGGCGCCGCCGTCGCCGCCGGTCGCGCCGTTCACCACCGCTGTCGACGCACCGGTGCCGGGGGTGGAGGGCTGGTTGCTCGACCCACCCGTGGCCGGGCTGACCGCCCTGGCGCTGATCGATGGCGCAGCCGAGGACGACGGCGTGCGCCGCGACGCCGTCCAGTCGGGCGGGTGGGGCGAGGTGTGGGCCACCGACGGAGCCACGCGCACGTCAGGGCGCTGGTTCTCGCTCACGCTGCTGCCGTTCGTCGAGCTCGAGCCAGTCGCACCTGGATGGATCGCGACCGAGATCGACGGCCGCCAGGGCCGCGCGGCCACCGACGGTGATGGAGTCGTTCGGATCCAGTTCGAGCGGGGCGAGACCGACGCGGCCCGGCTCGTGGCGATCGACGGGTTCGGCTTCTCGTTGCCGCAGCTGTTCGAGCTGGCGGCATCGGTCGGCATCATCGACGACCGCCCGCAACTCGCCGACGATCGACCACAGTTCACCCGCCCAGAGCTGATCGACGGACTACGCCAGGTGGCTGGGCGCTCGTCGGACGTCGATCTGGTCGATGCGGCACTGGTGGGCGGGCCGATCGTCAGCGGGGTGTACTACCGCGGGCCGGCGAGCGACGACGTCACGCTGTTGCAGCGGCGACCGGCCGGCGAGGTCTCGCCGGTGCTCGCCCGCCTGGCGTTCACGCCGGTGATGTCGGCCATCGATCCGACGACGGCGTTCACAGGGTTCGTCCCCGACGAGTTCGTCGTGGGGGCCCGCACGATCGATGGCATCGACGTGAGCGTGGTGCGGTGGGTGATCGGCGACGACGACGTGTGGCTGCTCACCACCCTGTCGTCGGGTGTGCTGCCGGCGATGCTCGACGACGCTCGCCGCGTCTCGCCCGACGAGTGGGCCGAGCGACGGGACGCGACGATCCGGACCCCGGCGCTCGACCTCGGGCCCCAGAGCGGCGCCGACCCCGAGATCGTCATCGGTGAAGGGGTCGTGTCCGGCACCGCCGACTGGTCGCTCACGGTCCGGCCGCTGGCCGGACGGGTCACGCTGACGAGCGCGGCGCTGGGCGACGTCGAGACGTCGCTCGCTGCGGTGGTCGGCACCGGAGCGAACGGCACGAACCCCTCGATCGGCACCATTGCGATCGGCGACTCAACCCTCGTCATCGCGGCGAGCGCGATCGACGCCGCGTCGCTGCGCATCCGACTGCCCAACGGAACGGAGCGCACCGTCGAGCTCACGGCGCTGCCCACCGTCGATGATCCCCCGACCGAACCGGGCCGGCTCGACCCGTCGTTCTGGACCTCGTGGAGTGGGGCGAGCGTTGGCGTCGTGGCACTCGGCCCCGAGGAGGTGAAGGCCGGCGGCTTCGTCGCCGAGATCATCGCCCCCGACGGCACCGTCACTGCAACCTTCGATGCGTGGGGCGCGGTGGATGACCGATGAACTCGTCCGAGTGATGCCCTTGCCGAAAGCTTGCATCGAGATCCTTCGGCCGGCTCTCCGCTCAGTGGTCGCAGCGCCATTGATCGCGGTACCGCTTGCGGCACCGCCGAGCGCGGTGTATGCCGTAGTCGTGGACCCCAACGCGACACTGCCGAGCGCAGCGCAGCCGCCCACCGTCGAGGCCGCGGCGTGATCGAGTTCCTGCCGCCGCGTGCCGATGCGTTCGGCCTGTCCGACACTGCCGACTTCATCGGTGTCGACGGCGACCCCGACGAGGTCTTCGACGACGAGCCGCCCCGCTCACGGTGGCTCACCGCGATCGCCGTGCTCGGGGTGACCGGGTTCCTCGCCGGCGGCGTCATCGCCGCCGAGCCATGGTCGGGCGACGCGGCCACGCCCCCAGCGACCACCGTTCCGCCCACCACGGCACCCTCACCCACCACCAGCACCGAACCCCTGGAGCTGTTGCCGCCCGGCGTGATCCTGGAACCCGCCGGATGGTTGCCGGCCACCTCCGCCCGCTTTCAGCTCAACGGCGCCGGATCGCAACCGCGGGCCGTCGAGCAGGGTGACGCGTTCGCGCTGTGGGCGTCACCGAACGCCTCGCGCACGACCGGGCGGTGGGTCGCGGTTGATGCACGCTTCCCCGGAGAACGCGACATGGTCCGCGACGCCACACCGATCGAGGTTGCCGGAGCGCCAGCGCTCCTCTTCGAGAGCGTCGACGGGGTGGTCGAGGTGCTCGTCCGGCGAACGGCGGTCGGGTCACCGTTCGCCGTCACCGCGTTCGGGCTCGGTCTCGATCAGCTGCTCGCGGTGGTGGCGGGGGTGCGCGTCACGGAGGACGAGGTGGTGATCACCGACGACTCCCTCATCGGACCCGGCGGTCCACTCGATGGACTGACGGCCGTGGTGGAGGGCGCGCCGCAGTGGTCGCCCTACTGGCTCCAGTCGTACGGCCCCCAAGCCTGGTCGGGCTTCGGCGATCCTTCATCGTCGCGATGGATCCAGGTGGGCGTCGCCGGCCTCGCCATCGACAACATCCTCATCGACGAGTTCCTGCTGCGGCGCCCGATCGATGCGGATCTGCTCGAGCGCGCCGATCGGTCGCGGCTGGCCGAGCTGTCGGCCGGCGGGCGGCCGGTCGAGCTGTTCACCAGCACCGCCGACGAGGGCATCGTCGGTGCCTCGTGGTTCGACGGGCAGGGCAACGAGGTGATGGCTGCCGGCACGGCGTCGGTGTCGGAGCTGCTGCAGTTCGTCGCCGACCTCGAGCCGGCGACGGCCGCCGACTGGAAGGATGCCGTGCTCGGCGACCACCCCGACCCGGGCGACGAGCGACCCACGGAGATCGGCGGGTCGACGACCGGCGACTGGACCGCACAGGTGGGCAACGGGTGGTTCTGGATCGGCGACAACAGCTCGGGGGTCAGCCAGGCGTGGCAGCCGCCGTCGGGGCCCGATGTCACCACCTACCGCAGCTTCGACAGGGCCTACGTGATGATCACCAACACCTGGCCGAACGACGGCCGCCAGGTGCGGATCACTCAGCCGAGCGGCACCCAGGACGCGACGCTGGTGCAGATCGGCGACTCGCCGTTCTACGCGGTGGCGCTGCGCATCGAGGCCGCCGAACCGTTCGAGCTCACCTGGCTCGACCTCGCCGAACAACCGGTGCTCGACAACTGACCACCGGCGTTCACCACCATCGTGTGCGGTCAGCGCAGTTCGACGCCGAGCCCCCGGGCGAGTGCCACCACGGTCGCGAGCGGGAGGCCGACCACGTTGCTGACGCTGCCCTCGACGCCGGCGACGAACACGCCTCCGGCACCCTGGATGGCGTAGCCACCGGCCTTGTCGAACGGCTCGCCGGTGGCCACGTACCAGGTGGCGTCGACGTCGGTGATCGCCACCATCTCGACGGCGGTGGTGACCACCTCCGTCGCGCTGCGGTCGTCGATCCGCACCGTCACCCCGGTGTGCACGTGATGCCGCCGGCCCGACAGCTGCCGCAGCATCGCCAGCGCCTCCGCATCGTCGGCCGGCTTGCCGAGGATCTCACCGTCGACGTCGACGGTGGTGTCGGCGGCGATCACCACCGCACCCGCTCGCACCGCCACGGCGGCCGCCTTCTCGACGCTGAGCCGGTGCACGTAGGCAGTGGGCACCTCGCCGTCTCGCACCGACTCGTCGATGTCGGCGGGTCGTACCTCGAACCGAAGTCCGATCTGCTCGAGCAGTTCGCGCCGGCGGGGCGACCCAGACGCGAGCACGACCTCGACCGGGCTGACGGACGCGCCGGGCGCGCGCTCAACCACCGCTGAGCGCCATCACCTCACCGTCGTCGGGGACGGTGAGGTCGTCGAGGTGATCGAGGTAGCCGGCGGGCAGCTTCACCGTGATCGGCCCGTTGGTGTGGCCGCGCCGGATCCGCTCGCCACCGGGCACGATGCGGATGTTCGGATCGAGCCGGGCGATGAGGTCCTCCAACTCGCCGAGCGTGCTCACCATGGCGAACTCGCGGCGTAGCTCGCCACCGACGGGATAGCCGGTGAGGTACCACGAGGCGTGCTTGCGGAAGTCGCGCATCGCCACCTGGGCGCCGAGGTGCGGGACGAGCAGGCTCGCATGGCGGTGCATCACAGCGCACGCCTCGCCCAACGTGGGCGACAGTGGGACGGGGCGACCGTTCAGCGCCTCGACGAGGTCGCGGAACAACCATGGCCGACCGAGGCAGCCGCGGCCGATCACCACACCGTCGCATCCGGTGCGACGGATCATCTCCACCGCGTCGGAAGCCTCCCAGATGTCGCCGTTGCCGAGTACCGGGATCTCGGGCACGGCGGACTTCAGCTCGCCGATCGCATCCCAGTCGGCCGTGCCCGCGTAGTGCTGCTCGGCGGTGCGGGCGTGCAGTGCGATGGCAGCGATGCCCTCCTCGGCGGCGATGCGGCCGGTGCTCACGTAGGTGAGCAGCGAGTCGTACAGGCCCTTGCGGAACTTGGCCGTCACCGGCACGCCGTAGGGCGACGCGGCAGCGACAGCCGAACGCAGGATCGCCCGCAACAGGTTCGGCTTGGCCGGCACGGCCGCCCCGCCGCCCTTGCGGGTGACCTTGGCGGCCGGGCAACCGAAGTTGATGTCGACGTGATCGACGCTGCCGCGAGCGCAGAGCTTGCGAATCGCCTCGCCGATCATCACCGGATCACTGCCGTACACCTGCAGGCTGCGCGGCTGCTCGTCGGGCGCGAAGGTCATCATCCGCTCGGTCTTCGCGTTGCCGTGCACCACCGCGGTGGCCATCACCATCTCGTTGACGTAGATCAGCCCAGGGCCGAACTCGCGACACATGGTGCGGAACGGCGCGTTGGTGACGCCCGCCATGGGCGCCAACACCACCGGCGCCGCCGGGGTGAACGATCCGATCCGTAGCTCAGCCACCCGTCGGAGGGTACCGGCCCGCACCGGCGTCGACAGCTGATCGCCTGCTGATCGACGGTTGATCGCCTGCAGCCCGACCGCTTGATCGACGCCTGATCGACAGGGCTCAGGTGAGGCCGGGGATGCGGAGGTTCGGGAAGGCGCCGCAGTCGAGCGGTGTGGGACCGTCGCTGCGCAGTCGGTGCCAACCGGCCGCAGCGATCATCGCCGCGTTGTCGGTGCACATCTCGCGACTCGGCAGGAACCCGCGGATGCCGTCGGCCACGCATGCGTCGAGGAACTGCTCACGTAGCAGTGAGTTGGCCGCGACACCGCCGGCGAGCACAAGACCCTTGGCACCCACCTGCTGGGCGGCGCGTCGCGACTTGGTGACGAGCACATCGACGACCGCCGCTTGGAACGAGGCAGCGACGTCCTCGGACGACACGTCGGGGTGCTTGCGGACGTAGTTCATCACCGAGGTCTTGAGGCCGCTGAAGCTCACGTCGAGGCCCTCGTGCATCATCGCCCGCGGGAAATCGATCGCCTCAGGGTTGCCGCGCACCGCCTCGCGATCGATCGCCGGACCGCCCGGGTAGCCGAGGCCGAGGAAGCGGGCCACCTTGTCGAAGGCCTCGCCGGCAGCATCGTCGATGGTGCGGCCGAGCAGCTTGTAGCGACCGTGGTCCTGCATCTCGATGAGCATCGTGTGCCCACCCGACGCCAGCAGCACCACGAGCGGGAACTCGAGCGTGGGGTCCTCCAGGAAGGCGGCATACAGGTGCGCTTCGTGGTGGTGCACGCCCACGAACGGCACGTCCCACGCGAGCGCGAGCGACTTCGCTGCCGACACGCCGACCAGCAGGGCACCGATGAGACCCGGCCCGATCGTGCAGGCCACCGCGTCGATCCGACTGTCGGGAACGCCCGCCTCGATGATCGCCCGGGCGATGATCGGGTTGAGCATGTCGAGGTGAGCGCGACTGGCGATCTCGGGCACCACCCCGCCGTACTGGGCGTGGATGTCGACCTGGGTGCTCACGACGCTGGAGGCGACGTCGTAGCCGCCGAGCACGAGCGCCGCAGCGGTCTCGTCGCAACTGGTCTCGATGCCGAGCACGAGCGTGTGCTCGTCGACGGCGCCTGCCAGTTCACCGGATGGCCGCCTGAGGAGGCGCCCCAGATGGTCGTGCGGGTCATGCGAATCGTGCAGATGGTGCGAGTCGGTCATCGCACGGCCTCCGGGCAGAGTTCGCAGAGGCGGTCGCGATACGGAACCTCGGCGATGTCGTGACACCACATGACGATCGCGTCCTCCACGTTCTCGTAGTACTTCTGGCGCACACCCACCGGCGCGAACCCGAAGGCCCGGTACAGCGCCTGCGCGCCGGTGTTGCTGGCGCGCACCTCGAGGGTGAGCGCCTGACAGTCACGGTGGATCGCCTCCCACGCGAGTTCGGCGAGCAGCCGTGTGGCCACACCGCGTCGGCGCTGCTCGGGCGACGCGGCGATGTTGGTGACGTGGGCGTCGCCCACCACGAACATCGCACCTGCGTATCCCACGAGCCGCTGTTCGCGCTTCGCGACCACGTAGTGCCGCTCACCGCGTCGCGACAACTCGATCTCGCTCTGGAACACCCCGGCCGTCCACGGCTTCGGGTACGAGACGTTCTCGATCGCCATGATCGCAGCCACGTCGCGGCGACGCATGGGCTCGATCACGATCTCCGACTCCTCGTCGGGACGTCGCAGCAATCGCGACAGCACGCTCACTGGTCGACCCCACCGGTGTTGTCGGTCGATCCCTGGGCCCTGGTGCTCCAGTTGATCTGGGCGTCGGGCAGCCGCAGGTACATCGGCTGGATCTCCCACGGGTTCACCCAGTCTTCGCGCAGCGCCCGGGCGTGAGCCAATTGCACCAGCGGCGCCGCGGACGGCCGCGACAGGAACTGTTCAGCGAACTCGCAGTGCAGTTCGGTCTTGATCTCCTCGTGGTACCGGAGCGCACCGTCACCCACACACAGCACGTCGTCGCCGCGTGCCATCAGGTCGCCGATGAGGTCGCCGACCTTGCCGCAGCGGGGCTCGAGCACACGCTGCAGACCACCCGGCACCGGCTTGTAGAACGCGTAGAACAGCTCACCCTTGCGGGCGTCGACGACCGCAGCGATGGTGCGATCGCTGAAGCGCAACGGGAACGCGAGCAGGTCGAGCGAACTCATCCCGATCATCGGCACACGCAGCGCCTGGGCGAGCGCCTTCGAGGCGGCGAGGCCCACCCGCATGCCGGTGAACAACCCGGGCCCCACGTCGACGGCGACGACGCTGATCTCGGCCAGCGAGATATCGGCCTGCTGGCACACGAACTGGATCGCAGGCGTGAGCGTCTCGGCGTGGCGGCGGCCGCGACACACCTCGAACAGCCCGAGGACCCCCTCGTGGCCGCCGATGGCGACGCTGACCTGCGCGGTGGCGGTCTCGATCCCGAGGATCAGCACGTCGACGCCTCGAGTGCAGCCTGCAGCCGGTCCCATCGGGTGGCCCACACCCGACCGACGGCCGTCACTGCGATGGTACGCGCCTGCTCGTCGTCGTCGACGGTGTCGAGCCGCACGAGCAGGTGGTCACCCAGTGTGGCGCCCACGACGTCGCCCCACTCGATGAGCAGCACCCCATCGGCCTCGGCGAGCTCGGCGAGCGCCAGATCGGCCACCTCGTGCTGCGTGCTCAGCCGATAGAGGTCGGCATGGTGGAGCGTGAGCTTGCCGTTGGGACCCGCCGGATGGCTGTGCACCAGGTTGTAGGTGGGCGAGGTCATGTGATCGGTCACGCCGAACGCAGCACCGAACCCCTGGGCGAAGGCGGTCTTGCCTGCACCCATCTCGCCGGAGAGCACCACGACGTCACCCGTACGGATCAGACCGGCAACGGCCGCCGCAACGGCATGCGTCGTCGCCAGCGAGTCGGAACGGAGCAGCATCATCAAGCAGCTGAGTCTACGAGACGCGACGGGAGCCGCCCGAGTGCCACACACGCCCGTCCGGGCGGACTCGTGGTGCTGCTCGATCGTCACGCAGGTCGGGCATGCCGCGTGATCCGTCGGGAGATGCCGCACACCACCTCGTAGCCGATGGTGCCGAGCCGCTCGGCCCAGTCCTCGGCCCGCACCGTCGCGTCGCCCGACCGACCGATCAGCACCACCGGATCGCCCACCTGCACGGCTGCGCCGGCGCCGACGTCGACCATCAGCTGGTCCATCGTCACGACGCCCACGATCGGGCATCTCCGACCGGCGACGATCACCTCGCCGTGGGTCTCGAACAGCCGCCGCGGCACGCCGTCGGCATACCCGATCGGCACGGTCGCGACGGTGGTGTCGTGGGCGAAGGCGTGCCGCAGGCCGTAGCTGATCCGCTCGCCGGCCCGCACCTGCTTCACGAACGACACACGTGCGTGCAACGACAGCGCCGGACGCAGCTCACGGCAGAGGTGCTCGACGCCCCGTCCGGGTTCGATGCCGTACAGCGCGATGCCGGCACGCACCAGATCGCGACGCGCCCGGGGGTGAGCGAGCGCTCCGGCGGAGTTTGCGGCGTGCACCCGACCCGGATCGACGCCGGCGGCACGCAGAGCGTCGAGCACCTCGTCGAACAGGTCGAGCTGCGCCGCCGTGAACGGATCGGCCGGCTCGTCGGACACGGCGAGATGGGTGAACACCCCGTCGAGCACGAATGCCTCGTCGTTCACGATCTCGAGCGCGAGTTCAACGGCTCGGTCGGGTCGGCACCCCACGCGACGCATGCCCGTGTCGACCTTCAGGTGCACACGGTGATGACGTGCGCCAGCCGCAACGAGCGCCTCGAGCGCCTCGTTCGAGTACACGGTGCTGATCAACCCGAGCCGCACCGCGTCGCCAGCCGTGCTGGGCGGCTGCTCGCTCAGCACCAGGATCGGCGCATCTATGCCAGCGGTGCGCAGTTCCACCGCCTCCTGCACCAACGCAACGCACAATCCAGCCGCGCCGGCTTCGAGCACTGCGCGCGACACCGGCACCACACCGTGCCCGTAGGCGTCGGCCTTCACCACCGCCCACACGTCGGCCGGAGCCGCAGCCGAGCGAAGGACGCTCACGTTGTGCGCCACCGCCGCGAGGTCGACCTCTGCCCAGGCCCACCGTCCAAGGTCGCCGAGCCCGGCCGTGTTCACAAGACGCTCACGAGACACTCACCCGACGCTCACCGTTCGCCGGCCAGACCGACGAGCACCTGCGGGATGAGGTCGGGGAGATCGCCCGCAACCAGTCCGGACACCGGGCCGAGCAATGCGGCGCGACCGTGGATCCACGCACCCATCGCTGCCGCTTCGAACGGGTCGACGCGCATCGCGAGGAGTGCACCGATCATGCCGGCGAGCACGTCACCCGTTCCGGCCGTGGCGAGCCGCTCGTCGCCGGCACGCACCACGAGCACCTCTCCACCCGGTTCGGCCACGACGGTGGCGGCACCCTTCAGGAGCACCACGGTGTGGGTGTCGGCGGCGAGCCGGCGCGCCGCAGCGATCCGGTCGGCGCCGGGCGTCGCACCGGTGAGCAGCTGGAACTCGCCATCGTGCGGGGTGAGCACCGTCGGCGCCTCGCGCCTGCGCAGCAGGGCCGCGGCCCCCTCGGCGTTCCAGGCAAGCGCGAACAGGGCGTCGCCGTCGACGACGATGGGGAGCGGAGTGTGGATCGCAACGTCGCGCGTGTTCGCCGCGACATCGTCGAGGCGGCCCAGACCCGGACCGATCACGACGGCGTGGAATCGATCGAACGAACGCAGTGCCTCGGCTGCCCAGGCCGTCGCTGGGAGCGGGCGGTGGACCGCTTCCAGCGGCATGCGGGTCGCCTGCTCGGCGCCGGGCGTCGACCAGTGCACCATGCCCACACCGGTGCGCTGCGCCGCGGCAGCGGCGAGCGCGGCGGCTCCGGGCATCGTGCGACTGCCGGCGATCACGCGCAGGGCCGCATGCCACTTGTGCCTCGCAGGGCTCCGCGACGGCATCCACGCCGCGACGTCCGACGCCTGCACGAAGTGGGCCCGGGTGTCGCCGGTGTCGAGCCCGACGTCGACCAACTCGAGCTCGCCAGCGAGCTCATTGCCCGGGCTGAACAGCAGGCCCGGCTTCAAGGCGGCGAACGTGACCGTGCGATCGGCTGCGAGGACATGAGTGCCCGGCGGCACTGCACCCGTGAGCGCATCGACGCCGCTCGGCACGTCGACGGCCAGCACTCGCGCGCCACCGACGTCGGGAGCGCGCCACCCGCCGTGGAAGCCGGTGCCGTACGCGGCATCGATCACGAGATCGGCTGGCGGCAGCACCGGCGGGCAGGCCGCCGCGTCGTACACGCGCACCTTCACGCCGCGGGCGGCGAGCAGCCGCGCCGCCACCCGACCGTCGTTGCCGTTGTTACCGCGCCCGGCGATCACGAGCACGGTGCGGCCGTATGTACCGCCCAACATCCGGATCGCGACGCGAGCGACCGCAGAACCAGCACGTTCGATCAGCACGTCGACGGGGTCGGCCGCCGCTGCGTCGATGACGCGCATCTCGGCCGGCGTCACGATGGGCAGCATGGCGCCGAGGTTACCCGCCGCCGTCGAAGCGACCCGGAACAGGACGCGTGACCGGGCACGAACGGGACGCACGATCGAGCACGACCGGGACACACGGCCGGGACACGACCGGGACACACGACCGAGCACGACCGGCTCCCGACAGCTGATCCGCAGGCGCGGGGCAGGGTCAGACCGAGCGGCTGGCGACCACGTACGCGATCGCGACGAGGTCGGTGTGCGTGATCGACAGGTGCCACCGATCGATGCCGGCCGCGTCAGCGAGCACCAGCGCCGCGCCGACGATGACGAGCGACGGTTCACCCGATGTCGCCCGGGTCACCCAGACGTCGTGGAAGCCGAACGCGCCGAGCCCCACGCCCAGCGCCTTCATGACCGCCTCGCGGGCTGCGAACCGTGCGGCGAGCGACGGCACAGGATCGGACTTCGGTGCCACGTACGCCAACTCGTGCGACGTGAACAACCGCCCGCGCATCGTGGGCGTGCGCTCCAGCGATCGGCGGAACCGCTCGATGTCGACGGCATCGACGCCGATGCCGATCACGCTCATGGGCCCACGCTCGTCTCGTCAGACTCAGCGTGGTGCCCGACCGGCGCGATCACGAGCGCCAGTGATCGGCGGTCTCGGATATCGGCAGGATCAGCAGGTCGGCCACCGGCAGGTCGGCCAGGCGGTCGTCGCGGAACGTGCCCTCGGTTTCCGACACCCAGTCGACCAGTCGGTCGTACCGGCTGTCGTAGCCCTGCAGCACGCCACGCATCACCGGCGCCGGCAGATGATCGTGGAAGCGCACGTGCAGCAGAGTGATCCCGGTGCAGGTACCACCCTTCACCTCGGGCACGAAGATCACGGTGCGACCGTCTGACCGGCCGCGGGCGACGAGCACCTCGCGGTCGCTGGCGACGCGGCGCTTCGTGCCGAGGAGCTGGGCGTTGCGTTCGACCCGGCTCGGGACATCGCGCGACAACCCGCCGCGGTCGACGATCGAGATCGTCGCCTCGGCCGACAGATCTCCCTCGATTCGGTAGCGCGTGAACCCCACCACCGACTCGACAGCGGGATCGAGATCGGCGAGCACCTTGAGCGTGCGGTAGGTGAGCCGGTCGCGGCCCGCTCCGGTGGTGAGCACCTCCTGCACGAGCTGCCGATCGAGCACACCTTCGTCGTTCCGGCTGATGCCGACGGTGACGGTCTTCGCCTGGTGCTTGATCGCGTCGACAGGGCGCGTGAGCTCCTCGATCGCCCGGGTGAGTGCGGCGGTGAGGTCGTCGAGCAGCAGCCCGGGGGTCGCCACCGTGCCGGTCACCCGCTGGTACACCTCGAGCGGGTTCTCGCCGGCCAGGTCGCGCAGCAGAGAGGCAAGTCGCACGGCGGTCGACGCTTCGAGGTGGCCGTCGTACAAGCCGGTGCGGAGGCCGTCGAGGAACCGATCGCCGAGCACGGGCACGCCCTGCTGCACCCGGTGGAGGATGTCGTCGCCACTGCCGCCGAGCGACAGGGAGTGTTCGACCACCTCGCGTGCCTCGCGGAGCGGACGGGCGGACGCGTCGATCGCCAGCGCCGCCTCGTAGCCGAACAGATGCCCCACCATTGCGGAGAGGACGAACGCGAGCGCCGAATCGACAGAGGGCACCGACAGCACGGCGGAGGCGGCGGCGAAGCGCTCGTCGGCCTCGGTGGCGATGACGATCGGGGTGGCCTTGTGCGCCTTGTAGATCGCGACCTCTTTCGCCACGTCGTCGGCCGTGCCACCCACCAGGCCGGCGGCGCACACCAGGATCAATGGCTCACTCGAGAGATCGATGTGCTTCTTGTCCTCGGTGACGTCGCACGCGATCGACTTGTAACAGAGCTCGCTGAGCTTGATGCGCACCTCTTCGGCCGCGACCACGTTCGGACCGTTGCCGACGATTGCCCAGTACCGCTTGAACGGGGCGAACCGGCGTGCCGCATCGGCGATCTCGTCGCGACGGGCGATCACCTCGGTCATGCTGGCGGGCAAATCGCGGAGCGAGGTGAGCAGGTCGTGGCGTCGCCGATCGGTGCCGAGCCCCGCCGCCTCGCTGATCGCACACGCCAGCAGCACCCCGGCCGCGACCTGGGCGTAGAACGCCTTCGTCGATGCGACGCTCATCTCCACGTCGCGCCCGTCGCTGGTGTACATCACGCCGTCGGCCTTGTCGGTGAGATCGCTGTTGCGACGGTTCACGATCGCCAGCACCGAGGCACCGCGACCACGGACGAGATCGACGGTGCGGTTGGTGTCGGTGGTGGTGCCGCTCTGACTGACCGCCACGATCAGCGTGTCGCTCATGTCGAGGCGGAGACCGAAGCCACTGAGCTCGGTCGCCGTGATCGGGTCGATGTCGAGCGCGCCACCGCACAGGGTGTCGAGTACCGCAGCCATGCTGCGACCCGCGACCGCCGCCGTGCCCTGCCCGATCACACGCACCTTCGAGATCTCGCCGCTGGCCAGTCGGGCGGCCACATCGGTGGGCAGGGCTCGGTCGCCGACGAACGCGTGCAGCACACCGTCGTGGTCGGCGATCTTGCCGCGCAACGTCTTGCGGAAGCTGCCGGGCGCCTCCTTGATCTCCTTCAACAGGAAGTGCGGCGCGTCACCACGATCGATGTCGCGCGTGGTGACCTGGGCGACGGCCACGTCATCGGTCGACACGGGCAAATCGCTGCCGTCGTAGGCGACGCGCCTGACACCGTCCAGTTCGCCGGCAAGCGCGGCATCGAGGACGAACACCTGACCGCGACTGCCCGACGGCGACAGCGTCTCGCCATCGACGCGCAGGTAGCGCGCCGTCTCCTCGACCACGCCGTACGGCTCGCTGGCCACCACGTAGAGATCTTCGGACAGGCCGACGTACAGCGCTTGGCCACTGCCGCGCAGGGCGATGAACAGTTGTTCGGGGGCATCAGCACTCGCCGCAGCGATCGCCACGCTGCCCTCGAAACCAGCGACCGTCCGGCGAAACGCCTCGCCGAGGTCGGCACCCGTGTCAGCGGCGATCCGCGACATCACGGCCGGGATCACCTTGGCGTCGGTGGTGATCGGTCCAGGGATGCGCAACCCGTGCTGCACCTTGATGTCGGCATGGTTGTCGACGTCGCCGTTCAGCGCGGCCACCACGTAGGGGCGGTGCTCGCCAGCGGCCATCTCGGATTCCTCGCTGTTGAGCGGGTGGCAGTTCGGCTCGCTGATGATGCCGACGCTCGCCCAACGCGTGTGGCCGAGCACGGAGAGGCGGGCGCCGGGCCGCGAGAGTGCGAGCCGCAGCAGGTCGTCGCTCTGGATCGCTTGGCGCAGCACCCGCGTGTTGTCGCCGAGTTCGCCGATCTCGGCCGCCGCCTTGTAGACGAAGCTGAGACAGCCGTCGGTGAGGCGCACTGACCCGCCCTGGAAGAGCGGATCACCGGTGCGGTGCGCCAGCAGCGCCTGGACGGTGGGGTCGGTGGCCGACAGGCCGTGATCCCACACGAACAGGTGAAGACCCGCGGAGTCGCGGCCACGCACCTCGAGGCGGTCGATCGCCGACAGCGCCTGCTGGACCGAGAGATAGGCCGCGATGGCCGCGGCACCAGCGTCGCGCCCGGCCAGCGCGTCGACAGCGCGGGCCGTGCGCATGCGATCGTTGCGAATGGCCCACACCGCGTCGCGCATTGCGATCAACTCGGCGTTCTCGTGCTCGATCTCGTCGGCGGCGAGCTGCACTGCAGCCTCGATCCAGCCCTCACGTTCTGCTGCTCTGGCGTCGAGCTGATCGAGGCGCGACGTGATCGCGGCCACGAGCTCGTGGCGGCCCACCAGGGCGCGCACGCCGGGCACCCCGTGCAACAGTTGGTCGCACTCGGCGGCCCAACGGGCCGCGTCACCGAGCGTTGCCCCGGCGATGGCCTGATCGAGCAGCTCGATCAGGACCGCGGCCTCGGGCGCGGGTCGGCTCGAGGGTCGACTGAGGATCGCAATGATGCCGCACATGGGCGCCCAGGCTACCGAGCCCCTCGAGCGAGGGCCGTCAGCGGGTCGGAACAGGCCGGACGGCCCACTCGGGCGCACCTGGTCTGGTCCGGCGCTGGCGGTCGAACTCAGCCGGGTGCGAACCGGTCGCGGACCACGGCGGCAAGCTGGTCTGCGACCGACTGTGCGAGTGCTGCGGTAGCCGCTTCCACCATCACCCGCACCAGCGGCTCGGTGCCACTCGCACGCACCAGGATGCGGCCCTCGCCCTCGAGCCCTGCCTCGGCGACAGCGATCTCGGCAGCCAGCTCGTCGGCAACGTGCGGATGACGATCGGCCACGCGCACGTTGACGAGCACCTGCGGGTAGCTCGTCATCACCTCGGCGGCGAGTTCCGCGAGCGGTCGCCCCAGTTGCACGACGTGGTGGGCGAGGCGGAGTCCGGCCAGCAACCCGTCACCGGTGGTGGCGAGGTGGCGATAGATGATGTGACCGCTCTGTTCGCCACCGACGCTGAACCCGCCGGCGTCGAGCGCTTCGAGCACGTAGCGGTCTCCGACAGCGGTCTCGACCACGGCGATGCCAGCGCGCTCCATGGCTCGACGGAAGCCGAGGTTGCTCATCACGGTGACGACGACGGTGTCGTCGACGAGCTGGCCGTCGTCGCACAGCTGCAGTGCCGCCAACGCGATCAGCCGATCGCCGTCGACGATGTTGCCCAGGTGGTCGACAGCGATGACCCGATCGCCGTCACCATCGAACGCGAGCCCCAGCGCCGCCCGCTGCGCGACCACAGCAGCGGCGAGCGAGGCCGGGTGCGTGGCACCACAGCGATCGTTGATGTTCTCGCCATCGGGCGTCGCATGGATGACGGTGACGTCGGCTCCGAGGGCGGCCGCCACTGCGGGCGCCACATCACTCATCGCTCCGTTCGCGCAGTCGAGCACCAGCGACAACCCTGCGAGCGCACCCGTTTCGAACAAGCCGGTGATCCAATCGACGTACGTGTCCGGATCCGCGACGACACCGGTTCGATGCGTGCCGGTGCTGCCGGTGCTGCCGGTGCTGCCGGTGCTGCCGGTGCTGCCGGTGCTGCCGGTGCTGCCGGTGGAGGACGTCAGCGAGGGGACGGATGCGAACGTACTGAGGCGGTCGAGTGCCGCTTCGATCGCCCGCTCCACGTCGTCGCCCAGCTTGGTGCCGCCGGCAGCGAAGACCTTGATCCCGTTGTCGTACCAGGGGTTGTGCGACGCGGTGATCATCGCCGCCGGCACCCGCGCCCGGGCCGACAACACCGCGAGCGCCGGGGTGGGGGCCACACCGACGAACGACGGCACGCCACCGCCATGCACGAGGCCGGCAGCGAACGCCTCCTCCAGCGCTGGGCCGGAGGCGCGTGTGTCGCGTGCGATGAGCCACGGTCCGCCGCCCAGGACCTCGGCGGCGGCGCGGCCCAACAGGCCGGCGAACTCCGTGGTCAGTTCGGTGAACGCACGTCCACGCACACCGTCGGTACCGAAGCGCAACACGGGCGGGTCACCCAGACGGGCAGCAGGCAGCAACGAGGAGCAGGAACGTCGCGATCAGCGCTTGGTGTACTGCTTGGCCTTACGGGCCTTGACGAGGCCGTACTTCTTGCTCTCCTTCTTACGCGGGTCACGCGTGAGGAGGCCGGCCTTCTTGAGCGCCGGGCGCGACTCGGGATCGAGCTCGACGAGCGCACGGGCGATCGCCATGCGCATCGCACCGGCCTGACCGCTCACGCCGCCACCATGAATGGTGGCGTCGATGTCGTAGGTCTCCTCGGTGTCGGTGACGCGCAGGGCTTCGGTGACGATCATGCGCTGCACGGCCGTCGGGAAGTAGTCCATGAACGGGCGACCGTTCATCGTGTGGACGCCGGTGCCGGGCCGCAGACGGGCACGCGCAACGGCCTCCTTGCGGCGGCCGGTGGTCTGGGTGAGGGGCTTGGTGGCCATGGTGGTGATGACGCTTTCCGGCTGGTTCAGCGGGCCTTGGCCGCTGCGACTTCGAGGACGACGGGGTTCTGGGCTTCGTGCGGGTGGGTCGGCCCGGCGTAGACCTTGAGCTTCTTGATCTGTTGGCGGCCGAGCGGGCCGTGGGGCAGCATGCCGCGCACGCTGAGCTTGATCGCATCTGCCGGCTTGCGGTCGAGCAGGTGCTGGTAGGTCTCGCTCTTCAGACCACCGGGGTAGCCGGAGTACCGGTAGACCATCGCCTTGGTCGACTTGCCCTTGGTGAGCACGATCTTGTCGGCGTTGATGATCACCACGTGGTCACCGGTGTCGATGTGCGGCGCGAAGATCGGCTTGTGCTTGCCACGGAGCACCCGAGCGACCTCGGTGCAGAGACGACCGAGGACCATGCCCTCGGCGTCGACCACGTGCCAGGCACGGGTGATCTCGCTTGCTTTCGGGCTGTACGTACGCATCTTCGAATCCTTCGACAGCAGACTCCGCCAGGCGCAGGTCGCCGGGGAACCGTGAAATGATACGGGCGCCATCGCGAAAGCGGCAAACGACGGCTGCGCGAATTTCGCCCCACCCCCGCGCAC
>Ga0105046_10007446_pt1 | contig 17247 bp, 13 predicted proteins | sample MAT03_FD_78385 | JGI IMG/M metagenome (GOLD analysis project Ga0105046, IMG submission 78385) | Freshwater microbial communities from Lake Fryxell liftoff mats and glacier meltwater in Antarctica - MAT-03 (megahit assembly) | ecosystem: Environmental > Aquatic > Freshwater > Ice > Liftoff...
ATCACAATCGTGAGTAAACTAATGATGATGCCATAAAAAATAGCCGCAGTAATAGAGTAATCGCCTAACCCGTGCACGATGGCTGGCAATTGCAGACCAATCAAAATAAATACAAATCCATTTAAAATAAAAGTGAAGGTTTGCCAAAAAGAAGTGGCTTGAATACGTGATTTATAAGGCAAAAAAAGATGCGACCTGTTGCTAAGAAATAAACCTCCGGTTACCACCGCCATTACTCCGGAAAAATGAAAGGTTTCGGCAACTAAGTACATGATATACGGTGTTATGATGGTGAGTGCTGTATCGATGCTGGGGTCGGTGGGAAACCAACGGTGAACTATGTACACTACATAAGCAATGGCTAACCCTATCACTATACCCATTCCTGCTACCAAAAAAAATTGACCTGAGGCCTGCACCATACTAAACTGACCAGTTAAAATAGCAGCAAGTGCAAACCGAAATACGATCAAAGAAGAAGCATCGTTGATGAGACTCTCTCCTTCTAAAATAGTGACCACCCTTTTGGGAATTTTTAAGCCCTGCAGCACCGATGTGGCCGCTACCGCATCTGGCGGTGAGATAATGCCCCCCAATAAAAAACCAAAAGCCAAGGGGAAATCTGGAATCAGGGCATGTGAAACGAATGCTACCGCAGTAGATGTAAATATCACCAGGCCGATAGACATTAATAAAATGGGTCGCTTGCTCTGCCAGAAATCTTTCCAGGAGGTGTGCCATGCGGCATAGTAGAGCAGGGGCGGCAAAAAAATCAGGAATACAATGTCGGGATTCAGTTGAATGGTAGGAATACCCGGAATAAAACCAATGACCAACCCCGCCAGTACCAGCAAAATGGGATAAGATATCCTTAATTTTTTGCTCAGCATCACCAACATGCTCACTGCAAACAACAAAGATAACATCAACAGTATGTTGTCGTAAATCATACCATTGAAATTATTGGTTTCTACAATAAAATGGTATTAATTTTTTTAAATCGAATGGCTTTTTTCCAACATTTTTACAAAACAGGTTGATTAAAAGCCACGCCCTAATACTCCATCAATTCCTCAATAGCTGCGTCTAATCGGCTGTAAGCCATATAATTTTTTTCCAATTCTATGTTAAAAGGAATGGGTGTATCTAAACTGGCACAACGTTTTATCGGTGCATCTAACAAATGAAAACAATGTTCGGCCACCCATGCTGCAATCTCACCTCCGATACCTCCGGTAAGATTGTCTTCATGAAGGATCAATAATTTTCCCGTTCTGCTAACCGCAGCAGCGATGGCAGCATAATCTAACGGCAGCAAGGTTCTCAGGTCGAGAATATCGAGCGAAACTTCCGGATGATTTTTGGCATAATCCAAGGCCCAATGAACACCGGCGCCGTAGGTGATGATCGAAATGTCTTCTCCGACTTGTACCTGACGAGCCTTGCCGATCGGCGTTTCATAATATTCATCTGGCACCAACCCCGTTATACTTCTGTACAATGCTTTGTGTTCGAAAAACAACACTGGATTGGGATCATTGATAGCGGCAATCAGCAAACCTTTGGCGTCTTCCGGGGTTGATGGATATAGTACTTTTAAGCCTGGCGTATGCACAAACCAAGCTTCGTTGCTCTGACTATGAAAGGGACCCGCTCCTACACCGCCGCCGGTAGGCATCCTGATCACCACGTCTGCGTTTTGCCCCCACCGGTAGTGAATTTTTGCCAGGTTATTGATGATCTGATTAAAACCGACGGTGGCAAAATCTGCAAACTGCATTTCCATCATAGATTTGTATCCCTCTAAACTCAGGCCCAGCGCAGCGCCTACAATAGCACTTTCGCACAATGGCGTATTGCGTACCCTTTCTTTACCAAATTTTTCAAGAAACCCTTCCGTTACTTTAAAAGCACCCCCATACCCGGCAATGTCTTGGCCCATCAAAATAAAATTCGGATGTTTTTCCATCGATTGTTGCAGTGCATCCGAAATAGCATGGATAAATTTTTTCTCCGTTTTGGGAGATCCCTCACTCGCCTCGGTGTACCCACTTTGGCGGGGCGCATATACATCTGCTATTTCTTCTTGGGTATTGGGCAGAATGGCATCGGCTTCAAACGCCCTTTTTAATTCGGATTCTATGTAGGTTTTGTGTTCGGCTTTTACGGCCGCCACTTCTTCGGGACGCATGATTTTTTTATCGAGCAGCCAGGCTTCATAATTGCTGATGGGATCTTTTTCCTGCCACTCTTCAAACAAATGCGATGGCACATATTTTACACCACTGGCTTCTTCGTGCCCGCGCATACGGAAGGTCATGCACTCTACCAGGTAAGGCCGTTGGTTTTTGATACAATAATCACGTACTCCTTTGATGGTATCATACACGGTCAAAATATTATTACCGTCTATCTGCACGGCTTCCATTCCATAACCGGCAGCTTTATCAATCAAGCTGTTGCAACGGTATTGTTCACTCACCGGAGTGCTCAATCCATACCCGTTGTTTTCGATCACAAAAATAACGGGCAGATCCCATACCGATGCGGTGTTGAGTGCTTCGTGAAAATCGCCTTCGCTGGTGCCACCATCACCACTAAATGCAACGGCTACTTTATTTTCTTTTCTGAGTTTATGTGCCAAAGCGGTGCCGACTGCAATGGCGAGTTGCGGACCAAGGTGAGAGATCATTCCGCAAATATGGTGTTCGGTACTTCCAAAATGAAAACTTCTTTCGCGGCCTTTGCTATACCCTTCTTTATTGCCCTGCCATTGCATAAACAATTTATTGAGGGGCATATTTCTTCCGGTAAATACTGCCAGGTTCCTGTGCAGGGGCATGATCCACTCATCTGCATCCAGCGCAGCGGTAACGCCAGCAGAAATGGCTTCCTGGCCAATACCGCTGAACCATTTGCTGATCCTACCCTGGCGGAGCAGCACCAACATTTTTTCTTCAATCATTCTGGGCAACAGAATCGATTTGTATAATTCTCTGAGTTGATCAGATGACAAGTTGCGTTGTAAAAATTGCATGCTGCAATTTCAACTTTATATTTTAAAGAAACAATGGCAACTCATTCTTTTTTACTGAAGAGCGACTGTGCAAAGGAAGAAACGATCGACAACAGCAAACTAAACAAGAGTGCCCACCAAAAGCCGTCTATTTTGATGCCATCCATGAACTTATCTGCCAGTAAAATGATCAACGCGTTGATGACGAATAAAAACAATCCCAGGGTGATTAAAGTGATGGGGAAGGTGAGGATCACCAATATTGGTTTAAGGAAAGTATTGAGTAATGCGAGCACCAATGCCAAAATCAGGGCGGTGGTAAATTCGGGAATGTGAACGCCGCTTAAAACGGTGGACAAACCATAGGCTACAAGGGCAGTAATGAAAAGGCGAATGAGTATATTCATGATTGGTTGAAATAAGGAGTTAAATAATAATAAAGTCAGCTTGAAGATAACCAATTTTAAATTAGGCTATTTTGATAGCATTTCCTTTTAACTCCGTTCCCTCCAAAATTGATTAGTACACTACCAGTTCGTAAAACGCATCGGGCTGCAGGTATTTATTGGCCATTTCCATCATTTCTGTGGCATTGGTTTCTTTAATGGCCTGAACCGATTGGTAAAAATAATCTTCTGGCAGGTTGTTGAGAATCATGTTTTTCCATTTGGCCATGATGTGAAAGGGCCCATCCAAATCGCCGAGGATGCTTCCCATCATATAATTTTGAACCAGCAACAATTCTTCATCGTCTACGGGCTCTGTTCTCAATAACTCCATTTCTTTGTACACTTCTGCAATGGTTGCCTCGCAAACGTCTATACCAGCTTCTGTACTCACCATCCAGGAAGATTCCTGTAAATGGCTTTGTAGGTAACTGTGAATACCATACGTATAGCCTTTTTCTTCGCGGATGTTGCTCATCAGCCTGCTGCCAAAAAAGCCGCCAAATAAATTATTAAGCACGATTACTTTTTTAAAATCAGGATGGTGCCTATTGGGAAAGTTTTGTGCAAGCCTTATAGCCCCTTGCACCGCAGTTTCATCGTTTACAATCCTGTATTTTTTTTGCTCAACCGGCATAATTGGAATAATGGAATTCAGCATGCTGGGTTTACTGAGCGGCAGGTCTCCAAAAAACTGGTTCAACGCGGTTTGCAAATTGGTGGGTAATTTGCCCGACACAAAAATGGCGCATTGCCCGTGTTGGTAATACTTGCTGTAAAACGTTTTTAGTTCTTGTATTTGTAACGCATCAATATCGGCTTCATGGGTGTATTTGCCATAAGGATGTTGTTCTCCGTAAACATAACTGTCTATCAAACGGCTCGCAACAAATTCTGGTTTTTTCAAGTTTACAATGAGTCGCTGCTTGCTGTTTTGTTTATAGATATCTAATTCTGACTCCGGAAATTCTGCGCTGGTGAGTATTTCATGAATTACTGGCAATAATACGTCTAGGTGTTTGGTGAGTGTGTGCAGCGCAATAACGGCTGTTTCATTGTAACAGGTTCGGCTCAGGTGTGCGCCATAGTATTCAAACGATTCATTGATTTGAAAAGCAGTTTTGGTGGTAGTGCCCGCCTTTAGCATAAAATTGGCAGCAGCGGCTATGCCTTGCCGTTGTTCGTACCAGTTACCTGCATAAAATACCATTTCTATTTGCATTACTTCCTGCGCCCCGGCATCTACAGTGTAAACAGGCACGCCATTATTAAGCGTAAAATGTTCATATGGTTTGAGGTGTAGTTTAAAATTGACGGCATCCACGATGGGGGGCGCCTGCTTTCTTATATTCATTGGAACAATTAATTGGTAGATAAATAATACATCGTACTGCAGTTGTTTTCATCAAAGATGATCCTGCTCAGTTCTACAATACTTTCTGCGGTAACTGCACGATATTTGTCGAGCTCCGTATTCATCAGGTCGGCGTCTCCCAGTAATTCGTACATGGCAATGCTGCTGGCCCTGTTCATCACGCTCATGTCTTCAAAAGCCATGGCACTTTCAGTTTTGTTTTTTACTTTTTCAAGTTCAGCTACAGAGATCCCTTCTTCCTGCAATTTCTTCAACTCTACATTTACGGCCGCTTCTGCCTGTTTAATATCTACTCCTTTCACCAGCTTTCCTTCTATCACAATGATGCCTGCATCGGTGCTGCCCATGTGAAAACATTCGATGTTACTGAACAATTGTTGTTCTTTCACCAAGCTTTGAAACAAACGAGACGATCCCCCGCCACTCAGGATATCTGAAATAAGATCGGTGGTATAATACCGATCATCTGTTCTGGGGCATATATGCCAGCATTTGTACAAAGCATCCAGGGGTACATCCGCTTTTACTTCCAAAAACCGGGGTGCTGTTTGGGTGGGTTCCATTGGCAGGTTTCTGTTGTATTTTTCGCCAGAGGGAATATTACTAAACCATTTTTCACTCAAATCTTTGATTTGTTGTAATTCTACATTTCCGGCCACCACTAAAATGGCATTGGCAGGATTGTAATGTTTATAGAAAAATGCTTTTACATCATCCAGCGTAACATCTTCAATGTGTTTCAGATCTTTGCCAATCGTCATCCAGCGGTAAGGATGTGAGGTGTACACCAGCTCTCTCAGCTTATGCCAAACATCGCCGTAAGGCTTGTTGATGTAATGTTCTTTAAACTCCTCGCTCACTACTTTTCGTTGCACTTCCAGGCTTTTTTTGCTGAAAGCAAGGCTCAACATACGGTCACTTTCTAACCAAAAAGCAGATTCAATATTTTCGGCTGGGAGTTGACAGTAATAGTTGGTAAGGTCGTTGGTGGTAAAAGCGTTGTTTTCGCCCCCTGCCAACTGCAGGGGTTCGTCGTACACGGGTATATGTACGCTGCCCCCAAACATCAGGTGTTCGAATAAATGGGCAAACCCTGTTTTGGCCGGGTCTTCATCTTTGGCACCTACATCATAAATAACATTCACCACCGCCATCGGTGTACTCTTGTCTTCGTGTACCAACACTTTCAGACCATTTTCTAAAACAAATCTATCAAACTGAATCATGGCGCAAAATTAAGCGAAGCAAAATTATCGCTGGTCAAAATATTTTATGAACAGCCATTACAAAATGCTTTCTGTGTAAATAACCAGCCTGAGTAAAGCAGCATCCCTTCTCACAATCACGATCAATCGCTGGTTGGGCACCAGTAATATATTTTTATATTGTTGAATATTATTGCTCAAATTACTACCTACGCTAAACATTTCGTCGCCTACTTTAAACCCGGCTTTATCGGCAGGAGAACCAGGTATCACGTCTTCCACCGTTATTTTTCCATCAATAAAATAGATACCTAAGCCGGTGTAAGCATAATCGAATGGCTCATTAAAATGCCCGTTTGGCAATAAATGTATCTCTCTTTGCGGGTAGTTCACTGTCATGTTAAATTTTCGTAGCAGTTCATTTCCAATCAACCCACCTATGAACGGGTACGAGGTAACATTAAAGTCATCTTTGTACAAATAGGTAGGTACGTTTCTAAACTTATAAGGACCGATCTTCAGTTGTTTGATCACCGTGAGCCTCATTTGCACCCTGCCCACCATCCCCTCAGCCTGAGTGAGCAGGGGTTTTCTTTTCTTATGTAGGATATTGCTATCCGAAACATACCGTTCGCTCATCAAGAAGCAGAGGCCAGCGCCCGTATCAAAATAAAAGTTATTGGAAAATTGTTTGCGGTCTTTAATTTCCAAATATTGAATAGGAATAGCGTTAAAAGCTGGTTTGAGCAAATGCCCGCCCCCAGGATAAATCATCTGGCCCGGCTTATAAACGCTTATTTGTAAGCTATCAAAATTGATGTGCACAATGTATCTGCTGAAAAAACTATAACCAATAATTCCATCAATTTTTTCGCCGTACACACTGGTCAACACTTCATAATTGTTGATGTGAAAATTGAGTCGGGGTACATCCAGTCCGGGGAAATGAAGGGTTTTATTAAAAACAAAATGTACCTTTCTTTTGCCGCCGATACCAGAGATAGTGGTGTCGGTAGGCGTGGTGGGTATGCCCAGATCCGAACAAGTAGTGCTGTCTAATGAGATGCCGCCGCTGCCGGTGTCTAAAATTAAGTTGAGACTGTCTGCCATATTTTCGAATTTGGCCCTGATCACCATCACCCCTCCGCTATATTGCTTGAAGGGGAAACTGGTTAAAAGTTGAGCGGGTAGAGTGGGGGCAGTTATTTGCGTTTTGACGGCGAAATGGAACGCCAGGAAGAAAAGTAACAGACTTCCGCGCAGAATAGTATAGAAATTTACAACCGAATGGATGTAATTTTGTTGTTTATTGTAACAATGGCCGCGATTATACATTATTTAAAAAACATTCCCGATTTATAAATGAACTTACAAGAATTATTTAAGAAAGCACTGGCATTTGAGTTCCTATCTGTAGAAGAAGGCGTTTTATTATTTGAAAACGCTGCACTATCAGATTTGATGTACGTTGCAGATGAGCTCAGAAAAATACAAGTGCCACATGGTAAAGTTACCTGGCAAATCGATCGCAATGTGAATACCACCAATGTTTGTATTGCTAATTGCAAGTTCTGCAATTTCTATCGTATTCCGGGCCACGCCGAAGCGTATATCACCGATATCGAGACCTACAAACAAAAAATTGAAGAAACCATCAAATATGGTGGAGATCAGTTGCTGTTGCAAGGCGGGCACCATCCAGAACTTGGACTATCTTTTTATGTAAACCTATTTAAAGAGCTCAAAGGCCTGTATCCCAACATCAAGTTGCACACACTAGGGCCTCCAGAAATTGCTCATATTACCAAATTGGAGAAAAGCACGCACCGCGAAGTGTTGCTAGCTTTAAAAGAGGCGGGCATGGACAGTTTACCGGGCGCAGGCGCGGAGATACTAACCGACAGGGTGAGACGATTGATTAGCAAGGGGAAATGCGGGGCGCAGGAATGGCTGGATATCATGCATGAAGCGCACAAACTGCATATTACCAGTAGTGCCACGATGATGTTTGGGCATGTAGAAACCATCGCAGAACGTTTTGAACACCTGGCTAAAATTAGAGAAGTGCAAAGCCGTAAACCAGCGGATGCCAACGGATTTTTGGCATTTATCCCCTGGACGTTCCAGGATGTAGACACTTTGCTGACCCGTATCAGGGGCGTTCACAACCTAACCACTCCGGAAGAATACTTGCGTATGATTGCCATGAGCCGCATCATGCTGCCCAATGTAAAAAACATACAAGCCAGTTGGCTAACAGTGGGCAAGCAGGTAGCACAACTTAGTTTGAAAGGTGGCGCCAATGATTTTGGTAGCATCATGATCGAAGAAAACGTGGTAAGTGCTGCGGGTGCGCCCCACCGGTTTACGAGTAAAACCATCCAAGAAGCTATTACAGATGCAGGCTTTGAGCCGCAGCTGCGTGGTCAGCAGTATGAGTGGAGAGCATTGCCCGTAATGGAGGAACAGGTAATTGATTATTAAAGATTGTTATAAACTTTGGCGTGCATTTTGTTAACCAATCATACATTGAAATTTTAAAACTCAAACAAACAAAGATGAAAAAACTATTGACATTCTCGATGCTGTTGGGCGGATTTGCCCTCACATCCGGTAGCGCAGTTGCACAAGAGAAAAAAGCACCTCCTAGTCCGAGAGTAACCGTTAGCCAGGTGATTGCTTCCGGCGCTGAAGTTAGCATTGCATACGGACAACCGTCTGTAAAAGGCAGAACCATTGGCAAGGATCTAGAGCCTAAACCCGGGGTTATTTGGCGCGCCGGTGCCAATGAATCTACCGTGTTAGAAACCAACAATGCAGTAAAAGTGAACGGGAAAGAACTGGCAGCAGGTAAATATTCTTTTTTCGTGATCAGCGGTGAAAAAGAGTGGACATTGATTTTGAACAAAACCGCACAGCAGTGGGGAGCTTATGATTACAAAGAAGCAGACGATGCCATACGTTTCATGGCTACTCCCAAAAAAGCAAATAGCTTTTCTGAAAAGTTAACTTACAGCATCGATAAAAGTGGCGTTGTAACAATGAATTGGGGAGAATACGAAGTATCGTTTACTATTTCGTAAAAAGATAAATTTTATTAAAAAAGCGGTCTGGGAGACCGCTTTTTTAATGCCTGTGCTTTTAAAACGTATCACCGTTTTTATCCAAACAGGCGGAAAACAATGGAAGAATAAAAAAGCAATACAGGTCAAAAAAAATAGGCTGTAAATTTTTTTAGTTAATAACATTAACAAAAAAATCGGTTCTGCAAGCCTTATTAAAATAAGATTAGAATAGCTTTGCAACACACTTAAAATCAGTTGTATGAAATGGAAAAATATATTGGCCGGGGCTTTACTATTAACAATAACGGTTAGCGCTTGCGTGAGTAAAAAAGTTATGAAGGGAGAAAAGATTCGCTATGAAACCCTCATGGTAGCATACAATACCCTTCAAAGTCAATTAAAAGATTGCAACGATCTTTCTGCAGAGGGCCGTTTAAAAAGAGCCCAGTTAGAAGCAGAATTAGACGGATTGAGAAAACAGACCGCTTTTTTACAAGACAACAATAACCAGGCATTGAAGCAATTGGAAAACCTTAGTGTAATATCCAGTTCTCAAGCCGAGAGTATAAAAAAATCGTTGGAAAACATTGGTTCAAAAGACAATTATATTCAAAGCCTGCAATCGGCGTTGAACAGAAAAGATTCGCTCAATATGGCGTTGGTGATGAACTTGAAAGGCGCTCTTGGAAATTTGGACGATAAAGACATTAATATTAAAGTAGATAAAGGCGTAGTGTACATTGACATCAGCGACAAACTCCTGTTTAAAAGCGGGAGCTACGATATCACGGAAAGAGCAGGTGAGGTTTTGGGCAAAGTTGCTACCGTGCTAAAAAATCAACCAGACATTGAATTTATGGTAGAAGGACATACCGACAATGTTGCAGTAAAATCTGGTGCAACTTTTATAGATAACTGGGACCTTAGCGTAAAAAGAGCCACCACCGTGGTTAGGGTTTTACAAAATCAATATGGTTTGAATCCTGCAAAAATGGCTGCAGCTGGCAGAGCCGAATATCTTCCCGTGGCAGACAACAGCACCCCTGAAGGCAGGGCGAGTAATAGAAGAACCAGAATTGTAATTCTTCCGCAATTAGATCAATTCTTTAAATTATTGGAGACAAAATAATCGCATTGCTACGGCATAAAAAAGAGCAGGCTTTAGGGTCTGCTTTTTTTATGCAATTTACTTTTTTTAACTTTTAAGGAAGTACCCATTGTAAACAAACCGGCTTACTCAGTTTTAGGCGACTACCCGTATCCGTTAGTAATCCTGTTGTAATGTTTCTTTCAAACACTACAACTTCGTTGCTATTTTGATTGGCCACCAGTAGATACTTGCCGCTTGGGTGAATGCTGAAGTTGCGGGGCGTGAGTCCAAGTACCGAATCAACCGCTATTTTTGACAATTGTCCGTTGGAGCGATGGATAGAAAATGTGGCTATACTGTTAGATTCGCCCCTGTTACTCGCATATAAAAATTTTCCATCGGGTGAAACATGGATATCGGCACTACCAGCAAAACGGTTGAAAGAATCAGGTACGGATGAAATTTGTTGTACCAATTTTAGTGTTCCCTTTTTAGGAGAAAAACGATAAGCCCCAACCATGCCTGTGAGTTCCTGGATGAGGTATAGGTATTTCCCCGATGGGCTAAAACTAACATGCCTTGGCCCGCTGCCTGGCACAGTCTTAACGAAGGGTTGTGCCCCAGCCGTAATCGTGCCTTTCTTTTTATTAAATCGATATACCATCAGTTTATCGGTCCCCAGATCTGGTACCAACAACCATTGATTGTTTTTGCTCAATACGGTGGCGTGCACATGGGGTTCGCTTTGCCGCTCTTTGTTTACACTGCTCCCTTCATGTTGAATGGTTATGGTGGCCGTGTCAATTTTTCCTGTTAGTGTATTTACCGGTAATACCGTAAAATTGCCGGAACTGTAATTGCCGGTAAAAATCCATTTCCCTGTTCTATCGATACTGATATAACAGGGATTGTTGCCCATGGTTTTTTGTTGATTCAAAAAAAGGAGATGGCCGGTAGAACGATCGAACGCATAACTACTCACCGCGCCTTTGGGGATAGCATTGGCAGCATCTTCGTTAACAACAAACACCGTTTTTTTATTGGGCGCAACAGTCAAAAAAGAAGGGTTGGATGCTTTAACAGAATCTACCGTGGTAAGTTTGCCGTTAGTTCTGTTAAAGGCGGCGACATACATCCCATAACTCCCTGCATTGGTGTAGGTGCCGATGAGGAGATAATCTGGTGTTTGCTGCGCTTTTGCTTGCAGGCAAATCATCAATATAAAGCCAAGGCGAATTATTTTCATACCATGAAAATAAAAAGTTTTGTTCAACGGCATAAAAAAAGGTTTCGCCCACAGCGAAACCTATGTCTAAAGAATCAATAAAATGCAAAAAAGAAATTGATCAAATCAAAATGCTGTGAACCGACACCCATTTGTATTGTCTGAGTTCTTTAAGTTCATGCACCATGGGGGTTTCCCCATATTTGCGGGCAAATAGATCTATGAGTACATCGGCTGATTCAAAATGATAATCGTTGTTACAGCTGCGTATTACATTGCAAGCCCAGGTATATGTTTGTTCCATGATAATAATATTTGATGAAAAATATCGAGGTATGTGTTACATACGATCGAACTTAAAATTGGTTCCGTTGAAACCATGCGAATCTTTGCGTAGCGGGAAGCCTGCAATTGGGTTTGTTTTTTCTTTTCATGTTCCTGAGGTTTATAAATTAAAAAATGAGTGTACTTTTTTAATATTGGTGCAGGAAATTCAAAGGATGTGTAGGATCAAATCAACAATGGGTTGAAAGGTTAATTGCGATAGGAACTGGGAGGTGGTGAATCAGAGAATGCCCTGGAATGGGGCAATTATGTAAAATTGTACGGTACAGTTAGAGACTGTAAAAATAGAAAACATATTTAAAAAAACAACTAAACAAGGCAATTTTGTGGAAAAATAAAGGCAAGGGCAGGTTGAATGACTTCATTATCAACCGAATAACTACAAAATATTCTTTCCAATATTCTTTTTAACCAGGCAGGGTAAAAAACAAGCTAATACTGTACATTTGCGCACTGAATAAGTAGGGGTAAAAAACGCTGTTGCCAGTTCTACTGAATTGGTATGCTGGTATTTACACCCCAATCATTTAACCTTTCATTAACCATGGGCGCGGCTATTTTTGCCGCACAAGAATACATTATGAGAAAATTATTTGTGATGATCCTGGCACTTACCGCAACCCTATCTACCCTTGCGCAGGAAACACCAGCAACTAGTCTGGAACCTACCCCTAAAAAGAAAAAAGTATATGACCTAAGCAAACGTGCCTCAGATCATTTTATGTTCCAGATTGGGCTCAACAGCTGGCTGGGTGCGCCAGATAGTATTGCTAATAAAATAAGTGGATTACAAAGAAGTGCCAACTTGTACCTCATGCTTGATAGGCCATTCAAAGGCAATCAACAGCTGAGTATCGCAGCAGGCATTGGAATAGGCGTGAGCAATATTTATTTTGAAAAGATGAATGTAGATATCGGATCTGACAATACGGTTTTACGTTTTATCAATACAGATTCGACCAACAACTACAAAAAATACAAAGTAACTACCGCGTTTCTGGAAGCGCCGCTGGAACTCCGTTTCGCAAAAAACCCGTCAACACCTAATAAAACATTTAAGGCGGCTGTGGGTGTAAAGTTTGGAACGCTTGTAAATGCACATACCAAAGGTAAAAACCTCCGTAACAGTTCCGGCAACACCATCAACACCAGAACAGACAAAGTACTTTCTAAAAATTACTTCAGCTCTACCCGCCTGGCAGCCACTGCCAGAGTTGGATATGGCAACTTTACCTTATTTGGAGCGTATAACCTGACGGATATTTTTAAAGCTGGCGTGGCAGCAGACATTAAGGGCTTACAAATGGGATTAACCATCAGCGGCTTGTAACCTTACAAATGATTTAACTTTATTTATGATCCTCCGACCCCGGATGATTTTTTTTGCCCGTTGCAATCAACTAATTTCGCGGCTCACTCAACATCGGTTCACCACCGGCATCAATCAACATGAGCGACGAAATAAAACACGAATGCGGCCTGGCTTTCATTCGGTTGCGGAAACCCTTCAGTTATTATCAACAAAAGTATCAATCGGTTTTGTATGGCCTCAACAAGCTGTACCTACTGATGGAAAAACAACACAACCGCGGACAAGACGGAGCGGGGGTGGCTGCAGTTAAATTAAATACCGAACCAGGTTATCCATTTTTGTACCGCGTTCGTAGCAATGCCAATCAACCCATTGCAGATCTATTTTCAAAAATCGGAGTAGAAATTGCTGAGGTAGAAAAACACCAGCCCGATATCAGGAATCATCCGGGTTTAATGAAAGGCCACCTGGGCATCATGGGTGAAATATTAATGGGTCATCTTCGCTATGGAACACAGGGTAAAAACAACGTAGAATATTGTCACCCCTTTATCAAAAAAAATACCATTCCAGCAAGAAACCTGGCACTGGCTGGCAACTTTAACCTGGTAAATACAGAAGAATTATTTGGGCTCATCAACATTGCTCCCGGCGAATTTCAAAGCCAAAGTGATTTGGCAGCGATGATGGAAGTCATTCACCATTTTTTGGTGAAAGCAGACGAACTCACACCCGGAGAAATTGACATTGCATCTGTTTTGAGAAAAGCGGTGCCTTTGTTTGACGGCGGATTCCATTTTGGTGGTATGACGGGTAGTGGAGATGCCTTTTTAATGAGAGATGCTCACGGCATTAGGCCTGCCTATTATTATGTAAACGACGAAGTAGTGGTGGGTGCCAGTGAAAGAGCTGCCATTCGTACTGCCTTCAACCTCGAAGAAAATGAAGTGCAGGAACTGATGCCAGGTTGTGCTTTGTTGGTCAACCCAGAGGGTAATGTTAGAATAGAACAAATTGTAGAACCCCAGGAAAGAAAGGCTTGTAGTTTTGAAAGGATATATTTCAGCAGAGGAAGCGATGAAAAAATTTATAGAGAAAGAATCGCACTGGGACATCACCTCAGCAGTACCATCTTAAAAGCCATCGACTACGATTTAAAAAATACCATTTTTTCTTTTATTCCCAATACGGCTGAAACCGCTTTTTATGGTCTCATTAAAGGTGCCGAAGATTATCTCAACAAGATCAAAATAGAACGCATCTTGAGTTGGGGGAAAGATTATGATGAAGCCAAACTGTCGGAGATGGTTAACCGAAGAGTGCGGATAGAAAAAATTGCCATCAAAGATGTAAAGCTGCGGACGTTTATCACCCAGGATAGCAGTCGTAACGAAATGGTGCAACACGTGTACGATATCACTTATGGTACAGTTAAAAAAGACATTGATACACTGGTCATTATCGATGATAGCATTGTAAGGGGAACAACTTTAAGAGAAAGTATTATTCGCATGCTGAGCAGACTCAGACCAAAACGTATCGTCATTGTATCATCTGCCCCGCAGATCCGTTACCCAGATTGCTATGGAATTGATATGAGCAAGATGGGCGATTTTATTGCGTTTAAAGCTGCGGTGGCATTGCTGAAAGAAACCAACCAGGAAAGCCTGCTCGACGATCTGCTTGATAGGTGTAAAGAACTGCAAAGGAGCCACCAGTTACATTCAGAAAACTTAGTACAACAGGTGTATAAATCTTTTTCGCCCGAACAGATATCAGCCAAAATTGCGCAACTCATCACTCCGGAAGATATTCAAATACCGGTAGATGTGATTTACCAAACAATTGAATCTTTACACGAAGCTTGTCCTGGAAACAAAGGCGATTGGTACTTTACTGGCAACTACCCTACGCCCGGAGGCAATAAAGTTTGCAACAAAGCATTCATGAATTACGTTGAAGGAAAAAATGTACGCGGTTACTAAACCTACCGTTTCAACAACAAATACAGGAACAAAGCAAAAAAAATAATCATGCTCGAAATTTTTACAGTTGCCGGTCTCGCAACATTCGAAGTATATGCCGCTATACCGGCAGGGTTTGCATTTGAACTTCACCCCCTCACCATTTTTGGCGCCAGTACATTGGGTGGATTGTTAGGTGTTTTTGTAGCTGCATTTCTGGGCGATAGAATTAGGGTCTTTTTTTATCGATTCAAAAAATCTTCGCCAGCCAAACCGAAAAAGACCGATGGCTTGGCTTACCGGCTTTGGAATAAATACGGCATCATCGGACTGGGTTTTCTGGGCACGATGACGGTGGGCGCCCCCATTAGTTTAGCAGTGGGTGTTGGCTTGAATGCACCTCTGAAAAAACTGATAACCTGGTGTTGTGTAGGCGTGTTGGTAAGGTGTGCAGTATTTACAGCGATTGGCCACTTCGGATTAAAAATGTTTGAATAAAACTTTGTTGTCAGCCTGTGCTGCTTTAAATTTTTAGCAACCCCATTTTTGCCATTCCGTTCATCGGCTTGTTGTCCCAAAACAATTCGAAATCTTCTAATCCGGCTGCTTCATAACTGTCCATCACTTCTTTTAAAGTTAGCGTAATTGGCTGATCGATGCGCATTTTTTCCAGCATTGGCAAGAGCCATTCGGCGTGTGAGCGCAACACTTGAATGCTGTAGCTGTTGGTTTTGGTGGTAAAATTCAGTGTGGCCATTTCTCTTTGCATTCCTTTTTTAGACTGGGTAAAAAATTCAGCGCGTGGCTTTTTGCCCATCCAAACTACTTTGCTATTAGGCTTTGAAGAGGGCAACTCATCATCATTCAACGCCTTTTCTATGAACTGTGGATCAACCGATGTTTTAGGAATTTTAAAATCGAACCATTTGTGCAATGGTTCTTCCAAACCAATATGGTGCATATAATTGAACAGTGATTTTTTTAATCCGTATCCAAAAGCATCATGGTCTGCACCAGTAGGGTCGTGGTGCACAATATCGTTGTTGGCAAATGTGCCGATGACATCCGTGTCTTTCGTGACTTTGTATTTCTCTGGGTTCAATCCTACTGGACTGTGAGCCGTCATAGCAAACTGGTGCCAGAAAGCAGATTGCAAAACACCCGCTTTGAAGAGTTGCCGCACCATATCCAAAGAGTCGATGGTTTCCTGTGCAGTTTGCGTAGGAAATCCGTACATCAAGTATGCGTGCACCATAATGCCGGCTTCGGTAAAATGTTTGTTCACCCTCGCCACCTGTGCTACGGTGATCCCTTTTTGTATGAGCTCCAGCAACCGATCGGAAGCCACTTCTAAACCGCCACTGACAGCGATGCAACCTGCCGCTTTTAAAAGCATGCAAAGATCTCTGGTAAAACTTTTTTCAAACCTAATATTGGCCCACCAACTCACCACTAGTTTTCTGCGAATAATTTCTAAAGATACAGCGCGCATCAAAGCTGGTGGGGCCGCTTCATCTACAAAGTGAAAACCATTTTCGCCGGTTTGCGCCACCAGTTCTTCCATCCTGTCACAAATCAACGACGCAGCAACAGGTTCATACAACTGGATATAGTCTAGAGAAACGTCGCAGAAAGTACATTTACCCCAGTAACAACCATGGGCCATCGTTAGTTTGTTCCACCTGCCATCGCTCCATAAGCGGTGCATGGGATTAGCTACTTCGATGGCAGAAATATATTGATCAAGCAAAAAATCGCTGTAATCTGGAGTGCCCACTTCCCCTTGTTTGTAATCCTTGATCGTTTTGTTGTTTTTGTACGCCACCTTTCCGTCTTCCAGTAAAAAAGTTCTTTTAAGGTCGTTCACTGTTTTGTGGCCATCAATGTATCCGATCAAATTTTCGAGTGGGGCTTCTCCGTCATCCAATGTAATGAAATCATAAAATTCAAACACCCTGGGGTCCGATAATGATCGTAACTCCGTATTGGCAAAGCCTCCGCCCATCAACACTTTCACGTGGGGGTACCGTTGTTTGATGTATTGCCCGCAACGCAACGAAGTATATAAATTGCCCGGAAAGGGCACAGAGATCGCCAACATTTCTGGTTGAATTTCTTCCATCTTTTTTTGGAAGATGTTGATCAAGATTTCATCTATGTAGGTATAGGGTTGTTGAAGTGATGCATACAATTCGTCGAAACTA
>Ga0105046_10007449_pt1 | contig 17242 bp, 13 predicted proteins | sample MAT03_FD_78385 | JGI IMG/M metagenome (GOLD analysis project Ga0105046, IMG submission 78385) | Freshwater microbial communities from Lake Fryxell liftoff mats and glacier meltwater in Antarctica - MAT-03 (megahit assembly) | ecosystem: Environmental > Aquatic > Freshwater > Ice > Liftoff...
CCGGCCGGGCCGGCAGAAGTCGGATATACTTTGAGGATCAGTCGCGGGGTGGAGCAGCCTGGTAGCTCGTTGGGCTCATAACCCAAAGGTCGCAAGTTCAAATCTTGCCCCCGCAACCACAGAAATATCTAATAAAAACAACAACTTAGAACTGAATATGCGCCGCCCCGAAAGGGCGGCGTTTTGCTTTGTGGCCCATCTGTGGCCCATCTCTGGCCCGCCGTTGGCCCAGCAGTCCACGCAAGCGCACAAGAATGACCGTTGGGTAGGTGGCCTCCCCAATCGACCTTTGGGCGATTCGCCTTAGGATCTACCTAATAAAAACGTCTAGGGAGGTCTCGCTGGTGGTGGGCGCACAGAGGACGAAGAACTGGACCTGCTCGGCGTCGCCTGGGAAGGCGGCTGTCAGTGCACAGGCCGGCAAGGGCCGGGGCGCATGAGTTTTGCCAACCTCACGTTCCGGCGTCACTATGACAGTGACGGCTGCGACGTGCTGGAGGGCTTCTACCGCCCGGTCTTGCAGGTCGCGGTCCGCTACGACCGCGCTGTCGGCTACTTCTCTTCGACAACGCTACGGGCCTGCGCACGCGAACTCGCAGAGTTCGTTGGAAATCACGGCTCGATCCGCCTAGTCATCGGATGCCTGGTCGCAAGGGCGGATGTAGAGGCCCTGACGAACGCCGGTATTCCGGAAACCGAAGCAGAGCGGCAGCTCTTGCGAGAGGCACTGAGGCGCGAGCTTCTTGCCTTCGAGGAGGCAGCTCAACCGGCCGCGACTTTGCTGGCCAAGTGTGTCGCCTCCGGCGTGGCTACGCTGAGATTCGCCGTTCGCTCCGAAGGCATTTATCACGAGAAGTTCGGCGTGTTTCACGACAAGGACGGCAACCGCGTAGCGTTCATTGGTTCCGCCAACGAGACAGAAGCGGCGCTGTCGTTCGGAATGAACCATGAGTCATTTCAGGTCTACCAGTCATTAGAGCCTCAGCTGTACTCCGCCTACGGGCAAGAGCTAGAGGAGCGTTTCGAATCCCTGTGGCGAGGACGCACGTCGCGTACTCGCATCTACGAACTGGACGCGGACAGCCTGGACCTCATGAGGCAGATGGCCTCGCGCGCAGTTAGCCACGGCGCTGGGCACGAGGGCGGCTTACCTCCACTTCCCAACCGGTTTGAGCTGAGGCCATACCAGGTCGATGCCATCGCGGCCTGGGCAGCAAACAAGTACCGTGGCATTCTTGCCATGGCGACCGGTACCGGCAAGACCATGACCGCCATTGACGCGGTCAAGAAGTTCCGGTTCAAGGTGGCAGGCGGTGCGGTGGTGATCACAGTGCCATATCAGAACTTGGCGCTTCAGTGGATCGAGGCGCTTCGCGACCAAGGAATCCCGTCGATCGCCGTCTTTGCCGCCCACACGGCGTGGTACGAGAACGTCAAGAACAGAGTGCTGGCGTCCAAGATCGCAGGGACGACCGAGATGCCAGTGCTGGTGTGCGTCAATGACACTTTTAAGGACGCACGATTCCAGGCGCTGCTGGACGAGCTGAGGGACTCTGCCGTCCAGCACCGCATGCTCATCGTTGACGAGTGTCACCACTTCAACCATCCGGACCATCTCCGCAAGCTGCCGCAGCACTTCAACTTCCGGCTTGGGCTGTCGGCGACGCCGTACGACCAGTTTGCCGAGCACTACCTCGACGACTACTTTGGAAAGATCGTCTACGAGTTCTCGCTAGGGAAGGCCATCGAACAAGGCTTTCTCACTCCCTATCGGTATCACGTTCACGTGGTTGGTCTCGATCAAGGTGAAACGGCCCTCTACGAGGACCTCACTAGGAAGATTGTGGCCATTACGGGAGTCGACGAACGAATGACCCCGGAAACACTGGCGATTGCTCAGCCACTCCTGCTCAAGCGCGCGCGACTTGTCGGTGCAGCCCAGGAAAAGTTGCACCTGCTCCGGTCCATCCTGGATGACGCTGGGCCAGGTCAGCACACCCTCTTCTACTGTGGTGACGGTAAGTCCGAAGACCATGAAGGACAGGTCGGGCGCCAAGTGGATCTGGTTGTCAAGCTATTGCATCAGCTTGGCTGGAAAACGTCGCGCGTCACGGCTGAGGAAGGCCTAAAGGTCCGCGAGGCAATCTTGGACAGCCTTCGCCGGCGCACGATCGATGCGGTTGTGTCCATCAAGGTTCTCGACGAGGGCATCGACATCCCAGATTGCCGCACGGCCTACTTGCTCGCGAGCCAGAGCTCAGACCGGCAGGGGATTCAGCGCCGTGGACGCGTGCTGCGACGTGCTGAAGGCAAGTCCATCGCGGACTTGCACGACTTCCTCGTGCTCGACGCAACGAATGACCGTGGGTTCATCAAGGCGCTGGCCCGGCGAGAACTTAAGCGCGCGTTGCAGTTTGCATCAGATGCGTTGAACCGAAATCAAGTTAGTACCGAGTTGACCCGTCTCGCAGAAGAGCGCGGCATTACCGTTGGAGTAGATGATGCCAATTGAGCATGTGCCCAAGCCCAACAAGCTTGCCGGCCTAAGCGAATTTCTACAGGAGATCGCCGACGAGGTGGACGAAGACAACTTGGCGTTGCTTCCCAAGGACGAACAAGTCCTAGAAAGCATCGCGCGTGAAATCTTAAAGCTCGAACGCGACTTGACGCTCCCGGGAACCGGGCAATCTGAGTCCGCTCGTGTCGATCGGCTTTCGCAGTTCATAGTGGACAAGGACTTCTAATGAAACTGCTGTCCATAGAGATGAGCGACTTCCGTAGCTTCTTCGGCACCCACCGACTGATCCTTGCGAGCGCGGATGACAGAAAGGTCACGGTGTTTCATGGCGAAAACGGCGCAGGCAAGACTAACTTGCTGAATGCTGTCTACTGGTGTTTCACTGGCAAGTTCACGCCGCGCTTTACCGACTCGCAGCTTCTCATCAACAAAGAGTCCCGAAAGAACGGCGTCGTGAGTTGCGCAGTCGAACTACTGATTGCCGAGGGGGATGGGCCAGACGCGCAACAGTACCGCGTAAGGCGAACAGCGCGCTCCAGCGATGGTTCCTCGGTTGAAGTGTTCAAACTGGTCGAGGGCAGTTCCGTTCCTGTTCCTGGCGGAGAGCGCCTCTTGCGCAAAATGTTGCCGCCCGGACTTATCAGTTGGTTTTTCTTTGACGCTGAGGCAATCGGTGCGCTAGAGCTTTCGGGCAGTCAGAGCTTCAAACAGGAGTTGCGAAAGACCTTGGGATTCGATCTGATCGATACGCTGGTCGCCGACCTAGAGAAAGTCCAAAATAGGCGGCAACGGGAAATCGCCAACAGCGTCAACAGCGAGCAGCTCAAGCAGGTTCAAACAGCGATCGATAACGTCGACCGTGTACTTCCGGACCAGAAGACCAAGCTGGTTCAGCTGGAGCACGCAAGGTCGGAGCTCACCGCTCGACGTGACACGGTGTCGGCGGAATTGGCCGCAAAGCCGCAATCCGAGATGATCCAGCGGCGACGATCGGAGCTGGAGGCGCGGCGGCGTCGACACGAAGATGAGAAGCGTCAAGCTACAAGCCAGCTCGCCCAACTCATTGGGCAGGCTGCCCCTCCCTTGATCCTTCATCAACTGACACAACGGCTCGAAGGGCGGCTGCAAGACCAAGAGCTCAAGGGGCGGCTACCGGCGCCATTCAGCGATCAACTCGTGAAGGACATCCTTGGCGAGGCGCTCTGCGTTTGCGGGCGGCCGGTCCATGCGGACAGCCCTGAGGCCCACAAGATTCAGGACCTTTTGCGGTATGCGACAACTGGAACGTTAAACCAGCGGATCGGACAAGTTCGCTACCTCGTCGCTGATATCGAGCGGGACGCTAGGGAGATGCCTCTTGGCATCCAAGAGAAGCGTTCGAGGCTTGCGACCCTTGACACTGAGCTTGGCACCGTTGAAGCCGACTTGACCGAGATCTCGAAACAACTGGCCTCACTGCCGATTGAGGAGATCCGCAAGCTTGAGCAAGAGCGAGCAGAGTTGAACCGGAAGATCAATTCGGTTAGCGAAGAAATTGGGAAGCTGTCCCAGCTGATCGCTTCGAATGAGAAGTCGAAGGTCGAGCTGAAGGTTCGGTACGACCTCATTTCAAAGAAGCTGGATGTCGGCTCTAAACAGAAGAAGGAACTGGATAAGGTCACCAAGCTGATCGCTTACCTCAAAAAGAAGTTGGCACAGCAAGAGAGAGATGCGTTGTTGCTCCTCTCCCAAGAGCTAAACGTTGTCTTGAAGCGTTACCTCGTCAAAGATTTCAAAGCGAAGGTCGACGAACGGAACTATGCGGTTCTCCTCCAGGATGAAGACGGCAAGCCCGTAGGGCAAAGTACCGGTGAAGGTCAAGTTCTGAAGTTCGCATTCATCGCCGCGGTTGTGGCAATGGCCGCGAAGAAGACGACGCACAAGATTGAATGGCTGAGTGAGCCAACAGTGGCCCCACTTGTGCTGGATGCGCCTTTCACGGCACTCGATCCCGTATATCAGGGATCCGTGGCGAGAAACCTCGCCACTCAAACCACCCAGCTCGTTCTTATGCTTTCGTCTGCCGCTTGGGGCTCCACTGTCTCCGAGGCCCTTGACCCCTTCGTCGGAAGGCGTTATCTCATCGTGTCAAAGGTCACTGGGGCGCAGGATGGACGTCCTGTGAAGTCCCTCACCCTAGGCGATACAACGCATGCCTTGAACGAGTACGGGGCGCAATTGGCGGAGTCAAGCTTCGAAGAGGTGGAGGCATGAAGCCGCAGAGCCTCTTCTCCAAGGAGCGCTTGGTGTACTGGCCAGAGGAGTTCAGCGAGGTTGTTGACCAATTGAACGGGCGCACTGCCGACGGCAAAGCGTTGGGGAACGGTCTTTACAACTTCAATACGGGCGCTGTTGTACTTGCGGCAGCACTGGGCGTACAGCAGAGCAGGCGACGAGAAGTCGGATCCCAGCGTAAGGAAATCTCGACGACAACGTTCGCTAGTCATAGGCTGGAGACTTATCTCTTTTTGATTCCGCTGTTGGGCGACGGCAAACTGACGGTGGATATTCTGCGTCCTGAAAGCGAAGAACTAGTCATCCGAGAGTTCGAGCGATACGCGGCCGGCGGTCTTGAGTACTTGGCAGGAGTCTTGGAGGAGTCGGCTGGCAGATCCATCGACATGGTAGTTCAGTCGCTCGCGGCATCTGCGGCGCGTATCGCCACGGCGGAGCAGGAGATACCAGACCTGCTTTCGTAATCGCGTAGGCACCGGCGGATGCGACCTTTTGAAGTTACAAGTATTCGTACGCAGCAATTTGGGCGTCGAGCTTTGGCGCATCCTGATTGTCAACAGCCCTGCTCTTGCGATCCTTAAAGATGGACGGCCTCAGCGACTGGCGTCGAGCCACAAAATTCAATAGGATACAGTTTAAGTATAGGAGTTTGATTTGACTTTCAATATACCGACGCAAAAATTAGGTGAAGTTTTCCGAAATCAATACCCTTTTCATGTGCCCAGATATCAGCGCGGTTATGCGTGGGATCAGGATGAAATCACTGATTTCTTGAAAGATATTGCAGATATTCGTGCGTCACAGGGCGGCACGGCGTCGCATTTCATGGGGGGTTTAGTCCATGTTTACCTGCAGGCAGCAAACGCGGTATCCAGAGTACATGAGGTGGTCGACGGTCAGCAAAGAATGGCGACATTCACGCTGCTGATTGCGGCTATTACTCGTGGAATTGAGGCGCTGTCAGTACAAGCAAGAGGCGCTGCTCGAAAAAACTGCGATGCCCACAAAGAGGAGCTTGAGGAAGCGTACTTGTTCTACAAGGAGACGGAAAAGGGGCAGCGCGTATACAAGCCCAAGCTGGTGATGTCGAAAGTAGATAAAGAATTCTTTGCCGGCGTTATCAATAACTGCAACGAAGCAGCAACGCGAGAAACGCATGAAAAAATTCGGCGGGCATACAAGAAAATAGAAAGCGAATTGATTTCGCCAGTCGTTGAAGATACAGTTAAGAAGTTGCCAAATAAACTCAAAGACTTGGTCGCGCTAGCAAAGTTAGTCGCGGACAATTTTATTGTCATTCACATTGTTAGCCAGAGCCGCAAGGAAGCCTATAGGCTCTTCTCAGTTCTGAATGATCGCGGTAGAAACCTCAGTGATGGCGATCTTCTCCGAGCCAGAACATTGGAGTTCACCGAAGCCGACCAGAATGTACAAAGTCAAATCGAACTTCTATGGGACCGAATTCTTGACGGATCTGAAGAGGAAATTGAAAAGTTTCTACGTGCCTATTATCCATCAACGCTCGGAAAGCGCGCCCCCAGCAATGGACTGTTCGATGCATATGAAGAAGGTTACCTAAGAGGGAAAAATCCTTCGGAAATTCTACTATTCGTTAGAACGCTTGATATCGAGAAGGCTGTTTTTGATGCCGTCAGCAGAGGTTTATGGCCATTCAAAGCAGCTTCCTCATCTGCGACAAACTGGGACCACGATCGACTAGACCGTCTGGTAAACGTTCTTCGTCATGAGGCTGCGCATCCTTTGCTGATGGCTGCGGTGAAATTGGGCGAGAAAAAGTTTCGTGAACTGCTCTGGTTCTTGGAGCGGTTTGTCTTTCGCTACATAAATATAACTGGCGCACATCCAGGACCCATCTACGGACCGTACTACGCCGAGTCTGTGGAAATGCGAAAATCTCCTACAATGTATTCGACTGACACACTGCGACAAAAGCTTAAATCGCTCATTGAGAAGCGAGCTCCTGATCAGCAGTTTATTGAAGCACTCAAGGCTAGGCTTCAATATTCCGATGATGCAGCTCGTAACCGCCTGATAAAGCACTTTCTGACCACTATTGAAGCGTATCGCGCGTCTGCGGATAAAGCGCACTCCGGAAAGAAGCTCAAGCCAAGTACGATGACTGTGTTTGATTTGGCATCAACCACGCTGGAGCACATCTATCCTCAAAATGCGCCAGTTTCATCGCAGGATCCGGCCCTTGAACTGTCAAAGTCGCGGTTGGGAAATCTCACTGTGCTTGCGGGCGCAGATAACTCACAACTGGGCAACGCGGCCTTTTCAGCAAAGAAGGCACTTTTCGCAAGTTCAGGAGTAACAATGAACAGGGAGCTCTCCAAGCTGCCGGCCTGGTCACAGAAATCGCTTGAGGCGCGTGAAAAGCGGATAGGGGATCTCGCTGTAAGCGTCTTTAGTCTGTGACATCCCGTTTCTCAGCAACTCAGTTCAGGTCAAACATTTGTGACCGAGTGAGTTCGGGTCAGAGATCAGATATGCAAGTCCACGGTGCAAATGAGCCTGCAGAACTTTTCGAACCGACGTGGGTGACGTGTCGCCTTCCTCCGCGACAGCACGAAGGACGAGGACGTTCGTTAGCGTGGCCTCGGCCTCGCCGGCGAAAATCTTCCAGTCGATTTCTAGACCTCCGCTGTATTGAAGTGCTTCCGTAGGCACTTTAGTCAAATTTGCTAATGATGCGCAAAGTGCGTGTCGGCATATGACGTTGTAATGCTCAATACCAGTACGACGCTTGAGCGTGCTCAGCTGTTGTTTGCCTGCAGCGCTTATCTTCACGCGCTCAATAATTGCGTTCATGCAGAGTACTCCTCAGCTAGGCAGCGCGCACTGGTGCTGCGGGTATCGTCGGAGAAATCTAGAATGTACGAATGCGACATGCTAGGGGCGACTTCGGTGAGCAGGTCGTCACCCACTTCTTCGTCAGTCGAGAGCACCATTACCTGATGTGAGATCTTTGCAAAGAATCTCTGCACCAGCGATCGACGGTGGCGCTTATCCAATCTGGCCAATGGGGTGTCCACCGCGACTGGAAACTGACCCTTGCGCTCGCGAATGAGGGCGCTAAGGACGGCGATAGCCAAGAGCTGCCTCTCGCCTGCCGAAAGTCTCGCCATGGGCAACTCGTTACCATCGGGCGCCACGATAGTCACAGCGTATGTGTCAGGGTGCACATGCACTCGGCTGACGAGCTTGCGCTTTCGCATCAAGGCGGCGAACTCTCCGGTGATCATGTTGGAAAGCCAATGTGCCTTCGAGGCCAGCAGGCTGTCCTTGAACAGCGCCAGAACCTCACGGGCGCGTTGCGACGCGTCCATCGACTTAACGTCGTGTGCCAGGCCGCCGAAGTCCTTGCGGAGGGTTTCGGTGGCAGCCGCAACGCGGATGTCCAAGTGCGCCTTGTGAGTCTGGGCATCTTGGTAGGCCTTGGTCTCTTGCGCCAGCTGCGCCTCGGCCAGGGCCAAGGCCGAGCTCTGCGCCTGCAATTGGGCGAGTAGATCGGCGACTTGCTCGCCGTCTGGAATGGCCGCCAGGTGGCGTTCTGCAATCGAGAGTTCGGACTGCGCGCGCTCCAGTGCATGCATTGCGGCGTTGAGCTGTTGGGTCGCCGTGTCGATCTTTAGCCGCGCCTCGCTAGGCGCCTCGGCTGGCAGCAAATGCAAGGGTCGTTTGGTCGCCGCACGGTAAGTTTGCTGGTCCTGGGCAAGCACCTGCCGCAACGCTGTCAAGGCCTCTTCCGGGATGATGCTGCCCACCTTCTTGATGACCCTTTGGTCCCGCTTCTGAATGGCTTCGAGCAAGTGCTGCGCGGTTCGGGTGTCTTGCTCTTGCTCGTACAGCGCTTCGTAATCGACCCACACAGGGCCCAGGCGAGCCAAGGCAGACCAGGGGTTGGCCAAGGCTTCGCGGACCTGCTCGCGCGCATGCGTCAGCTGCCGACGTGCGTGCTGTTCCTCTGCACGCAGGGCGGCAGCGCTCTCGTAGGCGGCGAGTCCACTGCGTTCGCCCTTGGACTGGAAGCTGAGCAAGGTGGTCCGCAGCTGGTCGACACGGTTTCGAGTAGAGGCGCAGGCGGCGGCCAGGCGGGGCAACTCTGTCTCGGTTTGAGCGCGCTGCAACTCAAAATCGGTGAGGTTGGCCTTGGCAGACTCGTACTTGGGGTTGGTCTCACGGCCTTTGATCAGGGCGCGGCGCTCTACCGCCACGAGATCTTTGGACAAGGAGTCAATACCGCCGATGCCCAGAAAGGCCTCGGTGGCGCGGCGCAGCATGTCGGGCAGGGTCGCTGGATTTGCCAGCGCTTCTATCTTTTCGCCGTCAAACAGGAACAGCTGTACAAGCTCGGCAGGCAAGAGGTTGTCGAGAAAGGCATCCCACTCCTCGGTGAGCTGCAAGTCGGGACGCCCATCGCGATGCACGGTGAGTTGCTCTTGGAGCTTGCCACCCGAGAGGGTCCAGCTGCGGGATACGGTGAACTCGTCGACTTCGCCATGGACTTCCATGCGAAGATCCAGGTCGATGCGGCAGTCGCCATCGGCGTCTCGCCGCTGGAGCCCGATCATCAGCTGTTCGTACTCGCGACCACGGCCACTGCCGTAGAGCTTGGTGCCGTAAAGAACCACCTGCAAGGCCGTGAGCAGGGTTGTCTTGCCGCTGCCATTGAGCGCCTTGACGAGCACGATGGGTTTGCCACTAACGGTGCGCAAGTCCAGGTACTGTCGTTCCTTAAAAGGCCCGAGGTTTTGAAGGCCAAGGCCCAGAAAAGTCACTTTTGCCATGCTTCGCTCACACGAGAACTGCGCTGACCGCCGCGATGGGGATGACCTTGCGGACGGCATCACCTTCCAGGTCTTGACCCAACAGCTCGTCGTCTTGCTCGTCCAAGAGCAAAGTGACTGAGACCTCGTGCTTGGGATCGGGGTGGTGGACCTTGGCGAAGGCGAAGGCGTCGGCCTCGTCGACGAAGGCAAAGGCCTTCAAAAGTCCGCCGATCTCGTCGAGCTGCTTCGAGCGCCGTTGGCTTTGAAGTCCCCGGAAGCTGGTGGCCAGCAGGGTGCGAAGCAGCTTGTAAAGCTCCAACCGACGTTCGCGCCGCACCTCGGGGCGGTCGGTAGGTTGATGGCGCATCGACCAATGCCCCGCGACACGCTTGAGCAGCACGAGGTCGGAGAGGTCGAGCGGCATCGGATCTAGCTCCCGACCGGGGTAGGGCTTACCCAGGGCTTCCGCGTACAAACGGGGCACGGCGTCCTCGATCTCTCCTTTGTCCTCGACCCAGATGCGGCGAATCTCGTCAATCTCTTCGATGGAGATGAGCTCGATCTGTCCGTAGCCTTTGCTCTGTCCGGCTTCCATGGCGGCTTGCTGCGCCTTCAGCAACTCGACCAGCAGTCGGTGTCTACGCTCTTGCGAGTAAGGCCCGTGCACCAACCTGTCTCGCATGACGGTAAGGCGCCCGTTGAGACGGCGAAAATCGCGATGTTCCCGATCGTCAACCGCCAAGAAGCGATCACGGAAAGCCATGATCGGTTGCATCCAAGCTTTGTCTTCGTCGTTCTGGATCATGGCGGCCATGGACTTGTCTTGCGAGACCATGGTGCACACGTAGCAGCCGAAGCGACTGTCGCCGCAGCTCGGCGTGCTCTTGTCCACCACGATGGGGCACTCCGAGTCAGGGGTGGCGCCGCGGTAGATGTCGAACAGATCTTGGTTGTTGATTCCCCAAGGGTTGGGCGTCTGGATGATGTACTCCCAAACGTCGTCACTCGACCAAGTCTCGATCGGCAGATACACCCATACGCGCGACAGCTTGGGATCCTTATTGCGGCTCAGGCGGTCCCGGGTGCTGTGTTGGTAGTTGTCCATCACCTTGTCGCGAACATGGCTCTCTCCGCGCCGCTGACCTAGGACCAGAATCGCTTCGCCGTTCGCTTCAGACAGGTCTTGGATGAACTTGGTGGACGCGCTGATCTTGAGGCGGTCGGTGCACCAGCGGAACTTGTTGCGAGGGGCTGGATAGCCCTTTCCGATCAGGTTCACCCAAAAGCGGTTCTCAAGCGAGGGCGTGAGACGGTGCGGCTTGAAGGGGAGACCTTGTGTCAATGCAGCTACGTCCATCTGACGGAGTGAAAGCTCTACCCAGAGAGCGATCACCGGGTTCTCGACCAAGGTGTCGGTGCTGATGACGTGAATGGGCTTGAATCGGCGACGGTCTTCCGGCAACGCAGCAATCGCAAGCCAGATGAGTTGAAGCGAAGCGGTGGAGTCCTTGCCTCCGCTGTAGCCAATGACCCAGGGCAGGCTGTCGCTGAGGTACAGAGCCTGGATTTCTTCGATGATCTGCTGCGGAGTGGTAGGCATGGTGTTCAAGTTTTGGCGGCCGACTTGCGGCCGGACTGGAGTGCGGACTCGGCGGACTCCTCTTCTGCAGTGAGCGTGAGCCCGAGCACTCGCTTGATTTCGTTGGAGGTGAGGGTGACGTTCTGGCCGGACTTGGACATCGATCCACCCACCATGGCGCGCCCTTCCCACACCTTGGCGTTGCTGCGTGACCAGTCGACCTTTCGCAAGCGCTGAAGGCGCTTGCGAACTTCACCTGGGAACTGGGCGTAGAGGGCGCGGCCGGCACGGCCAAGAGCTTGCAAGACAATGGCGTGGCAATGGATGAAGTCGCGGCGAACTTCGCCGGCGGTCATCTTGGCCTCTCGAACATAGATCCACTCCGGAATCTGCTCGCCGACCCCTTCCCAGAACTCCTGGCACCGCTGCGACGCCGACGGGAAGTCTTCGATCTCCTTGTCAGTGAGGAGCTCGACAGTCGCGAAATGAAGGGCGCTGAGAGTGAAGAGCTTCCGCGAACGCGCTGACAGGGTCGAGCGCTCAGTCTCAATCAGATTCTTAAAGACAGCCGATGTCAGGCTCAAGTGCTTGGCAACCTTTGAGGCAGCATTGCGGTGGTCATAGAGGACACCCAGCGACGCAGATGGCTTGACCGAGTGCCTGTTCAGGTCGGCAAACATCTGCTGGCAGCGATGAAGCCCCCGGTCCACAAAGAACACGACAGCGATGGTCTCGTCACCGAGCTCAGGGGCTCCGGCGAGCGCGGCCTCAATGGCTGCCCGCCGGTGCTGTCCGTCGTTCACGATGAAGCGCGCGTCCATTGACACGGTCAGTGTGCCCATGCGGAAGGCGGTTGGGCTGTCATCCTCGATAGGCTCGAAGGCGAGGGTGCCGTCTATGGAGGCGGTAATCGCCGAAAAGACGTAGCTACTCTTGTTCTCGACGATGTACCGCGCCAGTTCGGGTATCCGCCCCTTGTTCAGGGTGCGCTGGGCTCGGAGTTCAGGGAGCAACTCTTCGTCATCGAAGTGGAAGAGCTTCGGCAGAAGCCGAAGCGGACACATCGAGACGTAGTACTCACGCCCCGCTTGTACCCCTCGAATCGCTGGGAAGACGTAGGAGAAGTTGGAGCCGCTGCTGGGCTGTTTGCTTGCCATGTTTGCATGTTGTCATGCAAACATATGTGAGTCAAGTCGATCGGTTTGTGTCTCCTGAAGCTTCGGCAGTGCTCCCGGTCGGTGCTGGGTCCCTACGGGCGCAACAAGCCATCAAGGCGGCTGCTCAACGTACTTCCGCGGTACTAGTTGGCCGGTCTTGGATACGCTCATCCTGAACGCCTGTCGGGCTCCGGCATGCGAGTAGCTGACATGCAGGGGGCGATCCGGCCCGTAGAAGTACAGTCGATCAAACGGGGTGTGGGCGATGACCCAGTCGGCGACCTCACGCATGTCTTCATGCTCAACTAAGAAGTCGCAAGCTGCGCCGCCGCGTTGGCAGATTGGCTTGCCTAGGCGGTTGAGTTCGAGCGATGCGTGTTGGTCAAGCTCTGGCGCTACTCTCCGATGAATGTGGCGCCCAAGCTCTGACGAGCAGAAGCCGTAAGTGAGCTTTATCGCCCCAAAGTAGTCAATCAGCGGATCCAGAATGTGGACTGCCAGATTAAAGAGCGCGTTGTAGGTATGTGGGTTCAGCGGAACGTTGCGCACCGCGAGCCTGCGCTGTGTTTCGCCACACTCGATGAGGTCTCTGAAAGTGAGATTCGCGCCGCACCTCTGATCCAGGTCGGGCAGGCGCTCGCTCCGGGCCAACTTCATGCCGACGATGCCTAGCCGCCTCGCCTCCAAGGCGGCTGCGAGCGCGTCGGGAGCCGGTCCGAAGTCGGACTCGCCCAGGATTTCCGTTGCCTCTAAAGCCTCGTCGAAGGCGAGCTGCTCTGCGTACCCCGCGTAGTCCTCATCAAGGTAGCGACTCTTCCGATAGAGCAGAGGCTTTGGATGCTCCCGCGTCCCGTACTCAAAGAGGTCGTAGTCCTGCTTCCGCACGTTGACCTTGATGCGACGGCGAAGCAAGGGTATCGGGCTCGCATCGAAGTCATCGAACTCCATCAATGTCAGCTTCCCCGAGCCGATGTGGATCTTGATGAGCTGGGCGTCGCTGATGGCATCCCACAAGATCAAGCCGCAAGCCACGTAAGCGCGCAGCACGACAGGAAGTCGCTCAACCAAGGAAACGTGCAACTGCAGCGAGTGATCTGCTTCGAGCCACCCCAGACCCTTCGCGGCGGCTTGCTGGCACGCCTCAAATATCGTCGCTGTGTCGGCTGCCTCGACAAGGAGGCGCATCCCTGACGCCTGTGCTGTTCGGTAGTCGCCGAAGAACGACTTGATGTCGCGCTGTAGACGAGGCTCGAGCTGCCGATATGCAGGTCGGCGGGAGAACTGCTGTGCGGCCATGTATAGACGCACGTCGTCAGATCGGGTGTTGGCTGCGGCTTCGAGCAGGCGCTGATTATAGTGCTTCACGAGCAAGCGAAACGCCTTGCCCAGACTCCCTACGCTCGCCGTGATGGTCTCCAGGTTTTCGACTTCGTCGGGCTCTGGAAGTCGACCCAGGTCTAGGGTGGTCGCCCACAACCTGTCGAGTTCAGGTCTGACACGCGCCAGCTCTGCCTCGGCCTGGTTGACCTTTTGAGGTTTGGGCTCGCGCGCGTTGCGATCCCTGGGCGGCCTGACGATTCGAGCCCGAGGCGCCTTGGTGGCAAGCAGACGCGCAGCGATTCCTCTAGTGCGATACCGCCCAGCGAGATATCTCTGCTCCAGGTCCTTGTCTGCGAAGACAAAGGCGACCCCCGGGCCAGCCATGAAGGCTTCCTGGTGCAGTACGTGCTCAAGGTAGTCCTTCAACTCCCCTTGAGTGAAGTACTTCTGAAAGGTGTTGCGTGACGTGATGAAGCCGTCGCGAAATGGACGACCGGGAGGCTCGCTGCCATACACCATCACCCCAACTGACATGACATGGCGTGCCAGCTTGAAGGCACGATGGATCGCTTCCACCCTCTCCGCTGCGTCTTCGATCACATTGACCACGAAGCCAAGATTGACGATGTCAGCCTCGGACAGCAGGTTCTCGGGTGCGAAGTGTGGGTCCCAGCCGCGAGCTTCGAACCCACTGGCGACCAAGCCTTCGATATCGTCCCCACGTCCGCAGCCGTAGTCGAAGACCGTTGTGCCAGGCACGAGTAGCCCACTGCGCAAGAGCAACTGGATTGGTGCTGAGAGGTTGTTGCGTGACAGTGCCGTCAGATGCCGGCGCACGGGGTCTTCGAGGTCAGGCGCTGAACGTTCATGCTCTTCCGAGACGTCGTTCCCATGCGGAACGAAGGCGTCGCCTGCAAGCACGTAACCTCTCTCTGCGATCAGTCGCTCCCAGTTGAGCCTGAAGCCAATCGTCGTCGTGTCGTCGAAGAGCCCTAGTTCCTCGGCGGTCTTCGTGAGGCGCTCCCACCGACCACGCTCAGGGTGGTCTTTGCCGACCAGCAGTTCCTTGCGGTGGAGGATCGGTGGGTTCAGAGAGTCCTGGTAGTGCCGGAAGGTTGGGCCCTTCAACTCGCCGGGCGCGAATGTCCACGCCGCCTGGAGCTCAGGAAACGGCTCTTGCTCGAAGCCGGGGTATGCAAGCAGGGAGAGCTTGCCGGTTCGAGCGTTTACCTTCGCGACATTTGGCGCAGCGTCCTTGCCTTCCGGCACCAGCATGAGAGCGCTCTCGATGCGCTTGCGGTGTTCGGTGTCAGCTAGGAGCTGAATGGCCGAGAGGTGTATGTACAGCTCATCGCCGACTCTCTTGCCTATCGTCGACATGTAGGCAACGGACTCAGTCAGTGAGGTCGCAGAGCGGTCCGCTCAGATCAGCGCGCCGCTCACTCTCGGGTCTGTCGTCCAACACGGCTGCCTCCAGGATCCCTGCAAGGAGCTGCCGTTGCCGGGCTGAGCGGAGTTCGCCCTCCAGGACCACTCGGCTCCTTCGCCCTCCTGGAGTCACGGAGGTGGTGGTGCCCGCAACGACGACGACGGGTGTCTCGGGCCCCCGCGCTGCGGCCGTAAGGATGGAGAGCCCAGCTTCCAGCTTGCAGATCGTGGCGAATGGCGTACTTCGCGCCAGCAATGTGCCCGTTGAAGTTAGCACCTCAAACACCAGGCGGCGCGGTGCCTCCTTCTTGATGCGAATGGTGTGCTTTGTCCCCGTCACGCAAGTACTCCGCGCTGATCGATGCGATGAGACAACGAGTGGTCGAGGTGTATGCGACGTACGGGGATACCGTCCTAGCTCGACTTCTTGGACGCGCTAAGAGCAGGCCGTTGGCCGGCGCGGCGCTTCTCTGGTCCCGTAGTGCCCCGGCGGTCCGCTTCCGAGTCGGCAAGGGCTATCCCAAGGTAAGCCTCTAGCGCCAAGCGCAGCACGTCTGACCGCGACGGGATCGTGCCCATCGTCGCGCGTAGCTCGATTCGCTTCTCGTCGATCGCCTTTTCGAGATCTTCGCTGACGCGGACGTTAAGTTGGGTTCTGCTCATGGCATGGCCGGTGGTCTGTAGCTCCCATTCTAGTTTTTCGCAACGCGTATCGCTAGACCGCTTGACACTATGCTAGCAATGCATACACTCTGCATGTCTAGCGATACGCATAACTAGCAAAGGAACCGTAATGCAATCTGAACTGCTGACAACCGACGAGTTGTCTGCGCGCATCAAGTACGACGTGCGCACGATCCGTGAACGCCTGAAGGACAGTGTCTTGCTGGAAGGGGTGCACTACATCCGCCCCTTTGGCGGCCGCAAGATCCTCTTCGTCTGGGACCGCATCGCGGAGGACATGACGAAGACTTCGGCGGCCTCGCTGGCCGCCATCCCGATGGCCAATGGAGGTGTCCTCCATGGGTAGTGTTCGCCAACTCACTGGGCGGGGAACCTTGTTCCTGGATTTCCGCTACTGCGGTCAGCGGTGCCGCGAATACACGGCGCTGCCCGATACGCCCACAAACCGCAAGCGCCTGGAGAAGGCACTCGCGAAGATCGAAGCCGACATCGCCGCCGGCACCTTCGACTACGCAGCCACCTTCCCCGGCAGCCGAAACATTCCGGCAGGTGAACCCAAGCCTGCACCCGCGGCACCACCCGGCACCCCCGCGCTGCCCAGTTCCGCGCCTGCTGCTGCAGCAGCCGCGGCAGCCAGCCCCACCCCGACCTTCAAGGACTTCACCGCCACCTGGCTGTCCGAGCGCCAGATCGAGTGGCGCCGGTCCCACCTCAAGGTGCTGAAGTGCACCCTTGACGGACACCTGCTGCCGCACTTCGGTGACAAGCCGGTCGGCGCCATCACTAAGGCCGACCTCATGGCCTTCCGCGCCAAGCTGGCCGAGCTGCCGGGCCGCACTGGCGCCAAGCTCAGCAACAAGCGTGTCAACGGCATCCTGGCGCCCCTGAAGCAGATCCTGGCCGAGGCGGCTGACCGGCACGGCTTTGTGTCGCCGGGCATCAACGTCAAGCCGCTGCGGCTGCGCAAGACCGACGTCGAGCCGTTCACGCTGGAGCAGGTGCAGCAGATGCTGGCCACCGTGCGGGCGGACTGGCGCCACTACTTCACCGTGAGGTTCTTCACCGGCATGCGCACCGGCGAGGCTCACGGCCTGAAGTGGCGGTACGTCGACTTCGACAAGCGCCTAATCCTCATCCGCGAGACCTTCGTGCTGGGGGAGGACGAGTACACCAAGACCGACAGCTCGCAGCGCGACATCCAGATGACGCAGGTCGTCTTCGAGGCGCTGCAGTCCCAGCATGCGGCCACGGGCAAGCTCAGCGACTACGTCTTCTGCAACAAGGAAGGCAAGCCGCTGGACAACGACAACTTCAGCAGTCGTGTCTGGTACCCGTTGCTGCGGCACCTGGGCCTGAAGAAGTGCAGGCCCTACCAGATGCGCCACACGTCAGCCACGCTGTGGCTGGCGTCCGGTGAGGCGCCCGAGTGGATCGCGAAGCAGCTTGGCCACAGCAGTACTGAGATGCTGTTCCGTGTCTACAGCCGCTA
>Ga0105046_10007450_pt1 | contig 17242 bp, 14 predicted proteins | sample MAT03_FD_78385 | JGI IMG/M metagenome (GOLD analysis project Ga0105046, IMG submission 78385) | Freshwater microbial communities from Lake Fryxell liftoff mats and glacier meltwater in Antarctica - MAT-03 (megahit assembly) | ecosystem: Environmental > Aquatic > Freshwater > Ice > Liftoff...
GCAGTACGCCGCACCAACTGAATAGAGCTGACAAATGACCTCAGCTACTATCGAGACGGCCCCCGTCGGCTTGTCGTTGGGGAGCACGACTTCGCCGTTGGCCATCTCTGTCCAACAGGCCGGGGGAGCACCGTCGGACAGGGCGCACATGGTCGCCCCTTGGCCGCGTGACGCGACCAAATCGGTGAATTTTCCCGATGGGGGCGGTGGATGCGCCCAGGCAGCGGCGAGCTGCTGCGGGGGATAACCGAGGTCACCCCAGCAGTCGATTGAGCCAGTCTCGCGCAGGGCACAGGAGTAAGCGTCACCGACTGCAAGCTTGGTGAAGGGCCCCTTGGGTGGGTCGTCGCGCAACGCCCTACCCCAGCAATGCACTTCGCCGTGCTGATCGAGCGCACAGGCATGCTCGACACCACATTCGATATCCGCGAATTTGACCGGATCCGGACCTTCACCACCCGCTCCGTCCGCTCCGCCAGGTCCATCAACTCCGTCAGCGTTCAGCTTGCCGCAACCACTCAAGGCCAGAGCGAGAACGATGAGACGGCTAGTTGTCGGAGAGGACATGGAGGTTTTGGCAGCAATAGATGGCGCGACGCGGCGCCTTGCCAACAAGCGTAATCTCGGAAAGAAACTGCTTGGTCTCATCGTCGGTCACGACATCGTAGAGGCGAATGACGCTAGCACTGCCTGACTTTCCGGCAACGAAGGCAAACTGCGTTTGCCCGTACATGGCTACCGTAGTGGGAATGAAGCCAGCCAAGGTTTTCTCGATGGGATTGGACAAGTCGCCGTCGGGGAAATAGAAGAGCGTGCCATTTTTCGCGCCGGGCTTTTGGCCGACGACTACGACCAAGTTTTCATTCTGCACGCACAAGGCCTCGTCCTCTGCGCACTCATCCTCAAAGCTTTCGATCGCATCAACGGGGCTGTACGAAGCCGCAATGGAGACGGCTTGGAAGTTCGAAAGTGGTGGGGTGTCGCCGGGTATACGGCAACGCTCGATGGTAGAATCTGGCCCATCGACGCCCAGGACAAGAACGTCTCCCGTCGGCTCGATGGCAACATCAATGGCGTTGCGCGCCTTCTCTTGACACGTTTTCGGCGCGACGTCGCGAATCCCGTCGGCCACTGAGATTCCGGCGCTACTCAAAAAGACGGACTTTTTCAGCCCCGAGTCGGACTCGATCAGCGAAGGCGGGCCCTGGAGCAGGATCTGCCCGAACTCGCCGGCTTCGTATTGGTTCGTGGGGGCTTGCGAAACGTCGACGTTTGCCTGGTACCAATCGATCTCCGAGTTGACACCAAACAGCAAGAGGTTGGTGTTGTCTTCCTCGGTGAATACACCAAACGCTGTCGCGCCAAATTCGAACGAAAAGGGCGTGGGTGACAAGCCTTGGCCCGCAATGTCGATGCTTCTGGCCTGGGTTGCACTCGAGCCCGGTTTGGACGAAGCAACCCACAGCTTCGCGAGAGATGGAATTCTATCGACCGAAAGATCGACCGTTTGCGTCAAGTCGATTGGCAGGTAGGCCGTGCTAGGCCGTTGGTTGCCTGCCGCAAGTGCGAAAAAGTCGAGAATGGCGATCGTTTCCTCCAGCTGTTTTTCCGCGTATGCGCCCTTCGAACTCGACCCGATCCCAGCAGAGCCGGGCCCGCTTCCGGCTCCGTTGCCCGCGGCACAGTTTTCTCCTGTAGCGGTGGACGCAACCACGCACGACGTTGGATCACAGATGTTTGGGTCCGCTGCATTGCCCTTGCAGTAAGATACGCACTGCGCCAAGCACTCGAGGTGCGCGCGGCGCCGGCGGAGTCCAAGGTTCGGTGCGACGCTATTCGATCGGCAATGAGAGCGACCGACTCATTTTCTCTGGACCGGCCAGCGCTCTGGATCGCTTCGGTCTGACGGTTCGCATCAGCTACGACGAAGGCGATACGTGGCCGATCGGTCGTGAGCTCGCTCCGCCCCAGCCCAGGCAACACACGGGTTACTCGTCGGTCGCGCGGGTGGCCGACGGCGTGGGCGTGCTGTTCGAGCGGCGTCGGCCCAGTACCGAAAGAGGCAAAAATAAGCAGAGCATTCACTATCGCTGGCTCAACTTGGCCGCCGTGCTGTGCGGCCGGTCCGAGCCGATGCTGATCGGTGGCAACGCCTGGATGGGTAACTTCACCGAGCGCATTCGGCACGCCGATGGGACTCTCGAGTACCGCGGTCAGGGGGTGTCGTTGGCAAAAAAGTCGAAATCTTGGTGCGAGCGAGCGTGGAAGCGCGCTCCAGCGACGCGTCGGCGCCCGTCAGCGTCACCTTCGTCGACGGCGGCGAACGAGTGGAAGGGTTCGTCGAACGCGCGGCGCCGGGCAAGCTGCAACTGCCAGGCGGAGATTTGCTGCTCGACGCCTGGGATCCGGGCAAGCCTACGTGCAACGTCGGGTATTGAGCGCGGCGCTTACTTCGCCACGGGCAGGTGCCCCGGTTTGTTCAGCTCCGCGAAAAAATCGTTGCCCTTGTCGTCGACCACGATGAACGCGGGGAAGTCGACGACTTCGATTTTCCAGACGGCTTCCATGCCGAGCTCGGGGTAATCGAGCACGTCCACCTGCTTGATGCAGTCTTGGGCCAAGCGTGCGGCTGGGCCACCGATCGAGCCGAGATAGAAGCCGCCGTGCTTCTTGCAAGCGGCCGTGACCTGCGCCGAGCGGTTGCCCTTGGCCAGCATGACCATGCTGCCGCCGGCGGCCTGCAGCTGATCGACATAGGCATCCATGCGCCCGGCCGTCGTGGGGCCGAACGAACCAGAGGCCATGCCCACCGGCGTCTTTGCGGGGCCTGCGTAGTACACGGCGTGGTTTTTCAAGTACTCGGGCAGCGGTTGGCCGGCGTCCAGCAGGTCCTTGATCTTGGCGTGGGCAATGTCGCGCGCCACGACGAGCGTGCCGTTGAGAGAGAGCCGCGTCTTGATTGGATAGCGCGACAGCTCGGCCCGGATCTCGTTCATCGGCTTGTTCAAGTCGATCTGCACCACGCTGCCACCGAGTTCTTTGTCTTCAACGGCCGGTAGGTAATGCGCGGGATCGGTCTCGAGCTGCTCGAGGTAGACGCCGCTCTTGGTGATCTTGGCGACGGCCTGGCGATCGGCCGAGCAAGAGACGGCGATGCCCACGGGGCACGAAGCGCCGTGACGAGGCAAGCGGATCACTCGCACGTCGTGGCAGAAGTACTTGCCGCCGAACTGCGCGCCAATGCCGATGCGCTGCGAAATTTCGTGGACTTCGGTTTCGAGCTCGTGATCGCGAAAGCCGTGTCCGAGTTCGCTGCCGTGCATGGGCAGCGTGTCGAGGTACCGCGCCGACGCCAGTTTGGCCGTCTTGAGACAATACTCGGCGCTCGTGCCGCCGATGACGATTGCCAAATGGTAGGGCGGGCAGGCTGCCGTGCCCAGACCGCGGATTTTCTCTTCGATGAACGACAACAGGCGCGCCGGGTTCAACAGCGCTTTCGTCTCTTGATACAGGTAGCTCTTGTTGGCCGAACCGCCGCCCTTGGCCATGAACAAGAACTTGTAGGCATCGCCCTCGGTCGCGAACAATTCGATCTGCGCCGGCAAATTGGTCTTGGTGTTGACCTCTTTGTACATGTCCAGCGGCGCAAGCTGCGAATAGCGCAAGTTGGTCGTGCGGTAGGTGTCGAAGACGCCGCGTGACAGCGCCTCTTCGTCGTTGATGCCCGTGAACACGGCATCGCCTTTTTTGCCGAGGATGATGGCGGTGCCCGTGTCTTGGCACATCGGCAACACGTGACCGGAAGCGATGTTGGCGTTCTTCAGTAGGTCGAGCGCGACGAACTTGTCGTTGTCCGAAGCCTCGGGGTCGTCCAGGATGTGCGCGAGCTGCCGCAAATGGCCAGGCCTCAGCAAGTGTGCGATGTCGATCATCGCTTGCTTGGCGAGCAGAGTCAGTGCTTCGGGCTCGACCTTGAGGAAGGCGCGTCCACCCGCTTCGAACGTCGACACGAAGTCGTCGGTGAGCTTCCGGTAGTGGGCGAGGTCCTCGCCCAAGGGCAGAATCGACTGAAACTGGAACTCGGGTTCGCTGGCCATGACTGGCGTGTTTAGCTGCCGGCTCGGGGGTCGCCAAGCCCGCTCGGCCGCGCCATGAATCAGACCAGCTACCTCTCGTTCGTATCGTGCGCGCCGGGGCTCGAAGCGTTGCTCGGTCGCGAGCTGGCCGAACTCGGTTTTCCAGGACAAATCAAGGAGGCCGGCGTCGAGGTGCGCACCACTTTCGACGGCGTCGTCGGCATCGCGCTCGGCAGTGCTCTCGCCGAGGGGCTCAGGGTTCGCCTCAAGTCCTTCGTTGCCCGCGACTTTGGAGCGCTGATCGAAGGCGCTGGCCGCCTGCCTTGGCGGGCCTACCTGCAGAGCGGCGCTCCGGTGCGCGTCAAGGTGACTTGCCACCGCTCGAAGCTCTGGCATTCGGGTGCAGTCGAAGAGCGGATGCTGGCCGTTTTGAAGCAGCGTGTGAACGCCAGCGCCGCCGAGAGCGCGTCCGAGGACGCTGCGCTTTCCGAGCAAGAAGAAGCAAACGAGCCCGCGACGGTGTTCGTGCGCATCACCGGCGACGCGGTGCAGATCAGCGTCGACGCGACCGGGCGCATGCATCGGCGGGGCTACCGGACGCATGTGGAACGAGCATCACTGCGAGAAACGCTGGCTGCGAGTTTGCTGCGTGTCGCTAGCGAAGCACGCCCGACCGAACGTCCGCGCGTGATCTGGGATCCGTTCGCTGGAGCCGGCACGATCGTTTGCGAAGCTGCTCGCCGTTACTCGGGCATCTCGCCTGGGCGCGAACGCTCGTTCGCTTTCGAAAAGTGGCCTACGCACGACGAGCAGACTCTCGAGCGGATGCGCTCGGGCGCAACGCATACGGCTTCGGGCTCGGCGGTGGAATGCATCGGCTCCGATCTGTCCGAACGCGCGCTCACGGCCGCTCGGCACAATGCCGAACTGGGCGGGGTCACGGCGTCGACGCACTTTTTGGTCGGAGACTTCGAGCAGATCGCGCCCCAAGTTCCCCAGGGAGCTTGGCTGGTGACGAACCCTCCCTACGGTGAGAGGCTCGAACAGAACGGGCTCATGGCGCGACTCGACCGTTTGCTGCAGAAGCGTCGGGATCTGCGGCCAGCCGTCCTGCTGGTCGGCGGCTCCGCCAAGAAGGAATTGCCCGGACATTTTCGCAATGCCTTCACGACCAAAAATGGCGGCCTTGACGTCAACGTGCGGATCTTGGAACGCTGACACGAACTGTCAGCGTCGTTCTACGAGCTGGGCGTTTTCAGTAGGCGCGGCAGCGCAGACTCGAGTGACCTCGCCGCTCGACTCGTCGATGCCGACGCAGGCGTTTTCCGCGTCTTCCGCCGACCAGAGGAGCCGTCGCAAACGGTCCAAAAACGGTGCCTTGCGCTCGTGGGCGGCGGAAGTCGCTGCCAATGCTGCCAGAGGTTCCACGCGTGGCTCTGGCTTGCGTGTACGCGGCTTGCTTCGCGACGAGAAACTCTCCTCGAGGTCGATTTGTGCGAGGTCGACGCGCAGGAGCGCCACCGCAGCCTTCTCTTGCGACGCTTCGACGACGGCTTCGAGTTGCCTTGCGGTCGCGCAGCGGCCTGGATAGGCGTCGCAGACCATCACGATTTCGGCCCAGTTGGAGAGCGTGTAAGCGAGCTCGAGTCGGCGAAAAAAAGCGTCGTAGAGCTGCCTCGTACACGCGTGACTTGCCAGCGTGTCTCGTCCACACGCAGCTGAGACGGCTCGCGGATTCTCGAACAGGTCGCGCGCGACTCGTCGAGGTTCAGTGCGCTCTCGATGAACGTTCATGGCCTGGTCGCGCGCGTCGAGCGCAGCACGCGACGGGCCGCAGGCCGTGGAGACAGAGGCCAGTCCAGCGACGAGCAAAACGGACGAGAGCGTTCGTGCGCCAAAAGATTCGGTGGATTCGTGAGCCATGCCGGTCCCATCGGCCAGGGGCGAAAGCCGTTGCTCGAAATTGCCGCGGGAGCAGCTCGGGGCTTGGGCTCACCGCTCTCGAGGCATGGTCGGCCGGCCTCCGCCTCCTGCAATCCCGGCCCGTGGACCCCGGGCCGCACGTTTCTGGCGGCCGAGGTGATGCCGGTTGCGTCCGCTGGATTTCACTTCGACCTTGAATGTCGCTCCATGAATCTCGACGACGCCATCGAAGTAGACATCTCATTGTGGCCCATCGTGCGTTGCGCGCCGCGCGGGGTCGTGCCGGATGAGGCTTACGCAGGGATGTTTCTGACGTTCGAGAAGCTCTGGGACAAGGGCGAGCGCTTCCTGACCGTCACCGACACGCGCATGAATGAGAGCGTTTCGGCGCGTCAGCGGCAGTTGATCGGCGCTTGGGTGAACGAGCGCGGCGACTTGATCAAGAAGTTTTCGCTCGGCTCGATCATCATCGTCGACTCGGCAATGATCCGCGGTGCGCTCACGGCCATTGGCTGGGTGGCTCAGCCCGATCTGCACTCGAGCTACGTGCGCGACTGGTCGGAGGCGAGCAGCCTCGCCAGCCAGTGGCTCGAGACGAGTGGCCACATGACCGAACATCTGCGCCAGAGGTTGCGGCACGTGAGCTGACGCGCGCGATGAGTCGTCGCGCGATCAACGCGCTTTCATCTGGAAACCAGCTCTTCGGCCTGCGTATCGGTTCTGGGTTTGAAGCCGTCGGGCGTCGAGGAGCCCGTAGGCGATTCGGGTAACTCGCCGGGCGGAGAGACGTCCTTCGTCGGATCGGCTGGGGCCACGGGTACGGGTTGCTCGTCGGTCGGTGCTTCGGCGGGCGGGGCCGCGCCACCGCAGGCAACTGGAACAGGAGCAATGCGGAGAGCAGCATCGAGTTTCGCATGCGGTCCAGATCAGCACTGCCCGCTCGGCCGCAAAGTGACGAAATTGGTGGCTTTCACACGCCTGCTGGCATGGCGCGATGTCGCAACTGGGGCGAAGTGCTCCACTGACTCGGGAAAATTCGCTGCAATTCTCGACCGACCATCTGGCCCGCTCCTTGCTGAACCAGGTCCATGGCCACCACTCGCGGTTGGGACAGCTCGCTCGCCTTTCTCCAGGCGCCGTACACGTTCGTCGGTGATCGCTGCCAAGCGCTCCGCACCAACGTCTTCGAGACGCGGCTCATGCTGCAAAAGACCGTGTGCATGCGCGGTCGCGCCGCTGCGCAGGTGTTCTACGATCCGGAATTATTCGAACGTTCGGGCGCTTCGTTTTCGTGGTTGCAAGCGACTCCCGTCGGCAAAGGCAGCCCGCAGGGCGTGGATGGCGAGTTTCACGAACGTCGCGCGCGTTTGTTCGCGTCGTTGCTGGCGCCAAGCGGCATCGAGCGTCTGCGCGAACTCGTTGCCGAAGAGTGGGCTGTTTCTGCCGATGAATGGGAAAAGCGCGACTCGATTCGGCTCGACGAAGAATTTCATTCGCTGCTGACGCGCGCGGTCTGTGTCTGGGCGGGTATTCCGCTGTCCGAGTTCGAAGTGGAGCGCCGTTCAGCCGACTTGGTGGCTCTGTTCGATCAGGCAGCCGTCGTAGGACCGGGGCACATGCGTTCCCGTTTGGCGCGGCGTCGTGCCGAGGCGTGGCTGATGCGGCTCGTGCGCGCCGAGCGAGCTGGCCGTGCGGCCTTCGTCCCGGGCAGTGTCGCGGCGCGCCTCACGCGAGAAGACCTGGACGTGCGTGCTGCCGCGGTCGAGTTGCTCAACTTCGTGCGGCCGATCGTGGCGGTGTCGGTCTACATGGTGTTCGTCGCGCATGCGCTGCACCAAAACCCGGAGGCCCAGCCGCGAGGGCCGGAAGCGACCGAGCGCTTCGTCCAAGAGGTTCGTCGCTTCTACCCCTTTGCTCCAGCTGTCGCGGCCCGGGTCAAGCGGGATTTCGACTGGGCTGGTATCCGTTTTGCCAAAGGCCGGCGCGTGTTGCTCGATCTCTACGGCACCAACCACGACCCCTCGTTTTGGTCGCACCCGGAGCGCTTTCAACCCGGGCGCTTCTTGTTTTGGAATCAGGATCCGTTCTCGTTCATCCCGCAAAGCGCTGGTGATCCGCGCATCCACAACTGCTCTCCGGCCGAGGCCATCGCCCTGTCCTTGATGAAGGAAACGGTCGCTCAGCTGACTGATTTGCGCTTCGAGGTTCCTCCCCAGGACACGGGCCTCGACATGTGGCGTTTGCCTGCGTTGCCGCACGCGCATCTCGTCGTGAGCCACGTCCGCGTCGCGCCGACGGAGGCCCCGGTCCACGAAACCCAAGGGACCCCAACCAGCCCCGAAAGTGAGATCTTCTACAAATTGCCCGGCGGCGGTCGCCGCCGCGTGGGTTGAGTTCTTCTCACTGCCATCGAAACCACTTGAGCGCGAGCGCGAAGCCGGCTCCTCCCCACACGGCCAAGACAGCCAGGGGAAAGCCGAGCTGGAGCAGGCCAGCGCCGTCGTTGAAGACGGCCCTCATGGCGTTGACCAGAGCGGTCAGCGGCAGCAGCTCGATGGGCAGGTGCAAGAAGGCCGGGAAGCGCTCGTACGAGAAAAACGTACCGGACAGCACCCACATGGGCAGCTGCAGCAAGTTCATCCAGCCGTTGGCGGCCTCGGTGTTCTGGATGCGCGCGCCGATCAGCAGGCTGATACCGGCGAAGGCGCCCGCACCCAAGAAGCCAATCAAGAGGAACGTCGTCAGGTGACCTTGGATGGTGCAACCGAAGACCAGCTTGCCAAAGCCGAGCAACACCCCGAGCTCGAGCACCAGGAACAGCGCGCGCGAGAAGAAGTAGGAGAGCAAGAAATGGCTGCGCCGCATGGGCGTGACCGCGTAGCGGCGGAGCAGCTTGCGCTTGCGCGCCACTACCAGGTTGTAGCCGACGCCCCACATGCTCGACCCCATCACGTTCATGGCGATCAGCCCGGGCATCAAAAAATCGATGTAGCGGGCGCCCGGTTCCGAAACGACGTCTTCGCGCGAGCTGAGCGGATCGATGCGACCGCTGGCTCGCTGCAAGACGCCATCGACGACCATCTTGGCGATCGGACTCTTGTCTTGCGTCGGATCGAAGCGGTAGTGCGCGCCTTGATTCGACAGCTCGACGACGACGTCCACCTTGGCTCGAGTCAGCGCTCGAAATGCTTCGTCGGCAGGGAGCACGCGCGCCTGGAGCTCGGGAGCGCGACCGAGTGTTTCGCTCAGCTTCGCGACCGAAGCCGAATCGTCCACCAAGACGACCGCGACGAGCGGTCTTGCCGGCGTCTTGGAGCGGAACGCCAGGCCCAAGCCCAGGGCCATGAGCAACGGAAAGCCGAACACCCAAAAGACGATGCCTGGCTCGCGCCAGAACTCGCGCAAACGCGCCAGCACCAACTGGGCCAAGGGATTGAGGCGCTCAGTCATCGACCAACTGCTTGCCCGTCAAATGCAGAAACACGTCGTCCAGGGTGGCTTGGTGCGTCGACAGACCAATGGGCACGATTTGCGCCTTCTCCAAGGCTTCGATCACTGCCGCTAGAGCGGTGAGGGCGCGATCGATGGTGACGCGGATGCGACCGCGTCGTTCTTCCACCTTCTGGATGGCCGGCTCGCTCTGGAGCTGGGCGAGCTCGAACCCGGGAGGCGCCGAGCCCACCTCGAATTCGACGAATTGCACGTCGCCGAGCGAATCGACCAAAGAGCGCGGCGTGCCGCGAGCGATGATCTGGCCCAGATCCATGACGGCGATCTCGTCACAGAGAATGGCTGCTTCGTCCATGTAGTGTGTGGTGAGGACAATCGTGCCGCCGTCTTCGCGAAACTGCTCCACGACCTTCCACAGCGTTTGCCGGGCGCGCGGGTCGAGGCCGGTCGTGGGCTCGTCCAAGAACAAGAGATCGGGCGCTCCGGCCAAAGCGGTCGCCAAGGCCACGCGCTGCTTCTGGCCGCCCGAAAGAGTGTGGAATTTCTGCTCCGCTTCTGCTTCGAGGTGCACCAAACGAATCAGTTCCTCGACGTCTTTGCCGCCCTGATAGAAGGAGCGAAACAGGCGCACGACCTCGCGCACGGTCAGCTTGTCCGCGAGCTGGGTATCCTGCAGCTGCACGCCGACTTTGTCGCGGATCCACTGGTCTTTTCCAATGCCCCAGCTCTCGCCGAACAGTCGCATCGTGCCCGAGGTCGGGGCGTGCAGACCTTCGAGCATCTCGACCGTCGTCGTCTTGCCGGCTCCGTTCGGACCGAGCAGACCAAAGCAAATGCCGGCGCGCACCTCGAGATCGATGCCCGCTACGGCGACTTTGTCCCCGTAGCGCTTGACCAGCTTTTCACAACGAATGGGGGGAGCGTTCATTGCCGGGCCTTTTGTCGCACAGTTGCGTGGTCCCGTCAGCCGGCCGCGCGAGCGATCAGCAACTCGCGCGACGAGGCCGAAATTTCGAGCGTGCGGTCGTGCCCCTGGCTATGCGGCGCGGCCTCGTGGGCATTCCAAAAGTCGGCGGCCTGTTGCTCGCCCCAGGAGTGACCAGGTTCGAGTGGGATGGCTCGCAACAGGTTCAAAGTCGAAACCGTACGGGCCGATCCACATGGGCGTGCTCAGATGTTCGTTTTTGCTCCGGCCCAGCTTGGGGCGGGGCCAAAAGCGAAGCGGTTCGGCCAGCTAGCCAGGAGCCCCTCGGCCGTGAGAAGCTCTCTGCCCGAGGACGCCTTGAAAGAATTTTACGCCTCCATCAACATCGCCGCATCGCCCGAGCGCGTGTGGGAAGTCTTGATGAATGCCGCAGAATGGCCCAACTGGGACCCTTCCTGCGAGCGCATCGAAGGTACGATCGCGCCAGGTGCCACGATCAAGGCCTTCACCAAGCTGAGCCCGGGTCGCGCCTTCTCCGTGAAGGTCACGACCTTCGAGCCGCCCCGAAAAATGGTTTGGACCGGCGGCATGCCGCTCGGTCTGTTCAAGGGTCGGCGTTCGTTCAACCTGCTGGCCACCGAAATCGGCACGGAGTTTTCTCTGCACGAGGTCTTCACCGGCCCCATCCTGGTGCTGATCGGCGGGAGCATCCGCGACATGAGCGACCCCTTCCACGCTTTCTGTCGGGGTTTGAAGAGCCGAGCCGAAGCGAGCTGAAGCGGCCGAACTCCCTTGGTTTTCGCGCTTCAGTGACCCGCTGGCCGATTTTCTTGACAGGCCGCTCGCGCTCACTATGTTTCGCCCCACCTGACGCGCGGTGGAGCAGTCTGGTAGCTCGTCGGGCTCATAACCCGAAGGTCGTAGGTTCAAATCCTGCCCGCGCAACCAACGTCGTATACAGAAGCCTCGGTCCTCACGGACCGGGGCTTTTTACTTTGGGCAGGGACCACCATGAGCGGCAGGACTTCGCCTCGGGCGACCAATTGCGGCATCGCGAAACCGTGCTGCCGTCATCGCGGCATTCGTGGCGACGCCCGCTAAAAGTCCGTCCGCCGGCCCGGAAGGACTGGGGCCGCCTGCTTGTTGGCCTCGTGGAACTTCTGAGCGAGAGTTGGGATTCGCATGATGGATGACAGGGAGGAGGAATTTGCGGCGCCAGTGCTTCATGGCCAGCGGTTTCGAACGCACGCCCTGCCTTTGGACGTCCTCAAGGAATTGGAGGGCTACCAACGACTCATCGTTGATGTCGCCAAGGCCCTCTATCTGACTCGACGTCCCAATCGTCAGCGAGAATTCCAGGCGTTTTTGGCATCGAACATGAGGCGGTCCTGCTCGATGCGTTGCGCTTGCACAAAACGATTGAAGCTCGGATAGGTGGGTCTCGGTCGATACGACGCGCAAGACCAGCTAGAGAAGATCGAGGAACTCCACGACGTGACACTGGTAGAGGCGGGTCAGCTCGATGTGGCGGACCTGGGCGTGCGACTAGAAGAGCTGAAGGCTCTGCGCCAGGGTTGGTTCGACGGCGAAACCGGCGATGCTCTCAACCAATCGGGACTCTCCCAAGTCTCTTCTATAATCGAGCACCTGCACGAACAGGAGGAGCTACCGATCCCCTTCCTCTACCCTACGCCTGACGGTGCGCTGCAGGCCGAGTGGAGTCTGGGGTCGTGGGAGCTGAGTGCAGCTATCGACCTCACATCGGGCGACACGCTCCTTGATGCCGTCGATGCAAATACGAACGCCGGCAAGGACGGCAGCATGAATCTCTTCACACCCGGTGGCCAAGAGGCCTTGGTAAAGTTCGTCAACTCCGTCACCCGAAAGGGCTCGATCTGATGGAAGGTATTCATCCGCTGACCGACGGGGATGAGCTGTTGCACAGTCAGGTCCACCCGTCTTTCCTTCAACAGGGGCGCGTGGGGAGTCAGGCATTTCGGCCCACCACAAAGGACCAAGGCCAGCTGTCGGTATCCAGGGGAGCGATGGCCACCGCCGCAGAGGCCTTCATCCTCTACACGACAGAATTGGATCTGCCGTCGGGGGGAGTGTGGAGCGTCAGCGTTGCGGAGTGCGGAGCACAAGACCTCCCCCCGATCCGGACCCATTGTCCGCCCCCGTCAGCGATCCGGCTCACGCCTTCATCGACTTCAACGGCTTTCCCAGCAACAGCTCGGTGGAACGGGCGTCCAAACTGTTGGCGAAGTTGGCGACCGCTCGGGGCTGCCAGTATCCCTAGGGCGTCGGCCCAGCAAGTCCGGCACCGAAGCCCCGAGGAGAGATCCTCGGGGCTTTTTCGTTGCATGGGCGACGGAGTCGGGGGCTCAGAGGGCCGGAACTCGCTGCCGCGTTTCTGTTCGAGCCCGTCGCGTTGAAGGCTCTGTCGGTGTCCCACGTGCACTCAGACCGGGGTCCGCGCCCGCTCAGGGGTCGTCGAGCAACGCCAGGACACGCTCGAGAGCCCGATCCAGTCGAAAGCCCGCGGCGCGCTCGCGTAGAAGCGCCAAATCCACGGGAACGCGCGTCAGCAGCTCGACGATATCCAGCTTGGACTTGGCCCCCCCCGCGTACAGCTTGAACAGTACGAGGTCCTCCACGCCCACGAGTCGGCCCGGAAGGCCCACCTGACGGGTGGCCCGCTGCTCCGCCGCGCGGACGAGCGCGGGGAAACCACCGGCCGGCGAGTTGTCGAAATTGATGATTTGCACCGGCCGGCTGTGCTCGGCCTCGAGCGTGATGACGCCCCCCAACGGGTCGGCTCCATCGGCGGCACTGTAGTGACCGTGAAAGCCAGCCACCCGTAGACTTTCGAACAGCGGTGGCATCTCGGTCGTCGGCATGGCCAGCGCGAGATCCAAATCCTCCGTGAAGCGCGCGTAACCGTGAGCAGCCATCGCCGCGGCGCCGATCAAGAGGGGCACGAGCCCCTGCCTCTCAAGCTCGGCCACCACCCGCTCCGCTAGGAGGAGCGTCGACTCGCTCACGGCGCCTTCTTGGCGGAGGCCTCGAGCGACAGTGCCTCGAGCGACAGTGCCTTGAGCACGCGGTCGCGCGGGCTGAGCGCGAGAATTCGCTCGATGGCGAGCTTGCGGGCCGCGTCCGCCGACGCGCTTGGGCGGGCGTTCAGCTTGCTCACGGGGATGGTTCCCGGGTCGGCGCGCTTCGTCACCCGGCCAAGATATCTCGCCGAGTCAGAAGCAGCTAGGAATCACCTCCATCCTCTTCCGTTCGCCTCGCAAGTGGTCTTCCGGGCTGACTGGTCTCCGGAAGTCGGTCGCTTGTTTCCGAGAATTGGGCATCGCCGTCAGAACGTCCATCGGCGAGTCGGCCGCGGTCGCCGAGAAATCCGCCCAATAACGGGCGACGGGCCGGGCGTCGCTCGGCGCGATACGCCCTTGTTGGCTTTGGCGATGGACTTGCATCGGTCGTCCCAATGTCTTCTGTCCGGGGCTTGTTTCGCTTCTCATCCTCTTGCGGCGCGCTCGGCGCCACCGGGGTTCTCATCGGCTTGGTTGGCTGCAGCGACGGGGACCTGGATGAACCCCTAGCCACGGTCGAGCTGGCCCTGACTCTATCCGGGAATGTGTCCGCCGATTTCGTCGACACGCGTATCGACAGCAAAAAGCTCGAGAGCCCGATTGAGCGACGCGTTCCGATTCCTTCGGGTTCTTCGACGGTCGCCGCGGTCTACGGCGGGCTCCTTGGAGGAAAGTACTCGGTCGAGCTCACTGCGGAGTCGCGAGACGGAAGCGTTCAGTGCTCGGGCAAGGGCCAGTTCGAGATCTCAGCGGGTCAGACCGCCTACGCCCTCATCGTCCTAGACTGCAAGAAAGGTTCGGGGTCCGGAGGCGTCAGGGTCGGAGAGGTCAATTTCTGCCCGACTCTCGGATTTCTCTTCGCTGCGCCGCTCACGGTCGACGCCGGCCAGACCATCGATGTCGAAGCCCAGGGCAGCGACATCGACGACGATACGGTCAGCTACGTCTGGACCTCTACTTCGGGTTCGTTCGACAAGCCCATGAAGGCCAAGACGAAGTACCACTGCGACGAACCAGGCATGCAGACGCTGACCGTCACCCTGGACGATGGCAACGATTGCGCCGAGGCCACTAGTATCGAGATCGAGTGCATCCCGTCGTCGCCACCTCCCGAGTCAGAAGTTTGCGGCGACGGCGTGGTCGGGGTCGGGGAGAGCTGCGAGCCTCCGGGCACGTCCGGTTGCGACTCGACCTGTCAGCTTGTCGCGGCGGAGTGAGGGAACGGCGTCGTCGAAGCTGGCGAGGATTGTGATCCGCCCGACGACCTCTCCTGCGACAGCAGCTGCAAGTTCTGAAAGTGACCTTGCCTGCCCCGCGCAAGCCTGGTGAGCCACCCACGCCGCGACAACTCACTCTAGAAGGTGCCGCAGCGCCTCCAGATCCAGTGGGGCGGCTTCGACGCCGTCCAGCAACAGCTCCGCGGTAGCGCGCTTCTCGCCATGGAGGGCAAGGATCTTCTGCTCGACAGTGTCTTGCGTGACCAGACGGTAGACGGTGACTGGCCGTGTCTGGCCGATGCGGTGAGCGCGGTCGGTGGCCTGAGCCTCGACGGCGGGGTTCCACCAGGGATCGAGGTGGATGACGTAGTCGGCGGCCGTCAGGTTGAGCCCCGTACCGCCTGCGCGCAGGCTGATCAGGAATAGATCCCCCTCACCATCCTGAAATGCTTCCACGCGCTTGCGCCTCTGCGCAGCGGGCGTTGAGCCATCGAGGTAGACGTAGGGAATCGAGCGCGACTCCAGCTCGCGGCGGATCAACGCGAGATGCTGCACGAACTGGCTGAAGACCAGGGCACGGTGCCCGCCAGCGCGTAGCTCGTCCACCAGAGCGAAGAAGGTCTCGTGCTTGGCGCTACTCCCGAGCGACTCGGGCGCACCCGCCAGCATCGGATGACAGGCCGCCTGGCGCAGCCGCGTCAGCGCCGCCAGGATTTGCAACCGACCCTGGTTCTTTGGCCCGGAAGCATCCAGACGTCGCAGCGCGTCACGGCGAATCGCTTCGTAGAACGCCACCTCGTCGGCGTTCGGTTGGACGGTCAAGGTGATTTCGGTCTTCGCCGGGAGCTCTTCCAGTACGTCGGCTTTGCGGCGCCGCAATAGGAACGGCCGAACCAGCTGGTGGAGCGCCTCGCTCACGGCGCGTGCGCCGCCCGCCTGAAGCGGCCGCACGAAACGCCGCTCGAAGCGCTCCTGACTACCCAAGAGCCCCGGGTTGACGAAGCGGAACAGGCTCCACAAATCGAGCAGGTGGTTCTCGACCGGTGTGCCGGTGGACGCAAAGCGATAGCGAGCCGAGAGGCCGCAAGCGGCACGCGCGCGCTGACTGCTTGGGTTCTTGATCGCCTGCGCTTCGTCCAGGACGAGCAGCGCGAAATCGAGCTGGGCGAGGCGCGCGCTCTCACGCTGCATGTGGCCATAGCTCATGATCAGCAGGTCTCCCTTGCCCAGCCCGGCCAGCTGCAGCTCTCGATCTTCTTCGCCAAAGCGAACTACCCTGAGTCGAGGACAAAAGCGCTGTGCCTGCTCGGCCCAGTGCGCGCAGACGGAGGTGGGCGCGACCACCAAGGCTGGCCCTTCCTTGGCCAGCGCGGCGGCGAGAGCCAAGAGTTGCACGGTCTTGCCCAAGCCCATGTCGTCGCACAGCAGCCCGCCGGCGCCAAAATGCGCAAGGCGTCGCATCCATTCGTAGCCACTCACTTGGTAGTCGCGCAGCTCGGCTTCGAGTGTGCGCGGCACGGGGAACTTCTTGCGCTCGGCCTCGCGGTAACGCGCCAGCTGCTTCTCGACCGTCGCCTGAGCCGCGTCAGCGTCGAGACCTTCGAGCCAAGCGGCCAACGCCGGCGCGGCGAGCGCCGGCAGCTCGAAGCGCTCGGCCTTGCGCTCGGCCGCGCAAGCGATGCGATCGAGCTTGTCCATGAGATCGCGGGTGAGCGCCACGATTTGTCCACCGTCCAGCTCGACGAAGCGTCCGCCGCCCGGCGGGCGGCGCTCCACCAACTCCTGCAGGGACAGCACGCGCTCTTCGTCGATGCGCAGCTCGACCTGAAGGGAAAACCAATCGTTCGTGGCTTTGACGCCGACGCGGAGCGCCCGCGCGTCTCTCTCGCCGAGCAGCTGCAGCGGCTGCCCTTCGGGCCACTCTAGCCGCAGCGCGTCGCCTTGCCGGCCCAGCTCTGTCAGTAGCTCCAAGCAGTCGGTCAGCTCGCGGAGCCGCAGGTCCCAGCCGTCGCGCTCGGCCAGCGCCAGGCTCGGACACGCGAGTTCGAGCGCGTCTACGCGCTGGCGCTCATCCGCGAGATCCCGGCGTACCACGCGAGGTCGGCCAGCAATCTCCTCGGCCAGCGTGGCGCTGCCTTCCCCTGCCGCGATCAGCGGACCCTCCCCGCCAAACGGTCGCACGCCGAGCGTAAACCTGAGCCCTGGCGAAGCTCGATAGAGAGCGATCCGCAGCTGTCCGTCGGCCGGCTCGACCGACGCGTCAGGGATTTCCAGCTCCAGCTCGGAGCTTACCCGCACCGTACCTCCGAGACGGGCCAAGCTCGCACGCAAGGCGCTCTCTGCCTCTTTCGGCAAGGCCGTAGCGCTGCGCTCGAGCGCTCGGGCCAATGTCCGGTGCGTCTCGGTCAACGGATAGACGATCAGGCGGTTCGGCTCCAAAGCCGCCAAGGCCGGCGGTGCGCCAGAAGTCACGGAGGCCGCGCTCGGGACCAGCGACAGCGTAAACCCTTGGGCGCTCCTACGGAGCGAGAGTTCGGGCTTTCGCTCTTGGAC
>Ga0105046_10007454_pt1 | contig 17239 bp, 12 predicted proteins | sample MAT03_FD_78385 | JGI IMG/M metagenome (GOLD analysis project Ga0105046, IMG submission 78385) | Freshwater microbial communities from Lake Fryxell liftoff mats and glacier meltwater in Antarctica - MAT-03 (megahit assembly) | ecosystem: Environmental > Aquatic > Freshwater > Ice > Liftoff...
CATCACCCTGGAGCCGGAGGAGAATCCCGCGCTTGCTCTGTCACTCGCCGTGAAGGCAAACGGCAAGCCCGTCGGCTTCGCCGGACAGCTCTGGCCCGCCGATGCGCGCGCGCTTGATGCGGACGTGCCGGTGCTATTCATCGAGGTGGATCTCGCCGCGCTTTGGAAAGCCGCCGCACCGGATGTCGCGCGGAAGTATCGGGAGATCCTGCGCTTCCCAGCGACCTCGCGCGACATCGCGATGCTCGCGCCGCTTTCACTTTCGCACGACGCGATCTCCGCCGTGCTCGCAAAGGCAAAGGAGCCGCTGCTTGCCGGTGTCGAGCTGTTCGACGTCTTTACCGATGCGACCGGCGCGAAAGTCCCCGCCGACAAAAAATCGCTGGCCTACTCGCTCACATATCGCAGCGCGGAGCGCACGCTCACCGCCGATGAGGTGAACTCGGCGCACACGCGTTTGAAGGAACGGCTTAAGTCGGAACTGGGCGTGGCGCTCCGGGAGTAGCGCGGACGACCTAGTCGGCACAGCGGTCCTGCGGGTGGGATTGCGCGGGCTGCGACGTGAGCCAGCCTCCCTCCGGAGCCTGTGAGCAGAAGCGGGAAGTCCATCAACATCGCGAACTGCTCAGCCCGCCTTCCTTCGGGCAACAGCGGGCAACAGGCCTGCCTAAAGAATTCACTCCTAATGCGGTGCTGCTTCCATCACTGTTCCGGCCTTGATGAAACGGTTCCTCCTCGGCGCCACGCTTGCGTTCTCCAGCGCAGGCTGCGCCCGCTTTTCGGGGAAGCCGCTCGATACGCGGAAATGTGGGGCACGGATCAGCGATCCCTGGCTTGGATCGAGGGTATGGACGCTGAAGGCGCTCGTGGACGATGCGATGGGGAATTTTCCCGAGGTCGCGTTCGCGCGGGCGCAGTACGAGACGGCGAGTGCAGCGATTCGGACGGCGGGGCAGCGGCCGAATCCAACGGTGCTGATCGCCTCGCAGACGGTTACAGGCGCATCCGAAAACTCAAAAGCGATGCGAATTGAGGTGGCATGATCCGGGAGAGGGAGGCGAAAAATGGGGGGGCAAGCTTCATTCCATTCGGCAACCCAGGGCTCTTCGATGAGTTCGTCCAAAACCTCAATGTAGCAGCGTTCGAGACGCCTTTGATGCGCGTGGGCAAGATCATCAAGTGGGAACTTTTCGAGCCCAAAGTGAAGGCTGCCGTCACTGTCAAAGCCAAGGGTCCAGGGGGACTTCCCCGCTTTCATCCCATGCTCATGTTGGCGTCGGAGCCCTTGTCGGTAAGAAATTGAAGGACGGATTTGAGGAGTTCAGGATGATCGTGGCGGGTCATGTGTGGTGCGGTGTTGGGTGTGTTGAAGCACCCCGACCCGAACCCATGTGCCCCGCCCTTTGCCAGACCCAAACCGGGCGGCAGCTCCCCTGCGGGAGCTGGGCATTGCGAAGGAAAAGCAATTTACAGAAAGACTTTTACACCGGCCGTGCCATCCGTGGTTCATTCTTTCCGGAATCCTCGTGAACTGCATTTCGCAGCGGTTGTAAATTTGTCGTAACGCCGCGACTCCGCCGTTGACTTAGCGGGCACTCAGACGAAGACTGCGCGCAGTTCTTTCCCAACGATTTTCGAGTGTGGTGTGAGGCCCGCGTGCAGCGCGGAAATTTCACCAGCCACTCACTCAATTTGCCCTGCGTTGTCCGAGTAGAAGGTGGAAAATCCGAACCGGTAATTAAAACAACACAAGAGGGTCAGGGTGGGCGTGTTTAGGTCATGCCTTCATTGGAAGACCGAACTCGCGCCCCAGGCTTCTCGCCCGTAACCATTGGGGGAACGGAGCATCCGCCGTGACGGCAAAGGTGGGGCAATCCTTTCGCAAACGCTCCAGTCGCATGTCGTGACTGGAGCGTTTTCGTTTTTTGGCTGGAATTCCAGCGCCGTAGGATAGTGATCCGCGGCGGGCGAGTGTGTGAGCTTGGGAACGTGAAGGGATTGTCCGCGGAAAACAGGCATGTAGTCATGCAAGAAAAAAGCAGTGGAGATTTGCGGGAAGCCGCGCTGGGCGCAGGCAGGCGCGGCTTCTTGGTTCCCCCAAAAACGCCCCGGCGGCGGGCAGTGCGGGGTTTGGGGGCGCAGAGCCCCCATCAGACCGGTTCGGCGATGAGCGTGAGCGGCTCGGCGCTCATCTGCACGGCGACCAGGCGGGTGAGCCGTTTGCGGCGCGTGGCGCTTTCTTCCAGCCCCAGGAAGTGTTCTTCGAGGAGCCGGCCTTGCAGGCCGCTCCACTCGCGCTGCCGGCCCCTGCGTTGCCCAGCGCCGGTTGCTCCTGACTTCATGCCGCCACGGATGGACACGGATATTCTTTTTTGCACAGCCGCATTCTCTGAATCCTATCCGCGTAATCCGCGGTCCTTCCGTCCGTGCGGTCCGAGTGCCGGGGCTTTTCGCCAGGCTGTTAGCTACATCCCACTCGTACATGAGGGCCGCATTCCCTTCGAGCCTGGAGGGTGCCTCGTGCGAAAATGACCAAATCGTGGCACGGATGGCGCCTTTTGCAGAAAGACAAGGGCGAGGCAATGAACCCGCCTTTCAAAGAAAGTATGAAGCCGTCGAACTCGCTGATTTGGACCCGGACCCACTGGAACCACGGGGTGTGGGCGCCGGCTTCGCAACTGGTGAATACCACAAGACAGATGAGGCTCTTGCAAAACCTACACTGTCACCGACGCGCGGGGTCATCGCTCAGAAGAGTGATGGCATCCCGCCCGCTTACTGCTGAGGTTTTGCAAGAGCCTCAAATGAAACTAGAAGCGGCTTCCACGTGTGGGGCGGCTCTTTCCGGAGGATGGCAGCGTCTCCGCCGGGGCGAAACATGAGCAGGCAGAGGGATGGGGACGATGCTGCAATTTCGAGAGCCTATTTCGCGAGCTTGGTCACCGTCACACTCTGGATGTAATATTTGTTAAACTTGTTCCCGTCGGAATTCAGTTGGAAGTTGAAGCCCCAATAGTTGACGAACTGCGCGTCGTCTATTCTCCGGGTGAGGGTATGCCATTGTTTGTTATCGGGCACGGTGTACCAGCCGCCGCTGTTCTTGAAGCCGGTGGTGGATTCGTAGGTCAGTTTGAAACCGGCGTTGTCATTGGCGGCGTTGCGGCGGACCACGATTTTGATCTCAATCGGTGTGGACGTGTAGGAGAGAAAGTCCGGATTCACCACGAACATATTGCCGCCGGGGATGCTTCCGGCCCTGGCGGAGCCGCCGTAGGCGACGACATCCGCGGCGATGGAATCGCCAGCCAGTGAATGGAGACCGCGTTCGGTGTTCTTCTCACCCATGGTGATGGAGACCGAGTCGGCGCCCGGGTCGTCTTCGCCCCATGGGAGCGGCAGGTTCCTGTTCGCACGGGCTTGCGCCATGAGATTCTCAGGCACGCCAATGACCAGGATGGGAGCTGTCGTGAGGTCGTGGGTGCTCGCATTCCGAGTTGTTCCGGTCAATGGATCCACGATCTGCACCGCCTGGCCGAAATCGACAGGAACCGGTGCCCCTTTGTGTGCCCACGTGATCAGGACGGTGGTCGTGGCGCCTTGGAACATGAATCCGTATTCGTGTTGGTTGAGAAGCACCCAGCCGAGATAGCCAGGTCGAGGTCCGAGGGCCTGGATCATCTGGGTCATCGCGGTGTAAGCCGGGCGCGGCGTACCGTCGCGAGCGAGGAGACCCATCGGGCCGCTGTCGCCATCCATGCCTTGGAACCAATTGATGCAAGCGACGCCCTGGGCGAGGGCCATGGCATAGGATTTCACGAGTGCGTGCGCCTGAATGTCAGTGCCTTTCCTGGTGTCGGTGCCTAGCTCGGTGAAAAAGATGGGGACATCCACCCTGGACGGATTCTGTGCCGCCAACATTTTCCGGACGGTGGGCACGATGTTCATGAAGACCGGCTCTGTCCCGCTATTGTTGGCCACGGTTCCGAGTATCTCGTAAGGATGCAGTGTGATGTAGTCGAAATGGTCCTTAGCTCCGGCCCGGATGACCTGTTCGAGGTAGTTGACGTGAGCGGACTTCGCGGCGAGGCCGACCTTGCAGGATGGATCAGCGGCTTTGGCGGCGTCGCAGGCGCTGACCACAAGGCTGGCATAGTCTGCGGGTGTCTGGTTCCGGCCGGTGAAATTAGGCGGTTCATTCCAGACTTCCCAATATCGGATCCTGCCCCTGGCATGCGCGACGACCTCCTTCACGTAGGCGGACCAGGCGGGAAGATTGTGGACTGGCATGCTGCCGGGCGGGTCCAGCTTGTTCCAGCGAGGGTTACCGATCAGCAGCCCGAAGAACTCCATCCGCTGGCTGTCCGCATACGCCAACTGCCGGTCCAATCTCTCCCATGTCCATTTGCCTTCTTCGGGTTCGACATCGCCAAAGCCCGTGCGGCATGCCCGCATATTAGCGATGCCGATCGCCGCCATCTGCGGAATCCACTTCTCAAGTGTCTGGGAAGTCTGATTGCAGGCGCCAATGCCGAACGGGCTCAGTGTAGCATCGGGCGTGGGCGAAGCTTCGTTTGCGGCTTGTGTTGGAATGGATGTGACGCCAATCAGCCAGGAGAGCCGGAGAAGCCGGAGGGATTGCATAGCGAAGGTCATCTTGAAGGGGAGGGCATTCTCGAACAGGCGCAGTCCGGGACGGTCCGGGTCAGGGCGCGGTGAGGCGGGCCTTCGTGAGGCGCGAGGGTGTGTCGTTGCCGAGGGCCTTCTTCACGGTCGCGTGCCACTGGCGAATCTTCGCGTCGTTGGTGTAGGCATACAGTCCCTCGTCCGGTCCCGGCCAGTCGCGGTGGGCGAGCAGCATCGTCTCGCGCCGCTCACCGAGGTCAAAGGTTTCCTTCAGCAGCGCATCCCGTTCCGCGGGCGCGTCCCGCCGGTCCTTCACGACGCTGGAGAAAAAGTCGAGTTTCACGCCGAGTTCCGCGAGCCGGCGATAGGCGTCCAGCAGGCCGAGCATCACACGCGTGTAGTCCTGGCCGAAGCGATGAAACGCCACGCGCTCGGCGTATTCCCCGGCGGGCGCTTTCTTCTCCGCGTCGCGCAGGTGCTGCTCCGCTTCATCGATCGTCGCGCGCGGGAGCAACCGGCTCCACGCACCGATGACATTCGCGTAGGCGATGCCGGTGGTGTCCATGTTGCGGTCGCGTTTGGACCAGTTTGCATCCAGGGCGCGGCTGTAGCTCTCGAAATAGGCCTGCATCTCGCTCGCGACAGGGCCGTATGCGGATTCGTAGAAGTCGCGCATCACGCCCGCGGTTTCGCGAGCCGGGTCCCACATCATGCGCGTGATCGCCCAGAAATTCGGCGCCTGTGTCGCGAAGGACTTGCTGCCCTCGCCATACGCCGCGACGAATCCGAGCCGATGCGCCTCGGCGAGGTTTGCGATGATCTGCTCGTGATGCAGGAAGGGCACGTCGTGGTAGTAATGATTTCCCCAGCCTTCGCGCACGACCATCTTCGCATCGAGCTTCTGCCAGCCGGCGACTGATTCGCGCCATTCGCGCAGGTTCTCCGGATCGCGCATCGCCGCGCTCTGGAAGACGAATGACAGGTAAAGATTCGGCTCCAGCTTCGGGATTTTCAGCGGCGGCTTGTTGTAAAATGTGTAGGCAAACATGCCGCAGGCTTTCGCCGGATTCTTCTCGCGCACGCGCCGCGCGACCTCATTGGCATAAGTGAAAATGCGATCGCTGAGCTGCACATGCTTCCCGTCGTAGGCGAGCACGCCCGGCACATCGAGCGCGCGGCAGCGTTCGCATTCGCAGAAGCCGCCGCCGTCGCTCGGCGAGATGTTCATGATGGCCTGCTTGCCGCCGAGGACGTACTCGACCATGCGCGCCAGCACGTCGGGATGCGTCGTACACATCTGCGGCGGCCGGCGGTTGCCGTTCACCAGCGCGAACCAGTCCGGGTGCTGTTTGAAAGTCTCGCCTTTGCGCAGATCGAACGCCGCATCCCACGAGTGTCCAAACACCGCCGAGCGGACCCATCCGAGCCGCGAACGCCGCGCCCATTTCCTCGCCGCCTCGCCGAACGCCTTCGTGTGATAGCCGAAGTAGCCGAGCTGCACCGAGCGAATCTCAAACGCCGGCGTGCGGCGCACATCGAGCGGCGGCACGATCGCGCCGGGATTTGACGGCACATGTTCGCCGGATTCACCCGGCCAGAACCAGCGCGCGCCCAGGTGGTCGTCGAGCAGTGTGTAAACCGCGAGCATCGAGCCCGCCGCAGTCAGCGACGACCACGCATCGCCAGCGGCATCGTGTCCCGCGAGCACGAGGCCGCCGGGAATGCTGCGCAACATCCACTCCTCCGTCTTCCACGGTGCGGGCGATTTTCCGAGCGCGCGCGTGGCAGCGCCGTCGCCGATGAAGAACGAGAGCCCCTTCACATCCAAGGCAAATTTTTCCAGCGGAACGATCTCCATCTTCCGCCCCGCGATGCGGCCCGCGTATTTCGCCAGCTCCTCCGCCGCCGCGCGCTGCACCGGCAGCGCATCCTCCGCGATCACGACGCGCTGGAAATCCTTGAGCGGATGTGGCGGCAGGTCGGCACCGGCGGCGAATTGTGCGAACAGCAGTGAGACGAGGAGAAGGAAGCGGGATTTCATCGGAGAATGGAATGGAGGCGGGAGCAGTGCATCCCCCTGGCGGCGGTTCCGTAGCTGAAATTCACCATGGCGTGAAGCGCAGACCGAAGAGCGCCAGCACGCTGAGCGCGAGCGCGCCGATGGCGGGCAGGAAAAACGGATCGTAGTAGTCTGCGACCTGGGGCTTCTTTTCGAGCACGACGACCTTTTTCATCTCGTCGATGCGCTGGAAGACAGTCCGCAACGCCTCGGGCGTGGCGGCGTTGAAGACTTCGCCGCCGGATGCGCGGACGATGCCCGTCAGCGCGGGCTGGATCGGATCATGGGTCATCAGGATGGCGAAGACGGCGACGTGTTCGGCACGCAGACGACTGATGATCGGCTGGTCGAGCGGCGGCAGGATGTCGTAGCTCTCGCCGTCGGTGAGGAGGATGATCATGCGGTCCCCCGCGGGCCGCTCGGCGAGCACGTCGATGGCGCCATTGAGGGCCCTGCCGATGTTCGTGATGCCCCAGAGATCGTCGGGCAGTCCGTGGCGGCCCATGCTCGGCGGATCGAGCTTCGGGTTGTTCGGCACGATGAATGGCCGGGCGAGCTCAAAGGATTTCGTATCGAGCGTGAGCGGCAGCCAGTGGATGAAGTGCCGGGAAAAAATCGTGAGCCCGAATGCATCGCCCTGCCGTTGCGGGTAGTTGGTGAATTGCAGGATCGCATCCATTGCCGAATCGAAGCGCCGGTGGCGGCCCTCCGCCTGCGAGCCGTGGTTCTCCGCCATGCTGCCCGAGGTATCGAGGAGGACCTGGACGTTGTTCAGCTTCCGCTCGATCTCCGGCGGGAGAAAGGTGACCGGGTGTGCGAGGAAAATGATCGCCAGCGCGAGCAGCGTGGCGGGCAGACAGTTCGCGCAGAGGACGAGGAAGCGGAGCACGAGGCCACGGCGTTGCCGGCCATGATCGAATGGCAGCGCGATCGGCTGGCCGCGCCGGACCCACTCCCAGAAGGCGAGGATCACCGGGAGCGCAAGCAGGCCGAGCCACTGGGGGTGCAGGAAGATCATGATTGGGAGGGACGACATTCATGTCGCCCCGTTGCCGCAGACGGACTGCGATGATTTTCCCTCTCGCGGCACAGGGCGCCAAAGATGTCGTCCCTCCCAGGTTGCACGCGGCGCGCGGTCATCGCGGCGATACCTCCCGGTTTTCGACCGCGTGGGATCGGAGCATCGCAGCGATGTCTTCGCGTTTCACGACGGGGGCGGGCCGGTGCAGCCAGTCCTGCAACTGGCGGAGCGGGTTTCCGGTCTTGTCGCTGCGGGAAATGGCTTCGAGCGCGGTGTTCATCGGCGCGTCAGTGATCGCCAGTTCCTCGCGCCACCTGCGGAGCAGGAACATTTCCATCTTCGCCTTTGCCTCGGCGTCGAGCGTGCCGGCTTCGAGCTGCGCGAGGAAGGCCCGCAACATCTCGGCGAACGTCGGCCCTGGCGGCACGACGACGGGGCGAGGTGGCCTGGCGCGTCCGTAGAAAATGAGCAGGAGCAACCAGATGATCCAAAGCACGCCGAGCACGGCGAGCATCGCGTAGTAGTGGCCGCCGACATCGACTGTCACCGTCTCAGTTTCCTGAATGCGCGCATCGAGGTGCTTCGACAGCTTGGGATCGCCGTGGAATTTGAACGACGGCAGCCCATCCAGGTGGCCGCCATTTTCCGCGGTGAGGTAATCCTTCAGATCAAATGTGCCCTCGCGATTGACGATGTAGCGCACGTCGTAGATGCGCGCGCCGGGCTGCTCGACGATTTTCGCGATGCGAACATTCACTGCGACGCCCCATTTGTAGGGCGTCACCGCGACGGGCGGTCCGCTGTAGGTGACGATCGCCGCCTGCTCCACGCCGAGCGGGACGTTCAGCGAGTCGTCCGGTTTCTTCGGCCGGAAGAAAAGCGCCGCGACCAGTGCGAGCACGCAGAGCGCGGCGACGAGCCAGACGCCTTTTCTGCGGAAGAAAGGTTTGCGCTCCATGCTATCTCCCGGTGCTTCCGCCAAAGCCGCGGCGTTTCAAAAAATGCCGCAGCTTGCCGAGGAACGGCTGGTCCGTGGGCAGGTGCAGGTAGTCGATGCCGAAGCGGGTGAGTTCGCTTTTCCAGCCCTCCGCATCCACCCACATGCGGCGTCCGTGGCCGGTGAATGCACGGCCCGATTCGGCCTCGACGCCGCGGAAGAGGCCCGCGCCCTTGACGCGCAGTTCCGCGGGATCCTGCAGGTGCAGCACGATGCAGTCATGCTCCTGCGCCAGGACTTGCAGCGCGGGAAAGGCATCCGGGTCGTGCAGATCGCTGAGCACGATGATCATCGTGCGGCGCTTCAGCGAAGGCGCCACTTCGCGCGCGCGATGCGCCAGCGATGTCTCCTCGACGAAGTCGTGATGCCGGAGCTGGTGCGACCATTCCATGACGACATTCCGCGCGAGCGTCGGTCGCACATGCAGTTCGCGCGCACCGCAGCCGAGGAGGCCGACAGGTGTCACATTTGCCTGCGCCGCGAGCGCGATGCCCGTGGCGATTTGCACGGCCCACGCGTACTTGCTCAGCGGCTGCGAACTGACGCACATGGACGCCGACGTATCGAGCAGCAGGTAGAGCGGGATCTGCCGCGGCTCCTGGAATTCCTTGATGTAGAGCTTGCCCACGCGCGCCGAGACTTTCCAATCGATGAACTTCACCGGATCGCCCGCGACATAGAGCCGCGACTGTGCAAACTCGAGCCCCGCGCCGTGGAAGACGGAGTCCTCCTGGCCGAAGTTCAGGCTGTTCGCGAGATGCTTCACAGCGACCTCGAACTGCCGTGCATCGACGGGATCCTGATTGAGTTTTACCTGTCGGCGCATTTGCTCAGCCGAGATTCGCGAGGATGGATTGCAGGATCTGCATTCCGGTGTGGCCCGCGGCGGATGCCTCGTAGCTCACGCGGATGCGGTGTACGACCACATCCTCGGCGAGGTCGAACAAATCCTCCGGCGTGACATAGTCCCGCCCGTGAATCACAGCGCGGGCACGCGCCGCATTCACCAGGGCCAGCCCGGCGCGCGGACTGCATCCGAAATCCAGCAGCTTCGACTCGCGCGTGCGGCGGACCAGCTCCACGCAGTGCTTCACGAAAACCTCGCTCACATGCACGGCCTGCACCGATTCCATCGCGGTGACAAGATCCTCGACCGACGCCCCGGCATTCTCCTCGATCATGTCGAACGCCGAGCGCGGCACCGCGCCGCCGCCTTCGTGGCGCAGGCCCATGCCGAGCTGGCGCTGGAGGATCATCTGCTCGTCCTCGCGGCCCGGATAGCCGAGCCGGTGCAGGAGCATGAAGCGGTCGAGCTGCGCCTCCGGCAGCTCAAAGGTGCCGGACTGCTCGACGGGATTCTGCGTGGCGATGACGAGGAAGGGCGTGGGCAGTTTCAGATTCTGGCCGCCGATGGTGACCTTGCGTTCCTGCATCGCCTCCAGCATCGCGCCCTGCACTTTGGGAGCGGCGCGGTTTATCTCATCGGCGAGCAGCAGATTGGTAAAGACGGGGCCTTTGTGGATGCGAAAGTCGCCGCTCTTCAGATCGATGATTTCCGAGCCGACGATGTCCGACGGCAGCATGTCCACGGTGAACTGCACGCGCTTGAACTCGAGATTGATCGCCTTGGCGACCGCGTTCACGAGCAGCGTCTTCGCGAGGCCGGGCAGGCCTTGCAGGAGAAGATGGCCGCCGGTGAGCAGCGCGATCATCACGCGCTCGACGACGACATCCTGGCCGACGACGATCTTCGCGACGCGCTCGCGGACTCCGGCGACGAATTGTTGTGCGGTCTGTGCGCCTGCGCGGGCGGGAGGTTTGGTGGTGGTTTGCATGAAGGTTGTTCGATTGAGATGCGGGAGGGAAATCAGCACGCGGCGCGCAGCCATTTCTCGGCGACGCTGCGGAGATCGGTTTCGGACATCACGCCTTTGCTGGAGCCGAAGCATGCCTGCTGCACGCGCTGGAGATCCTGCTGGAGTTCCTGCTGCTGCTTGTCGCGAAGCTTCACGAGCGGGCTCGCGCCCATGCGGCGGAGCAGCGCGACGACGGCAAAGCCATCCACTTCGCCGGGCATTTTGAAAACGTCGCGCGCGCGCAGCGGGCGCTCCTTGGCGGGGCCGCCGCGTTTTGCGAGGGCGAAGATGAATCCGCCGATGAGGACCGCGAGTCCCGTGCCGCCGGCTGCGAGCTGCCACGGTGCGAGGCGCGGCGCGACCTTGGCGATTGCCCCGGCAATCGTCGGAGTGCGGCCGAGCTTCACCGAGGGTTGTTCGAGCGTGGCGAGATCCATGTCGCGGTAGGTCTGGTAGAGCACGGCAACGTCCTTCGATTTCGCGGGCGGAAGCTGGAGTTCCGTCGGCGCGTCTGCTTCGCGGATGGGATCGCCATCGAGCGCGATCGTCCACAGGCGTTCGGAACGCGGAGCGACCTCGTCGCCCCAGGTGTTGATCTCCTTCACTTGCAGGCCCTCGTGCGGATTGATGTTCCGCACCGCGACCGCCTTCTTCAACACGCCGAGGTCGAGCAACTGATCGAGCTCCGGCACGAGTCCGGTGGCGGTGGCCTTGATCTCGAGTGCAAGGGAGCCGTTGATCTGGAACTGCCGGGTATCGAGCGTCTGCGTGATCTCGATCTTCGGCGCCGGGCGCGGCGGCGCGTTGCTGGCGGCGACTTTGATCACCGTCTCCGCCGATTCAGCGGGGATGGTCACGGGGCCGCTGAGGTCCATGAATTTCAACTCCATCCCGACCGGCGGAATCTTGTCCACGCTCGCGTCCTTGGCATGCACGAGGATGTAGGCGAGCACCGTTTCCTCCCAGCCGGGTTGCGCGGTTGGACGCGGCTTCACGTCGGGCGTGGTGAAGGTGATCGACTTGATGTCGAAGAACGGCGAGAGCGTCTCGTTGAGGCTCAGTTCCAGTTCGTCGCGCGCCGACTGCGCCTCGCGCATCTTTTTCGCCAGCGGGGATTTCTTCTTCTGCTTCCCGGGACCTGCGCCGGGGTCGTTGCTGACGTACTGGCCGAACTGCGCGACGCGCCCCATCGCCTCGGTGTGGATGACGCTGACGATGATCCCAAACTCCTGATCGCGCCCGACGGTGTTCGGCCCGTCCACGCGTGTCTGCAGCCGGATTTCGCTCAGCAACTGGTCGAAGTACGCGACCTTCTTTTCCGCGCCGAGGGTAAAGGGGTCGTCCTTTGTGATCACGAGCGCGCTCGCGAGGTAGCGATACTTCAGGTCTTCGTGCAGTGGATCCTTTTCATCGGCGAGGCGCGCGTTCACGACCTTCGCAAACATGCCGAGATGCGCCTTCGCCGCCTTGCCCGGCAGCGCGAGCATGTGCTCGCGGATCTTCGTGAGCGCCGCGCGGTTCATCGCCTTCGAGAGATTGAGCTGGCCGCCGGAGCCGATGCCGAGCAGCCCGTGGAACCACGCTAGGTATGGCTCGATCGAATAGTCGCCCGGCACGAGCTTCGGCACCTGCTTCGCGTAGGCATCGGTGCCGCGCAGGAAATAGTCCTGCGCCTGCAAATTCTTCTCCTTGTAGCCGAGCATCCGCTTGCGCGCGTCGCCGGTGACGAGCTCCTGAAAATACTCGAAGTCGCCCCAGTCCATCAGCAGCGAACCGCCGAGTGTGAGCGCCCGCGAGCCATCGGGATGGCCGGCCATCCAGCCATCGATCATCTGCAATGCCCCGGCGTAACCGGCCCGCACCATCTCCAGCGTCTGCGTCTCGTCACGGCGCGTGAGGCCGGCGCGCTGCACGTCCATCTTGCGCCAGCGCTCGGTGAGGTTCGCGTTCATCCGCGAGAGGATGAGGAAGAAAAGGCGCTCATCCATTTTCTCCAGCGGGCCGAAGACCTGCTCGATGTGGCTCGCGCGATAGGCCTCGGCGTTGCTGTAGGCGAGGTCGAAGGCGCCCACGACTTTCTCGTAGTCCTTCGGCGCAATGCCGGCTTGGCGGAAAAGGGTCATCATCCGCGCGAGGCTCTCGATGTTTTTCTCCATCATGATCGGCGTGACGGGAATCCGCGCGTCATCCGGCAATAAGTATTTCTTGCGCAGCGTCTCGGGGAGCTGCGGGTTGTGCGACTTCGCCCACACGCTGAGAAAATCCTCCGCCAGCGCGACGCCTGCCCCCGGATTGCGCTTCCCGATTCCGACGATGCGATCGGCGGCCTGATCGAAATTCGCGGCGGTGAGGATGGTCTTGGAAAGACTCATGTCGAGCCGCTCGCGGACGCCCGGCTGGAGCGAGGTCTCCCACTTTCCCGACGGTGCGGTCGCAAGCAGTTCCTCGACTGGGACGAACTTGGGTTTGTAACCGGAGGGCGCGGTTTCCTGCCCGAAGGTGGTGTCCGCCTCCATGATCCAGAACTCCGCCATCATCTGCGAAAGCTGGCCCCACGGCTGCGTGCGGAGATCCACGTTTTCCGCGAGCAGAGTCGCGACGATTGCCTGTGCCTTCAGATTGTCGGTGCGCAACTGCACGTCGCCTTTCACTTCCTTCTCCAGCTTGCGCCCGAGACCGGTGATGAGGTGGATGGCGTTGTCGGGACTGTTCTTCACGAGATTCGCAATCACCGGGGCGAGCGTGGCCGGCGGGATCTGCGTGATGACGCGGGCGAGCGTCTGGCCCGCCTTGGACTTTTCGAAATCGCCCGTCTTTTCGAGCGTGAGAATGCGGAGGTTTTCGTCCCACACCTTCTGCACCTGCTCGTGCTGCGCGGCTTCGCTTTCGCGCTGCGAAGTGAGGAAGGTGGTGAGTTCGTTGCGCAATTCCGCGTCGGCGATCTGCTCCACCTGGTTCAGCGGCGGGAGATATGTGCGGGCAAGATCCTTGAAGCCGCCCGCGATCAGGACGCGTGCGGTGATCAGGCGTTTCGCCGGGTCCGTGCCGCCGAGTCTCCCCGTGCCATTCTTCAATCGGTCGGCGAGCCAGTAGCTTTCGTTCACCGGCACGACGAGACCGAGGAGCTGCCCGATCCTGCGTTGCTCTTGCGCATTAAATTCGCCCGGCACCGCTTCGGTCAGCGCGAGTACGTCGTCCAGCCGGACGTTGGGTTTCGGCTTCTCGGTGAGATCGGCGAGCATCTTGTCGTAAATCTTGCGCGCCAGATCCGGCGGCATCTGCGCCAGTTCCTCGCGGATTTTTCCCCAGTCTCCGGTGCGGAAAAATGAGAAGAAGCGATCCGACGGACTGAGGCTGGCGGTATCGGCAGCGCCGGTCTTTTCGATGAAGCGAAAGATGTCGGCGAGTTCGCGGGAGAATTTGTGACTGAGGATGGACTCGAGTTGCCGGAGCAGCTTCGGGTCTGGTGGCGGAGGCGCTGGCGGCGTCGCGGGAGGAACCGCCGCCGCTGGCGCATCCGCGGCCTGTTGCGCGAGCGCGATGGGAGAAAGTGCGAGCGCGCAGCCGGTGGCGGCGAGGATCGCTCGTGGGGAGATATGGTGGAAGAAATGTCTCATGGGTGCCGGGAGTCGAAAAAAGTTGTGAAGTGAATGCGCCATCAGGAGCCGTTGTTCGGCTTCTCGAATTCCTGAAATGCCGGGCGTCCATCGGCCGTCGGGCCGGGCTTGGTGCCGGGACCGGGCGCTCCGAGTGCCGCGGCTGCCGCCTTGCCTTTGTCCGTCGGTGGGCCGCCGCCCTCGTGCTTGATTTTGAGCGCGGCTTCGAGGTTCTGCAGTTTGACGGCGTTGATTCCAGTCACGCCGTTGACCGCCTGGATGGTCGCTCCGGTTCCCACGGTGCCCGCGGCTTTCACCGCGGTCACGGTCACTGGAGCGACCGACTGCTTCACCGGCGGCGGCGGCAGCGCCACGGTCTGGCCGTCCGCCTTCACGCCGTTGACGGTGTTGATGCCGTCGATCTTGTTCACGCCCTGCGTCGTGTTGTTTGGGACGACGACATTTGCACCGGGGCCCGCGACCGGGACCACCGGCTGCGCGACGGGCGGTGGCGGCAGCGCCACGGGCGGCGGCGGCGTGACCGTCTGGCCATCAGCCTTCACGCCGTTGACGGTGTTGATGCCATCGATCTTGTTCACGCCCTGCGTCGTGTTGTTTGGGACGACGACATTTGCACCGGGACCCGCGACCGGGATCACGGGCTGCGCGACAGGAGGCGGCGGTGGAGTCACCATCTGGCCGTCGGCTTTCACGCCGTTGACGGTGTTGATGCCGTCGATCTTGTTCACGCCCTGCGCGGTGTTGTTTGGGACGACGACGTTTGCACCGGGGCCCGCGACCGGGATCACGGGCTTCGCGATGGGCGGTGGTGGCAGCGTCACCATCTGGCCGTCCGCCTTCACGCCGTTCACCGTGTTGATGCCATCAATCTTGTTCACGCCCTGCGCATTGTTCGCAGCGCCGACTGCATTCCCGGCTTCGGGATTCTTGATGTTCGCGACTGCGTCTTGCTTCACGCCTTTCACGCCTTCGATTGCGGAAGGCGCGGGACGATTCTCCTGCGCCTCCACGAGGCAGCCGAGACAGAGCAGGGTTGGAAATGCCCAAAGGGCACGGGGTGTTTTCATGGTGTTCTCCTTTGCATGGTCTTCTCAAATTCCGCCTCCACGCGCCGCTCGTATTGAGCGAGCGCCGCGGGTTCCTGGTGCTCCGCGAGATAGCGGAAAATCTGCCGTGTCCGCTCAGCGTAAGGGCGCCATTCCTCTTCCGTCGCCCCGTTCGTCTTCAGCAGATACGTCGCGTAATAGTGCGCCTTGCCCAGCATTTCGCGCACGGCGCGCGTGACCTGCTCATCGTCGCCATGGGCCTGCGCGGATTCCTGCAGCAGGTCAGTCAGCTCGGTGATGGCCGTGACGATGTCCAGCATCTCCAGCCGCGCCTTCGCCTTCGCGAGGCGGATCTGATGCCGCACCAGCGTCCGCCCATCCGCGGGCAATTCAGCCGTGAGCTTGTCGTATTCCTCGATGATCAGTTCCCAATCCGGCTCCTTCGCCTGCTCCAGCGCGTGGATCTTCGCGACATGCACGCGCGCCTTCTCGCGGGCGATCTGATACTGCCCGTCGTTGAAATGGTAATACAGCACCGCCACCGGGAAGAGCAGCCAGAGCAGGGTGAAAAATTTTCTCATCGCGCAGTCAGCACGCGCTCCTTGGTGCGCGCTCCTTTCATCGCCTCCGGCCCTTCCACCTTCCAATCAGTGCCGAAGACCTCCAGCGCCACCGGAATCAGCGCCAGCACGGTCGCGCCGGCTGCCATCGCCAGCACCGCGAGTTCGCTGAGGCTCAGGCCGCGTTTGCGCAGCGGCGCAGTCACCACGAGATCGCCCAGCGCGGAGGTCGGGAGATGCTTCTCATTCACATCCACGTACGAGCCCTTCAGCGCCGAAGCCACCGCCTGCAATGTGTCGCCCTCCTGCCGCGATTGATGCCCGTCGATGAACGTCCCCTTGCGCGGATTGCCGATGCCGAGAATGAAGACCTCCTTCACCGATTTCGGTCGCGGCGTGATCGGCACGAGGTTCACCGAATCACCATCGGTGAACACGATCAGCCGCGTGCTTCCCTCGGGAAATTCCTCCACCAGCTTGATCGACGCATTCACCGCCTGCCCGAGATCCGTCTGCCCCAGCGGCATCGCGTAGGTGAGTGGCAGCCCGTTGAAAACATTGCGGACCAGCTCCGGGTCGCGCGCCTCCATCACCACCGGCAGCGAATCGGTGTAAAAGCCGATCACGCCAAAGCGCAGATTCCCGCTCACGCGTTGCAGGATGCCCTCCACCACCTCGCGCATCCGCGCCTGCCGTGTCTGTTTCCCATCCTTGCCCGCATCGGTGAGATACATGCTCGGCGAAAGATCCGCGACGAAGACCAGCCGCGTCGCCTCCTTGCTGTCGCCATCCCTGCTGCCCGCGGCAGGCGCGAGCTTCAGCATCAGCAGCGTCGCCAGCCCCCATGTGAAAGCGGTGAGGGATAGCGACCGCAGAAACGGCAAGACGCGCGTCCAGCGATGCGGCGCACCCGCGGGCCCGAATGCCAGCCGACCGACCGCACGGATTCGCCGGGTGTGCAGCCATTCGGCCAGCGACGCGAGCAACAGGGCGGTGAGAGCGGAGGCGAGGGGGATCAAAGTGCGGGAGGGGAATCGCCGTTCCTTATTCCGATGCCGGACCTCGCCGACCAGAAAGATCCAGCCCTGGCAGGCAGGAAATCATGGGCACAAGGCGCATGGAGGCCGACGCGAGATTGGGATGGAAGCAATTCACCTCTCCTCCAGACCTCCCAACCCGGAACATATTTGCGGAAAACCTCTGGCAATTTCGTTCGTCCCAGCCGGGCGCGCGGGAAGGGCTCGGGTAAAATGGGGAACAACGCCCAACGCCCGAAGCCCGAAGCCCGACGCCCGAAGCCCAACGTCCAAGGATGAGAGCAACCCGCGGGGCGGGTTTCGGCCTTGGGTGTTGGGTGTTGGGTGTTGGGCGTTGGGCGTTGGGTGTTGGGTGTTGGGCGTTGGGCGTTGGGCGTTGGAGCGCCGCGCCGCCGCCTTTCCCCCGCTGCGTTCCTCGTGTCC
>Ga0105046_10007455_pt1 | contig 17237 bp, 19 predicted proteins | sample MAT03_FD_78385 | JGI IMG/M metagenome (GOLD analysis project Ga0105046, IMG submission 78385) | Freshwater microbial communities from Lake Fryxell liftoff mats and glacier meltwater in Antarctica - MAT-03 (megahit assembly) | ecosystem: Environmental > Aquatic > Freshwater > Ice > Liftoff...
GGGCAGGTTCGCCTCGCGGTGGCGCCGCCATGCCTGGAATCCGAATGCGGAGAACACGACCAGTGTGAGCGCGGAGATGAACAGCGCGGCCGGGCCGACCACGTCGGACGCGCTGTGGTCGTTCGAGTCGAGGATGAGGTAGGCGACGTACACGAGGTAGAACATCACGAGCACCACACCCTCCCAGCGGCGGATCTCGAACCCACGCCAGAAGATGGGCAGCAGCACGAACGTGGCGGCGAGCATGACGGGAACGTCGAGGCGGAGGGCCGCGTCGTCGACCCGGATCCCGTCACTTGCGATGATCCCGGTGGCACCCAGCACACACATCAGGTTGAACAGGCACGACCCCACCACGTTGCCCACCGCGATCTCGCGCTGGCCACGCATCGCGGCGAGCATGGATGTGGCGAGCTCGGGCAACGACGTGCCGATGGCCACCACGGTGAGACCGATGACGAGGTCGCTGACGCCGAGGTCGCTGGCGATGTCGGTGGCCGAGTTCACCAGCAGCTGCGAGCCGGCCACGAGCACGACCAGACCGGCGACGACGAAGAGCACCAACGCCCAGAGGGGACGTTCGACCACCGAGCCCTCGACCTTCTCGTTCGCGGCGACGTACTCGTGGACCACTGCCTGCTTCTCCTTGCGAGCCGCGCGGATGAGCCAGCCGGTGTAGGTGATCACGCCGGCGAAGAGGATGACGCCGTCGATGCGACCGATCGAGTTGTCGAGTGCCATCAACAGCACGACCACCGTGACACCGATGAGCAGCGGCACGTCGATGCGCACGATGCGCTGCGACACGGCGAGCCCGCCGACGATGGCCGACGCGCCGAGGATCAGCAGGATGTTGCCGATGTTGCTGCCCACCACGTTGCCGAGCGCCACATCGGTCTCGCCGGACAGCACCGCACTCACGCTCACGGCCAGCTCGGGCGCGCTGGTGCCGAAGGCGACCACCGTGAGGCCGACGACCACCGGCGCGATCCCGAGGCGGGTGGCGATCGAGGCCGCCCCCTTCACCAACAGTTCGGCACCCACCACGAGGCAGACGAGCCCGATGACGAGCGCCGGGATGGTCCACCCCGTGACGGCGATCATCGGGTGAAGCTCGTCGCGAGATCGATGAGGATGCGCGTGCCGAAGCCGGTGGCGCCGCGTGACAGCCAGCCGTCGTCGCTGTCGGAGTCCATCGGCCCGGCGATGTCGAGGTGCGCCCACTTCGTGGTGCCCACGAACTCCGAGAGGAACAGCGAGGCGGTGATCGCGCCGGCCAACGGGCCACCGATGTTCTTCATGTCAGCCACCTGCGAGTCGAGCAGCTTGCGGTACTCGCGGGCGAGTGGCAGCTGCCACAGCGATTCGTCGGTGCGGGCCGACGACGCCTTCACGGTGTCGATCCAGCCCTGGTCGTTGCCCAGCACGGCGGCGATCTTCGGCCCGAGCGCGGCCATCGCTGCACCGGTGAGTGTGGCGATGTCGACGATCGCGTCGGCGCCGTCCTCGACTGCGAGTGAGAGGCCGTCGGCCAACACGAGGCGGCCCTCGGCATCGGTGTTGTGGATCTCGGCGGTCTTGCCGTTGCGGAAGGTGAGCACGTCGCCGAGCTTGAAGGCGCTGCCCGACGGCATGTTGTCGGTACACATCAGGTAACCCGTGACCTGCGCCTTGCACTTCAGGACCTTGAGCGTGCCCATGGTGGCCAGCACCGCCGCCGCACCGCTCATGTCCATCTTCATCTTGACGTGCGAGGCATCGGAGGGCTTGAGGCTGATGCCGCCCGAGTCGTACATGACACCCTTGCCGACCAGCACGAGGTGACCGGTGGGGTTGCGCGGCGTGTAGGTGAGCTTCACCATCCGGGGCGGCTCGACGCTGCCCTGGTTCACGCCCACCATGCCGCCGCAACCCATCGCGGTGAGCTTGTCGCGGTCGAAGACCTCGACGGCCAGGCCCGACTCGGCAGCGATGCCGACGGCGCGCTCGGCCATCATCCGGGCGGTGAGGTGGGCGGGCGGGGTGTTGGCGAGATCGCGGGCCAGGTGCACCGCCTGTGCCGTGACGACGCCGCGCTCGGCGCCGGCTCGGATGCCAGGGGCCCGCTTGTCGCCGGCGACGAGGCTGAACCGCACGAGGCTGGCAGCACCCGAGGTGTCGGTCTTGAGACCGATGTACTTGTAGGCGGCGAGGAGCGCCCCTTCGACGACGGCCTGACCGGCGGTCTTGGAATCGACACCCTCGAGATCGGCGAGGGTGGTGGCCACGGTGGTGCGCTTGCCAGCGGCACGCACGAGTGCGGCAGCCGCCGAGCGGAGGCCGTTGGCCGTGAGCTCGGCCGCGTCACCGATGCCGACCGCGATCAATGCCGGACCAGCGGCGGAGGGCACCACGAGCACCTGGCCCGGCTTGCCCTCGAAGCCGTTGGCGGCGAGGGCCGCCCGGCTGAGGCCCAGTTGGCGGGGCACAGGCCCGGTGGTCGCCACGGGGATGCCGATGGCCTCGGCACCGCGCGGTACGGACTTGACGATCTCGACGGACACAGGGGTGGCACTCATGGGCATGCAGTCTGCCGGAAAACCCTTGTTCGGACGCTGCTCATCGCAAGGTCGTCGGCGGCGAGACGTCGTGCATCCCGGCTCGGACCCGCCTTCTCGCCGGTCGTCCGATCAGAGGTCCGGTCCGATGTCCTTGGCGACGAGGCTCGTGCCCTCGTGCCAGCGAGCCATCGTCCACAGCAGGTCGGAGAGACGGTTGAGATAGGGCACCACCTGCGACGGTGCCGCCGCCGCACGCAGCGCATGTCGCTCGGCGCGACGCACCACCGTTCGGCCGAGGTCGAGCCAGGCCGCCACCATGTCGCCACCGGGGACCACGAATTCGGTCGGGTGCTCGAACTGCTCGTCGAGCTCGTCGATCGTGCGTTCGAGCCCGTCGACCATCGCCTCGGTCACCGACGACATGCCGGGCTGCAGCTTCGACCGGTTCTCGGGCAGCGTGGCGAGCTCGGCCATCAGCACGTAGAGGTCGCGCATGATCGGCACGAGCATGGTGTCGACAGGAGAGCCTGGACCGGCCTGCGCCCGAGCGAGACCGAGCACGGCCTGGGCTTCGTCGACGGTGCCGTACGCAGTGGGCAGCTCGCTGTCCTTCGGCACACGTCCTCCGTAGAACAACCCCGTGGTGCCGTCGTCGCCGGCCTTGGTGTAGATGCGTTCTCGGGGCATCGGGACAACGTACTCATCAGCCTGAAGGGGTGCGCGGTCAGAGCTGCGAATCCGGCACCCGTCCCCCCCGCATCTGGAAGTTCTGCGGACTCTCACCCCGGAACGCTGTCCTTGCGCTCACAACCTCTGCCATCATGGCGAGGTCCGGGAACCGCTCCCCCATCCGCTGCCCGTCAGTTCCCGGTCACGAGGAGCACCGTGAGTCGCAACCACAAGATCATCATCGCCGCCTGTGCCGCCCTGGTCCTGGCGGTCGGCGGCGTGTACACCTTCATCCTGCTGCGTGACGACGCCCCCGAGGCACTCGACACCGGCGATCTCGATGCGGCCCTGAACGCGACCACCGTGGCCGGCGCCGACCCGTCGACCACCGCAGCTCAGGCCACCGACACCGCAGCTCAGGCCACCGATACCGCCGCCGGCTCCGACACCGCCGCCGGCTCCGACACCATCGCCGCGGCCGGCGCCATCGACGGGGTGGAGGGCGTCTGGAACATCACCCAGGAGTCCACGCTCGGCTACCGGGTCAGCGAGGTGCTGGGTGGGGTCGACACCGAAGGCGCTGGCCGCACCACTCAGGTGACCGGCACCCTCACCATCGAGGCGACGTCGGCCACGGCGGCCGAGTTCACCGTCGACATGGCCTCGATCACGAGCGACAGCGATCGCCGTGACGGCCAGTTCCGCGACCGGATCATGAGCACCGACGACTTCCCGACGTCGACGTTCGTGCTCACCGCTCCGATCGACTTCGGCACCATCCCGGCCGACGGCGAGCAGATCACTGCGACGGCCACCGGCGAACTCACCCTGCGCGGCGTCACGAATCCCGTGACCTTCGAGGTGACGGCCCAGATCGACGGCGGCCGCCTCGGTGTACTCGGCTCGATCCCGGTGCTGTTCTCCGAATACGAGATCCCCGACCCGTCGAACGGTTTCGCCGTGGTGAAGGACAACGGCCTGTTGGAGTTCGTCCTCGTCTTCGAACGGGCCTGACGCGAGGCGAGCGCCGAAACCCACGAGTCCGCAATCGGAGCGTTCGCCCGGATGCTTCGGTGCAGCGCCGAGCCGGCGGGCGCGCAATCATCTGGCGATGACCGACCACGAGGCGAACCACACCACGAAGAACTACGTCGACGGCAAGGTGATCCTGATCACCGGCGCGGGTGGTGGGTTCGGCCGGATCCTCTCCGAGATGACCGCGGCGATGGGCGCCCGCGTGGTCGCCACCGACGTCGACGGCGTCGCAGCATCGGCCACCGCAGACGCGATCGTGGCTGCTGGTGGCGAGGCGATCGGGCTCGCGGTCGACGTGACGCGTCGCGCCGATCTCGTCGACGCGGTGCAGCGCGCGGTCGAGCGCTGGGGCAGCGTCGACGTGCTCGTGAACAACGCTGGCGTGATGCCGCTCGCGTTCTTCAGCGATCACGCCGCCGCGAGCGCTGCCTGGGACCGGGCGATCGACATCAACATCAAGGGCGTGGTGAACGGCATCTCCGCCGTGCACGACCAGATGATCAGCCAGGGACGCGGGCACATCGTGAACCTCTCGTCGATCTACGGCAACGACGGTACGGCGGGCTCGGGCGTGTACAGCGCCACGAAGGCGGCGGTGCGCGTGCTGTCGGAGTCGCTGCGCGTCGAGTCGCAGGGCAAGATCAAGGTCACGGTCGTTCGTCCGACCGGGGTGATGGGCACCGGTCTCGGCGCGGGTGTCGTCAACCAGGACGCGATCGTCGGCATCGTCGGGCAGAACACGGAGCGCTTCGGTGAACGGGTGCAGCGGCTGGTGAGCGGCGCCGGCCTGCACCCCGAGGAGACCGACGTCGACGACGTCCGCTACTGGGCGATCACCCCGGACGACCTCGTCCGCCACCTCGTGTACGTGATCGACCAGCCATGGGGCGTCACGATCAACGACATCACCGTGCGCGCCACCGGCGAGGACTACGTCCGCTGACGCACCCGCCAAGGGCACTCCCGAAGCCGCGCCGGGCGCGCTCGTGGACCGCACCACAGCCGGCCAGGTCGCCAGGCGGGTGACCAACGGAGGCGGCGCTGGCCCAGACCGTCAGGTGGTGGTCGGTTGGCTGCGGGCCCACGCGTCGGCGAGGGCTGCGTAGCGCCCACCTTGCGCGACGAGCTCGTCGTGGGTGCCCAGTTCGACGAGCTTGGCGTGATCGACCACGGCGATGCGGTCGGCGCGACGCACCGTCGAGAGACGGTGCGCCACGACGATCACGGTGCGCCCGTTCATGAGGCGCTCGAGTGCCCGCTCGACGACCGCTTCCGTGCCGGGGTCGAGGTTGCTGGTCGCCTCGTCGAGCACCAGCACTGCAGGATCGACGAGCGCAGCGCGAGCCAGCGAGACCAGTTGCCGCTCACCGGCCGACAGTCGCGAGCCACGCTCGCGGACCTCGGTCTCGAGCCCATCGGCGAACTCCTCGAACCGCTCGAGCGCGCCGATCCGGTCGAGCGCTCCCGCCACCTCGTCGTCGGTGGCACCGGGGCGGGCGACGCGGATGTTGTCGAGGATGGTTCCGCCGAACAGGAAGCCTTCCTGCGGCACGACCACCACGCGCTCGCGCAACGAGGCCAGCGAGGCGAGGCGCAGGTCGACCTCACCGAAGGTGACGTGGCCCTCGGTGGGGTCGTACAGCCGCGACAGCAGCTTTGCCAGTGTGCTCTTGCCGGCGCCCGTGGGACCCACGAGCGCGAGTCGTTCTCCGGGTGCGACGCTGATCGACACGTGCGACAACGCCGAACGCTCGGCACCGTCGTAGCGGAACGTGAGATCGTGCGCGGTGAGCACGCCACGAATGGGCAGGTCGACCGGCTTGGGGTGCTCGGCCACGTCGGGTGCCGCGTCGATGACGCCGTACAGCTTGTGCAGCGAGGCAGCCGCCGACTGCACCGTGTTGTACAGCTGCGAGAGCTGTTGCACGGGCTCGAACAGGTTCGCGAGCAGCAGCACGAACGCCGCCACGGTGCCCACCGTGATGCTGCCCTGATGCGACAGCCAGCCGCCGACGCCGACGATGAGGGCGATCGCGAACACGCCCACCCACTCGACGAGCCCGAAGTACCACACGCTCACCCGCACGCTGTGCAGGTGCGAGCCGTACAACGCCCGGTTGGTGGTGTCGAAGCGGTGGATCTGCTCGTCCTGGCGGTCGTAGGCCTGGATCACGCGTACACCGGCGATGCTCTCCTGCAGCGACGACAGGTTCTGACCCACCTTCTCGCGAACGTCGAGATACGCCTTGTTCGACTGGCGCTGGAACCTCACCGACGCGAGCACGATGATCGGCAGCACGATCAGCACCACGAGCGTCAGCTCCCAACTGATGACGGCCAGCACCACCAGGGTGACGACCAACAGCAGCCCTGCCTGCACGAACTGCAACAAGCCCCATTGGATCAGCTCGCTCATGCTCTCGATGTCGGCTGTCATGCGCGACACGAGCACTCCGGCCTTGTTGCGGTCGTAGAACGCCATCGACTGCGCCTGCAGACGGTCGAACACCCGCACCCGCAGATCACGCAGGAAGCCTTCGCCCGCATTGTTGATCGCGAGGTACTGCTGGCGGCCGACCACATAGTTCAGCGCAACAGCCACGACGTAGGCGACCACCGCCGTGTTGAGCGCGGATGCACTGCCCTTCGCGAGACCCTGGTCGTAGGCGAACTTCACGAGCAACGGCCCGGCCACGGTGCACATCGTGGAGACGGTGACGAAGCCGATCGCCAGGTAGACCCACCGCTTGTACGGCGCGGCGAACTCCATCGAGCGACGCAGCACACGCCCGGTCTCTGTACGGTCGAGGCGGTCCTCCTCGCTGATCGCGCCGCCGGCCCACATGTCAGCTGCCCACCCGGCCGGTCGGCTCGCCCGTTTCGTCGCTGGCCGTGGCCCCGGTGGTGCGGTCGCCGACCTCGCCCAGATCTTCCTCGCTCAACGCAGCGAGCACCTGGCGATAGCGCTCGTTCGTGGCGAGCAGATGATCGTGGGTGCCTTGCGCAGCCACCCGACCGTCGTCGACGAGCACCACGGTGTCGGCGAGCGCGATCGTGCCGGGTCGGTGTGCGATCACGATCGTCGTGCGCCCCTCCATCACGGTGGCCATCGCGTCGCGGATCTCGTGCTCCTTCGACGGGTCGACGGCGCTGGTCGCGTCGTCGAGCACGAGCACCCGCGGGTCGGCCAGGATCGCTCGGGCGATGGCGATGCGCTGGCGCTGCCCACCGCTCAACGAGAAGCCACGCTCGCCGATCACCGTGGCGTACCCCTCGGGCAGGCGCATCACGAACTCGTGTGCGCCCGCGAGCCGAGCGGCGCGCTCGACGTCGGCGTGGTCGGCATCGGGCCGAGCGAAGGCGATGTTGCCGTACACCGAATCGCTGAACAGGAACGTGTCCTCGAACACGATGCCCACGGCATGCCGGAGGTCGGTGAGGCGAAGGTCGCGCACATCGACCCCGTCGATCTGCACGGTGCCGTCCTGCACGTCGTAGAAGCGAGTGAGCAGCCGGGCCACCGTGCTCTTGCCGCTGCCGGTACCACCCACCAGCGCCACCGACTCACCAGGCGCGATCGTGAGGTCGAAGCCGCGCAACACCGGGGTGGCGGCGTCATAGCCGAACGTGACGTGGCGGAAACGCACGGCCCCCAGCGGTGTCACCTGATCTGGTTGCGGCAGCTGCCGCGGCTTCGGCGCATCGGCCACCGCAGGCACCGTCGAGAGCACCTCGTTCACCCGCACGAGGGCCGCGGCCGCACGCTGCCCGAAGGCAACGGTCATGCCGAGGTTTCGCAGCGGGAAGATCAGCAGCGCGATGTACTGCATGAACTCCAGCATCTCGCCCTCGGTCATCGTGCCGTCGAGCACGCGGTGCCCGCCGATCGCGAGCACGGCGATCAGGCCGAGGTTCGGCAGCAGGTCGAGCGCTGGCAGGAAGGTGCTGCGGATGCGTGCCGACTGCAGCGACTCGCGGCGGATGTCGTCGGCCTCCACGCGCAGCTTGGCGGCTTGCACGCCTTCGGCACCGAAGCCCTTGATGACGCGGATGCCGCTGACGCTCTCCTCCACCACCGTGGCCAGTTGCGCCTGCTCGACCTGCACCGCGAGCACTGCCGGGTGGATGCTGCGCGAGAAACGCTGCGCGAGGAGGTTCACGATCGGCAGTGGGGCGAGCGCGATCAGCGCCAGCAGCGGCTGCGACGTGAACAGCACCACCACGACGGCGATCACCATCGCCAGGTTCGATGCCGTGATCGGGATCATCACCACGAAGCCCTGGATCTGTTGCATGTCGCTCGATGCCCGGCTCATCAGCTGACCGGTCTGGGTGTGGTCGTGATAGCCCACGTGCAACCGCATGATGTGGGCGAACAACTGCTCGCGCAGGCGGGTCTCGGTGAGACGACTCTCGCGAAACGCGATCCATCGTCGCCAGCCCGAGAACACGCCGGCGACCACGGCTGCGATCGCGATCAGGCCCGACCAGAACCACAGCGACTCACGCCCGATCACCCCGTTGTCGACAGCCAGCCTGGTGAGGCGCGGCACGGTCACCTTGCCGGCGCTCCAGAGCAGCCCGATCACCATGCCGGCGATCAGGCCCCGACGTTGCTCGTGGAGCACCCGGCGGAGCAGCGGCCAGCCGGACGTGGGACGAGCGGGATCCATCGCGGCCGACTCTACGCAGGCGCACCCCGACCGATTTCGGTCCGGCGTACCATCACCCCATGGACTTCTTGGCATGGATCATCGTCGGCTTCATCGCAGGCGCGATCGCACGATCGATCGTGAAGGACGACCGGAGCGGCTGTCTCTACACGATCGGCGTGGGCATCCTCGGTGCGCTCATCGGCGGCGGACTGATCCGGGCCGCCGGCATCGACAACGACAACGCCGCGTTCCTCGCCTCGGTGGGCACTGCGATCGTGGGCGCGATCCTGCTGTTGCTCGTACTCCAGGCCCTGGGCGGGGCCAGCCGGTCGCGCCGCACTCGCCGCTGACGGTCCTTTTCTGGGGCCCTGGATCGGGGCCGCGACTCAGGACAGCAGCTCGCGCACCCGGTCCTTGGGGCGGCCGATGATGGCGGTGTCGGCAGTGACGACCACCGGCCGTTGCAGGAGTTGCTTGTGCTTCACCAGCAGCGCCACCACCTGCTCGGGCGTCGCGGCATCGTCGTCGGTGAGACCGAGCTTGTTCCACATGCTGTCGCGACGCACCAGGTCGGTGACCGGATCCTCCAGCTTGGCGATGATGTCCTCGAGCGTGGCTGCGTCGGGCGGTGTCTTCAAGTAGAGGACGATCTCGGCGTCGACGCCCAGTTCTTCAGCAATGCGCACGGCATTGACCGACGAGTTTCAATTCGGGTTGTGGAAGATTCGGACAGCGGCCATGGGTGGCATCGTAGAGCGACGGATCGCCGCTCGCCCACCGCTGCCACACCCCCCGCGTAGCATCGGCAGTGCTTCCCCCGAGCTGTCACATCGCTGCGCCGCCGCGCAGCGAACCTGTTCCGGAGGTGGCCCTGTGTCCATCCATCCCAGCCCTGATGCGCGTTCGCGCATCCCCCGTGCCCACGTCGACCCGATCGGGGGTGCTGCAGACGCGCTGGCGCTGATCTCGCTCGCGATCTCTCACCCACTCGCCGACGAGACGGTGGTGATCGTGCTCGACGCGCATCGTCGCGGCAACGTGATCACCGTCGTGTCCGGCACCCGGCACGTCGATCTCTCACTGATCCTCGAACGCTTCTGCACCGCCACCTCCGGCACCGCGGCCGCGGCACTCGTCGTGGCCACCGTGCGGCCAGACGGGGCCACCCGTCCGGGCGACATCGATCGCTGGCTCGAGGCGAGCGCCCTCGCCGAGACCTTCGGACTATCACTGCTCGAGTGGTTCGTGATCGGTCCCGCAGGGCCCGAGTGCCCTCGAGACCTCATCGGCGAGCCCGAGCGGTGGTGAGCCGCCCCTCAGCCGCCGGCGCGGCGTTGGGCAGGGGTGAGCCGCAGGCCAGCGGCACGAAGGCGGCGCAACAGCTCGCGACTCGGCGTGGGCACTGCGCCCGAAGCCACCACCTGCTCGTAGTACTCCTCCGGGACGTCGTAGTGGTCGCCATGGAATCCACGGCGCGGCATGCCCACGTGTGCCGCGAACTCGTGCAGTTCCAGCAGGCTGTCGTCGCTCACCAGATGGCTCCACCGGCGCCCGTGCAACCACCACCGGGGTTCGTCGATCAGCACGGTCACGGCCACAGGCTCACACGGATCCGGTCGTCGCGTCAGCTCGATGGTCGATGTGATCAGCCCGGCGACCACGGTGACGCCAGCAACGGTGTCGCATACCGTGTCGCGCATGACGTCGCCAGAAGTCGAGCTCCGCCGGATGTGGCACCGGGTCGCCGGGCACACCCACGACGACGTGATCGAGCGACTGCTCGCCCGGCATCGTGAACCACATCGGCGCTACCACACCGCGATGCACGTGATGTGGGTGTGTCGGCACGTCGATCGGTTGATCGCCGATCACCAGGCGCTGGGGCAGCCGGTCGGTGACCCCGACGCGGTGCGGGTGGCTGCCCTGTTCCACGATGCGATCTACGACCCACGCTCTGCCACCAACGAGGCCGACAGTGCGACGCTCGCCGACGGGTGCCTGACCAAGATCGGTTGGTCGCCCGACCGACGGGCGCTCGTGCGTCGGCTCGTCGAGCTCACCGCAGGCCATCAGCTCGACGAGTCCGCTGGGTCTGACAGGTCTGACCTGTTCGACCTGTTCGATTTGGCTGGCGGTGTGCTCCTCGACGCCGACCTTGCGGTGCTCGGATCGCCGGCCAACGAGTACCAGCACTACGCAACTGCGGTGCGGGCCGAGTACTCCCACGTCGACGACGATGCCTGGCGTGTCGGGCGGGCGCAAGTGCTGCAGCAGTTCCTCGACCGGCGGGCGATCTTCGTCACCTCAGCGATGCGCGCCGAACGTGAGCATTGCGCCCGGGCGAACCTCACTGCCGAGCTGACCACGCTGCGCTGACCATCCGGCCCGCCGCGAGCAGCAGGCGCGACGAGTGCTGGCGATGAGCCACCGGCGACGATCGAGCCCACCGACCGATCGCCCACCGACCGATCGCCCACCAGCCGATCAGGCCCCGAGCAGTCGATCGGGGCCGACGGTGGGCGACGTGATTGACTGGGGAGGTGACCGAGATCCAGACGCTGCCGGCGCGCACCGACCCCGACCTCGACACCGAGCACGTCCTCCAGACGGGCGAGCCCACCGCTGCCCACATCGTGAAGACGAAGAAGGGCGAGAACGCGGCAGCCAAGGTGCTCGAGGCACGTATCTACGGCACACCCCTCGAGGCCCTGTGCGGCTACGTGTGGGTGCCGTCGCGCGATCCGAAGCAGCTGCCGGTCTGCGAGGACTGCAAGTCGATCTACGAGACCTATCGGATGTTCAACGACGGGTTGAACGACCGCCCGAACGAGTGAACGAGCGACCAGGCGCGGCCCGGTCGAACAAGGGGGAACCACATGATCATCATCAGCGGCGTCATCTCGATCGCGCCCGAGAACCGGGCTGCATGCATCGAGGCGTCGATCCCGTTCCAGCAGGGAACGCGCGACGACGAGCCAGGTTGCCTGGCGTACGTGTTCAGCGCTGATCCCTGCGATGCGGGCTCGATCGTCGTGTACGAGCTGTGGCACGACGCCGAGAGCCTCGCCGCCCACTTCCTGCACGAGAACTACTTCAACATGCGCAACATGTTCGGCCAGCACGGGATCACAGGCGCAGTGACACGCAAGTACCGCACCGACGCCGACGCCCCGGTGTACAACGCCGACCGGTTCGCCACCGTCGACTTCGACTGAATCCGGCCGCCGATCATCGAGCAGCGACCTTCGAACCGGCGAGTGCCGAACGGACGGACGTGACCGACCTGCCCGACCCCGACCCCGACCCGTCGCCGCTCGAGGGGCTGCGCATCCGCGAAGCGGCTCGAGCGCTGATCATCGATCCCGACGATCGGGTGCTGCTCGTCCGCTTCGAGTTCCCGGCCGGCACGCGGTGGGCGTTGCCCGGAGGGGGACGCGAGCAGGGCGAGACGCCGGTCGAGACGATCCGCCGCGAGCTGATCGAGGAGGTCGGTCTCCGCGGGGTGGAGGTCGGGCCTCACATCTGGACCAGGCTCCACGTGATTGCCTTCATCGACGGCAGATGGGACGGCCAGCGCGAGCAGATCCACCTCGTGCGCGCGCCGCGCTTCGAACCCGCTCCGGTGTTCACCGCAGAGGAACTGGCCGCCGAGTTCGTGTTCGAGATCCGGTGGTGGACGCTCGCCGAGATCAGGGCATCAGAGGCAGTGTTCGTGCCCCGAGCCCTGGGCGAGTACCTGGGCGCGATCCTCGACGGCCACGTGCCGAATGCACCCATCGACATCGACGTCTGACGCGTACAGTCACCGCTCGTGCCCGATCTCTCCACCATCTCGACCTTCGCGTTCGCGTCGTTCGTGCTGCTCGTCATTCCCGGTCCGGCCGTCATCTACATCCTCAACCGCAGCGTCAGTGACGGCCGTGAGGTCGGCCTCGCTGCGGTGGCAGGGCTCGAACTCGGCAACCTCGTGCACGCCCTCGCCGCTTCGGCCGGACTCTCGGCCGTGCTCGCCACCTCGGCTGCGGCATTCGACGCGGTGAAGTGGCTGGGAGCCGGATACCTGGTGTTCGTCGGTGTGCGCACGCTGATGCGGCCCGCGCCCACCCTCGACGGTGACCTGGCGGGCGTGAGCGTGCGCCGGGCCTTCGGCCAGGGAGTGGTCGTGAACGTGCTCAACCCGAAGGTGGCGCTGTTCTTCCTGTCGTTCCTGCCCCAGTTCATCGACGCCGGCCAGGGAAGTGCCTGGACACAGTCGTTGGCGCTCGGTCTCGTGTTCGTGGTGATCGGCTGCATCACCGACAGCACCTACTCGCTGCTCGCGAGCGGCATGCGCCACGTGCTGCTGCGCGGTCGGGCGCTCGGCATCGTGCAGCGATGGGTCGCCGGCACGGTGTTCATCGGCCTCGGGATGATGGCAGCCACCAGCTCCACCGGCCACGCGACACCCCGCCCGATCACCGCCTGACCGCCTCACGAACGCCTGGCCGGCGCCGCTCTGGCAGTGTGGGTCGATGTTGTTCACCGCAGATGCCTGGCCGGGTCTCGCCGATGGATCGATCACGCTGACGTTCCGCACGTGGGCCTCGCCACAGGCCCGCACGGGCGGCCAGTACCGAGTCGCCGGCATGCTGCTCGAGGCCACCAGCGTCGAACGGGTGCGCGCCGGCGACATCACCGACGACGACGCCTCACGAGCCGGCGCGCCCGACGCAGCGGCCGTGCGTACCCGGATGAAGGTGACCGATCCCGACCAGCTGGTGTGGCGGGTGACGTTGCGGTACCTCGGGGCGGACGACCGTGCCGACACGACGACACGACGACACGACGACCCGCTGGATGCAGCAGCGATCGACGAACTGAAGTCGCGCCTCGACCGGATGGACCGGCGGTCAGGGAAACCATGGACGCGACAGACGTTGCGTCTCATCGAGCGCTACCCAGGCATCGTCTCCGCTGCGCTGGCACGGCAGGTGGGCAAGGAGCGGGCGACGTTCAAGACCGATGTGCGCAAGTTGAAGGAGCTCGGTCTCACCGAGAGCCTCGAGGTGGGCTATCGCCTCTCGGCAAGGGTGCAGCCCGGCCCGGCCACCACCACGATGACGATGCTCGGACTCGTGCGTCACCTCACCGAGATGGAGCGCGTGTACGCCGTGGACGCACTCGGTGGGTCGAGCACCGGCGGGTTCAGCGGGCCGACACCGGCACCTCGACCATGGAGGGTTCGAGCCGACGCTCGCGCACCTTCGCCTGTCCTGACCGCACGGCCAGGATGGCGCCCACGGTCGCGATCGTGCCGACCACGACATAGGTGCCCCACGGCAGCGCCCTGCCGGCCGTGAGGATGTACACGTCGGGAGCGACGAAGGTCACCACAGCCAGCAGGCCCCAGGGAACAGCCGCGCGCAGCCGTCCGTCGACCAGTGCCCCGAGCAGGCGGGCACTCGCCAACGAGTACGGCGCCGACGAACCGAGGTCGACGGCTGCGTAGCGCCACGGGTCGACGTCGTAGTCCCCCAACCACGTGCTGACGACCAGGATTCGCAGCGCACTCCAGCTCATCACCGCAACGAACCACGCGAACTCCCAATGGTCGCGTGGCCGGTGCCGCACTCTGATCACGACGAGCACCCTAGGGTCTGCTGGCCTCGTGCGCCGCCCACACCGCGAGCGTGGGTAGGGTGCTGACTCGTGCCCACCATGCGCTCAGCGCGCCACGAATCCGCCGAGTCGCCCGGAACCCCATGGCATCGCTCGCGCCTCCCGCGGCTCTCCGTCTCCGACGTGTCCGCATGCCGGGCGATCCACGGCTTCACAGCCAGCGGGATCCTCGCCGGCATGCTCGCGATCATCGCCGTGCTCGACGGATCGCCACGCGCCGCCGTGCTGCTGCTGCTGCTCGCACAGGTGATCGACGGGATCGATGGGCCACTCGCCCGTCACTACGACATCCGCGCGGTCATCCCCAAGTACGACGGTTACATCCTCGATCTCGTCATCGATTACGTGACGTGCGTGCTGGTGCCCGCCGTGTTCGCCTGGCAGTTCCTCCTGGTGCCGCACAACGCCGCTGGCGAGATCTCGATCGCACTGGTGCTCACCACTTCGGCGCTGTGGTTCAGCCGCACCGACATGATGACCGACGACCACTGGTTCCGTGGTTTCCCTGGGGTGTGGAACCTCGTCGTGCCGACGCTCTGGCTGCTCGACGCGCCACACGCCGTGTCGGTCACGGTGCTGATCGGCCTGTCGGTGCTGTCGATGACCGACGTGCAGTTCGCACACCCGGTGCAGGCCGAGCAGTGGCGCCGGGCCAACCTCGGCTTCCTCGGCCTCTGGATGATCACCATGTTCGCGCTCACCCTCGAGTGGCCGTACCGGCACGCGTTCGGTGACGTCGCGCTGCTGACCGGGCCTGCGTGGATCGCCGTGAGCACCGTGATGCGCATCCTTCAGCAGCGCCGACTTCGCACCGGCTGACGCACACGAGCGCAGGCCGTTCACACGATCGAGCGCCGTGCGACTTCGCCGCCGCATCCGTCCTCCGCTACGACTACGGGGGTGACCGACCACTCCCACGCTGCGCCGAAGCCCGTTCGCGAAGAGCGCCAGCCCCCGCGTGAGGGCATCGACGAGGTCGCCCCGGGCATCCTGCGGCTCCAACTGCCGATCTCGCTGCCCGGTCTCGGCCACGTGAACTGCTACGCGATGGAGGACGCTCACGGGATCACCCTCGTCGACCCGGGGCTGCCCGGTCCACGCACCTGGCGCGACCTGCAGCGGATCATGCGAAGCGGCGGCCTTGCGATCGAACGGGTCCACTCGGTGGTGGTCACCCACTCGCACCCCGATCACTTCGGTCAGGCGGGTCAGTTCAAGCGGAAGTTCGGCGCCGAGATCATCACGCATCGCAGCTTCCGCACCTTCCTCGACCCCGAGGCAGAGGACCAGGAGTCCGCCGACGACCTCGAGCTCACCGAGGTGCCGGTCAAGGCCCAGATCGAGTCGCTCCGCGGACAGGACCTGCGCCGCGGTCCGTTCTCGAAGCACACACCCTGGGGCGGCGACCCCTACTCGATGCCGAGGGCTCGACGCCTGCGGTACTGGGCGATGCGCAAGGCAGCCGGTCGATTCGTCCCCACGCCGACCCCCACCCGGCGCGTCGACGACGCCCAGGTGCTCGAGCTCGGGGGTCGCGAATGGATCGCCGTCCACACGCCAGGCCACACCATCGATCACCTCTGCCTCTACGACCCCTCGGCCGGCGTGATGATCAGCGGCGATCACGTGTTGCCCACGATCACGCCGCACATCTCCGGTCTGGGCACGACGATCGATCCGCTGAAGGACTTCTTCGACAGCCTCGACCTGATGAAGACCTTCGACCAGGTGACCACCGTGCTGCCCGCCCACGGGCTCGAGTTCGGCGACCTCGCCGGCCGCGCCGACGACATCAAGCGGCATCACCACGAGCGGCTCGAGCAGCTCCGCACCGCGTCGGGCGAAGTGGGTCGCGGCACGGTGCACGACTACATGCAGCTGCTGTTCCAGGAGCGGTCGTGGGGGTCGATGGCCGAGAGCGAAACGTACGCGCATCTCGAACACCTGCGGCTGCTGGGCGAGGCCGCCGTCGACGAATCCGGCGACCAGCTCCGCTACTCCTTCGGCTGACCGACGCGATGAGAGATGAGTGCCGCTGGCGAACTCATCTCTCATCGCACTCAACCTCCGGGACGCCTCGGGAGTCTGATGGGGTGAGATGCAGCAGATCCCCGATCACCCCGACGTCGGCGCACGCCGAACGAGCGACGAGGTTCGACTGAGCCCGCGCCCGACGTCCGATGACGGTTTTCGCGAGGTGTTCACCGAGCACCCACACCCGTGTGTTCCGGCTCGCCGTACTGATGACCGGCAACGTGCACGTGGCCGAGGAGGTGACGGCCGAGGTGTTCGCGAAGGTGCTGCCCAAGTGGCGCTCCGGCGGGGTGACCGACCCGCTCGCGTACCTCCGGCGTGCGGTGGTGAACGAGACCAGGTCACGACACCGTCGCCGCGAACACGAGGCACGGGTGCTCGCCCGATGGGGTGGCGAACCAACAGTGACCACCGACCCCGATCGGTTCGCACTCGCCCAGCCGCTGTTCGCCGCGCTCGCCCAGCTACCCGACCGGCAGCGGGCGGTCGTCGTGCTGCGCTACCACGACGATCTCTCCGAGGCCGAGGTCGCCCGCACCCTCGGCATGGCGGTGGGGTCGGTGAAGTCGCACGGCAGCCGAGGGCTCGACCGGCTGCGCTCGCTGCTCGAGCAACACGACCCGCTCGAGCCAGGCGAACGACACGA
>Ga0105046_10007456_pt1 | contig 17237 bp, 18 predicted proteins | sample MAT03_FD_78385 | JGI IMG/M metagenome (GOLD analysis project Ga0105046, IMG submission 78385) | Freshwater microbial communities from Lake Fryxell liftoff mats and glacier meltwater in Antarctica - MAT-03 (megahit assembly) | ecosystem: Environmental > Aquatic > Freshwater > Ice > Liftoff...
GAGACGCTTACAATTTTTTTATTCCCCTCGACAAGATTTTTCTTAGATTTTTGAGTTTCTTCAGATTCTTTACGTGAGACTTACCCTACAAGGCCGCAGGAGACCAACCTATGGGAAAACGTATACTAAATCCTCATAAATTTAATTAAATAATTAAATTTATTATAAATTATCATAATTTAATACTATTCTTAAACTAATAAAACAAATAATCAAGCATCATATCTTGAGTATTTTTCCAAAAAATCTATCTCTCTTTGTGCGGAATCAGCCCTTGAAGTAGGTATTAAACCGCTTTTACCTTCTTCTTTTTCTTTTTTCGCTGCAGCAAGAAACGTTTCTTTCTGAACTTTTAATTCTTTAATTCTTTAATCCTTTTCGTATTTGTCAGGGACCCTTCTGCCTGCATTTAAGCCTCTCTCGCTCTAGTTGCGTCTCGAGCTGATTGAAGAGTCGCTAAGTCTTGTTGATAGGTAGCATCGAAAGCTGTCATTAATCCACTAGGGGTAGATAGGGGTGGAAGGGGCTGCAGCAACTGACTTGATAACACATCAGGAGGAGTTAATGGTATTCGAAGAGTTGCTTCCACATGAGCTAATGCAGCTTGCAGGCGAGCTGTCTGGACATTTTCTTGAGCTCTTAAGGCTTCTGTGTTGGCGTTTTCTATAGCTTTTAAATCTTCTAAAGTCATGATATTACTTGTTTTTGGAGCCGCATTTTGGAATCCTAAGGGCATAATAATGGAAGACATGGATCTTAACGTGGGTGCTTGTGGAAGCGAACGCGATGGCCATGCTGGAGTCACAGAAGGCAATCCCCCTGTAAAAGTAAATGGTTCTGCAGGGGTTGCCGTTGTTGCGAACCAACGGCTTTTCATCTCTTCTAATTGTCGACTGTCGATATCCGCTTGGAGTTTTGCTAGGCGACTCCGTTTTCCGTGCCAGGCCAATCTTTCATCAATATCGGCGGACGGATGTTCTGGGATTTCTTTTTTCAATTGTTCTATTTCTTCTCTTTCTTGCGCGGAGCGCTCTTTTTGGATTTGTAATTCCTGATGCTTTTGTTCGATATGGGCTTTCATTGCTTGGGCTTGATCTTCAATTTCTTTTATTTGACGTTCATGTGAGGCCGTATCCTGCGCTGCTTTTAATTCAAGTTCTGCACGTTGTGCAGCCATTTGTTGTGCATGCAGCTCGCTTTTTCGCTCTCGTTCTTCGGACATTCTCCTGGCTTCTGCTGTAGCAGCTGCCAGAATATAGGCGGCTTGTTCTTGAGCAGCTTGCCCATGTGGCGGAACTCTCTCATCCCTGCAGGACGTGTGACAGGACGTGGATCTTCTCCTCCAGCGGGTCTACCATTCTCTCTTCTTTTCTCTTTCCCCACGCAAAAGGTAAATAGTAGCTAGAGTTCCTACAGTAAAGATCAGTGCGATCACAGGAGCAACAAGAGGAAATAAAATAGCTGTCGCCACCGTTAAAATGGCGCCTATGCCTGCCACAATTAAAGCAGGATGGTGGATGGCTTGAGAGCAGAGAGAAGGAGCACGAATATCCGCATTTAAACCTGTTAGAAAAATTTTAAATCAATTCGTGATAGCAGATTAAGATTTATTAAGGAAATATCTCTAGGTATCACCGTAGTTTAAGAAATGAAAAGGGTTTCAACATATTGGCGCTAAAAGTGAAAGAAGAATCTCTCCAGATTTCGCATGGGTCCTGGCCCCTTCAGTTTCACTCTCATGGTGGATTAAAACTGATGAGGGATGACTACATTGGCTGTCCATGCCGTCTGATTTTGAAGGAGGGTGTAACAGATCGCGTCAACACTTCCAAAAGCAGGTCCTGATGAAGCTCTCAAGCCTCTTCCAAAAGTGGTCATAACACTCTGCAATGCAAATTTAGATTTCAGCGTAGCGAGAGAACATTAGATCTGTTAAAAGCCGCTACCAGTTGTGTCGAGGTCAATAAGATATCCCATTCTTTCGAATGGGATATCGAGGACATTAGCTTTTTTTGTGCTTTTCGATGTAGGCAATGACATCACCCACCGTTTTAAGCTTCTCGGCATCTTCTTCAGAGATTTCGCAGCCAAATCGCTCTTCAAAAGTCATGATGAGCTCTGTGAGATCAAGTGAATCGGCGTTCAAATCTTCGACAAAAGATTTTTCGGGACTGACATCATCACGATCAACACCTAGTTGCTCGACGACGATATCAATGACTTCCTGTTGAGACGACATATCTATCCTTCGTTTTAAAGTATCAAGTCACCATTCCGCCATCGACGGCCATGACTTGACCGGTGATATAATCCGATACGGGACTAGATAGGTATAATGCCAGATTGGCAATATCTTGTGGAGACCCCATCCGCCCAAGAGGAATTTGCGCAAGGGCGGCTTCTTTTTGAGCCGGAGTCAAGGTAGCAGTCATGGCCGTTTCAATAAACCCAGGCGCAATGCAATTGACTTGGATGTTACGTGAAGCGAGCTCAAGAGCTAACGCTTTTGTGAACGCAATCATGGCACCTTTCGAGGCGGCATAATTGGCTTGCCCGGGGTTTCCGACAAGTCCGACGATCGAGGAGATATTGATAATTTTCCCTTTGCGGGCTTTGATAAAAGCACGGACGAGCGCACGGCACAGGTTAAAGCACGATTTAACGTTGACATTCATCACGTCATCCCAATCTGCCTCGCTCATTTTCATGAGAAGTCCATCGCGCGTGATTCCTGCGTTGTTGATCAAGATCGAAATCTCGCCGAGATCCTTAAGAGCGGTTTCCACAGCTGGATAAGAGGCAACATTTAAGGCTAAAAACTGCCCCTTTCCCCCCTTTGCTACAATCCCCTCTACCACAGCCGCCCCTCGCTCAGCATGTGTCCCTACGACAATCACCTCCGCCCCTGCTGCGGCTAATGTTTCGGCAATGGCCTTGCCAATCCCAGCCGTCGCGCCTGTCACAAGCGCTCTTTCCCCTTTCAATGAAATATTCATGCAAGTGTCTCCAAATCAGCGGGTGTTTCAATTGACAAGGTAGGAACCGACACGCCGATCCGTCGATTCATACCTGACAAGGTGGTCCCAGGGCCTATTTCAATAAACCGTTTGGCCAAGGGCATCAAAAAGCGTACATCCTCTTCCCAGCGCACCGCATGCGTCACTTGTTGGATCATTTGCTTTTTAAGGGACGGAAGATCCGAAGCGGGTTGACCGGAAACATTCAGAGGAACAGGTATCGAAGGCAATTTCAGCGCTGTCGCTTCAATCAACTCCGCCATGCGCTCCCCGGCCTGCTGCATCAAGCCACTATGAAAAGCGCCATGCACCGCTAAAGGGATCACCCGTTTTGCACCGCGTTCAAGCGCCAGCTCACTTCCCTTCTCCACACCTGCGCGCGTTCCGGAGAGAACGATTTGCCCCGGACAATTAAAATTAGCGGCCCATAACGTCCCGGGTAAGGTAGCCACAATGTCTTGAATGTTCTTTTCATCGAGTCCCATTACAACGGCCATGGTTCCCGGAAACGTTTCACACACCTCATGCATCCAACGGCCACGTGCCTTTACGAGTGTGAGTCCCTCTGCAAAAGAAAAGGCGCCCGCAAGGGTAAGAGCGGTGTATTCCCCCAGGCTTAAACCTGCGGCAGCGACAGGCTTGATCTCCTGCAAACAACGGGCAATCGCCATGCCAGTGACATAAATCGCCAGCTGGCACACTTTGGTTTGTTGCAACTCTTCGTCTGTTCCGTAAAAAACTTGACGCGTCAAATCCCAGCCCAGATGATCATTCGCCTCTTCAAACGTGTGCCGCGCCTCCGGAAATGCTTCTGCAAATGCCTGCCCCATCCCTCGATGTTGCGCCCCTTGTCCTGGAAATAAGAAAATTGTCATCTAATAAATTGCCTTCAACTGAACGAACTATACGTTATCTTATTTCTCAAAATAAGGGTAGAAATTCGGCAGCAGAAGAAGACCTATTGCATGAGTGAATTCGATACACCTAAACGATTTATAAGATAGATCTCTTAAGGTGCAGGCACAAAATCTAAATCTGCATTGGGAGGAAGCGTTTCGCCTAGAGCTCTGACTTGGCGTCTTAACCTTTGAATGGATGTTTGGAGTCTACGAATATCCGCGACAATCTCAAAACGACGTGTTTGACTGCCCGCCAGGATGCGATCACCATCGGGTTTTCCCGAATAGGATGCTCTTCTTACAATATCTCTATCTACAAGCGAAAGAGTTGTTCCCACCCTCGTTCTCAATTCAGATTCTTGAGACGAGAGTTTGTGTTTTCAACTGAGGTAGTTGCAAGTCGGAGGGACGCCCCACAATGCAGAGCCACAGAGTAAGACCTATCCCAATGTGGAGGACTGACAATGTAACGGCTAAAGACGCAAAAATAGAGGTGGCGATAAGTGTCAAGACTGTAGCGGCAGCGACATAAATCGCCGGATGTAAGCCACGCGAAGGGCGATTTTGTACAGCTTCCATTTGAATCATTCCCTAATTAAATTAGAAACAACGCAACACAAAAAAGTTTTATTTTACAATTTAACATTTCACTTTTTCTAAATAGGAAGCTCCCCAAGTGAGGCCGGCGCCTACGGCGGTCACAAGCACGCGTTGCGCTTCTGGATGAGCCTGTTCCATTTCATAGAGAGCAATGGGGGCACTAGAAGCGGACGTATTTCCATACCGATCAATGGTTACAAAGATCCGTTCAAAGGGAAGGCCAATTGCTTCAGCTGTAGCGTGTAGAATGCGCAAATTCGCTTGATGGGGCACTAAAAAGTCGACGGGACGTCCCTCTAGACATTCTTTGGCATTGGCACTCATGCGGCGCACAGCATGTTTAAACACTTCACGCCCTTCCATTTTGAGGGTCGATCCGATGGGGACATAGAGAAGCTTAGCCTGAGTGCCGTCGGCACCCAGCACTGTTTTGCCCACTTTCCATCCCGAGCGATCCGCTTGCACTACGGCGGCGGCAGCTCCATCGCCAAAAAGAATGCATGTGTTGCGATCGGTGTAATCGATTACAGAAGACATTTTTTCGGTCATGACGAGTAAAATTGTTTTGTAAAGTCCCGATTCAATATAGGCTTTCGCCATCGATAGAAGGTAGAGAAAACCGGAACAAGCGGCCCCCACATCGCAAGCAGCGGCTTGAGAGGCCCCGAGCTCGGCTTGAATAAAGACGGCGGTACTCGGTGAGAGATAATCAGGGGTCATAGTAGCCGTGAGAATCAGCTCGATGTCATCGACCTTAACGTCCGCTTTTGTCGAGGCTTCACGAGCGGCTTGCGCCCCCATGTGAGAGGCGGTTTCATGCTGCTCCGCAATTCTCCGCTCGCGAATCCCTGTGCGTGAGAAAATCCATTCATCCGACGTTTCGACCCGCTGCTCCAATTCCCGATTTGTTAATCTTTTTTCGGGTAAGTAGCGTCCAAGCCCTGTAATGACCGTTTGATGCATGGCGATTAAGATAAACGAATTGCCTATTACTTGCAGAGAAAAAACCATCCTCCTATAGTCCGTTCAATGCGTTACCCTGCCCCCCTCCAACAACTGATTGAAGTGTTGCGGAAATTGCCTGGCGTGGGCTCGAAAAGTGCCGAACGTTTTGCCTTCCATTTGTTGCAACGCCCCTCTCACGAAATGGATGAAATGGCGGCCGCGATTCGTGCGGCTCCCCAACTTTTAAAAAAATGTGTCACATGCGGTTGTTTAAGAGACCAAGAAGGATGTCTTTTCTGTCATCCTGCACGGGATGTATGTTCCCTTTGTGTGATTGCCTCTCCGCGCGATGCGTTTTCGATTGAAGCCACGCATGAATTTAAAGGGCATTACCATGTACTCGACGGGCTCCTCTCCCCACTGGAAGGACGCGGTCCTGATCATGTGGGCATTCCCAAACTCTTAAAACGCCTTTCTGTGAGTGTGGAAGAGGTCATTCTTGCTTTAGATGCCTCTTTGGAAGGAGATGCAACGGCTCTTTATCTCCGGGAAATACTCGCCTCCCATCCTCTCAAAGTCTCCCGCCTCGCTTTTGGGCTTCCCATGGGAAGTTCACTCGAATATGTGGATGGAGGAACCCTAGCGCGTGCACTCACCGGCCGAAATTAATATGAGTGCAATTTCTAAGTGACATTAATCTATTCTTAAAACTTCTTCAAATCGCTAAAAGTAGATACATTTAATTCGATTCTTTCACCCAATTCGGTTGTACTTGTAATATTTAGGGAGATCAGCCTATGATCTCTCAGTATGTTTCGACACTTCTTTCTTTTTTTCTGGCTGGTTAATGGAGCGATAAACGCTGCACAGATTGATCATTATGAAGGCCAACCGATCGAATCGATCGAGATTATCGTCAATACACCTGAAGGGGTGGCCTATGATAGCGCCATCGTCCGCAACCGGATGTCGACGTTGGAAGGGGATCTCTTCTCTCAAGCGGCTTTTGACCAAGATTTAAAAAGCCTGGCGTGGGAATTTGACCGGATTGAACCCGGTATCACGCTGGTGAATGGAAAGGTCCATTTAGTGATCAAAGTGTGGCCACGCCCCATGATTCGGACCATTACGTGGTGTGGAAACGAACATTTTCCCAGCAAGAAATTGCAAACGGAACTGGGGGTGGGAACCTGCGTCCCTTTTAATCGGATGGAATTCAATAAAGCCTTCCACAAATTGAAGGGTTACTATGTTAAAAAAGGATTTTTTGAAGCAGAGCTTGACTACGCAACGGAATACGATTGTGACACCAACGAAGTCGATATTGTCGTGACAATCAACGAAGGGCGCTGTGGAAAAATCAAGAACATTTGCTTAGTGGGTTTCAACGCATGTGAAGAAGATCAAATCTACGACATGCTCTTGACGAAGGAGTACTGCTTCTATTTGAGCTGGTTGACAGAAGAAGGGACTTACAATCCCGATATGATACAACACGACCAGATGCAGATCCTTAACTTCCTGCAAAACGAAGGCTATGCAGACGCGCAAGTCGATATCGAAGTGATTGAAGCCGATGAAACGGATCGCATTCAAATCATCATTACGGCCGAACATGGAGACCTCTACACCATTGGAAGAATTTCTCTATCTGGCAATAAGCTTTACACCGATGAAGAGGTTCTATCCCGTTTCGTAACAGGCTCTGGAGCCCCTTATTCACCTGAAGATATCCAAAACACCACGCAGTTAATCACTAATCTCTACGGCCGGTACGGCTATATTGACTGTAACGTCAATTATGAACCGAAGCTTTGCCCGTCGGGTCAATGTGTTTACAATCTCGACTTTCAAATTGAAGAGGGTGAGCTTTACCGAATCGGGATGATTAAGATTTTTGGAAATTCTTCCACCCAAAATTCGGTGATCTTGCACGAATGTCTGCTGATTCCTGGAGAAGTTTTCAACCTCGAAAAAATGCAAGCCACGGAAGAGCGTCTCCAAAACATCGGATTTTTTAGAAGCGTCAACATATACGCGGTCAAATCAGACGGCCCTAGCCTTTTCGAAGGAAACTACCGCGACCTTCATATTGAAGTCGAGGAAACTTCGACAGGTAAAATTTCAGGTTTTGTCGGTTTAAGCACCACCGAATCGGTTTTTTGTGGAGTCGACCTCACAGAAGCCAATTTTAATATTGCAGGTCTTGCGCGCATCCGTTCCCAAGGTTTCTCAGCCTTGCGCGGCGGAGGGGAATTTTTTCAAACCAAGTTCACGGTAGGTAATAAGACACGTTCCTATTTAGTCTCCTGGACCAAACCTTACTTCATGGATAGTCAATGGGCGGTAGGGTTTGATTTTGAACAAGCTCAAAACAGGATGATCTCGGATGATTACGACATCAACACGGTAGGGTTTGCGCTACGCGGCAATCGGACACTGAATGCCTTTTTGAATTGGGGTGTACATTACCGGATCCGCAACGCCGATGTCACCTTGAACGGGCATCCTCAGAGCGATCTTCTTAGGGAAGAAGCCGATAACAGCGGCCTTGTATCAGCAGTCGGTTCCTCCCTCACTTACAACTCCACTGATGCCCCACGGGACCCCACTTCGGGTTTTCGCTCCCGTTTGGAATGCGAAGTTGCAGGCGTTTGGGGAGATCATGAGTTTTTAAGCCTCGGTTATCTCAATACGTACTATTTCCCCTTCTGCGGTAAAGGGGTCTGTAAAATCCGGGGAGACATCCAATTCATTCTTCCTTTTGGCAATACGTCTTTCCACACGCTACCTTTGGACGAACGTTTTTTCTTAGGTGGTGAAGACACCGTGAGAGGTTATCGGCCTTACAAATTGGGCCCCCTTTATCCCGATACGAACGATCCACGGGGGGGTATCTCGATGCAGATTATTTCCTTGGAATACGACTATCGCTTTTATAAAAAGTTCACGGGCTTTATCTTTGCCGATGCGGGACATCTTTCCGATAAGTATTGGAATTTCGGGGCTATGCGTTGTTCCTGGGGTTTTGGAGCCCGCTTTATCGTTTTGGATTCCTTGCCCCCAATTACCATGGGGATGGGTTTCCCGGTCAATCCGAAGGACCGCAGTGAAGTGAAACGGTTCTTCATTAATTTCGGAGCTAATTTTTAGGAGTGTCTACTATGCGTTACTGGATTATCTTAGCCCTTACATGTGCAAATCTCGGTTCTGCCACAGCTGCAACCCCTGCTAAAGTCGGGCTTGTCAACTTCAAACGAGTCGTTGAAGAATCAAAGATCGGTAAACAAGAACAGGGCAATTTTGAGAGCATCAAAAAACAAATGGAAGATGTTCTTAAAGAAAAAGAATCGGCATTGAATGAAATTGCGGGACGTTTAAACGATCCTGATCAGCTTGACATCATGTCCCCGGAAGCGGAGACAGAGCTCAAACGGAAATTTAGAGCTCAAAGCCAAGAAATTACCCAGCTGCAACAGCAGTATCTCCAAACGTTGCAACAAACAAACATGAAAGTTTTGCAACGCATTTCGGATGAAGTGTCAGAAGCCTCAAAAACCGTAGCGACAAGCCAGCAGTTGGATATCATCTTGAATGATGATGGATGTTTCTTCTACAGCCCAAGCCTAGATGTGACAACACAAGTGGTGGCCGCACTTGATGCACAATTCGAGACGAAACAGAAAAATGCACCCACGGCGCCCGCTCAAAAGCCTTAAGCCATGAAAACGTTGCAAGAATTAGCTGAGCTCACCGGATCTGAGCTTGTTGGCGATAAAGACTATACCATTCACGCTGTAGCCGATCTCGAATCCGCTACAGCGGAAGATGCCTCTTTCTTAGCTAACGCCCGTTATGAGCAAGCCATGCAACGCAGTCAAGCAGGAGTGGTGTTTGTTGACCCCCGCACCCCCCTAGTGAAAGGACGAAACTACCTGCTCACTCCCGAACCTTCCCGCGCCTTTCAACAAGTCGTAGAGCTTTTTCATCGACATGATCAAGATGCCAGTGGATTTACAGGAATCCATCCCACAGCCATTCTCCACCCAACTGTGCAAGTGGGTCCCCATGTGACCATCGCTCCTTACGCTGTCATCGATCAAGGAGTGATCATTGGAGAAGGCACCCTCATTGGCCCGCATGTTTCCATTGGCCCTTTCTGCAAAATCGGAGCGGGTTGCCATTTGTATTCACATACGATTTTGAGAGAGCGCACAGAATTGGGAGATCGTGTCATTCTGCAGCCCGGCGTTGTCCTCGGTTCCTGTGGATTCGGATACACGACCGATAAACAAGGACGTCATGTCAAACTCAATCAACTCGGCCATGTACAGATTGAAAATGATGTAGAAATTGGAGCTAATACCACTATTGACCGTGCCCGTTTTAAAACCACACGAGTGGGACGTGGAAGCAAAGTAGATAACCTAGTTCAACTCGGTCACGGTGTCGTTATCGGTCCGGACAATATGATCATTGCGCAAACGGGAATTGCAGGATCAACCAAAACAGGTAAGCATGTGGTGTTAGCGGGACAAACCGCTGTAGCCGGCCACCTGGAAATTGGCGATGGAGTCATGATTGCGGCCCGTACAGGTGTTTCGAAATCCCTTCCCAAAGCAGGGAAATATGGAGGTGTTCCTGCGATGCCTCTCGATGCATACAACCGGATGAGCGTTTACCTCCGCAACATCGAAACGTTGGTCAAAGAATTTAAAGCCCTTCAGAAAAAAGTGGAAAATGCCTTACAAAAAGGGGCAATTAATCTCGGAGGTTAACATGCGCTTTTTACTGGCACTCTGCCTAACTTTCTCTCCTCTTGCGGCTTCTTCGCAAGATGATCGCCTTGATGAACTCACACTTGAATATGTGGCCAACATCAAACGGACCATCGTCGCTGTCCAAGACGATCCCTCTAACAGTATTATGCATGTCTTGCTGATCGATGGAACATTTTGGGAATGTCCCTATACAAGTACCAAAGAGCAACAATTTGCCCTTCAGAATTGGGTGAATGGCACCAATGTGTTTATTTTCCCCACACGTACCGGCTTAAAGCTGGCCGGTGACTTTTCGCCCTTCTTCCAACTCCCCGCCACCCTCGATTCTGCCACATTAGATGGCTTTCCCTCGATCCAATCTATTAAAGCAAACATCGTCACGCTCACAGATGGTTCCTCCTGGAAGGAAACATCGAAAATCTACTCCGCTTCTAAGTACTGGGAAGTGGGAGATCGTATTTTAGTTTCATTTATCGATGACATCACTCTCATCAACATCGATCAGTCTGCCGCCGGCATTTTAAGCACCTATTACATGCCAGGAATCATGACCGATTGGGCAGGCCATTAAAAAATTTAAAGGCTTCCGATAGAAATAGCGGAAGCCTTTACGTCCACAAAGCCGTTAATGGAACCGCTTGAATATCCTCTCCAAAAGAGATGACCTGCTCCCCCGTATAAAGGACAATTCCACGATGAAAATCGTCCCCAGCCGTTTGTTTTAAAGAAAGAAGACCTTGAAGATCTTCCTTTCTCACAGTATCTGACAGCTTAATTTCAATGCCTACAATCTTACCTGAAGTCGATTCTAATACACTATCTACTTCCTTTTGATCTTGGGTTCTATAGTGATACAGGGAAATAGAAGGCGAACTCCACGTCGCTTGTTTGACAAGTTCCATGATGACAAAGTTTTCGAATACCTGCCCTAATACTTGAGGAAAGCGTTGTAAACGAGACGCATCAAATTCCATGGTTTGGAGCAAGAGTGTCGCATCTGAAAAATAGATTTTTTGACCTTTGGAAAGTTTTTTATCGATATTACGACTCCATGCAGGGATTGGATAAAGTAAGAAGAGACTTTTTAACAATTCCAGATAGCGTCGAATTGTTGTTTCTGAAGTACGCACAAGTGCTGTTAAAGAGTGAAGATTGAGAGGAGATCCAATACGACTTGCCATTGCATACAGAAGTGCCGGCATTTGAGAAAAATGTTCAATTTTAGACAAATCATTCACGTCTTTTTGCAAAATATTGAACAAATAGTCGTGAGCCCATTCACGCCGTTCTTCTTCATCTTTTGCCCTCACAGAAGCTGGAAATCCCCCTTTTATTAAGAGTGAGATAATCTCTTGCTGAGTCAAACGCGAAAATACTTCGTGGGAAAAACGTTCTTCAAAAAGATGAGGAATAAATGTCTCTCTAACTCCCCTCAGCTCTCCTTGAGAAAGAGGCCACATGTGACAGATTCCCATTCTTCCGACTAAACTATCTCCTAATTGTGGCATAAGAAGAGGGTTAGCCGATCCTGTTAGCAAGTAACGTCCCGAATAACGGTGTTCATCTACATCGACTTTGATGGGAAGCACTATTTCAGGCGCACGCTGCACTTCATCGATAATAAGAGGCTTTTTTTGATCCCGTAAAAAACCCTCTGGATTGAATTCCATTGCGGCTAGGGTGGTGAGATGATCACATGAAATATAATGCATCTCTTTTTGACGCCCCACTTCTTTAGAGAGCGTGGTTTTTCCACATTGGCGTGGCCCTACAATCAACACCACAGGCATTGCCCCCAATCGGCGCTGCAAAACAGGCAAAATATTTCTTTGAAACATTGAATAACCTTCATTTAATGACGTAATTTACGCCATTAAATGGAGCATAATACAGCTTATACTAAATTTCAATGACTCATAAGCACCTGTTTTTTAAGGGTTTGATACATAGCTTCATCTGATGGCGTAAATTACGCCATCAGATGAAGCTATTTGGGGTCGTGGAAAACAGAGAGGCTGCGCTTAGGACATGGAGAGGAAGAGAAGCTTCCTGGGACAGGGCCGCGCCATCACCTGCATGCAGAATCTTTTCGTGATATTTCACGTCGCCTTCAAGTACCTGGGAGCCGGCCGTAACGTTCAGGATTGAGAGGGCGTTCAACGGACATTCCTTTATAGGAAGCGAAGGAGATTAAAGTGGACATCCTGATGCAAGGGATGGGGAATGGGCTGCCAGCTATTATGAAAGGGGGGAAGAGGAGCTTGGCTGTAAGAGGGAGCATGGCCCGTTTAATCAGGAAGCAGCCAGATTTGGAGAAAGTGAACAGGTACTGTTGGGGAAGGATTGTATTCAATATGAGAGACACCTGAACCGGCTATCATAAATTGGACTTCGCCCGCTTGGAGTGACTCTTCGTGGCCTAAACTATCTTGATGCGCAAGCGTCCCTTCTAAGACAAGGCTGATGATCTCCATATCATTGTGGGATTGAAGAGGAAATCCTCGCGCGGGATCAACACGATCTTTATTGATTACCCGTAGGTTGCGAAATCCCATAAAGTCAGGATCGTAATAGTGCCCAAACGAAAAAGTGTGAAACGTCTTCAACCATCCATAATCAAAAATGAGCGATCTTGGCTTTTACGGATTTTAAACATGTGTCACAAGCAGGTGAGCGGGGTTCTCGAGAAGATTTTGCAATGTTTTTAAAAATTTGGCGCCGGCCACTCCGTCTACTACTCGGTGATCGCACGAGAGTGTCAATGTCATGACTTTGCCAGGCACAATCGCGCCATTTTTGATAATGGGTGTGTCGATAATGCCTCCCACAGCCAAAATGCACGCTTGAGGAGCATTGATAATGGCGCTAAAACGGGTGATACCAAACATTCCTAAATTAGAAATAGTGAAGGAACCTCCCTGAAATTCTCGCGGTTCCAACTTGTTTTCTTTCGCCTTGACGGCAAGTGTACGCACTTCTGTCGAAATTTGTTGGAGTTCTTTCTTATCGGCTTGAAAAACAATCGGCGTGATCAGCCCTTCGGGAAGACTGACGGCTACAGAAATATCGATCGACCCAAATTGGATCAAGGTTTGATTAGAAGCATTAAAACCGCTGTTAACTTGGGGGTGTTCACGCAAAGCTAGCGCAGAGGCTTTTACCACACAATCGTTGTAGGAGACTTTAGTGCCGAGATGACTGAGTTGTTCTCGAAAATCGACCAAAGCATCTGCTTGAATGGTCTGTTCTACATAGAAATGAGGGATCGTACTTTTGGCTTGCTGTAAACGTTGACTGATCACTTTACGCATCGGTGTCAACGCTATCTCTTGCGTTTTCATCTCCCCTTTTTGCGCTAAATCGCGGCTGACAATACGTCCACCAGGACCTGTTCCTTTGATTTGAGTGGTATTAATCCCCTGCTCTTTGGCCAGTTTGCGGGCAAGTGGAGAAATCAAAAGGCGCTCCCCTTTTACCTCTACAGGAGGGGGAGGCGGCGTGGCAGCGGCAGGTGCGGAGGCTTCCTGAGAGGGCTTAGGAGCACCCGTTTGAGGATGGGCTGTCTCTTCCGGAACACTCACAGGCTCATCAACCTTTTCCGTAAAGAGGGCTATAGGTTGGTTGACGGCCGCTTCTTGCCCTTCTTGCACTAAAATTTTCCGCAAATATCCGGGATCGAGCGCATTGTGTTCGACCGTCGCTTTATCCGTCGAGACCTCTAGCAGCAAATCGCCTGCTGCGACTTGATCCCCTTCTTTCTTGTGCCATTTGGCAATCGTTCCTGTCTCCATTGTGGGAGAAAGCTTTGGCATGGTGACAATAAAAGTCATGCAATACTCCTGCAAGCTGCCACAATGCGAGGCACATTGGGAAGAGTTTCTGCCTCGAGCACTTTCGAATAAGGCATCGGAGTTTCGCGTTGACAGACACGCAAAACGGGGGCATCCAAGTAATCAAAGGCTTTTTCTTGGATTTCAAAGGCCACTTCCGCCGCGATCCCGCTAAAATAATGTCCCTCTTCTACAAGCACGGCTCGATTAGTTTTTTTGATCGAGGTAAGGACGGTTTCAATATCAAGTGGGCGAATCGTCTGTAAATCGATGACTTCTGCTTCAATCCCCCCCTTAGCGAGCTCTTCAGCGGCTTTGAGGCATTTGTTGATCATGTGGCTATGGCTGACCAAAGTGAGATTTTTTCCCGGCCGTACCACACGTGCTTGCCCAATGGGCACGAGATATTCTTCGGTCGGAATCTCCATCTTATCGCCATACGAGAGTTCCGATTCAAGAAATAAAACAGGATTGTTTGAACGGATGGCACTTTTTAAAAGTCCCTTCGCGCTGTAGGCATTGCTAGGAGTCACAATGATCAGTCCGGGAAGCACCCCATACATGGATTCGACACAATGTGAGTGTTGACTAGACACTTGAGCGGCCGCTCCGTTGGGTCCCCGAAACACAATCGGTACAGAGAAACGGTTACCCGACATGTAATACATCTTGGCGGCATTCGAGATAATTTGATCGGCCGCGACAAACGAAAAATTGAAACTCATAAATTCCACAACAGGTCGCAGACCTGTCATCGCCGCTCCAATTCCAAGACCTGCAAAACCCAGTTCAGAAATCGGCGTATCCAGCACCCTTTTGGGACCCCATTTTTCGAGCATCCCTTTGGTGACTTTGTAAGCCCCGTTATATTCCCCTACTTCTTCACCCATAATAAAAACATTCGCATCGCGCTCCATCTCTTCGTTGAGGGCCTGTCGGAGTGCTTCCCGCATATCGATTAACTGCGTGGTCATAGATTCTCCGGAGCAAACACATCACGCTCTAAAGTGGCTAGATCGGGCCAGGGACTCTCTTCGGCAAATTTCAAGGCTGCTAAAGCCGTTTCACGTGCTTGCGTATCCAACGCCGTAAAGGTCTCCTCATCCAACCAGCCCACTTGCTCGAGTTCCTGTTTGAGAAGTAGAATAGGGTCCCGTCCCATATGTTCTTTGACACTTTCTTTGGTTCGATAAAGACCCGGATCGGAAACCGAATGCCCTTTAAACCGTTGTGTGAGGGCTTCTACCAGAATAGGCCGGCTATTCGCTTGCATGTTTTTAGAAAATGTTAAAAAGGCGCCGTAGCAATGGAGAAAATCCATGCCATCTAAGGTAAATCCTTCCATCCCATAGCCGGGTGCTTTATCTTCCGCGAGCCGCGGCACACTGACCGCTTTTGCCACCGCCGTCCCCATGCCCCATTCGTTATTTTCAATCACCGTCAAACAGGGTAAACTCCACAGCGCAGCTAAATTCATCGATTCATGAAAAGCCCCTTGAGGCACAGCTCCATCCCCTAAAAAGCAGATCGCGGCTTGATCGCGGATGCCTTGATATTTGAGGGAGAAAGCCGCTCCTATCGCTATCGGAACTTGCCCCCCCACAATGCCAAACCCCCCTAATAAACGTTCCGTATAGAGGTGCATCGAGCCCCCTCTTCCTTTCGCATTCCCTGTCACACGTCCAAAAAATTCAGCCATGATGCTATCGGGAGTGGCTCCTAAAAGGAGAGCGAGGGCATGACAACGGTAGGAAGTGATCCACCAGTTGTTCATTCCCATAGCCATCACAGCCGCTGTTTGAATGGCTTCTTGACCGATATAGGAATGAAAAAAGCCCCCGATTTTTCCCTGCAGATAGGCAGCTTCCGCCCGTATTTCAAAATTGCGGATCAGCAACATTTTTTTCAAAGCTTCAAGCACGTCTGTTTTGCCTAACTGTTGAAGAATATGTGCCCGATCAACCGGGAAAATAGAGCGTGCCATAGAATCTAGTATAGGAAATTTTCATTAACTTTAAAGGAGGGTTTTCCTCTGATTTCCGTTTCGACCCGCTTTTGTTCCGCCAGTCCTAACACCACATGGTCATTACGTGGATAAAGACGATAATAGTAGAGGGGGATCGGATTGAAATAACGACGTTTGGGCCCGTCAATTTCAAATAAAGGAAACATCAAGGCCGCATCGTAGGTGACTTTGTAAAAATCTCCCTTCTCATCTTTAAAACAGGCGATAGTCGGATCTTGTTCTAACATTTCCCGATAAAGCCCATATCGAAAAGTGCGTAAATGAGAGCCTAAGTATTCCTCTTTACGGATTTCATCATCCGACCGGTATTCCAGACAATGTCCAATCTATTCATTTTTCCATGAATATTGCCCATACGTCACCAAAGGCTTCTTTTGGCTCCTACAAAGCGCAGGACGCGATCATCGAGTAAATAATCATCGCCGTCGACAATCACCACAATGTCTCGATCCTCTAAATGTTGGCTCAAGAGAGGCAGATGTAAACTCTCTAAAACCGTGAGTCGCAGAGGATTGACTCGCTTCACGAAATGGGGAAGATCGGGAATGAGATCACTCCCCCCGTCTGTCGACGCATCATCGATCCACACCACTTATAATTTTCATCTTGTTGCGCTTGAAGGGACGCGATACATGCCGGCAAAAACTCGCAGCAATTATAGAACGGGACAAAGACGACGATTTGATCCATTTCCATGTTTTTGAATACTAGCCTTTTACCCGCAGATTGACAATTACTTTCTTAGAAAAACAACATAGTTAAAGAAATAGATTATATATTTATAATTATTTTATAAACTTTTAAACTACAATCTTTAAACGATTTTTAAACGGACATGGTATAAATAGGGCTGTGTTGAAAAAGTTATAAGTAGCTCAGATTCAGAAGATTTTTTGTAGAGATCAGAAAAGCTGTCAACGAATTAGATAGCTCATGGCGCGATCTACAAGGGGTCAGATTTTTTGAGATCCCAAAAAAAACCTGAAGATGAGTGCTTTAAGTTTTTCAACACAGCCGGTAATCTCCACTGTTTGGGAATGAAGCCCTAAGCCTATCCTCACAGACTAATTTGGGATGCTTAAAGACTATCGGTGACAAGGCTATTGCCACTTCGCCTTCACGATCACCCGTGATTGTCC
>Ga0105046_10007457_pt1 | contig 17233 bp, 14 predicted proteins | sample MAT03_FD_78385 | JGI IMG/M metagenome (GOLD analysis project Ga0105046, IMG submission 78385) | Freshwater microbial communities from Lake Fryxell liftoff mats and glacier meltwater in Antarctica - MAT-03 (megahit assembly) | ecosystem: Environmental > Aquatic > Freshwater > Ice > Liftoff...
GACCTTGTTCACGTCATCCTCCGATCTGTACGTTTCGTACAAACGGGAATATTGCGCCCCAAGCCTGAACAAATCAACTCTGCCGCAGCCCACTCTCCTTCAGCAGCCCCTTCCGCTGGCCCCGGCAAACCGCGCGCCAATCCTTTTGACGGCGCATGCGTCTCACCTTTGCAACCCCGTCTTGATCCTTCGCGCATCGGGGCGCTCACGTGCGGATTGGCGGCGTCATTGTCGAGCGGGACGCCGCACCGATACGAACGATCCGCTCGGGGAGAAGTGGATAACGCTCCACACCAACGACCTCACCAACCCGAAACCCTCCGAGGTCCATCTCTATGTCGGACGCCGCAGCCATATCGTCCGAGCCGATTTTGAGCCGGGGCGATTTCACCAACACGTCGCGCATCCGTTGTGACGGAACGGAGATCGCCCCCAGCAATCCCCACGCTCCCTGACCTCAGCGCGACCGATCCGGTCGCCAATACATTGCCAAATCACTAACAAAAAATGGAAGTGACAGCAATATCAATGACTTGAAATTTGTCCACGCGTGGACAAACCCTCCCACCGCGTCCCGCCTGCCCGCGCATCGCCGCTACCGCAGCCCGGTCTCCTCCAGCAGCCCCTTCCGCTTGGCCTCGAAATCGTACCCGCGCCGATACCACCCCACCGCCTCGTCCGGATCGCGTGGCGCCCCGTGGCGCCGCGACCTCGCGTCGAGCGTCCGCAGCCACGAGCCAATCCTCGGGCAAACAGTCCCCCCGGGGGATGGTGCAGAAGTAGATTTTGCTGGATCAGGCCGCGCTGGTTCGGGCGGTGATCAGCAAGGCGAGCAACGCGTTGATGGCGACGCCCAGAGCCATCGCGAGGCGCTTGAGGTTGATGGCGGTGGCCGTCAGGAACGCCTGGATGCGGATGTTGGCGAGGCCGCGCCGAATGGCTCTGGCCAGCCCGTGCAGGGTTTTGGCTGTTCCTGGGGTTCCTTCCACGCGCCAACGGTGTCGAATGCAAAGCGCGCGTTCGCGCGCGCGCCATGCGCGTCGCTTTCGTCCGCCGCGAAGCATGCCTCGACGTCGCGTTCCGCCAAGGCGGCGTAGACCTTGCCCGTCCCGTAGGCCGCGTCGGCCGAAATGACGCCGGGCGCGTGGCCGAGCGTTTCCGCCATGGCGTCCAGCCTCTCCGCCACGCGACGGAGTCGTGTTCGTCGCCGGTCACCATTTCCACGTCCACGATGACGCCCGTCGCATCGTCAACGACGGAGTGCTGCTTGCAAGCCGGTTGGAGCCGCTGCTTCTTCGAATTCGTTGCCATCGTGGCGTCAGGGCCATTCCGTGACCTTGCCGTCCTCGTCCTCGATCCGTGCGCGCGGAACGCGCATGGTCTCAGAGCCGAAGGTTCCAACGAGCTGGCGCGCGCGATGGCCGTGACGGCGCCCTTCCGCCCTTTACCACGGCCGCAGCTACAGCGACCCAAGAAGGCGGCGCGTTCCTCCCCGAACAGCGCCTCAATGGTTGCGCGGATATCCTGCCGCAAGCCGATCCTCGATCGGATCAAAGCCAGCGTTGCCGCCCGGTAGCGCCGGTATGGCGGTCTCTGCAGGCTGCTTTCTGGCATGATCTCACTGGCGGTGGCTGCCGCCGGCAGGGAGGGTTTCATCACCCGGAGACTACGCCGCCCTCAGATTTCCACCACCTTCACGACATAACCCTGGTTCGGAGGGACTTCGAACTGGTGCGCCAGCTTGGCCAGCGTTCGGGGGGCTCACGCGGCCCCAATGGACCGCGGTTCCCCCTCACTCTCGCCTTTGGAGGCCGCTATCGCAACCTCCAGACCGAAAATCCGAACGTTTTTCACGAACGCTCTCGCCATGGTCGTGCGTCAACAGCTGCTAACTTGGCGCATCGACGCCGCTTGAGGGTTCTCCATCGCCACCCGACAGACGTGGAAATCGGCTCCTGTGGGTCGCAAACGGACGCGCGGTGGGGGCGGTTGGCGGTCCAATGTCCGCGCGAACACCCGGGGAGCCCATGACCGTCGAACGCAAGACCCGCCGCGGCGGCGGCCACAGCCGGAACCCCGGCGTGAAGCCCGCTCGCGCCATCCAGCAGATGTCCTGGCGGCTGCCGCTCAATTCCGACCGCCCTACCGAACCGCTGGATGCCGAGGGCGTCGCCGCAATCCACGCCGTCGCGATGCGGGTGCTTGAAGAGCTCGGGATCGAGTTCCTCAACGATGAGGCGAAGGACTACTTGCGCGCGGCGGGATGCGCCGTGTCGGGCGACAACGTCCGCATGGACCGCGCGTTCGTGATGGAAAAGCTCGCGCTCGCGCCAGCGAGCTTTTCCATCACGCCGCGCAATCCCGAACGGCGGGTGATCATCGGTGACCGCCGGATGGCGTTCGTCAACGTGTCCTCGCCACCGAACGTGATGGACATGGACCGCGGCCGGCGGGTCGGCGACATGGCGGCCTTCCGCGATTTCATGAAGCTTACGCAATATTTCAACTGCATCCATGTCGCCGGCGGCTATCCGGTCGAGCCGGTGGACATCCACGCGAGCGTCCGCCATCTCGATTGCCTCTACGAGAAGCTGACGCTGACCGACAAGGTGGTGCACGCCTACAGCCTCGGGCCCGAGCGGGTCGAGGACGTGATGGAGATGGCCCGCATCGCCTCGGGGCTCGACGCCGCGGAGTTCTATTCCCGACCGCGGCTCTTCACAAATATCAACTCGTCGAGCCCGCTGAAACACGATTGGCCGATGCTCGACGGCGCGATGCGCTTCGCCCGGCGCGGCCAGCCGGTGGTCGTCACGCCGTTCACGCTGGCGGGCGCGATGGCCCCGGTGACGATGGCCGGCGCCGTGACGCAGTCGATCGCCGAGGCGCTGGCCGCGATCGTGTTGCTCCAGATAATCAATCCAGGCACGCCCTGCGTGATCGGGACGTTCACGTCGAACGTCGACATGCGCTCGGGCGCTCCGGCCTTCGGCACGCCGGAATACATGCGCGCGACGCAGATGACCGGGCAGATGGCGCGCTTCTACCGGTTGCCGCTGCGCGCCTCGAACGCCTGCGCCTCGAACGCGCCCGACGGCCAGGCGATGTGGGAAAGCCTCAACAGCCTGTGGTCGGCGGTCCAGTCCGGCGTGAACCTCGTCTATCACGCGGCCGGCTGGCTCGAAGGCGGGCTGATCGCATCCTACGAGAAGTTTGTCATGGATTGCGAAGTCATCCAGCAGATCCAGCGCTATTTCGAGCCGGCGCTCACCGATGTGTCGCCCGATGCGCTGGCGTTCGACGCGATGGCGGAGGTTGGGCCGCAGGGACATTTCTTCGGCGCGAGCCACACCCAGAGCCGTTATTCGGAGGCGTTTTATTCGCCGTTCCTGTCCGATTGGCGCAATTTCGAAGCCTGGTCCGAGGCGGGCGGCGCGTGGACCGAGGAGCGGGCGAACCGGACATGGAAGGCGATCCTCGCTGATTACGAGGCGCCACCGATGGACGACGGCGTGCGCGACGAGCTCAGGGACTTCGTCGCCCGGCGCAAGCGCGAGGGTGGGTCCCCGACCGACTATTGACGCCGACCCCGGCGCAGCCCGGCCTCAACGCGCCAGCCATATCTCGATCGTGCCGACCGACGGGGACGGGGCGTAGTGGGTGAAATCGCGCAGGTCGATCGCATGCCCTGCGCCGCCGAGGGCCGCGACCGCTTCGCCGCTCACGCCACGGTCGCCGGAATGGAAATAGCGGGCATTGGTGGACGAGACGCCGAACGACACTTCGCGCCATTCGACCCGGCGAAAGCCCACGGCGCTCAGGGTCGCCTCGACCGGGCCGCGCGCTGGGGCCGGCTGGAGCGCGCTGTAGTGGACGACGACCCGGGTGGCCGCGGCGCTCGTCGCCGCGATCGGACCCTGGATGGCCCGCGCCGCCATCATCGGGGTCGGACCCTCGGCTCCGGCGATCCGCTGCGGTCGCGGCAGTGGCGCAGCCGCCGGGTCCGGCTCCCCTGGCGCAATCGCCGGGTTAGGCGGCACCCCGGCAACCACCACGTCGGGTTCGGCTGCGGTGGCGGCGATATGCGGCGCGGCGACGCTCGCGAGCACAGGCATCCTCGTCGCCGGACCGCCCGCGACCGCGATGCCGGCGATCTTCGGGAGACCCGGCGGGAGTCGGCTCGCGACGATCGCCGTTCGCGGCGCTGCGGCGATGATCGGACGGCCCAGCGGCGGCGGCGGCACGGCGACGCGTGGCTGCGGAAGATCGGGGACCAGCGTCGGCGCACCCAGCGGATCGTCAGACCCGGGATAGGCCGACGCATGCGCGGCGGCGGCGTTTTCTGGCGACTCGGCGACGGCGGCGGCCCGCACGACGGTCTGCTCGGCGGCTGGCGCGAACATCTCGGCCTGGCGGACAGCGCCCGCCGGCTCGACGACGTCGCGCTCCGCCGGACGCGGGCGGCGCGGGGCGAGAGGTGGCGGCTCCGGCTGGACCGGGGGTTCCACGGCCGCCGGCGCCGGCGCCGCGCCGGGGAGCGTGGCGGGAGGCGTGGCGGGAGGCGTAGCGAGATCGCGCGCGGCGTCCCACCGCGGCCCAAGCGTGAGAACGCCGATCGCGAGCACCACCGCCGCCGGGATCGCGGCGAAAGCCGACCAGCCAGCGATCACGGCGAGCCTGCGGCGTCCCGGCGCCGCGCTCGGTGCGCCCGCCACTTCCATACCGGCCGGAGTAGCACCGGCCGCGACCGACCAACACGTGTCGGCGTGGAACGGTGGAGGCTTCGGGCGCGGGGCCAGGCGAAGGGTCGGCGGCGCGAATTCGCAGCCCTCGACGTCGACCGGCTCCTTTCGCCCCAGCGCGAGGCGGATCGCGGCGAGATCGAGATGCTCGCTGAAGAGGGCCGCGGCCACCTCGCGGCGCGGCGCCTCCGCGGTCTTGCTGCGCGCGACGAGGTCCGCGAACCGGTCGGGATTGCGTTCCTCCCGCACGATCAGACCTCGCGCATCGATCGGGCGATCGCATCGCGGAGCGGCGACAGCAGATAGTCGATGACGGTGCGCGGCGCGGTGGGCACGACCACGGTGATCGGCATGCCCGGCGCGAGGCTGACCCCCGGCTCGGTTCCTGTCAACGCCACGGTCATGCGGTAGTGGCCATCGTCCTCGGCGGCGCCGAGGGCCACGATCCGGTCAGCGGAAATCTGCGACACCGTTCCGACGAGGCTCGACGCGGCGCGACCCTCTAGACCGGGCAGGCGAACTTCGCTCGCCATCCCCGCCGCGAGCCGTTCGCGGTCCGCGGGCAGCACCTGGGCCTCGGCGACCAGAACCGCGCTCGACGGCACGATATCGAGGATCGGCTCGCCCGGCGCGATCACGCCGCCAAGTGTCGCGACCGACAGGCCGACCACGACGCCGGCCACCGGCGCCCGCAGATCGGCGCGCAGGATGCGTTGCTCGGCCGCCTCCAGCGCCGGCGCGATCTCGGCGAGGCGCGCGGTCACGGTGGCGAGGTCCTCCGAGACGACCGTGATGCGCTTCGTGTCGAGCTCGGCGCGTCGCAGCCGCGTCTCGGCTTCGGCCGCGCGCGCCTCCGCGAGTTGCGCCGCCAGCGACGCGCGCGTGCCGCTCAGCCCAGCCAGCCTCCGTTCACTATCGCGCAACGCCGCGCGGCTGACGACGCCGCGCTCGTTCAGGGCGCGGGTGGCGTTTGCGTCCTCTTCGGTCAGGGCGAACTGCGCGACGACGCCGTCGAGCTCGGCCCGGATCGCGGCGCTCCGGGCGGCGAGCCGCGCGAGCGATCCGTCGATCATCCCGCTTTCCGCGCGACGCTCCTCGGCCCGCGCCGCGTGAAGCGCCGCCTGGCCTTCGATCGCCGCCGCGAGGCCAGCCCCATCGGATGAGGCGAGCGCCGCGAAATCCGGCGTCGCGCCGACGAGTTCCGCCCGCAGCCGCACCGACCGGGCGGCGGCCGCGTCGCGTTCGGCGATGAGCCCGCCGCGCGTCGCCCGAGCTTCGGTCGTGTCGAGCCGCACCAGAACCTGGCCCGCCTCGACGACGTCGCCGTCCGCGACGCCGAGTTCGGCGACGACGCCGCCTTCAAGATGCTGGACCGTCTTGCTCTCGCCCTGCACCGAAATCTGGCCCTGGGCCAGCACAGCGCTCGATAGCGGCGCCTGCGTGCTCCATCCGGCGATCCCGCCAAAACACAGCGCGAACGCGGCGCCTGCGGCCAGCAGCGGGTTTCCGACGCCGTCGTTCATTCCGCCGTCGCTCATGGCGCCGCCCCCCCTGCCACCGCCGGTATCGCCGGCGACTTCGTCAATGTCGGACCGGCCAGCGGAACGCTCGCCGCTTGTCCGGCTGGCGTCTTCGTCACGGCCCGCAGCGACTGGCGCCGCATGGCGACGAGCACGGTGTCGCGGTCCTCGAAGACCTCGATCACGCCGTCGTCGAGCAGCATGATCCGGTCGGCAAGCGTCGCCAGCACCGGCTTGTGCGAGACGACGATCACCGTCACCCCGTCGGCCTTGAGCTTGCGAATGGCGTTCAACGTCGCGACCTCGCCCGCGGCGTCCATATGCGCCGTCGGCTGGTCGAGGAGCACTATACCGGGATCGCCCATCAGCGCGCGGGCGAAGGCGACGCCTTGGCGAAGATGCGGCGACAGGTTGACCGCACCCGCCTCCAGTTCGGTCTCGAAACCGTGCGGAAGGGCGTCGATGGCGGCCAGCGCCCCGGCCCGCCGCGCCGCGCGGCGGACGTCCTCGATCCAGGCGTGGGAGAACCGCGCGATGTTGTCGTGCACGGTGCCGGGGTACAGCGGCATGTCCTGGGGCAGCCAGCCGATGCGTCCGGTCAGCGCCGAGGTTCTGGCCGCCGTGATGTCGACGCCGTCGATGCGGATCTCGCCGCTCTTGACCGGCTCGGCGCCGGCGAGGCACCGAAGCAGCGTCGACTTTCCCGAGCCGCTGGCGCCGGCGACGGACACCACTTCGCCCGCGCGGATCGTGAAGCTGACCGAGCGCAGCGTGGCCCGCGTGGCCCCACGCGGCATCGCGACCAGGCGGCGCACCTCCACCGTCGCGCCGCCGAGCGGCTCGCCGGTGACGGCGGGCGCAGCCTCGGCCGGGCGGTCGAGCCGAGTCTCGTGGCCGTCGAGCGCGCCGCGCGCCATCCGGGCGTGGCGCAGTGCGCCGGGGAGCGCCTCGATCGGCCCGAGCGCCCGGCCCGCGAGGATCGCCGCCGCCAGCATGGCCGACGGCGCCAGCGCGCCGTCGATGGCGAGCACCGCTCCGGTCGCCAGCGCCGCGCTATGGGCGGCGAGCCGGCAGAACCGCGCGGTCGCGCCGACCGAAGCCGACAGTTCGCCGGCCGCGAGTTTCAGTGACCCGACACCGTCGTGTTCCGCCGCGAGCCGCTCGGCGAGACCACGGTCGAGGCCGAGCGCGCGGATCTCGCCGCGATCGGACCCGAGGCCCGCCTCGGTCCGCGCCACCGCCTGCGCGCCCTCGGCGATCCGCCGGTCGCGCCGCGCCTCGATGAGCCGCGAAACGGCGATGACCGCAAGGATCGCCGCGGCGCCCAGCGTTGCCACAAGGCCAAGCATTGGATGAAGAAGGAAAAGCACGAAAAGAAAGAAGATCGTGAAGGGCGCATCCATCAGCGTCGCGGCTGCCCCGCCGCCGAAGAAGCGGCGCACGAGATCAACCTCCTCGAGCGCCGGTCCGACCCTGCCCTTGCCTTCGGCGAGCGCCGCCCGCGCCGTGATCGGGCCGAGCCGGGTCGCCACCCGCGCCCCCGCCCGCACCAGCAAGCGCCCGCGCGCCGCATCGGCCGCAGCCATCGCGATGAGCGCCAGCGCCAGCGCGATGGACAGCGACGCGAGCGTCTCGATGCTCCGCGAGTTCAGCACCCGCCCGTAGAGCTGCATCATGTAGAGCGGCGACGCGAGAAAGAGCACGTTCACCGCCGCGCTGAACAGGAACGCGAACCCGAGATGCGGCGCGATCGACCGCAGCGCTTCCGCCGCGGGATTGCGGCGGCTCGCCCGGAAATTGAATTTTATCTGCGACATGTCGGGCGTGCCCCTTCAGGAATTTCAATGATCGGGTCCACACGCCGGACCCGAGGGCTGGCGGATGGCGACGATACCGCCGCCATCCGCCTCCCCACCACGGTGCCGGGCGTCGCCCGGCGCCGCCACCCACCTCGATTTCAGGCGAACGACATCTCGTCGTCGACCGGGTCCAGTGCCGACGGCATCATGTCCGGCGCGAAGTAGTGCGGCGCGTCGATGAACGCGTCGAGCGCATCTGGCGAAAGCTCGAAGTCCGCCATCGCCGCCTCCTCCGTATCGCCGCCGCTCGCCAGCGATTCCAGCATGCCGAAGAAGTCCACGATCTCGACCGTCGACAACTCGCCGTTCTCGTCGACGGTGACGAACTCGGTCTGGCCGTCGGGCACGTCGTCGGCGAGCCCCGCGAGCGTGTAGTAGTTGTCGGCGTTGCCGAGCACGAATTCGTTGTCCGCCGTCGCCTCGGCCTGATAGCCGATCGCCGTCGAATTGGTGAAGTTGGCACTCGCCGCTTCGCCGACGGCGAGACTGAAGTCGCCGCCCGCTTCCGCGAGATGACCGAACGCGTGCGCCCGCTCGCCGGTGGCCGAGGACTGCCAGCCGAACGCCGTCGCGGCGATCCCGTCCGCCACGCTCTCGCCGCCGACCGCGGTCGTCGACGTTCCCGTCGCCGACGCGCTGTCGCCGATCGCGAGGGCGTCGATTCCGGTCGCGAAGGCCGAGTTGCCGATCGCCGAGGCGTTCGGCCCCGAGGCCTCTGCGGCTTCGCCGACGGCAAGCGAGAAATCGCCGTCGGCCGATGCGAGATGCCCGAAGGCATGCGCCCGCTCGCCCGTCGCCATCGCCTGCCAGCCGAAGGCCGTCGCCGCGATGCCGCTCGCCACGCTTTCGCCGCCGACGGCGGTCGTGGACGTGCCCATCGCGGAGGCCGTGTCGCCGATGGCGAGCGCATCGGCCCCCATCGCGGCGCTCGCGTTGCCGATCGCGGTCGCGTTGTCGCTCTGGGCCCTGGACGCCTCGCCGATCGCGAGCGAGAACGCCCCATCGGCCTTCGCGAGATGGCCGAAAGCGTGCGCGCGCTCACCGACCGCCATCGACTGCCAGCCGAACGCGGTGGCCGCGATGCCTTTCGCGACGCTCTCGCCGCCGACGGCGGTCGTGGACGTGCCCATCGCCTTCGCGCTGTCGCCGATCGCCAGCGCGTCGACGCCGGTCGCCATGCCGGCGTTGCCGATCGCGGTCGCGTTCGGGCCGGTCGCCTTCGCGGCCTCGCCGATCGCGACCGAGAACGCCCCGTCGGCCTTCGCGAGATGACCGAACGCGTGCGCGCGCTCGCCGAGCGCCATCGACTGCCAGCCGAACGCGGTGGCGGCGATGCCGTTCGCCACGCTCTCGCCGCCGACGGCGGTCGTGGACGTGCCCATCGCCTTCGTGCTGTCGCCGATCGCCAACGCGTCAACGCCTTTGGCCATGCTGGCGTTGCCGATGGCGGTGGCGTTGGCGCTCTTGGCGTGCGCGGCTTCGCCGATCGCAAGGCTGAACGCGCCGTCGGCCTTCGCGAGATGGCCAAACGCCTGCGCGCGTTCGCCGACCGCCATGGCCTGCCAGCCGAAGGCGCTCGCGCCCGGACCCTTCGCGAGGCACTCGCCGCCGACGGCCGTCGTCGAAGGACCGCAAGCGGTAGCGTCGTCACCGATGGCCAGCGCGTCGGTCCCGTGGGCGGAACTGGAGTTGCCGATGGCGGTGGCGTTGGCGGATTTCGCCTGTGCGGCTTCGCCGATCGCGAGACCGAAGTCGCCCTTCGCCGAAGCCAGATGGCCGATGGCATGGGCGCGCTCGCCAGCCGCCGTCGCCTGCCAGCCGAACGCAGTGGCGGCGACGCCGACAGCGGAACTCTCGCTGCCGACCGCTGTCGTCGATTTGCCCAGCGACGAGGCGCCGTTGCCCACCGCCGTCGCGTCTTCGCCTTTGGCGGTCGTGTGGTCGCCCACCGCGACCGCGCCTTTGCCTTGCGCGACGGCTCCTTTGCCCAGCGCGCCGACCAAAAGTCCGTCGAGATGCTTCATGATTTAAACTCCTGCGTTTTTCCACCACGTCGACCGCCCGGGACACGGGCGTCGCCATGCCGCCCGAGGGGTTAATGAGATAACCCGGCGTCAACGGGTCGCGGATGCAGCGCCGGACCTCTTTTTTCCGTGATGGCCACAGATGACGCGCTCGCGCGAGCGAGGAAGGCAGCGTTAGTACAACGGGCTGGGGGTGCGGGCGGTGGGGCCGGTCAGTTCGTCACGGGGGCCAGCGCGTTGCCGACGCCGAAGATCGGGCCGGTCGGCAGGCCCGTGGGTGAGCCGCCATCGGGCTCGATGGTGATCTCGTAGAGCTGGCCGCCGACGGGTTCGGGCAAGTCTGGCCCGCGCACGACCAACCGGGCCGCCTCCGCGAGCAGGCCGACCGAAATCGGCGGCCCCGCGGGATCGGGCTTGGTCCAGAGTTGCAGGACCCGCGACGGCCCCGGCTCGGCGCCGACCACCGGCGTGACGCGAACCCGGTTGTCGGGATAGGCCTCGAGGAACGCGACCGGCTCGCCCGCCTGGTCGAGCAGCACCACCAGCGCCGCGGGCGGCCGGGACAGCAGGACCTGCCATGCCAGACCGGCCGCGAGCAGGGCGGACGCGGCCATCGAGGCGAGCGCCGCCAGTCGCCACCGGTCGCGCCGCGCCGCCGCGGGCGCCGCAGCCGCGCTCTCGTCCGGCGCGGGCTGCGCCGCCGCCGGTCGGGCGTCGAGAACGGCGGCGAGCCGGTCCCAGGCGCCGGGGCGCAACGGCAGATCGGGCGCCGTCAGGTCGAGCGGAAGCAGCCGGTCGCGCAGGGCGCCGACGGCTACGGCGAGCGCGCGGTCCTCCGCGCTGCGCGGCGCTTCGATACGTGCGTCGACGTCCGCCGCCTCGACAGCGTCGAGCAGCCCGAGAACGTAGTCTTCCGCGAGGTCGTCGCGGGCGCTCACGACATGCACTCCCGCAGCGCGATCAGGGCGCGGCGCACCCAGGCCTTGGCGGTGCCGAGCGGCACCTGCATCTTTCCTGCGATCTCACCATGGGTGAGGCCCGCGACGTACGCCATCAGCACCGCGCGACGGCGGTTCGGCTCGAGCTTGCCGAGGCAATGGCGCAGCATGCCCTCCGGATCGAGGCCGTCCCAGCTCATCTCGACGGCCTGATCGCGGATGCGGTCGAGATCCTCCGGCGAGACATTCGTCTCGCGAGAACCGTTACGAAGCATGTTCAACGCGCGGTACCGCACGATCGCGTAGATCCAGCCCCGCGCCGACCCCGCGCTGCGATCGAACCGGGCGGCGTTGCCCCAGATCTGGGCGAAACCCTCCTGAACTGCGTCCTCGGCCAGGTCGCGCCGGTGGAGGATGCGCTGCGCGACGCCGATCAATCTGGGCGCTTCAGCCTCGAACAGCACGCGCAACGCCGATCGGTCCCCGCGCGCGCAGGCTTCTAGCGTTTCCGCGTAGTCGAGCATGCCCCTCGTGTCTCGCCTGACCCAGATCCTTATCCGCCCTCATGATAGCGGGCATCCGGGCGAGGGGAAGCCTTATCCGAGCGGAGGGCGCCAAAGCCGCGAAGCCGGGTTGCGCGCGCGCCACCCTGTGCAGTGGACGACAAAGTCGCCGATCGGTATGGAGACGCCCTCGGCGCCCGCTGCGACGTTTGGGAAAACTCGCAACTCGACGTCGGAACTGGCGCAGTCCGGCGTTCCCTTTGAACCTTCAAGCTCGGGTGCGTGGTCGGATCGCTGCGTCGACCGGGCTGGCCGGTGCGCCCGCCTTGTGACACGCCCATGCACGGTTTAGACTCGCCGCGCGTCGGGCCATCGGGATCCATGATGATTTTCAACACCCTCTCGGGCCGTTTTCTGGGCTTGATGATCGTCTTCGTGATGATCGCCGAGGCGTTGATCTTCGTGCCGTCGATCGCCCGGTTTCGTGAAAGCTACCTGCAGAACCGCCTCGAACTGGCGCAGCTCGCGGCCCTCGCACAGCTCGCGACGCCGCCCGACGAGGCCGTCGACGAGGCGCTCGAGCGCGAGCTGCTGGCCACCGCCGATGTCTTCAACGTCGTGCTGCGTCGCAAGGAGGTGCGCGAGCTCGTGCTGTCGGACGAGGACATGCCGATGATGCCGACGGCGACGTTCGATCTGCGCACGGCGTCCAGTCTGCGGCTGATGCGTAACGCGGTCCGGGTGTTCCTCAGCCCCGAGGACCGGGTGATCCGCGTCATCGGCCAGGCGGAGTTCGGCATCGGCAGCGAGGTCGAAATCACGATGCGCGAGGCGCCGCTTCGCGAGGCGATGATCGACTACGCGCTGCGCATCCTCTATCTGTCGCTCGCGATCGTCATCGCCGTGGCGACGTTGCTGTTCCTCGCGGTGCGCTACTACATCGTGCAGCCGATGAGCCGCGTGGTCGCGCACATGACCGCCTACCGCGAGGCGCCAGAGGACGCGACGCGGATCATCGCCCCCCGAAACAGCGTGCGCGAGCTTCGCGAGGCCGAAACGGCGCTGCAGGATCTCCAGGTCCGTCTGACCGGCGCGCTCCGGCAGAAGGAGCGCCTCGCGGCGCTGGGCGGCGCGATCGCCAAGATCAGCCACGACCTGCGCAACCTGCTGACCACCGCCCAGTTGCTCGCCGACCGCATCGAGTCGAGCGCCGATCCCGCGGTGCGCCGGACCGCCCCGAAACTGGTGAAATCGCTCGCCCGCGCCATCACGCTGTGTGAGCGCACGCTCACCTACGGAAAGGCCGAGGAGCCGCCGCCCGAGGTGACCCGCTTCGATCTCGCACCGCTGATCGACGAGGTGGTCGAGAACGAGATCGCCGCCACCGACGGCCGCGTCGCCATCGAGGCGGAGGCGCCGGCGCCGTTCGAGGCGCGCGCCGATCCGGACCAGCTCTTTCGCGTGCTCACCAACCTCGTGCGCAACGCGGCGCAGGCGATCGACGCCTCGGGGCGTCCCGGGCGCGTCTCGGTGATCGCCACCGCCGAACCCGGCTGTCTCGAGATCCGCGTCACCGACACCGGCCCCGGCCTTCCGCCGAAGGCGCGCGACAACCTCTTCAAGCCGTTCCAGGGCAACGCCCGGCAGGGGGGCGCCGGACTCGGTCTCGTCATCGCGGCCGAGCTCGTCAAGGGCCACGGCGGCGCACTGACCCTCGAGAGGACCGGGCCGCAAGGCACGACCTTTCTCGTCCACCTGCCGGCGCGCGCCGCCTGAACCGTCGGCGCAGCGGGGCGCAGGCAGACCCGCCCGCCGGCTCGAACCGCGCCGGCCGGTCAGACGATCAGGATGGCGCGAAAATCGTTGACGTTGGTGCCCGTCGGGCCGGTCACCAGCAGATCGCCGGCCGCACGGAGCGCGGTCCACGCGTCGTTGCCGGCGAGCAGGTCGCGCGGGTCCGCTCCAGCGGCACGGATGCGACCGGCGGTTCCGCCGTCGACGATCCCGCCTGCGTTGTCCTGCGAGCCGTCGATGCCGTCGGTGTCCGCCGCGAGCGCCGTCACGCCCGCCACTCCCTCGACCGCCAGCGCCAGCGCCAGCAGGAACTCGCTGTTGCGCCCGCCCTTGCCGTCGCCGCGCAGCGTCACCGTGGTCTCGCCCCCCGACAGGATCACGACGGGCCGCGCGAAGGGCCGGTCGCGCCCGGCGACTTCACGCGCGATCGCGGCGTGGACGAGGCCCACGTCGCGCGCCTCGCCCTCGATCGCGTCCGACAGGATCACCGCCGCTACGCCGCCCGCCCGCGCCGCCGCCTGCGCCGCTTCGAGCGACACCGCGGCGGAGGCGATCACCGCAACGGTGTTGCGCGCGAACGCACGGTCGGCCGGGTCCGGCGCCCGGCACCCGTCGCTCGCGAGGTGCGCCAGCACGGCCGCGGGCAGGTCGAGCCGGCGCCGCCGCACGACGTCGCGCGCCACTTCTGGCCCGACCCCATCGGGCACGGTCGGCCCGGACGCGACCAGCGCCGGATCGTCGCCGGGAATATCCGAGACGATCAGCGACGCGACCCGCGCCGGCGCCGCCGCGAGCGCGAGCCGCCCACCCTTGATCCCCGAGACGTGCTTGCGGAGCGCGTTCATTTCCGCGATCGGCGCGCCCGAGGCGAGCAACGCACGGTTCACCGCGATCTCGTCCGCGAGGCTCACGCCGTCGGGCGGGCACGGCAGCAGCGCCGAGCCTCCGCCGCAGACCAGCGCGATCACCAGATCGTCCGGCCCCAGCCCCCGCACCGCCCCGAACAACCGCCGCGTCGCTTCCAGCCCCGCGGCGTCCGGCTCGGGATGGGCGGCCTCCAGCACCTCGATGCGGTCGCACGGCGCGCCGTACCCGTAGCGCGTCACCACCACGCCGGAGAGCGGCCCGTCCCATGCATCCTCCAGCGCTTGCGCCAGTTGCGCGGCGCCCTTGCCCGCCCCCACCACAACGGTACGCCCCTTCGGCCGCTCGGGCAGATGCGCGCGGATCGAATGTCGCGGCATGGCGGCCTCGACGGCGGCGTCGAAGAGCCCGTGCAGGAACCCCCGCGGCTCGTGCTCAAAGCGCATGGTCGAACACCACGAGGCCGTCGAGGCCGCCACAGGCAGCCACCAGCCGCGCCCCGAGCGCGCGATGCGCCGGGTCCGCCAGATAGGCGTCGCGCGCAGCCGCATCGGCAAGATCGATTGCGAACCCGTCGCGGAACCCGTGCACGACCGGGTCCTCGGGGCTGGTGTTCGCGAGTGCGGTGAAGGCCAGCATGCCAGGCAGATGCTCACGCAAAGCGTCGAGACCCGCCATCAGCGCGGCCTTCTCCGCCGCGGTCACGTCCGGCTGAAACCGCAACAGGACCAGATGGCGGATCATGCCGGCAGGCTCCTCATCGACGGGGCGCTCAGGCGCCGGTGAACCGCGGCGCCCGGCGCTCGCGCTGCGCCGCCAGACCCTCGGCGTGATCGGCGGACGCAAAGCACGCCGCCACCCTTGCCCGCGCGGCCGCAACATCGAGCGTCCCGTGCGACAGCTCGAGGATCGTGCGCTTCATGCCGCGCACCGCCAGCGGCGCGAGGCCCGTCAGCGTACCGGTCATTTCGCCCACCTTTGCGTCCAGCTCCCCCGGCGGCACGAGATGATCGAGAAACCCCGCGTCGCGCAAGCCGTCCGCGTCGAAAGTCTCGGACAGAAGGAACATCCGCCGCGCCATTTGCGATCCCAGCCGGTCGATCGCCCGCCTGATCCCGGCGGGCTCGTAGTGGATGCCCAGCCGCGCCGGCGGGACGAAGGCGCGCATCCCGTCGACGCCGACGCGAAAGTCGCAGGCAAGCGCCAGGTCGACGCCGCCGCCATAGACCCCGCCGTTCAATGCGGCGATCGTCGGCGCGGGGAACGCCTCGACCGCATCGCAAAGTGCGGTCAGCGGATTGTCGGTCCAGTCGGCGCCGGCGACGTCGCCGAGCGCCGCCCCCGCACAGAAGCTCCGCCCCCGCCCGGTGATCACCAGCGCCCCGATGTCCGCGCGCGCCGCCCACGCCCCCAGCAGCGCTGTCAGTTCACGCATCGCCGCCTGATCGAGCGCGTTATGCGCGTCCGGTCGGTCGAGCGTCACCTGCGCGACAGCGCTTTCGATCGCGCCGACGATCACGCTTCGAACTCCGCAAAGACCGGCACATGATCGGACGGCGCGTCCCAGCCTCGGACGTGACGCGCGATCCGGCTGCCGCCCGAGCGCTCGACGAGATCGGGCGTCGCCCAGATGTGGTCGAGCCGCCGGCCCTTGTCGGCCGCATCCCAGTCGGGCGCGCGGTACGACCACCACGAGTAGAGCCGCCCGTCGGGGATATGCGCCCGCGTCACATCGACCCAGCCCCCCGCCCCTTGCGCCGCCGCCAGCCCCGCGACCTCGACGGGAGTGTGCGATACGATCTTCAGCAGCGCCTTGTGGTTCCAGACGTCATCCTCGCGCGGGGCGATGTTCAGATCGCCGACCAGGATCGCCTTTTGCGGCCGCTCGGCCGCGAACCAGGCGCGAAGCTCGTCGAGAAAATCGAGTTTGTGGCGGAACTTGTCGTTGGCGACGGGATCGGGAATTTCGCCCCCCGCCGGGACGTACAGGTTGTGTATGACGACGCCGGAGGCGAGCCGGGCGGCCACGTGCCGCGCGTCGCCCCGCCCGCAGAAGCCGCGGTCGCCGGCGTCCTCGATCGGCACGCGCGCCACGATCAACACGCCGTTGTAACCCTTCTGGCCGCGCGCGACGACATGGCGATAGCCGAGGCTCGCGAAAACATCGAGCGGCAGCTTCTCGACCGGGGCCTTGGTCTCCTGCAGGCACAGCACGTCGGGCGCCTCGGCGCGCAGAATCCGCGCGACCGTCTCGGCGCGCAGCCGAACGGAGTTGATGTTCCAGGTGGCGATGCGGATGGTCACGGGGGCCTCGGGCTTGCGACCTGTCCCTTTTAGCGGTCGCGCCCGCCGGCGCAACCGCGCGTTCGCGACACCGGGTTCGGCCATCATGCGACCGAAAGGGTCAAAGCAGGAAATCCGCCGCCGAATTGCCGTCGGCGCGCACGTCGGTGTCCACGATGACCAGCTCAAATTCCTAGGCGGTCGAGGCGTCGGCGTTCGCCCGCAGATGTGTCGCCACGCCAATCTCGACCAACCACACCCGGCCCGCGCCGGTCGAAGCACCGAACTGGAGCGCCTGATCCCCGGCGAGCCCGATGTCTGCGTCGATGTCGCCGAGATCGATCAGGCCGCCGATCTGGTCCCCGGCCCCCTCGATGGCGGTCGTCCCGTCGCAGTTCCACGATCTTGAGACTTGCCTCTGGCGGGATTCTCGATTGCCGCGCCCGACCAAATCCGGGCGCCTCCGGGGCCGAGTATTGCGGCGCCCTTCTCAGCGCTGTCCGCGCGACAGAACTCATCGTCGTCCCCCCTTGCGATTCCATCGTCGCTCGTGGAGTTTCTGGGAACAGCAGTCGGCGTGACCAGCGTCCTGAGATCCGGGCCAAGGGCCGAGCGGTGGCGATTGTGCTGGAAGCTGCGGAGAAGCGCGACTTGACGGCGCTGACGCGCAAGCACGGCGCACCGCAGGCGTTGGCGGCGCGGGCGC
>Ga0105046_10007458_pt1 | contig 17231 bp, 12 predicted proteins | sample MAT03_FD_78385 | JGI IMG/M metagenome (GOLD analysis project Ga0105046, IMG submission 78385) | Freshwater microbial communities from Lake Fryxell liftoff mats and glacier meltwater in Antarctica - MAT-03 (megahit assembly) | ecosystem: Environmental > Aquatic > Freshwater > Ice > Liftoff...
GGCGCTCACTTGATCGAAGGTCGCGCCGGCGTCGTCGCTTCGAAAGACGCGAGTGTCGAAGACGTCGCTGCCTTGACCGTCGGAAGTGAGGACAATGACGTCGCGCGGGTCACCCTTGCGGGTGCTCACGTCGACCGCATAGCGACCATCCGCGCCGCCCGGGACCCAGCTCCAGTCGCAGCCGTCGGGCGACGAACGGGCGAGGCCGTCGAACAGCGCGGCAAAGGAGACGCCATCCTCGGCAATGGCGATCGGCGGATCGACCTCACCGACGTAGCCGACCGCCTTTTCGCACGTCCAGCTCCAGCTCTGGCCGCCGTCGCGGGTCAACATGAAGCCGTAGGTGACTTGCACCAACACATGGTTCGGGTCGGCCTGATCCTCCACCAGCTGCGAGGCGGCGGGGAAGCGGCCGTTGGCCTGCGCTGGAGCTGAGGCGAAAAAGTGGCACAACGCCATGCCCGTCGCCACCGCAGAGGCCGCGCCGCGCAGGGCGGGTCGCTTCACGGGATCTCCATGTACGAAAAGAGGTCGGCCAGATCGATATCCGAGAGCACCTCGATCGAAAACGGCGGCATCGATCCTCCGTAGCCGAGAAACGGTCCGTGACGGACTTTCTCGACGAACACCAGGCGCCGCTCTTCGGCAGTGTATTCGCCGTCGGGGTGCGCGACGACAGTGTCCTCCGGCAGGACCGGCGAGGACGTGATGAGCGCGCCCTCTCCGGTCGACTTCGCGCCGTGGCAGAACTGGCAGGCATCGCGATACAGAACGTCGCCACGCGTCGGGTCGCCGGGTCCCGGCCACACCACGAGGCCCAGGGTGAACGGCTGGGCCGCTGCGAGGGCGTCGTCCCCGTCGAGGCTCTCCAGGTAGGCAAAGAGGTCGTCGCCCTCCGGATCGCCGGCGACGAGCGGTTGGCCTCCCATGAACCAGAAGAGGCATTGGTTCACCGATCGGAGGAGGTCGACCTCTTGCCCTCCCCAGAACGAAGGTCGCTCGGTCACGCGGCCGAGAGGCGCACCGGGCAGCATCGGGTCAGCGTCAGCACCCGTCGCGTGGCAGTCGGCGCACGCGACGAGGTTGCCCTCGCGACCGAGCGCCGGATCCGCGAAGCGCTCGGCGCCGCGCATGGCCGGGGTGACCGTGACGGTGGTGGTCTCGCCGTCCGAACAGCCGGCGCCCAGCGCCGCAGCGAGCAGCGCGCACGAAGCGAGGAGGGCCGGCGCGGCAGACCGAGGCGAAGCGGCCGAGCCGGTCGGAACCCGTGCAGCGCATACGCGGCTCACGGTGCGGCCGCCGGCGGCACGTGCGCGATCGAGTCGGGAAAGACCCCGACCTCGGTCTGGGTGAGGGTCTCGAGCGAGTCGGCGTCGAGCATCAGCACGGAGCCCGGCCCCTCGTGATCGCCTTCGCAGACGAGAGCGATCCGCCCATCGCCGAGGTGCTCCGCCTCGTGGGGAAGCTTGCAGCCGTCATCCCTGGTGAAGGCGCGCTCCTCGGCGGCGCCCGACGCGACGTCCACCCGCACGATGCCGTCGGGCGATTGCATGGGAGCCCACAAGGTCGCACCGTCCTCCGACCAGGTCGGAAAGTATGCGGCGCCCCGGAGCACGACGGGATCGCGATCCTCGAATCGGCGCGCCTCGACGTCGAAGAAGCGGATGTCGCGGGACACCAGGCTGGTGACGGCGACGCGCGATCCGTCGGGCGAGAGCGACGCCGCGTACGGGCCGTACGCAACGTTGCCGAAGACGATGCCGGCACCCAGCGGGTAGCGCTCCACCGCGCCATCGGATGCGTCGAGATCGACCACCGCCAGCGCATCCTCCGCGTAGCAAGCGACGAATGCGAAGCGACCGTCGGGACGCGACAGAGCCATGCCGTGAGGCGCCGCACAGGCCGTCACGAAGCGTGGTTCCGCCGACCCACTGAGCTGAATCGTCGTTGGATCGATCACCGCGAGGGTCGCCCGCGCCGTTTCCAGCGTCGCATCCGGTGCCGTGGTGGCCGCGAGATCGAAGTGCGACACCACCAGGCGGGAGCCGTCGTCGCTCAGGACGACGTCGCCGGGGTTGGTCTCGACGCGGACCTGCCCGGTGACGGAGAGATCAGCGAGCGACAGCCGCTGCACCCAGCCCAGGGCCTGGCTCGAGCCGTGCCCGGCGTGGGGCCCGGCTCCACCGATCACCGGGTACGACAGGGCCACGAAGACCGATCCGCTGGCGGGATCGACGGCGACGTGGTGCGGCCCGTCGATGTCCACCGGGTTGCGCCCGACCGGGAGCGTCGCGAACACTGCACCGGTGCCGAGATCAACCGCCGAGATGGTGTCGGCGAAGCTGTTGGTGACCAGGCCCATGCCCTGAGGCGGGATGGTCAGCGGTCGAGGCGCGGCGGGCCACGCGTCCCCCTCGAGAGGCTCGTCCTCGGTGATCGTCTCGTCCTCGCCTGAACAGCCGCTCCCGGCGGCCCCGGACGCTGCCAGCACGAGCCACGCGACGAGGAGCGCCCCCGCTGCCCCTGCGGATCCTCTCCGCGCTCCCTTTTCGACCTGCCTTCGACCTTCCAAGGTTCCCGGAGCTTAGGCAGCGACCCTCGCCGGCGCCACTCGACCTCTTTATCCCCGGTTTACCCCCCAGAAACCCGGGCGATTCGGAGGGGCACCTTGCGCGACCTCTTCAAAGGGTGCTACCCGCCCTCACGCTCTCCATGGCCCAAAGACCTTCTCTCGTCATCGTCGAGTCGCCTGCAAAGGCCCGCACCATCGCGGGATTCCTCGGGAAGGACTTCCTCGTCGAGTCGTCGATAGGGCACATTCGGGATCTGCCCCGGTCCGGCAAGGAGGTCTCCTCCGAGCTGAAGAAGAAGTTCGGGCGCCCGCTGGGGGTCGACGTCGAGAACGACTTCGAGCCGCTTTACCTCGTGTCGCCCGAGAAGAAGCAGCAGATCGCCAAGCTCAAGGGCCTGCTCGCCGGCGCCGGCGCCGTCTACCTCGCGACCGACGAAGATCGCGAAGGAGAGAGCATCGCCTGGCACTTGCTCGAGGTCCTCAAGCCCAAGGTCCCCGTCAAGCGCATGGTGTTCCACGAGATCACCAAGCTCGCGATCGAAAAGGCACTGGCGAACCCGCGCGAGCTCGATCGCAGCCTGGTCGACGCGCAGGAGACCCGACGCATCGTCGACCGGCTCTACGGCTTCGAGGTGTCGTCGGTCCTGTGGAAGAAGATCATGCAGGGCCTCTCGGCCGGCCGCGTCCAGAGCCCGGCGACGCGCATCGTGGTGGAGCGCGAAGCGGCTCGGATGCGCTTCAAGGCTGCGTCCTACTGGGGCATCGATGCGACCTTCCACGAAGGTGGCATCCTCTTCGGCGCCGCGGTCACCGCGGTCGACGGCGAGCGCCTCGCCACCGGCAAGGACTTCGACGACAGCGCCAAGCTTCGTCAGGCAGCGGGCCAGGCAGCTGGCAAGACCGGGATCATGCACCTGCTCGAGCCCGTCGCGCGCGAGCTGGCCAAAGGCCTGGAGGGGAGCGACGTCCGGATCGCCTCGATCGAGCGCAAGCCGACCCGACGCTCGCCGGCCGCACCGTTCATGACGTCGACGCTGCAGCAGGAGTCGGGGCGCAAGCTCCGCTACTCGGCCAAGCAGACGATGGGCGCCGCACAGAAGCTCTACGAGGGCGGCTTCATCACGTACATGCGTACCGACTCGACCGTCCTGTCGGAGGCCGCGGTGCAGAGCGCACGCGCTCAGATCGGTCGCCTCTACGGCAAGGACTACCTGCCCGACGCGCCGCGCCAGTACACCAAGAAGGTCAAGAACGCCCAGGAAGCCCACGAGGCCATCCGCCCAGCCGGCGAGGTCTTCCGCACGCCAGAAGAGGTAGCGCGCGAGGTCGGCCCGTTCGAGGCGAGGCTCTACGAGCTGGTGTGGATGCGCACTGTCGCCTCGCAGATGAAGGATTCGCTGGGCGAGAGCGTGCAGGTGAAGATGGAGGCGAAGACCACGTCCGGCCGCAAGGTCGAGCTGTCGTCGAGCGGCCACACCGTCACGTTCCCCGGCTTCCTTCGCGCCTACGTCGAGGGCAGCGACGATCCGGGCGCCGAGCTCGAGTCGAAGGAGCGCCCGCTCCCCCGTCTCGAAGAGGGCAAGTCGATGCGAGCGCAGAGCGTCGAGGCCAAGGGCCACGAGACGCTGCCGCCGTCGCGCTTCACCGAAGCTTCCCTTGTGCAGAAGCTGGAGGAGCTCGGCGTCGGCCGACCTTCGACCTACGCATCGATCCTCAGCACGATCGTCGATCGCGGTTACGTCTGGAAGAAGGGCTCGGCCCTCGTGCCGACGTTCACCGCCTTCTCGGTCGTCGCCCTGCTCGAAAAGCACTTCGGATCGCTGGTCGACTACGCCTTCACCGCAAAGATGGAGGACGATCTCGACGCCATCGCCGGCGGCGAACAGAAGTCGCTCCCCTACCTGCAGCGTTTCTACTTCGGCAACGAGCGCGAACAGGGCGCCGGTACCAACGGCAAGAAGCTCGAGCCGGGGTTGCGCGCGCAGGTGGCGGATCACCTCGACGAGATCGATGCGCGCGCCATCAACTCGCTGCCGCTGGGAAGCGACGATCAAGGCCGCGAAATCATCGTGCGGGTCGGCAAGTATGGCCCGTACCTGCAACGCGGCGAGGACACCGCGAGCATCCCCGACGCGATGCCGCCCGACGAGCTCACGATCGCCCGGGCCTCGGCTCTTCTCGAAGCGCCGAGCGGCGATCGTTTGCTCGGCAAGGACCCCGCGTCGAGCAAGCCGGTCTACGTCCGCGCCGGTCGATTCGGCGCGTACATCCAGCTTGGCGATCTGCCGCCCCCGATGCCGAAGGATGCGTCGAAGGCAGCGAAGAAGGCCGCCGAGAAAGCCGCCGAGGCCGACAAGCCGAAACGCGCCTCGCTGCTCAAGACGCAGACGCCCACCACCGTCACGCTGGACGACGCGCTCCAGCTCCTGTCGCTGCCCCGTACCGTCGGCGTGGATCCGACGGACAAGGAGGCGGTGACCGCCCAGCTCGGTCGCTATGGCCCCTACGTCTCGAAGGGCAAGGAGAGCCGTAGCCTCGCCGCCGAAGGCGACGTGTTCACGGTGACGCTCGCCGAGGCGCTGGTGGTGCTGGCGCAGCCCAAGGTGCGCCAGCAGAAAACGGTCCGCGAGCCGCTGAAGACCTTCGGCGACGACCCGGTCTCCAAGCAGCTGATCAAGGCGTTCACCGGCAAGTTCGGCACGTACGTCACCGACGGAACGACCAACGCCACGCTGCGCAACGAGGACAAGCTCGAGCACATGACCCCCGAGCGCGCGCAGGAGCTGCTGCAGCTGCGCCGCGAGAAGGAAGCCGCTGGAGGCGGTCCGCCGCCGCGCGGGGCCAAGGGTCGTGGCAAGCCCGGCAAGCCGGCTCCCAAGGCGGCAGCCGCGAAGGCCGCACCGAGCGACGACGAGTCGGACGCGTCGGACGAGAAGGCTCCCGCCGCGAAGAAGGCGGTTGCCAAGAAGCCTGCCGCCAAGAAGGCCGCCGCGAAGAAGCCGGCCGCGAAGAAGCCAGCCGCCAGGAAGGCCGCGACCAAGCCGACGAAGTGACGGCCTCCCGCTCGCTTCAGCCGCCGCCTATGAGGCGCCTGAAGCGAGCCGCCGCAGCGCGAAGCCCCGACGGGTGGTGCGCCGAGACGACCTTGCCGTTGCGACCGCTGACCGCGACGTAGAAGGTCTCGCCGGTGTGGCGCTTCGCTTCGCCGTCGTAGGCGTAGCGGGTCCAGTAGATTGGGTAGCGAACGTAGGTCGTCGAGACGACGCGCGGCTCGTACTTCACGTAGAAGGCGTTGGTCGGCGCAACCGAGCGCACCAGCAGGCGCACAGCAGCGCGCTCGGCGTCTTGTCGACCGAGATCGGCATCGACGCTCTCGCCCTCCACCGTGTCGACGCGATCGGTGAGCTCGTGCGCCGCGATCTCGAGCGGGGGCTCGCCAACCACGCCCTGCAGCCAGGCCGGGATCCGCGCCTCGTACGGGAAGGACGAGCGGGCGACCACGATCACCGCGGCGTCCTTGTGCCGGCTCCCACCGGTCGGGATTGGCAAGCGCGCTCTGCCAACGGCGATCGACGCGCTGGACAGTCCGAAGTGGTAGCCGTCGACGCTCACGTCGATGCGATAGAACGGGACGGAGAGGAGCCGGGCCGGCTCGACGGTGGCGCTGTCGATGTCGGCAGGCGACAGCTTGCGTCCAAAGATGGCCTCCTTGCTGACCGCCTCGGCGTCGAGATCCGAAAGGACGCAGCGAAGGACGACCTTCTCGGCGCCCGCCGAGCTCGCGGGTCGCGGCACGGGCGGGAAAAGGGGCGAGCTCATCAAGGTGCGAGGTTAGTGGCTGGGGCTTTTGTGGGCCACCCCAAGGCGCTCACGGCACGATGCGCCACCAAAGGCGGTCCCCCATGGGTGTCCCTGTCGTCGCGCTGTACGGCTCACTGAACGCCATCTTCAACGTGATCCTGGCCGTACGCGTGTCGGGAGCACGCCGGCGCGGGAAGAAATCGATCGGCACCGACGGCAACGAGGTGGTCCTGCTCGCCAACCGCGTGCACGGCAACAACGCCGAGTACGTGCCGCTGGCGATTGTGATGCTGCTGGTGGTCGAGCTCGCGGGCGGGTCGTCCAACGTGCTTCACGCGATGGGCGGCGCGCTGCTGCTGGCTCGCTTTGCACACGCGTTCGGCCTGCCGCGGCCCGCTCCCAACCCCTACCGCGTCATGGGTATGGTCGGGACCTGGCTCGTGATCCTCGGGGCGTCGGGCTACGCGATCTACCTGCGATGAACGCGGTTTGATGGGCGGGAAGCTCCTGCGTCCCGCCGGCCGGCCTCGAAGCACCGGCGCCGCCGTGACCGTGGTTACGGCGCGGTAACCAGCACGCGCACGACGCAGCGCGCCGATTCGATTGTGACGACGCCGGCTTTCCGCGCGAGGGCGCCTTTGCTACGCGGCAGCGATGCTCCGCGCAAAGATCCTCGGGCTCGGCTCGTACGTTCCCGATCGCATCGTCAAAAATGAGGAGATCCCTTACCTCGACGAGAAGCACGTCCGGCAGGCCGAGAAGCAGACCGAGACGAACGACGAGTGGATCAAGACCCGCACCGGGATCGAGCAGCGTCACTACGTGCCCGCCGACGGCAGCACCGGCTCGAGCGATCTCGCGCTCCACGCGTCGCGCAAGGCGATCGAAGACGCCGGGCTGACCCCGAAAGACATCGACTGCATCATCCTCGGCACGCTGTCGCCGGACATCCACTTCCCCGGCACCGCGGTCTTCCTCCAGTCGAAGCTCGGCATCGACGGCGAAGACGGTTGCGCTTGTTACGACATCCGCCAGCAGTGCAGCGCGTTCGTGTACGGCCTGGAGATGGCCGACGCGTTCATCCGTACCGGCAAGTACAAGAAGATTCTCCTGGTCGGTGCCGAGGTGCACTCGCACTCCCTCGACTACTCGACGCGCGGCCGCGACGTCATGGTGCTGTTCGGTGACGGCGCCGGCGCGGTCGTCATCGGCGGCGTGGAGAGCGACGATCCGCTCGAGGGGATCGTCTACACGAAGGTGCACGCCGACGGCAGCGGAGCGAAGGACCTCTACCTCACGGTCTTCGAGATCGCGAAGGCGCCCTACGTCTACTACGACGCCAACAACCGCGAAGAGAACCAGATCAAGTACCCGCAGATGAACGGCAAGCGCGTGTTCCTCAACGCGGTGCGCGCGATGAATCTCTCCACGCGCGAGGCCATGACCAAGACTGGCCTCACCTGGAAGGACGTCGACTGGTTCGTGCCGCACCAGGCCAACCTCCGCATCAACGAGGCGGTCGTGCAGTACGCCGAGATCCCACCCGAGAAGGTGCTGAACTCGATCCAGTTCTACGGCAACACCACCGCCGCGACCGTGCCCCTCACGATCGACCACCATCGCAAGGCCGGCAAAGTGAAGAAGGGCGACCTCATCGTCTCCAGCGTGTTCGGGGCCGGCTTCACCTGGGGTGCGGCGATCTTCCGGGTCTGATTCGCCGGCGGGCCCCCGCGGCCCCAGACGAAAAGCAAGCCCCGCGGGTCGACGTCGACTTCGCGGGACTCTTCGGAAATCACCAACCGACTCCCAGCTGGCGACCGCATCACTCTGCAAGCGTCGCGTCGACCTCGCAGAGGGTGATGACCGGGCCGTTGGGCCTCCCTCGGAGCCGTATGCCATCCGCGGTGGTGGGGCTCGAAAACGTGATGGTGTGGATCTCGAATGAGCGTTCGGGCTCTGGTTGGTAGGTGCGGCTGAGCGATACCTCACGCCATGCGCCCTCGCTGCGCACCTCCACCAACACGCTTTCGAGGTCGATGCGACCGTCCGACCATTCCGGTCCTTCGACGAGCTGGACACCAGAGATGTTGAGGTCCATCGGATAGGTGATCTCGATGACGACATCGTCCGCGGGTCGCAGCGCCACATGATGCGCGGCCATATCGTCCCAGGGGAACGTCTCCACCGTACGGGCGGGAATGCGGCGGTCGATGCCAGAAACGTCGAGCTCGAGCCCATCAACCAGTGCCTCGACGGCTGCGCTGGACTCGGTGTAGCCCGCGAGAAGCTCATCACGGACCACCTCGGAGCCGGGTGTCGCCACGTCGGCTTCCATCCCGCGTGCGAGCAAGTAGTTGTGGGCGCTGCGCGCGCCGTCGCGCGCACGAGGGTTGTCCTGGAGGGCATCGATCGACACCAGATCCTCTACCGCCACATCCCACGAGGTCGGTCCCGAAACCCCGCCCCCCTCATTGATGACTGTCTCGATGAGCGGCGCCATTCGTAGCGCAATCGCCTCGAACGTTTCGTCGTCGGACTCGAATCCGACGCGCGTCTGCATCCGATAGCTATTCGAGATCTCGACCCCGGGGAACTGCTGGCGAATGCCTTCCGTTCCGAGCATGGTACCGAGCAGTCCCCCCATCGTGGCCGTTCCGTTGTCGGAGTCCCAGCCGGAGAGCGCGCCGATCCGAATCGTCTGGCGGAGGTCCCCTTCTCCATAAAGAAGCGCGAGGATCCCCGTCGCGAAATTGACCGCAGAGTCGTACCACTCGAGGTAGAGGAATTCTCCATCGGGATCGGCCTCGGGACCAAAACGAGCCGCAATGGCATCTCGCGTTCGCTCCCAGTCGCCGGCGTCAGCGTTGGCGAGGTACTCGTCGAGCACGAAGTCGAACACCGCCGCGGTCTTCGAAGTGTCGGGAATGAATTTGCGAGATGTGCGGGCGATCCAAAGCACCTGCTCACGCGGCGTCAACAGCGGATCGACAACGGCTGCGAGCGAATACATGACGACGAACATCTGCGCGGCATGCTCGGCGTATCCACTGGCGCTCGTGCGGATGGGTAGGTCCGCGAGGGCGAGCGCTCGGCGCGGCATGCCAGGCGACAGCGCGCCGAAGATCTCGGTCGTCAGCTGCGCATCGATCATCAGAGACTGATCGTTTGCTGCGAGCAACGACGTCGACGGCGGCAGCACTGTCGGCTCGTCGAACATCAGCGACTGGGCGGCGAGATTCGAAACCCAGATAAACTCGCCCGGTTCCGTATGCTGCAGCCAGGCGTCTCGGATGTCCTCACCGGTGAGGTGCGGTGTACCGCGCGCATTCATCGCAGACAGGTAGATGTATTCGATATCCGTGTCGTCGTCGGACAGCCATGGATCCTGGAAGTTGAAGCTGAGCACGCCTTCCGCAGAACCTGGTCGGCTGTGCTCGAAGCTTTGATCCCAATCGTCGTCCGTCAAATAGGGCTCATTGTTTACACGCCCCTCGGTGATGAGGCCGGTCCAGTTCGCGATGGACTCTCCCATCCAGAGCGCGGCCATGCGGTCGAGGTAGGCTGTGCGGTCAATCGTCACTCGCGGAATCGGATCCGTGGTCCCGCCCTGGCCTCCTGTCCCCGATGTGGCTTCACCGCCCGCCCCTCCCATCCCTGTCGTACTGCCGTCTGTCACCTCTGTCGTTTCGCGGTCTGTCGCATCTGCTGAGCTGGCTTCGCAGCCGACCAAGACGAGTAGGATCGCGGCGCCGAGGGTGACGCGACGCGCTGTTTCACGGGGATAGAGATGGTGGAATGGCATTGTCGAAACGATACCGTCTGGCATTTTGGACGCAAGGGCGTGGTCGGTGCGGGTGCACATCGTACATTTAGGTCGTCGCAAACACTCGTCTGCGCGCAGGGCGGGTTCCTCGAGCTGCGGATCGCGCCGCGCAGCGTGCTCGTGGTACTCCTCGCGCCCTGACCGCACGGGAGGCCCACGACGATGTTCGGTTCGCTCTCGGCCTGGCTCGCATCTCTCCTCGGGGTCTCCGTCGACTTCGTCGCCAAGATTCTCGCGACGCTCGCCGTCTTCGTCGTCTACGTCGTCGTCCGCCGGGTCGTCCTCCAGGTGGTGGGCCGGCGCTTCGACGACTCGTCGACCCGCTACAGGTTCAACAAGGGGTCGCAGATCCTCTTCGTGGCCCTGGCGTTCATCGTCCTGTTCCGCGTCTGGTTCCACGACGCCTCCGGCATCGGCACCTGGCTCGGCCTGGTCTCCGCCGGCGTCGCCGTCGCCCTCCAGGATCCGCTCGAGAACCTCGCCGGGTGGATGTACTTCGTCACTCGGCGGCCGTTCCGCGTGGGCGATCGCATCCAGGTCGGCGAGCACGCTGGCGACGTGGTGGACGTCCACCTCTTCAGCTTCACATTGCTCGAGATCGGCAACTGGGTCGACGCCGACCAGAGCACCGGGCGTCTCATCCACATCCCCAACGGGTGGCTCTTCACGCACTCGATCGCCGGGTACGACCAGGGCTTCCCCTACATCTGGAACGAGATCGTGGTCACCGTCACGTTCGAGAGCGATTGGCGAAAGGCCAAAGCCGAGCTCGAGCGCATCCTCAACGAGCTTGCCGAGGACGTGAAGCAGGACGACTTCCACCGCGCCAGCGAGACGCTGCACATCCAGTTCACCCGGCTCACCCCGGTCGTGTGGATCGGGACCGCCCCCGAAGGCGTGAAGCTGACGATGCGCTACCTCTGCGCGCCCCGCATGCGCCGCGTCTCCGGCAGCCAGATGTGGGAGGCGATCCTCGATGCGTTCGCCAACCTCGACGACGTCGACTTCGCCTACCCGACCACGCGCCGCTTCGACCACGCGGTCGAGGGCAAGACGGTGCTGCGCCCCGGAATGGATCCGGGACTGCGTCCAAGCCTGTTGGGTCTGGAAGTCGATGCGGCGGAGGGCGAAGCGATCGCAACGGGCCGCAGGCGCCCCCCTCGCCGCCGCTGACGCCCCGACGCTTTGCGGCCTCAAACGCCGACTCCAGCGGCTCAGCTCTCGATCGCCGATACCGTGTCCTGGGTGAAGCCGGTGTCCTGACCGATTTCGATGGTCCCTGGCACCACCGTCCGCATGCAGGTGAGGAGCACGTTGCTGAGGTTCTCCGCGCTGGGCGATCGATAGTGCGTGCTCGCCCCGAGCGTGCCGCCGCCGCGGCCGCAGACGAGCACCGGGTGATCGAAGCTCGAGTGGGCGTAGCCCTCGGCCACGTCGCTGCCGACGAGCACGACCGAGTTGTCCAGCATGTTGCCGTCGCCTTCTTCGACCGCCTGCATCTTGGCGAGGAGCACGGCGAGCATCTGCATCTCGAAGACGACGGTCTGGTGGACGAGCTCCTGCCCGCCTTCTTCGTGGGAGAGCCCGTGCTGCTCCGTCCCGATCCCGAGCATCCAGTAGATGGCCTGGGAGACGCCGCCGCTCCACATGAAGCTGGCGACGCGCGAGATGTCGCATTGAAAGGCGTAGACGAGCATGCTCGCCATCGCATCGTTCGCCGTCTCCAGCGGCTCCTGACCGTCGACGTCGGTGTTGGTCTCGCCGGGCATCTCGGGCGCCGTGCACTGGGGGGGGATCGCCGAGATCTCGTCCTCGAGCTGAGCGATGCCGGTGAGGTGCTTGTCGAGGCGGATCTGGTCGGACGCGCTGACGCGGGTCTTGAGCCGATCGATGTCGCCCTTCACCACGTCGAGCGCGCGCTGGCGGAGATTCCGGCTCGGATCTTCAGGCGGAGTGAAGTCGCCGAACAAGCGCGACCAAACCGCCTGCGGATTCACCTCGGGCTCGAGCGGCTGGTCGGGGCCAGCGTGGGCGATCGCGCCGAGCGTCGGCCCTTCGCCGTGGATGTTTCGCTTCGAGACGCCGAGCTCCAGCGAGGGGATCAGCGTCTGCGAGGCCATCGCGCTGGCAAGCACCTGATCGATCGACGGGCCGCCGAACTTCGACGCGTAGGGCGCGCCGTTCTCGGCGGCGAGCTCGATGAACGGGATCCCCGAGCACATCCCGGCCTGGCCGTCATGGTGACCGCGTCGGCCGGCGGTCTTGTTGTCGAAGCCGCTGAGGACAGAGACGTATGACTTCAGGTCGGCGAGCGGCGACAGCTCCTCGGTGAGCTGCCAGCCGCTGCCCTGGGTCGCCGGCGTCCACCGGGGGAGGATGACGCCGTTGCCGAAGAACCAGTTCACGAAGCGGCGGGGAAGTGGCGTCCCGTCGGCGTAGGCCGTGCCATTGGAGTTCAGCATGGCCTCGAGCATCGGCAGGCCGAGCGCGATGGGCGCGCCGGCGAGCATGCCCCGCAACATCGTGCGGCGGTTCACGCGGAAGGGCTTCACGCTGCGGCTGCGCATGCTCACTGGGCACCTCCCACGATGCGGAAACCCTGACTCGAAGCAAGCTCGACCAGGAGCGCCTTGAGCGAAGGATCGTCGTCGAACACCTCGGCGACCTCGGCGATGACGATCTCCTCGCCTTCCGCCTCGACGTGACCGAGCCCGGCGCGGAACAGATTCCGTACGAGGCACGAACGCACCGAGTCCTGCGCGGCGAGCAGGGTGCCGGCCGCGCGCGATCCGGTGAACGCGCCTCCCTCGAGGCCTTCGAGCGTGGGCATCGTCGAAGACGCGTCGACCGGCTCGCCGCTGTCGGTGGTCCGGTAGCGGCCGATGGCGTCGTACGACTCGAAGCCGAAGCCGACGCCGTCGAGGATCTCGTGGCAGCCGGCGCAGGCCGGGTCGGCGCTATGCAGTTCGAGCCGCTGGCGAACCGTCTTGGCGGACGAGGTGTCGGGCAGGATGGTGCTGACGCCGGGCGGCGGGTCGAGCGGGGGAACGCAGCCGATCGACTCGAGAATCACCTTGCCGCGGCGGGTGGGCGAAGTCCGCTCGGCAAACGCATTGATCGCGAGGAAGCCGGCCTGGCCGAGGAGACCGCCGCGACCCTGCGAATCGGGCAGCGTGACGCGCGCCCAGCCGTCGTCACCGAAGTCGGCGTCGACGCCGTAGAGCGCGGCGAGACGGGAATCGACGAACGTCTCCGGCGAGGCGAGGAGCTCGGCGATGCCGCCACCCTCGTCCATGATGGCGCCGACGAACCGCCGGGTCTCCTCGCGCATCGAGCTCTCGAGGTCGTCGCCGTACGAGGGAAAGAGAGCCGGATCTTTCACGGTGCTCTCGAACTGCTCGTAGCGGAGCACCTGCGCGATCGTCGAAGCGATCGCGTCCTTGGCGCCTTGCTCGTCGACCAGGCGCTCGGCCCACGCCCGGACGCCGGCTTCGGAGTCGAGATCGCCGGCAAGGGCGGCGTCGAGGAGGGCGTCGCTCGGCGTGGTGTCGGCGAGGAAGAACGAGAGGCGGGTCGCTATCTCCGCACCGCCGAGCTGGCGGAGATCGGCGCTCCCGGCGATCGGCTCGCCGACCTCAACCAAGTAGAGAAAATTCGGCGACTGCATCGTTGCCATCACGACGTATTCAACGCCCGCGAAGAAGTCGCCGTACTCGGCCGCCGCCTCGAGGCCAAGCCCGGTGTACGCCTCGAGCTCGTCGCTCGTGAGCGAGCGGCGAAACGCGCGCCGGCCGTGCGTGGCGACGGTGTCGCGCATGCACTCGGCATCTTCGGCGCTGGAGGGCGTGCAGGGCACGACCCGCGTGACGATCGCAGGGTCGCCCATCGCTTCGGAGGCGATCGCGCGGGCCGACTCGTCGAAGCTGCGCACCTGCGCGTCGGTCAGCGCGTAGGTCGACGCGGCGATGCTGTCGAAGCCGTTGAGCGAACCGACGTCGGGAGGCGTGGCGACCGCGGCAGCCGCGGGGCCCAGCACGTCGCGCACGGCGTGGACGTAGTGTCGGCTGAGGATGCGCCTGAGCACCGGCGCGGGCGGTGCGAAATCAGGCAGCGTCTCGTCACCGTCGTCGCCATCACCGTCTCCGTCGGGGAAGAGCGAGTCATCCCGGTTGCCGGGATCGCCTATCGAACCGTTGCAGCCGGCGACGCCGACCGCAGCGAGCGCCGAGACGAACATGGGTGCCACGAAGCGGAGGAGCTTCATTGCGGAGCGGGATCTCAGCTCGGATTCCTCGTCGCGCACGGCAGCACCTCCCCGCAGGAGCTCCGTTACCGCACGGAGCCGAAACGGCTCGTTCATGCTCGGTGACGAAGCGCCCGACGAGAAGCGCGAATGCCGGCGTCTGGCCGAAATGTCCGCGCCAGATCCAGCGAGAGCGGCCGCGTCCGCCGAGAGCGGATGCATCAGGCGATCTCTTCGATGCACTCGATGCCCGCCAGGCCTTGCTGGATGCTCCTTTCGCACATGGCTCACCACGTGGGCCTGTGGCAATCCGGCGGCGCGCGTGCGACGAGGCAGGGCGCATTGCCGCGGACATACGACGCTGTGCGCGTCTCACTCGCTCCTCATTCTCGACGATCGACGCGAGCCGACCTTTCGAGCGATGGACGCTTGAAAAAGCGCCCACGGGCGCGGGAGCCCCGTGCGGCACCGCCGATGCTCCGGGGTTGGGCATGTCCCAGCTCGACTCCATTGCAGACCCCTTTCCCTCGCCGATGGGCGGCGACTAACGGCGCTGGGTCCAAGCTGGGCAGGTCGCCTCACCGCTCTTCGCGAGACGGGTGCCGTGCCCGCGAAGGATTCGCACAGGGCGCTCCGCCTTCGCCCGAGCTTCGAGGAGCGCGGCGAAGGACTCGGAGCGCTCGTGCCGCTGCCTTGCGCCTATGTCTCCATCACGCGTGGAGGTTGCCGGTGAACCACATGACCAGAAGCACCACGATGATGAGGCCGGCGGGAGACCAGCCCGCATATCCGTAGCGCGAGTGACCGTAGCCACCGCCAGCAAGGGCCAACACCAGGACGATCGCGAGGATGATGAGGAGCATGGAGGAACGCTTGAGCAAACGGCGGGCCGTCGTCCCGCGGCGCCGCGAGAATCGACTTGATTCGAGGCGAATGCGTGAAGATTGGCGCAGCATCCAGCGTTCGCCCGTGACTCCAGGGCGGGCTGCATGATGGTCGGTGTGCGAGGCGCATCCCCACGCTGTGGCCAGTTGGGTTTCGCGGAGGTGCGATCCCACCTCGCCCCTCGACCTCGCACCCCGAATGGGCGAAGGATCGCCGCGATGACGGAGGCGCCGCCTTCGATCAGGCGTCCCCGAACGCTGCTTCGATGAGCCCGCGCCACCGGCCACGGGGAAGTACTCGAAGGAGCACACCAAGGCGTGGTCCGCGAAGATCGCCGAGATGAAGCGAGTACCTCCTGCTGATCGGCTCAGACCTTCGGCGGACGGCGCGAGGTGGGCTTCGCGGGGGACGTTTCGTCCGGGTCCTCCCGCGGGATGGGTGCGGCCCGGGCCCGCGTCGGCTTTCGGGTCGCCGTTTCGGGCGGTGGGGGCAGTGTCGGCGGCTGCCAAGGCGGGCGGTGATTTCGCGGTCGAGTCGTCGCGACGGCAGCTGGCGCCCTGCTGCCCTTCGCTTCCGGCCCGCCTTCGATCTGCAGCCATTCCGGGGCCACCTCCAGTGTGGCTCGCCGAGCGGCCGCGCCAGTGAGAGGTGGGGGCTTCCGCTGTGGCGGAGCGGGGTCGCGCATCGTGGCCGCTTGCTCGTTCGGCGCTTCGGCGTCCGGCAGATCGGCCTCGAGCCAAGCGAGGTCGACTTCCAGCGTCTCTTTGCGCGGTCCACCGACCCTGGGGATCGACTTCGTCGAGCGGCGGGCTGGAGGATGAGAACGCGCCGCAGCCACGGTCACCAACGTACTGCGAGGCCCCGCTCGAAGCCACGTGGTGTCTGCGGGACCGCGGGATCCCCGAGCCGGTTCATTCTCCCTGCTTTTTGAAGAACATCACCCGTTGTCCGTTCTTGAGGTTCTCCTCGTGGGCTGGTTTGAGCGTGACGGAGTATCCGGCCGCCTTCTCGAAGTGGGAGCGGCGGCGTCGGGTCAGATAACGTAGCCGCCGTGGAGGCGAGTCTCGTCCTCGCGATCGCCACCGCCGGTGGCCTCGTTTCGTTGCTCGTGGTCGCGTTGCGCGCCCGCGGTCCCCTGGCGGCCTGGCTCGCAGCCTTCGTTGCGGACCTCATCGTCTGGAGCACGGCGGATGCCGTTCACCACGCGACGGGCAACCCCGCGTGGCACGCGTTGGACGTGACGACCTCGCCGCTCTCGATCCCCTTGGGTCTCGGGTTCACAGCAGCGTTCGTCGAGCGCTCGCGGGAGCTGCGCCCCGCGCTCCTCGTGACCTTTGCCTGGTTCGGTGCGCTCTCTGCAGCGAGCGCCCTGGAGTTCGTGCGCAAGACCCCCCTGCTGCGCACGGACGTGTGGTCGGCAGCGTTCCTCGTCGGGATCGTCGTCGTGGTGGGGCTCGTCACGAAGGAGCTTCTGTCCATGATGCGGCGCACCGCCAGCGAGGACGAGCGTGCCCGCGGCCGCCTGGTGCTGCTCGCGCTGCCTTTCGCTGCGGTATTCGGCATAACCGACATCGCCAACACGTTCCTTCCGAGCATTCCCGAGCTCGCTTGGGTCGGCGTGCTGGGCAGCGCGTTCGCGATGTGGCTCGTCACCCTTCGCTGGCGGCTCTTCGGGCGCGAGCTTTCGACGACGACCGGCCTGGCCGCCCTCGGAGTCGGCACCACGGCCGTCGTGGCGTCTCTGGTCGCGATCCGTCTGTTCGAGGAGTCGACGTCGGCGACGGTGATCGCCATCACGATGATCACGGCCACGGTCGTCATCGTTACGCGGCACATCGTCAGCGAGGCAGTGGCGCGCAGGACGCGAGCCGGCGAGCTGTCCACTCTCGGGCGGGCCGCGGCGCAGA
>Ga0105046_10007462_pt1 | contig 17224 bp, 16 predicted proteins | sample MAT03_FD_78385 | JGI IMG/M metagenome (GOLD analysis project Ga0105046, IMG submission 78385) | Freshwater microbial communities from Lake Fryxell liftoff mats and glacier meltwater in Antarctica - MAT-03 (megahit assembly) | ecosystem: Environmental > Aquatic > Freshwater > Ice > Liftoff...
GCATTGACAAAGCCACGAGCGCCTAAATGCCACTCCTTTCGCCCGCGCCCGCCAACGCTGGCCCAAGCTTCTGCCGGCCGGGCAAGGCTCGGTCAACCGCGGCACTGGCCGAGGATTTCCGCGGCCTGCTGCTCCGTGACGCCCTCGTGCAAAACGTCGTTGCACATAACCACCGGCGCGGTGCCGCAACTCGCCAGACATTCGACGAATTCGACGGTGACATTGCCGTCCTTGCTCGTCTGCGCGCCGTGGGCGTGCGGGTCCAGACCCAACTTGTCACATAGAAACCCGTGCAAGCGATGCGACCCCCCCAGCGCGCAGCTCAGCGTGCGACAGACCTTCAGGTGAAACTTCCCAATCGGCTGCTGCCGAAACATCGGGTAGAAGGTGACTAATTCGTAGATGTTGATTGGCTGCAGGCCCAGCTTGGTGGCGGTCCACTGGATGGCATCCGATGAGAGATAGCCGAAGTGCTCCTGAAGCGCGTGCAGCAACATGAGGGCTGCGCTGCGCTTCACCGGGTATTGAGAAATCAAGGCCGCGATCTCGGCTTCCAGCGGCGATGGAACGGTGAAAGGCATGAGAGAAAGCTACTTGGCGGCGGCCCGCGACAGCCAAAAGTCCGGCGTCAGCAGCGCCAGGTTTCGGATTTCGGATTGCGGATTTCCTTCGGGTTTCGACATTTGGATTTCGAACTTATCACCGGTCACACTCGCCCATGACAAAGTCGAACGAGCCAAGGATGGCGACCGTGTCACTCATCAGGTGCCCCGGAAGCAAGTGCGAGAGGATGCTCAGGTTCACAAACGAAGGGGCGCGAATCTTCATCCGATAAGGCGTCCCACCGCCACGACTGTTGATATAGAATCCGAGCTCGCCCTTGGGATTTTCGTGACCGAAATAGATTTCTCCGACGGGCGCATTCATTCCTTGGGTAACCAGCATGAACTGGTGGATCAACTCCTCCATGCTGGTCATGACTTTGCGCTTTGGCGGCAGCACGATCTTGCCGTCAGCTACCGAGATAGGTTCGCCCGCTTGGTTATCCGGGCCGCCCGGCAGCTTGTCGAGGCATTGGGCGACGATGCGCACGCTTTGGCGCATTTCTTCCATGCGGACCAGGTAGCGATCGTAGCAGTCGCCCACGGAACCCAGCGGCACCTCGAACTCCAAATCCTGGTAGCAGAGATAGGGATGCGCCTTGCGCAGGTCGTAGTCCACGCCGCTGGCGCGCAGGTTCGGGCCGGTCAGCGCGTAGTCAATCGCCACTTCTTTGGGAATGACGCCGACATCTTTGGTGCGGTCCACCCAGATTTTATTGCGCGTGAGCAGCGTATCCACCTCGTTGATGTCCACGATGACTTCCTTGAGGAACTGACGGCACTGCTCGACCCATCTGGGCGGCAGGTCGCGCGCCAGTCCACCTATGCGCGTGTAAGTGGTGGTGAAGCGGGCACCGCTGAGTGACTCGGCTAGGTTGTGGATCTTCTCGCGCTCGGTGAAGGTGAGGAGGAAAACGGTCATCGCGCCCACATCCATCGCATAACATCCAACCCCCAGCAGGTGCGACGAAATGCGGGCCAACTCAGCGCAAATCACGCGGATGTATTGGCAGCGCGGGGGCAACTTGTCGTGAATGCCAAAGAGCTTCTCCACCGCCAGCGCGTAGGCGACGTTGTTGGCCAGCGGGGCGAGGTAATCCAGCCGATCCGTGTAGGGGATGAACTGGGTCCACGTCATGTTCTCCGCGATCTTCTCATCACCGCGATGCAGATAGCCAATGTCCGGCACCGCCTTGGTGATGGTCTCGCCATCGAGTTCCAGCACGATGCGCAGCACACCGTGGGTAGAGGGATGCGACGGTCCCATGTTGAGGACCATCTTCTCGCCCTGCAACTCCTGCGAATCATCGGTAGCTGGATGGGCGAGTGCCCCGCTGGCAACTCGGGCCACGGTGTCACCAAACTGGATGGCTTGCGGAGTGGGCATGGTCTTCAATCCTCAAAGCCTTTCGCCCGCGGCTCCCGTTCGATGGCATCCTTCCCGCCCGGCGCGGTGACAAACGGCCCGCCTTCTATCGGCGCCGTCCTGGTGAAGGCCACGTCCGGCAGCTCCGTTGGCTTGCCGCCCAGCGGGAAATCCTTCCGCAAGGGATGATACGGGTAGCCCTCCCACATGATGATCCGGCGCAGGTCTGGATGGCCAGTGAAGCGCACCCCCATCAGATCGTAAATCTCCCGCTCGTGCCAGTCCGCCGTCCGCCACACCCCGCTGACGGTCGGTAATTCGGAGCGCTCTTCACTCACGTTCGTCTTGAGCCGCAGGTGACACTTATGACCAAGGCCGTATAGCTCATAGACAAGCGTCCAGCGCGGGTCGTCGCCATAGTTGTCCACGCTCGAAACATCTATCAGAAAATCAAACCCCAGTGTGCCCTTGGCAAACTGGCAGACCTCCGCCACGCGGTCGGCCTCGGCCAGTTTCAGCGTGACTTCGCCGCGGAACTCCGCCGGCTCGGAGAGCAAGTCCCCGAACCGTTCACGAAGCTGGCGGGCAAGGTCGAGTGCGTTCACGGGCGGGGTTTCAATTCTTGTATGGAATGGCCGGGCCGGGCTTCTTCAAAGTAGCCAGCAGCGGCTCGCGCTGAACCTTCTGCTGCAGTTTCATGAAGGCATCCAACAGCGCCTCCGGCCGGGGCGGACAGCCCGCCACGTAAAAGTCCACCGGCAGGATGTTGTCCACGCCCTGCAGCACCGAGTAGCTGCGATACATGCCGCCGGTCGAGGCGCAGGCACCCATCGCGATGACCCATTTTGGCTCGGCCATCTGGTCGTAGAGGCGCTTCACCACGAGGGCCATCTTGTAGGTTACCGTGCCGGCCACGATCATCACGTCGGCCTGCCGCGGGCTGAAGCGCATGACCTCGGCGCCAAAGCGCGAGATGTCGTACCGGCTGGCACCCGAGCCCATCAGCTCGATGGCACAGCAGGCCAGCCCCATCGGCATCGGCCAAATGGAGTTGGTGCGGAACCAGTTCAAGGCCGCGTCCAGCTTGGTGCAGATGACGTCGGTCTCGATCTTGGTGTCGTAGCCAATGGTGGCAGTTTGCTGCATGCGTTTCGGCGTTTCCGCCGACGGGGCGGGAAAGTAAGGGCGGCTGCGCGGTGGAGCAAGCCGATTGCCCGGCGCGCGTCATCGTCCGCGGCGCTCCGGGGCGCCCGGTGCTTGACGTTTGGCTTGCGGATTTGCCGGGAACTTCGCTTGGAGTGTGGGTTTGAGGTGCGCGGGCGGCTTGAAATGTTTTGCCAGCCCGCGCGGCGGCGGGTTTACTGCGCTTGGACACCACGGATGTTTCAGCCCCGCCTCACCGACCTCACCACCAACGGCTCCCGGCAGCTTGCCCTGCATGAGCGCGCGGCGGCAGCCACTTGGGCGCGCTTCGGGCGGCAAGTTTTCGTGCGGGGCGTCGTCGAGGTTTCGAATTTCTGCCGGGAGAACTGCCACTACTGCGGGATGCGGCGCGACAACGAGTCCCTCGATCGCTACCGCGCCAGCCTGGATGCGCTGGCGGAAACCCTCGTGCATCAGCGCCCGGCCAGTGTCACCGAGGTGAACATCCAGGCCGGCGAAGATCCGTTGGCTGTGCGCGAAGTCGTGCTGCCTTTGATCCGCATTCTGCGGCGCGAGACGCCACTGGGGATCATCGTCTGCCTTGGCACCCTCAACGAGCCGGCCTACCAGGAACTCCGCGCTGCGGGCGCCGCGATCTACATCATCAAGTTCGAGGTCGCCGATCCGGACCGCTACGCCGCCGTGCAGGCGCCCGGTACGCTGGCCGAGCGGTTGGCGCACATCCGGTCGCTGGCGGAAATGGGTTGGCACGTCAGCTCTGGTTTCATCGTGGGGCTGCCCGGACAGGACGGCGAAGAATTGCTCGGCTGCCTCCGCCTCGCGGGTGAATTGCCGCTGGTCGGTTGCAGCGTCAGCCCGTTCATCGCGGGCAACCAAACGCCGCTGCGCGAGTCCCCGGCACCGGACGCCAACTGGACCTTGAACTGCATGGCCGCGTTGCGCCTGATGCGGCCCGACTGGGTCATCCCCGCCGTGAGCGCGTTGAACCTCGCCGCGCACGACGGCTATCGTCGCGGCCTGCGCGCGGGCGCGAATCTCGTCACCATGAATCTCACGCCGTCCGACGTGCGCGGCGACTACGTGATCTACAAACGCGACCGCTTCATCATGACCGAGGAACGCATCCTCGCCGCCATCGCGGCTGAAGGCTTGGCGCCCTCGCCAGTGGGTTTGGTCGAGCACTTCGAAGAACGCGCCCGCCCGCTCGCTGCCGCCGGTCAGCCAGCCTGAACTCTGCATCCCATGGCCAGCCGCCTCCTCCTCATCAGCGCCAATGGTTACGAAGTGCCCTACGCGGTTTTTCCGCTGGGGCTGGCGCAAGTGAATGCCGCCCTGCGCGCCGCCGGACACGAGACGCGCTGGGTGGATTGCCTGGCGGATGCGGCCCCCATCGAGGGCACGCTGGACGAATTTCAACCGGACTTCGTGGGCATCTCGTTGCGGAACATTGACGACGTCGCGTTCAAGAAGCGGGAGACGTTTTATGGCACGCTCTTCGCCTTGTGCGAGCGGATCCGCCAGCGCAGCGCGGCGCGCATCATCGTGGGCGGGAGCGGCTTTTCGATTTTTCCGCAGCGCCTGCTGGAGCGCAGCGGCGCCGACTTTGGCATCCAGGGCGAAGGCGAGGCCGGCTTGCTGGCTTTACTCGTGGCCTTGGAAACCGGCGCGGAGCACCGTGGAATTCCCGGCCTGGTGTTCCGCGACGGCGGAAAAGTTTGCTGCAACCCTCAACGCGCCGACCGCCTGGATCGGCCGGTCATCGCGGAGGACCGGCCCGCGCGGCTGGTGGATTTCTACCTCGCGCGCAGCCTGATGTTGAACTTGCAGACGCAGCGGGGGTGCTCGTTCGAGTGCTGCTACTGCACGTATCCGTTGATTGAGGGCAAGCGCCACCGCCGGCGTCCGCCCGAACTGGTGGCCGACGAACTCGCGGAAATGGCCGCCCGCGGCGCGCGCTATGTGTTCATCGTGGACTCGGTGTTCAACTCGTCGCCCACGCATGTCTTCGAGACGTGCGACGCCATCCTGCGGCGCGGCGTGCGGATCAAGTGGGGCTGCTTCCTTCGACCGCAAGGGCTGACCGCCGAGCAGATGGCGATCATGGCGCGCGCGGGCCTGGCGCACATCGAGTTCGGCTCCGACAGCTTCTCGGACACGGTGCTGGCGGCGTACCACAAGAAACTCCGCTTCGACGACATCCGACAATCCGCGCAACTCGCGGCCGCGGCGAAAGTGGACCAGTGCCACTTCCTCATCCTCGGTGGGCCGGGCGAGACGGAGGCGACGCTGGAAGAAACCCTCGCCAACTCACGCCAACTCACCGATGTCGTCGTGCTGCCGATCACCGGAATGCGCGTCTATCCCGGCACCTCCCTGCACGCGCGGGCCGTGGCAGAAGGCGTCCTCACCGCGGCGGCGGATCTGCTGGAGCCATACCACTACCTCGCCCCGGGGCTGAGCGCGGAGTTCATCACGCGCCGGCTCACCGAGTTCGTGAAGACCGATCCGAACTGGATCATCGGCGAGCCGCCGCCGTCGTTTCATCAACTGGTCGAGCGCTTGCGCAAGCGGGGCGTCGTCGGACCGCTCTGGACTTACTTCGCCATGCTACAGCGGCTGCCGCTGGCCGCGACCGGGGCTGTCGTCCGGCTCCGCTGAGATAGCCGCTGCTGCGACATGCTGTTTCCGCCTAAGCCCAGCCCCGCGCCGCAGCGCGTGGTCGTCACCGGCGCGGGCATTGTCACCGCGCTGGGCATCGGCTGGCGCGTGAACGCGGCGGGCTTTCGTCAGGGCAGGCGGGCCTTCCGTCCGGTCACACTCTTCGATGTCTCCCGGCAGCGGGCCAAGGTGGCCGGAGAAGTGGATCTTCCCGCCGCATTGCCGCCGACGCGGCTCAGTGCCCGCACCGCGCGACGGCTCAACCGCGCCAGCCGACAGTTGCTCTGGGCGACGGCTGAGGCGTGGCAGCAAGCCGGCTGGGAGCCGGGCGAGGATTTGCCGCAGGTGCTGGGGACGACGAGTTGCGGCATGGAGTGCGGCGAGAGTTACTACCGGCAGGCACTGGCTTCGCCCGCGTCGCAGCGCGGTCAGCCGACGCGGGCGCTCTGTTACCAAGGGCAACGCCAGGCGCTCGACGTCGCCGAGGCGTTCGGCTTTCGCGGCCCGATCACGCTCATCGCCAATGCCTGCGCGTCTGGCTCGAACGCCATCGGCCACGCTTGGGAACTCGTGCGCGCCGGTCGCGCCGAACGCGTGCTGACCGGCGGCTACGACGCGCTCAGCCAGTTGGTCTTTGCGGGCTTCGATTCCTTGCAGGCGCTCTCGCCGACGACTTGCCGCCCGTTCGACGCCCACCGCGATGGCCTGGCGCTCGGCGAAGGCGCCGCCGTGCTGACCCTGGAATCGCTCGCTTACGCGCGGCGACGCGGCGCGGAAATTTTGGGTGAAATCATCGGCTACGGCGCGGCCACCGACTGCCATCATCTCACCCAACCACACCCGGAAGGCGACGCCGCCCTGCGGTCCATGCAAGAGACGTGCGCGCGGGCGGGCCTCAGCCCCGAGGCCGTGGGTTACGTCAACGCGCATGGCACCGGCACGCAGCTCAACGACGCCGCCGAAGCTCGCGCCATCAACCGCTGGGCGGGCGCGCACGCGGCGCACCTCCCGGTTAGCTCGACCAAAGGTTCCGTCGGCCACCTGCTCGGCGCGGCGGGGGCCGTCGAGGCGGTGGTGGCGCTGATGGTGCTGCGGGAAGGCTGGTTGCCGCCGCAACCGCTGGTGGAAACCGTGGACCCAGCTTGCGCCTTCCCACTCGTACGCGAGCCGCGCGAGGCCAAGGTGGAAGTGGTCCTCTCGAACTCGTTTGGCTTCGGCGGCGCGAACGCCACGTTGCTGCTGCGGAGGTGGCCATGAGCGGCATTTTCGTGCGCGGCCTGGGCGCGGTGTCGCCGGCGGGTTGGGGCGTCGCGCCGCTGTTGGCTGCTTTGCGCGGAGGCGAGCCGCTGCCCGTGCAATCACTGCCCGGCCCAATGGCCCACCGCACCTATCCCGGGCGAACGGTTCCCGCGCCCGTCACGCGCCCGAACTGGCTCGCACATCCGCGGTTGCGGCGGGCCAGCGCGATCACGCACTTCGCCCTGGGCGCGGCGCTGGAGGCGCTGGGGTCTTCCGCGGCGCCGCCACCAAGTTCGCCCCGGCTCGGCATCGTCACCGGCACGCACGCGGCCTGCCTGCGCTACTCGGAACGATTCTTCGGCGAAGTGCTGCGCGATCCGCCGACGGCTAGTCCGCTGCTGTTTCCGGAGACGGTCATCAACGCCCCGGCCAGTCATCTCGCGGCTTTTCTGGGCGGCGCGGAGTTGACCTACAGCTTGATCGGCGATCAAACCGCGTTCGTGCAGGCGCTGGCGGTGGCTGCCGATTGGTTGCTGGAGCGGCGCGTGGATTTGTGTCTCGTCGTTGGCACGGAGGAATTCGCCTGGCCCGTCGCGGACGCGCTCCGGCGGTTTGCTCGCGGCCTGATCGCCAGTGAAGGCGCCGGCGCGCTGGTGCTTGCGCGGGAACCCGGCAACGGCCCCGGCCTCCGGCTCGAGCTTATCACGAACGCTCACCTCCACGCCTGCAGCGACACCAGGTACGCCGCCGCGCACGCCCTGCGCCGGGATTTTCCCCATGAGTCTCCGCGGGAACTCTTGGTGGACGCCCGCTGCGGCGTGCCGCGCGTGGACCAAGCCGAGACCGCGGCCTGGCAGGGTTGGTCGGGTCTCCGGCTTTCGCCGCGGGCGGTGCTCGGCGAAGGCTTGGCCGCTGCGACGGCGTGGCAATGCGTCGCCGCCTGCGCGGCGCTTACGGCCCGCGAAGCAGACGCCGCGAATGTGAGCGTCATCGGCGGGAACCAGCAGGCCATCGGCGTGCGGTTCGCGGCGGGGCTGCCTCAAGCTTCGTTGCAGGATACGTAACGCGGGCTGTCAGTCGCTGGTGTTGCTCCCGCTTTCCTCGCCCGCAAAACTCCGGTAGTCTGCCGGCACAAGCCACTCCCAAGCACGATGAGCAGCAATGTTCCCCTCAGCCCCGAAGCCCGCGCTTCCTTGCCCCGCCACGTCGCCATCATCATGGACGGCAATGGCCGTTGGGCGAAGGCCCGCGGGTTCCCGCGTATCGAGGGCCACCGCATCGGCGCGGAGTCGGCGCGGGTCATCATCCGCACGGCGGGGGAACTGGGCATCAAGTATCTCACCCTCTACGCGTTTTCCGCCGAGAACTGGAACCGGCCCAAGGACGAGGTGGATTCCTTGATGAAGTACCTCGTCCATTACCTCAAGAGCGAGACGAGCGAACTGAACAAGAACAATGTCCGGCTGGAAGTCATCGGCCAGATCTACCGGCTGCCGGAGCCTGTGCAGGAGCAGCTTCGCAAGACCATCCAGATCCTTTCCAAGAACAACGGCCTGACCCTCATCATGGCGCTGAGTTACGGCGGGCGCATCGAGATTATCGAAGCCGTGCGCGCCATCGCGCAGAAGGTGAAGGACGGCCTGCTCGAAACCGCCGACATCAACGAGCGCGTGATCTCCGAGCATCTCTGGACCCGCAACGTGCCCGACCCCGACGTGCTCATCCGCACCAGCGGCGAGATGCGTGTGAGCAACTTTCTGCTCTGGCAAATCTCCTATGCTGAGTTGGTCATCACGCCCACGCTCTGGCCGGACTTCCGCCGGTCGCAGTTCTTCGAAGCGCTGGAGGAATACGCGCGCCGCCACCGCCGGTTCGGCGCGGTGTGACGTCGGGCAGCGCGCCGGATTTCGCCCCGTGCTACCGCCCCGGCCCAGGAGCACTGCCATTTGGTTAAGCCCGAACTCCGAAGCGGAATGGGGAGCGCGCCCGCCCCGGGCGCTGTTTTTCGCGCCCCCGCGGAAAACTCCGGACGCCGGGAATTTTCCCGCACCTGCTCACCCCGCTCGCGTGCCGGAGCCTGGCCGCGAGGGCGCGTCCAGCTACGCCCGAGGGCGGGCGTGCTCCCCAACTTCGGAATTCGGGTTAAGCCGTCCGCCGGGGCGCTTGCTCTTGCTCCTGCTCTTAATCTTAATCGCAGCGCACCGAAGGAGATTACGATTAAGAGCAGGAGCAAGAGCAAGCGCCCCGACTCCCTTCCGGGTTAACTAAATAACCGTGCGGCTCAGGAGTCAGGTAGCAGTTCTCATTTTGGTCCTGGGTCGCGCCCAGAACCGGCTAGAGCCGGGCCTCCAAACGGCTTTCGGCAGCGGAGAGCGGGGTTGGGAGTCCCGCCTTTAGGCGGTCGGGGTCAAACTGAGAGCTGCTCGGAGTCAGTCCCTGCGCTCTCGCAGGCCAAGGCAACCCAACACGGCGTGGGCCGCTTGCTCCGGAGCGATGCCAAGCAGGCAGCGGAAATCAATGGGGCACTCGCGGAGGAAGCACGGCGCGCAGACGGCCGACGAACGCAGCAGACGATGGCGCGCATCGCCGGGCAGGCCGGGGCCGGTGAGTTCCGGAGCGGTGCTGCCAAACGGGACGACGACCGGCGTGCCCAGCGCGGCGGCGAGGTGCATGGGGCCGGTGTCATTCGTGAGGACGACGTCACACAGCTTCAGCAGGGCCATCAACTCGCGCAGCGAAGTCTGACCGGCGACGTTGGTGAAGCTGGGGAGCTGGATGCCGGATACCGGATGCCGGAGTCGGGCTTCAAGCTCGCCGGCGAGCGAGAGGTCGCGTGGGCCGCCGAAGATGAGCCAGCGACAGGGGACTTGTTGCTGCACGGCCTTGACGGCGGCGGCAAAGCTCTCCACCGGCCAGCGTTTGGCGGGGCCGTACTCAGCACCGGCGTTCAGACCGATGAGCGGCGGCGCAGCGGGATCGGCGATGATGTCCAGGCGCCGGCAGACCGCGGCGATTTCGGCGGTCGTGACGTGCAGCAACGGCGGCGCCACTTCGGGGTTCGCCCCGAGCGCGCCGACGAGATGGAGATAATCGTGGAGCTGGTGCGCGCGGGGATTGCGGGTCGGCGGGGACACCACGGCACCCGCGACGAGGGAGCGGATCTCCTGCGGGGTGCGTTTGCGCATTTCGATGCGATCTGGACGGGGTGGAACAGCTTGCGTGAGCAGCCGGTTCCGCCAGGGCCGGGCATAGCCCACGCGCTGGGGGATCCGCGCCAGCCAGGCTTCCAGGGCGGAGCGCGGCGAGTTCGGCAGCACCAGTGCCAGGTCGAAACCAATCCTACGGACGCGCTGTGCCGCCATTCGCAGGCTCTCATCATTGCGCGGCAAACCTCCCGCGACTTCGCGGTACGCGCGGAGGCCTTCACGCAGTCCGGCAAGCACCATTGGTTTCCGCAGCTTCATGGCGACCGAGAGCACGCCCTGGCCGGCGCGGAAGGTGATGACTTCGTCGAGATCGGGATGGTGCAGCCAGAGCTCCTGGAGCTTCTCTGGTGTGAGCAGCGTTATGTGGGCCGCGGGAAAACGCTCGCGCAACCGCCGCAGCGCGGGCGTGGTCATGACGGCGTCACCGAGCCAGTTGACGCCGCGGACCAGGAGGTTGCGGGGCGACGGCGTCATTCAGCGGAAGCAGATGCGGCGGACGCAATCGTGGAAGTCGTCGGCGCCGCTGATGATCTTGATCTCCACGCGCATGAAGTAGAGCGGCAGATCGCGGCGATCAATCTTCGGGAAGCGCACGGCGTCCTTCTGCGTGGTGATGATGATCTCGGCCTGGCGCTTTTTGCTGCGGTTGATGGCGTTGATGACTTCCTGCTGGCTGAACCGGTGATGGTCGGCGAACCGCTTGGAATAGACCAGTTCGGCGCCGCCGCGCACGAGGCTCTGCTCGAAGCTCTCCGGCTGCGCGATGCCGCTGAAGGAGGCGACCTTCCGTCCCTGGATCAACTCGAGTCCCTTGCGTTCGCCCGTGAACACATCCTCGAAATACAGCGGATGATGCACGCACTCGATTACCGGGGCCTTCGGGTTCAACTGCGCGATGCGCTTGCGCAACTCCGCCGTCTTGCCGTCACTCTTGGTGATGAAAATGGTGCTGGCGCGGGCAAGATGGGAGGGCGGTTCGCGCAAGGTGCCACGCGGCAGCAGGTGCTCGTTGCCAAACGGCGCCTGGCAATCAATCAGCACGATGTCATGCCGCCGCCCGGCGAGCTTCCAATACTGGAAACCATCGTCGAGCAGCAGCGTGTCGCAGCCAAAGCGTTCGATGGCATAGCGGCCCGCCTTCACGCGATCCTTGTCCACCAGGACGATCACGTCGCGCAGATTCGAGGCGAGCATGTACGGCTCGTCACCGGCCGTTTCGGAATCGAGCAACAGGGACTTGCCGTCCGAGACGACGCGGGGCGGGGTCGTGACTTCGCGGAAGAGAAGCTTGTTCCACAGCCGGTGCGTGAGCGGCGGGGGTTTGGAGCGGTAGCCGCGGGACAAGATGGCCACGCTGCGGCCCGCGTCCTTGAGCTCGCGGGCAAATTTCTCCACGACGGGCGTTTTGCCCGTGCCGCCGACGCTGAGATTGCCGATGGCGATCACTTGCACGCCGAGGGTGGCATCGCGGAGGAGGCGCAAATCGTAGAGCACGCGTCGGGCTTTGACGGCGACGGTGAAGATCTTGGAAAGACCGAACAAGCCCCCACGCACCAAGGCCGCGCGCTTGCCGGTGCGCTGGCCCAGGATGACCTCGAGGACGAAGGTTTCCGTCGCTTCGGTCCAGGCTCGGAGTTGCTCTTGCATCAGGGGACGGGAGTCTGCCAGAGGCGGCGCGAAAAGCCAGTCGCCGACGCGCGGAAGAAAAACGGCGAAACGGCGGATGGGCGAGTCAGAAGCGGGCCATGTGGAGGGGTTCGTTCGCACGTAGCGCCACCTCGCCGTGCATCACCAAGAGGTCGCTCAAGCCATCCAGGAAAGTGCCTGGCCTTGGCGGCAGTTGCTTGGCGTGCGGTCGCCTGCTGCCGCTTTCCGTTCCCCCCCGCCCGCGAGCCAAAAAGTGGTTGCAGACAGCCGCACCCCAACACGCCGGCGCGCTGGTCTTATCGCCGTCGGCCGCCAGGCGCGCCGACCGCCGGCGGAGGCCGCGGTTGCCGCTTAGGTGCGGAGAATTCACTTCACTTTCACTTGCGCGCACCTACCTTCCGCGGCGTGACGGTTGACCTCTTTCAACGTGAAATCGCCGCGGCCCTCAAAGCATACGATCGCCATGTCGTCTGCCTGGAGAAGACGCCGGATGAATTCTTCTTGTCCGTAAATTCCCTGGTCACGAAAGCCATCAAGGCCTTCCAAGATCGGGGTCCACAGATGCGGCACGGCATCGCCCTGGACCGCCAACTCACCGTCATCCTCAGCCAGACGGAAACCGAGAAACCCCTGTGCGGCATCTACTTCAACCTGAGTTCACCCTACCAGAAAAGCAGTGCCCCCAAGGTGCTCGCCAAGACGGCCGCGAAGGTGGCCGACGACGCGGCTGGGGCCGGTGTCTAGGTTCGCGACCGCGGCGGTGAACGGTCGGCACGGGGCGGTGGGGTGGGGCCGGAATTCGCCGAAGGAGAAGCCTCGTTTGCAACCGTAGGAGCCGACGTCAGGAGGCTTTGGCCTCACCGGTTTCTCGACCCCCCTCACGCCGAAGCCTCCACAGCAGGGTTTCCTTCGTCCGCAGTCGTCTCCGAATCGGCGCGGGCGTGCGCAGGAAAATGGAATTCGCGGCACTCCAACGCCTCAACCCGGGGTATTCCTCCCGGCTTCCCGCACGCTCGCGGACAGCGTGCGACGGGGTGTGGCAACGGGGCTTTCCGCCGGATAACCCACCGGGAGCAGCGCCACGGGCCCGCCAGTCCGGTTGGGCTTTGAGCACCTGCTTCACGCTGGTGTCATCAAAGGCACCGACCCAGACGGTTCCGAGGCCCAGCGCCGTCGCGGCCAGTTGGGCGTAAGCGCAGGCCACCGTGGCGTCCTGCACGGAATAGAGTTCCACGCCGCGATGTTTGTATTTGGCCGCGGACGCCTGCTGATGCGCGAAGAAGGCGAGGACGATGGGCGCGGACGTCAACGAATCCTGGTTCAGCGCGGCGCGGGCCAGGGCGGCCTTGGTGCCGGGGTCGCGCACCACCACGATGACGTAGGCCTGGAGATTGCCGGCCGAGGGCGCGTGGTTGGCGGCTTCCAACAGCCGCGTGATTTTTTCCTCCTCGACCGGTTGGGAGGTGTAGGCGCGCACCGAGCGGCGGGCGTGGATCAACTCGAAAAAGTCCATAGCGGGAGGAGCAATTACGCCGCGCACGCCGGCATTTCAAGCAAAACGGCATGAGCGGAAGACGATGCAGTGCATCCCAAGTCCACCAACGCCGCCCCCCGCGCGCCGGCCCCGCCTGGCCGGACTGGCAGGGGCCGGCGCCGTGGACGGCCGCCCTCGCCACCCTGCAACCGCTGCGCGTCGAACCGGTGCGCGCCGGCACCGCGGCCGCCCGTCGCTGGGGGTTCTATCTGTACCGCTACCATTACCTGGGGCTGCGGGTGGTGGGCGAAAATCTGGGCTACCTGGCGACCGACGCCACCGGGCGCGAGGTGGCCTGCCTGCTCTTCGGCGCGGTCGCCTGGGGCTGTGCGCCCCGCGACCGGGCGCTAGGTTGGAACGAGGCGCAACGCCGGGCCGGGCTGCCCCGCCTGGCCAACAACACGCGCTTTCTGATCCTGCCTTGGGTGCGCGTGCCGCACCTGCCCAGCGCGGTGCTCGGCGCGGTGGCTCGCCGCATGGCCGCCGATTGGCAGGCCAAATACGGCCACGGCCTGGACACGCTGGAAACCTTCGTCGAGCGGGACCGCTTGGCCGGCACCTGCTCTCGCGCGGCCAACTGGCGCCACGTCGGCGCGACCCGCGGCCGCAGCCGCCAGGACCGCGACCACACCCGCACCGTGCCGGTCAAGGACATCTTACCTTTACCCCCTATCACGGAGGGGCCGATGAACGCCTTGCGCACGCTCGAGCAAGCCGTCCTGGCCGAAGGCCGCGAATGGACCCGCCGCCGGCTCGAAACGCAGTTGCAGACGCAGTCCGACGCCCGGCCCGCGCTTTGTCCGCAGAGCGGCCAACCCTTGACCGACAGCCGCTGGCGCGACCTGCAACTGCACACCGTGGCCGGCGTGGTGCGCCTGCGCGTGCGCCACGGCTACTCGGCAGCCCGGAGCGGTTGGGGTGTGGCCAGCCCGGGCGGCGTGGGGCCTGGCCGCGTATCAACGGTTGAGTCCGGAGTTCGAGGCCCGGCTGACCTGCACGGCCACCGAAACCGGCTCCTACGAGCGCGCCGCCCGCCTGGCGACCACCTGGGGCAGCCCCGCCAGCGACGGCTGCATTCACGAGCACCTGCAACGTTTGGGCGCGGCGGCGGCTGACCTGGAACTGCCCACCCCGGCCCCGCTGCCGCGGGAGCCGCAGTTCAGCCTGGTCATCATGCTCGACGGCTGGAGGGCGCGCGAACGCGGCCCCGACACCGTCCGCATCATGCTCACCGGCAACGCCGACCAACAGGCCGCCATTGATGCGGTCAACCAGGGTCAGGTGTTCCGCTTCCTGACCAAACCCTGCCCGGCAGAAACGATGGCGGGAGTGCTCGAAGCGGCCCTCCAACAGTGTGCCTTGATCGTAAGTGAACGCCAATTGCTGGAGGAAACTCTCAATGGCGCGGTGCGCGTGCTGATGGCTATTCTGGCGACCGTGGACGCGCGCTCCTTCAGTCGGGCGCAGACGCTCAAGAAGCAAATGGGGGAATTCCTGCGCGCCTTGGGCGGCAAGACGAGCTGGGAATGTGAACTGGCGGCGATGTTGGCCCCGATTGGTTGCGTTACCGTGCCCTCGCCGGTTCTGCAAAGATACCATCACGGCGACCGGTCAAACCCCGCAGAGCAAGAGATGCTCAGTCGGGTGCCCGAACTGGGCAGCCAATTGATTGCCAAGATCCCTCGCCTCGAGGGCGTCGCCCGCATCGTCCTCTACCAAGCCAAGAATTTCAACGGCACCGGCTTTCCGGCCGATGCGGTCGCGGGCAAGAGCATCCCGATGGGAGCAGGCATCCTGAAGGTGCTCGCCGACCGGCTGGACTTGGAGTCCCGCGGCATCGGTCGGGCGGAGGTGCTGGAAGTCATGCGCCATCGGCCGGGCAGCTTCGACAGTCGCGTCCTCGAGGTCGTCCTCAAGCATTTTCAACCTTCCTTTAACAACGCTTCGCCCACCGCGCCCCGCGGTCGGCGGGTGAAAGTGGCGGACCTGCATCCGAACGACGTGTTACTCTCGGACGTTGGGACGACCGAGGGCCTGATGATCGTACCGGCCGGCACGCATCTGACGCCAACCATGCTCGAGTTGGTCCGCAATTTCGCCAAACTCAATAACCTCAACGAGACTTTCACCGTGGAGATGCGGATTGGTTCCACCGGACTCGTGGGTGGCTGACCCCAGAGCGGGAAGTTTGAGCATCTGCGCTGTTTTCATCCAGCCCGCGCCCCAGCTTCAAGCGCCGGCTTGGAAACTGTAGGCGCCGACGTAAGGCGTGACCGGCAGGAAGCGTTGCCCAGGCCCAGCAACATTGGCTGCGGTTCGGATTCGCGCCTGCGAATGTCAGCCCCATGATTAAGCGTTGGCAGGGGCTTCCATGTCTGACTTGGCAACATTCGCTGCTTTCCACCCCTTACGCGCCAGCGTTTCTCCGCCCAGCCGGACCTTCACGTCACCCCCATCGAAAAGATTCCCCTGCCCCTGCAGAGCCGCGACGAGTTGCCGGCGATCCTCGCCGGGCTCCAGTGGCTCCGCGCGCAGCCCACGTTCATGGCCGAGATCTTCGCCCTGCTGGAAACCAAAATCCTCGCCGGCAAGAAGACCACCGGCCGTCCCGGCCTGGACCTCTGGCAAATCCTCGTGCTGGGCGCCGTGCGCCTGGGCCTGGACGCCGACTGGGACCGCCTCGAACACGTCGCCAACTACGACCTGCTCGTGCGCCAAATGCTCGGTCTGCCGGCCACGCCCTGGGGCGCCGCCGCCAAACAATTCGGCCACCATACCCTGCGCGACAACGTCGCCCGGCTCGAGGCCGAGGTGCTCCACGAGATTAACGCCCGCCTGGCTGCCGCCGGTCGCGCCGCGTTCACCGCGCAGGTGGGCACCGCCTCCGCGGCGTTGGCGATCAAGGCCGACACCTACGTGTTGGAAACCAGCAGTGCGCTTTGGCACCGAGGAAATCGCGGTGGTGGGCGACCGCGGCATGACCAAGGCGCTGGGCCAGGCGGCGCTGGGCGAAGCCAATTTCCGTTACGTCACCGCGTTGACCGACCCGCAAGTGCGCAAGCTCCTGCAAGCCGGCGTGCTGCAACTGGGCTTGTTTGATGACCAGCCAGCCGAAGTGAGCGTCGGCCACCAGCGCTACGTGCTGCGCTGCCATCCGCAGACGCAAGCGCGCGCACGGGCGCGGCGGGCCGACCAGTGGACCGAGGTGCGCGACTGGATCGCGGCCCGCAACGCGAAGGTCGCCCAATCCGCAAAATGCGACCCGCAAAGTTCGCTGCTCGGCGCGCAGGCGCGGGTGGCGAAATATCGGCTGGGCGGCTGGGTGAGCGTGCGGCTGGAAGGGCGGGCGGTGGTGGTGACCGAAGACCCCGCAGCGCGGGAAAAGGAAGCGCAGTTGGACGGTTGCTACGTGGTGACCAGCGACCTGCCGGTGGCGGCGGCCGATACGCAAGCCGTGCATGATCGCTATCTGGATTTGACGCGGGTGGAACGGGACTTTCGGACGTTGAAGACCGGGCTGCTGGCAATCCGGCCGGTATTTCTGCGCAAGGCGGATCGGACGCGGGGCCATGCGTTGGTGGGCCTTTTGGCGCTGAAACTGGCGCGGGCGTTGGCGCCGCGGGTGGCACCGCTGGGCCTGACGGTGGCCGACGCGGTGGAGCGGCTCGAGGGGGTGCGGCTGGTGTGCCTGGGCGAGGCGGCGCTGGGGTTGTGGCGGCTGGCCGCGAGCTATGCGGCGGCGCAGACCGAAGTGCTGGACGTGTTACCGAAGCTGGCGGCGCCGGTGTTGTCTCTAGGAAAGGCGAAC